>Ga0265780_10003714_pt1 | contig 19946 bp, 3 predicted proteins | sample P1T30metagenome_FD_192432 | JGI IMG/M metagenome (GOLD analysis project Ga0265780, IMG submission 192432) | Plant litter microbial communities from East Loma Ridge, Irvine, California - P1 T30 | ecosystem: Environmental > Terrestrial > Plant litter > Unclassified | place: USA: California...
CTATATCCGAAGGGGAGGGGACATCGAAACATCTTTCATCTCTGTATACAGACTTTCTTAAAGCGAACTGTCCGCCTGGGGGAAGGTAATAGTCTATTGCTGCAGCATTCTGCTGAATAGTCCGCTTTAAATAAAAAAAGGTTCTCCCGGGAGGGAAGAACCTTTTTTTATTTATTACATAGACCGGTTATTGTCCCGGGAACTTCACTACAAAGTACCCGGTTTTTCTCTTGACCGTTCCGCCATCGGCCGAATAATCAATGACATAGAAATAAGTTCCCTGAGGAAGGAATCCCTGAACGTTGGATACCTTGCCTATGAAAAAGTCTTTGCCATTGAATGATACGTCGCCATTGTTGTAGTTAGTCGCTTCGTATATTTTGGTTCCGTTACGGTTAACGATCACTACATGGTTATTCGGGAAGTTTGTAATTCCCTCAATGTAAAACTCATCGTTTATGCCGTCGCCGTTAGGAGAAATAACTGATGGTACCTTCATTTCCGCACCGGCGGGGTCAACTACTTCGAATGTCTGTTTAACATCCGGGGCAGGCAGGTAATTATTATCTCCTGGCTGAGAAGCGGTGGCAGTAGCTGTACCGATACTTCTCGGATTCAGGTTTTTGCCGTCAACTCTTCCGACGAACAGGTTGCTGCTTGCAAACTGTACCGGCAGGCCAGAGCTGGATGTAGCAACCATTTCATAAGACGTACCGTTCCTTTCCTGAGTTGGTATAAGCTCGAAAGTGATAGTCTGCGGAGCTTTATTAACCAGCAGCGTACGTTTAAGTATCATGTTTTTGCTCGGATCAAGCCCCGGAACAGTAGCTACGATCTCGGCAGTACCTGCTCCGACTATTTTTACCTTGTTGTCGACAATCACGGCAACAGCAGTATTCATACTTGTATAGTAAATGCTGGCACCGGTATTGGTGTAGGCGCCCGGATTAAAGTCGGCGTCGCCATAAGTTTTAACAGGCATTTCATCGAATAGGAAGGTTAATCCGTCTGTAGCGAGCAATAAAGTACCATCTGTATAACGGATATTATAGTTTGCAGCAGATGCTCCGCTTGCCTTGATTGTATAAGAACCTGCAATCAATCCATCCGTTGTAACCGTTGCCGTAGCCAGACTAATCAATGTTGCCGGTGTTTCGTTGTACACGAAGCCGTTGTAACTTACAGTAAACACAGGCATGGTTCCTACCACTGCCACTTTGCTGTCTGCTGTTATATTAAGCATAGCTTTGTTCACTGTGAGTACCTGGGTTACGCTTTGCGCCGGAGTAAACACTCTGTCGCCTTCCTGTGAAGCGGTGATTGTGAGTACTCCGTTTCCGGTGATATGTACGTTTCCGTACTGGTCTACCGTTGCCACATCAGGATTGTCACCTCTATAAGTGATGGCAGCATTGCTGTTATTGCTTGTGGCTGCTACTTTGAAATCTGCATCTCCGTATGTTTTAACAGGGAGGGCATTAAACGTTAACCTCGCTATTTTGAGGATGGTAAGATTCCCTTTGTTATAAACGAAATTGTAGTTGTCATCTGCGGCACCTGCTGCAATAACAGGGTAAATGCCCGGAGCTGTGTTCCTGTCTGCAGCAGTTGTTGCAGTTGACTGTAAATTCAGCACACTTTCAGATTCGTTATTAACAAAACCGCTGTAACTTACAGTAAAGGCCGGATTAACTTCTCCTTCCACTTTGATCTTGTCATCAGCCGTAATGTTTAGCGTTGCAGTATTTACGGTAAGTACCTGTTCAGTCACAGCAGCGCTGTATCTGCCGCTGGCAGCCTGAGAGACGGAGATCGTTGTTCTGCCTGCTCCGGTTATATGCACTCTACCGTTTGATATGGTTGCAACAGCCACATTGCTGCTGCTATAAGTAAGTACAGAACCTGCAACGCTGGATACGGCATTGATGGTGTAGTCTGCATCTCCATACGTTTTTGTTTCCAGGGCGCTGAAGCTCAATACAGGCTGAGCCGGCAGAACCAGCAGGTTCCTGGAGCTTCGTGCACTGGCATAATTGCCCGTTTCGGCCTGGATAGCTGTGATCGTTGCCGAACCTACCCCGGTTATAACGATCTGGCCGTCGGCAATTACTGCCACCCTGCTATTGCTGCTGGTATAAACCACTTCGCCCGTTGCGCCGGTTACCACCGGACTGAATGGCTCATTGCCAAACGTTTTAGTGGCAAAAGGTTCAAGATTCAGCGAAGGGCTGAGCCTGTTTACTCTAACTGTTATACTTACTGGAACAGGAGCATCGTAATTGGCAGTTGAGGCCTGGGAAACAGTGATGCTGGCATAACCTCCGCCTGTAATCTGAACCAAACCTGCTGCATTAACCTTTGCAACATCTGTATTATTGCTTGCATAAAGCAGCGGTGTTGCTGTATTCTGGCTTGCTGCTTCCAATGTAAATGCCGCATCTCCGTACGACCTGGTGCCCGGATCTGTGACAGTAATAACCGGGATTCCCTTGATCACCGTTAAACGCTGCAGTACATCCTGAGCTGTTGTATAGTTCTGGCTTCCGGTTACCGTGGCAGTAATGGTTGCCTGCCCCGGGTTAAGGATATGTACCATTCCGGTTACCGGATCTATGGAAGCCGCCGGGACGGTGGAATTTACGTTGTTAATGCTGTAACGGATTGATCCGTCTGACGTAGTCGTGGCATTCAGCATGAAATCAGCATCGCCGTATTTTTTATAGGCGATCTCATTAAATGTGATCACACTGTTAGCCGGATTGACAATCAGAATACCCTGCTGATGGCTGACGATATAGTTCGGAGAACTAAACCCTGAAACCAATATGGTGTGAGATGTACCTACTGCAGAGCTTTGCGTAGCTGTGGTACTGATCGTTCCTGCCATCACAACAGATGGCTGATCTCCGTTCACCAGTCCGTCGTACTGGTAGGTGAGCGGTGGATTGTTCTCGCCGTATTTTTTGCTCTTATTGTCGGCAATGACCTTAAGTGCTTTCGGTTTCACCGTAAGCATAGTAATAGCATTTACTCCCTGGCCGAAGTTGCTGCTTGCATCCTGAGATACAGTGATGAGAGCGCTTCCTGCACCTGTAATATGTACGACACCCGCAGCATTTACTGTCGCTACAGACGTATTCGAACTGTTATACATGATTGCCGATTCTGCATTATTTGTTGTTGTAAGAACCTGGAAATCTGCATCGCCGTAAGTCTTTTCAGGAATTGCAGCTACGCTGATCCTGGCGTTTACTGCTTTAACAGTAAATGTGCCTGGTATATACGTAATTGCATAATTTGCGGAGCTTGCACCACTTGCAGTAATGCTGTAGGTGCCGATCGCAGATGTTTTAACTGCTGCTGTAGTCGCCGCAGCTCCTGTTGCAAGCACAGCCTCGGTTTCGCCGTTAACAAATCCTTCGTACATCAGAGGAAGGTCCGGATTATCATCGCCGTAATTCTTCTCAACATTCTGAGCCGTAATGGTTAACGGAGCTTTTGCAACCGTTAATGTACGGTAGACATCGGCTGCGGCCCCGTAAGCAGAATTTGCAGGTTGCGATACCCGGATGGTAGTGGTACCTGCTCCGGTAATATGAACATTACCGTTGTCAGCTATCTGTGCTACGGAAGTGTTGCTGCTGTTATACACCAGGGCTGCGGCTGCATTGCTGCTGCCGGCTGTGAGGGTGAAATCAGCATCCCCGTATTTTAAACCGGATGGAACCTCTCCAACAGTAAGGGCAGAGGGCTGTTTTCCTACTGATATGGCTCCTTTTACATAATTGAACGAATAATTGTTATCGGCCGCATTCGCAACAGTGATATCGTAGTCGCCGATTGGCGACGATGCAGTTGCATTAGTGGTTACTGAAGGCCTGGTATCAATAACACTGGCGTCATCGTTATTGGCAAAACCTGTATAGGTTACCGTTAGCTCTGGGTTATCCTCACCATAGTTTCTCGACTTGTTATCTGCTTTGGCAATCAGCATAGCCCGTGTTACCTGCAGTTTGTTGTTTACAGGAATGATCTCGTAGTTATTGTCAAGCCCGTCGGCGTTTACAGTTATGGCGTACTCCCCGACATTTGAGGTAATTGCCGCCGTTGTAGCTGCAGTCGGCAGCCTGTCGATATCAGCCCTGGTGTCTCCGTTAACAAAACCAGCGTAAGCGATAGTAAGTACCGGGTTTTCTTCGCCGTATTTACGTGATTGCGCATCTGCGGTTGCCGTTACCGGTGCCTTTTTGATTGTAAGAGTGCCCCTCACGTTTGTAATAGTGTAGTTTCCTGCAGCTGCGCCAACCGGATTGATCTCATATACCCCGGTGCCCGACAATTTTGTTGCCAGCGTTACCGCATTGGCATGGGTAAGTACTCCGGCTGTATTTTCGGTCTCATTGTTTTTGAAACCGGAATAAGAAATAGTAAGCGCAGGATTCTCTTCTCCGTAGATCTTCTCAGCATTGTTTGCTGTTACGGTAAGCTCTGCCTTTGTAACCGTCAATACTCCGTTATTGCTAACAAGCGTATAGTTAGGAGCAATGGCATCATCAGAAAGCCTGATCTCATACGTATTTACCGGAGAGAGCTGGTCTGCTGGAGTGCTGGCTGTTAAAGCTCTCGTAAACACGCCGGAGGTATTTTCATTTTCGCCGTTTTTAAATCCGGAATAACTGATGGTAAGCGCCGGGTTTTCATTACCGTATACTTTCGACTTATTATCAGCAGTTGCTGTCAATACTGCCGGTGTAATGGTCAGTATTGCTGGTATCGGCGCCGGAATAATATAATTTGGTGCAACGCCGGTAGTGGAAGTAATAGAATACGTATTCGTTTCAGTACTTACAGGTGATATTTCTGTAGCGGTAGTACTTACAGACGGCATAGTGGTGAATACACCTGTCGTATTTTCATTCTCATTGTTTTTAAAACCAGAGTAAACTACGGTGAGGGCAGGGTTGGCATCACCGAAAGTCCTGGTTTTATCCTCTATCGTGATAATTAATATGGCCGGAGTTATGGTGAGCTCGGCATCCACAGGAGCGATAATGTTGTAGTTGGCAGCACTTCCTCCTGTTAATGTTATTGGATACGGACCACCCACAGGGGATGTCTTAGAAGCTACAGAGCTGCCTGTAGGCGCTATTGTAACTACATCCGTTTTAGATGCATCATCATAAACATATCCGTTGTATTCGATTTCGAACGCCGGATTTTCGTCTCCATAACTTCTGCTGGTATTGATCGCTTTCGCGGTTAATGTCGCTTTAGTAATGGTTACTGTCCGGGTGCTTTCACCTGCGTTAAAGTTGGTGCTAGCAGCTTGTGCCGCTTTGATTACCGCTTCACCAGCTCCGGTGATGTGCAGGACGCCATTTTCGTCTACAGTTGCCACTGAAGGATTACTGCTGGTATAAGTTAGCGGTACTTCAGCATTGTTACTAGATACGGAAAGAGCCTTGTCTGTATCGCCATAAACCATAGCACTGATAACAGGGAATGTTATTACCGGATCTGCCTGTATAACAGTCAGCTTATTCGAATAAGGACCGATGATCTCATAATTTGAGCTCGCGCCATTATCAGTGAAAAAGATGTCATATTGCCCTGCAGGTGAGTTTGTTACTGCAGTAGTTCCTAATGCAGGCTGCCTGCTTAGTGCCGTTGATATCTCATCGAAAGGTCTTAATCCAAGATATTTGAAGTCAAGAACCGGGTTCTCTGTACCATACGTTTTCTGTTTCGCATTAGCTTCAATGGTCAGAGGAGCTTTTTCAACAGTCATTATGCCGTCTCTCTGTACAATGGTATAATTATCGCTTTCTGCATCTGTGATGAATGAAATCGGATAAGTGCCCGCTATGCTTCTCTCATCAGTACCTATGGCGCTGGCTTTTGGTACGGTTTTAAGGCTGCTTATGCCATCTCCGTTTATCCATCCTTCATATTCAACCGGGAAGGCATCAGGATTGGCAATACCGTACTTCCGGCTCAGCGGTTTCGCTGTGACCGTCAGGGTAGCCTTACCAATAGTCATTGTTCCGTTCTGAGTGGTTATGGCGTAATTTGCTGTTGCCGGAACATAATCGAACTTAATAGGGTAGGTGATCCTGTTCCCGTTCGCATCCGTACCGGAAGAGTTGTTCGTTGCAGTGGTGCTTAATACAGGAGGCTGACTGCCGAACACTGTTGCTGCGGTTTCTCCGTTCACAAAGTACTGGTAGCTGAGTGTCAGACCAGGATTAGCTACACCGTACAAACGTGCTTTGTTGTCGGCTATCATTAACAGCGGTGCTTTTGTTACCGTTAACTGACCGCCGTTGTCGGGCACCAGGATATAGTTATCGTCAGCTCCGCCGCTTACGTTAATTGGATACGGGCTGCCGGCTACACCAGCAAATCTGTCTGCAGAAACAGCAGCAGGTTTTGTGTCGATACCTGCATCAGAATCGCCGTTCACGAAGCCGGTATATTCGAAATCAAATGCCGGATTATCAGAACCGTAAGGCCGGCTTACATTTTTAGCCTTAACTGATAAATTAATTTTATTGATCGTCAAATAGGAATCATCTTCGTATATGAACGTGTAATTTGCAGCCTGTGCGCCGGAGGCGACCACCGGGTACTGTCCTGCGGAGCTGCTGTTACTGATATCTGCAACAGTAGCCGGGTGTGTTAATACAGATTCTGTCTCCCCATTCTTGAACCCGCTGTAGCTGATCTTGAACGCAGGATTATTCTGACCGTAATTGCGGCTCATTGTTTTGCTGCCAGCCAGATCTGTTACTGAAACGTTAATTTTCGACTGCTCGACCGTAAGGGTCCCTGCAACAGGTGTGATAACATAATTCAGCGCAACTGCTGTATTAAGAGTTATCGGATAAGGTCCTGCCGGGCTGGTATTGACTGCCTGGCTGGATGCAGCAGGTAAGGTCGTAAACAATCCAGGTGAATTTACGGTCTCACCATTCACGAAGCCTTCATATTCAAGGCCGAAAACAGGATTGTTATCCCCGTAAGGCCTGCTGTAGTTTTTGGCAATTACAGAAAGCGGAGCCGGATGGATGATGAAATCTGCATTTACATAGCTGAACGTATAATTATCGTCTGTAGCCTCATTTTCAGAGAGTACCTTGATCGTATAAGGATTTCCACCATTTACAGGAGTTAACCTGCTGACCGGTGTAATACCTGTTTCGATAGCTGTAGCTGCAGCAGGCTGATTGATGACGCTGCTATTCTCTCCGTTAACAAAACCGGTGTATACAATACGTAATGGCGGATTTGCCTGACCGTATACTTTTTCGGCATTCTGCAGTGTTGCTGTAAGCTCTGCTTTATTTACCGTAAGTGTTTTATACAGATCTTCAGGAGCTGCATATGTATTGTCGGATTGTTGCGAAACTCTTATGATGGTTGTTCCGGCGTTTTTAACAGTGATCTGACCAGTAGACGGATTAATGGTCGCTACAGACTCGTCGCTGCTGAAATAAGACAGAGGAGCGTTCTCGTTGTCAGATTGTATCTGGATATTATAAGGAGCATCTCCATACGTTTTGGTTTCCGGGAAATCTATAACAGTAAGTACCGGTAATATTTTACCCACACTCAATGTTCCGTTTACCAGGTTGAAATCGTAGTTATCGTCACTTCCGCCTGTTAAGGTTATCGTGTAATCTTCAATAGCGTCGAAATCTGTAATAGCTACACTTGCTGCCGGCTCGTTATCTATATCTGCCTTTGTATCGGTGCCAACGAAACCGCTGTACGTGATGGTAAGTGGAGGCACCGTACCCGACGATGGCATAGATTTATTATCTGCCTTCGCTGTAAGCACAGCTTTGGTGATTGTCAGATCAGCTCCGGTAAAAGCGAAATAATAGTTATTATCAGTAGGATCGTTCATGACGATGACCGGGTAAGTGCCCACGTGGGTCAGCTTTTCTACCAGTGTTTTGTCGGTTACGTCAGTTACCGCTTTCAGTACAGGTTTTACGTCGAGGATATCCTCTGTTTCACCGTTTACAAATCCGCTGTAATTAAATTCGTACCTGGGGTTTTCGTGTCCATATACTTTGCTCACAGCAAGGCTGGTAACGGTTAACGTTGCTTTTTCAACGGTAAGCCTTTGAGTAACTTCTGCTGCATTTGCAAACGCTCCGCCAGCCGTTTGAGATGCTTTGATATCTGTATAACCAGTTCCTGTGATATGTATCTTGCCATTTATAATGGTAGCTACTTCATGATTGCTGCTGGTATACTTTATTGGCGAATTTGTATTTGTGCTTGTTGCTCCCGGATCGAAATCTGCATCGCCGTACGTTTTGTTCGCCATAGCATCAAACGTAATCTTCGCAGTGATCCTGGTCGAAATAATTGAAACGTTGTTTGAATATTCATTAGCTATAACCAGTTCAGAGGCGGCATTTCGGTCCATGTCTCCTATGGCCACAACCTGCGGTGAGCTGAGCGTTCTTATGTCTACTTTTCCTGCGAAAGAAGAAGAATTGATACTTCCGGAAGACGATGTATTTCTTAAGACAGAAACCGACTGAAGATTACCGGTAACGAGGTCTGCTTTTCCATCACCGTTTACATCACCTATCGATACCCCGAAAGGAGCGTCGCCGGTGGCGAAGTCCTGGTTGGCATCGAAAGACAACACCCCGTTCGAGGTAGTGTTGTAGAATACGGATACGGTGTTTGCTTTATTATTAGCGAGTACCAGTTCAGGCTTTCCATCATTGTCAAGGTCGCCCACTGCTACTGATCTGGAACCGTTTGCTGTTGCATAGTTTATTGCAGGTGCAAAAGACGAGGCAGTAAATACACCCGGGCCTGCGGTGTTAACCAGTACAGACATATTATTACTGCCGTTATTGGCGGTAATTAACTCAGGTTTGCCATCGCCGTTCAGATCGCCGGTTGCGATCCACCATGGAGCTCCCCCTAAAGTGTAATCTGTTTTTGCAGCATCAAAGCTTACATTCCCGGCTGTTGAGATATTCCGGAATATGGAAACCGTTGAACTTCCGGCATTAGCCGTGATGATATCTGGTTTACCGTCGCCGTTCATGTCGTTCATGGCAATCATATTTGATCCTGACGACGTGTTTACGGTAACCTGGTTCTCGAATGAGAGTATGCCGTTAGACGAAGTATTTCTCAGTATTGACAGCGTTCTGCCTGCGTAATTGCTTATTACAAGATCAGGCTTTCCGTCGCCATCCACATCTCCGGTTGTGATAGATTTCGGAGCATCTCCCACAGCAAGGGTCACGCTTTTAGCAACAGGGAAGGAGCTGGCATCTACGCTGCCGTCTGCTGCTTCGTTATGATATACAGTTACGTTGTTACTTTGCGTATTAATGACCACCATATCAGTTTTCCCGTCTCCGTCCAGGTCGCTCATTGCAACTACAGAAGGCTGGTTCTGGGTAGGGACATTGATAGGGGCGTTAAATGAAGATTCCTTAAGCTCCGGATCGGTAACACCGGGATTAGTTAAGACATATTGGTCTGAAGCGAATCCGGAAAGTCCGGTTTCTGCATCCAATACCGAAATTGGCATGTAGGTAGCACCGGCAGGCACCTGTACAGACAGGCTGGTTGACGAGGCCGACAATACTGCAGCCTGTGTTGCACCGAAGAAAACGATGTTGCGGGCTGCATCTGTATTGAAATTTCTACCTGTTATTATAACAGTGGTTGCAGATGGTCCGCTTTTGGGACTGAAATCTGTTACTACCGGGACAGGCATATTACGTAATATGGAGATGGTTCCGTCTGTAGCATTGGCAAGAGCCAGCTCAGCTTTTCCATCGCCATTCAGATCTGCAATAGCCACAGAATTAACACCTTTTCCTGTGCCGAAATCCTGTTTCGCAGCGAAGGCCGAAGTGCTGATGCTACCCTGTGTCGCTGTGTTTTTCAGGATCGATACTGTATTATCACCGGTATTTACCACCGCGATATCAAGCTTACTGTCGCCGTTGATATCGCCGAGTACTACGAACTGAGGTGTTTTGCCAGTTGTAAAGTTAACCGCAGCATCAAAGGACACCGCGTTTGAAGAAGAGATATTGTGTAATACTGATACGTTGTTATCTGCAGCATTAGTAACAGCCAGATCTGCAAATCCGTCGCCATCGATATCGCCGACAGCGATTCTGGAAGGTTTTGAACCTACAGTATAGGTGGTTTGCAGATTAAATGACTGATTGCTGATTATACCAGGAGTAGCGATATTCTGAAGTACAGAGATCGTGTTTCCAGGATTGTTCTCGGTGCCTGCGTTGACCGTAATGATCTCAGGTTTACCGTCGTTATTCAGGTCGCGCACCGCAATAGACGATGGATTAGCTCCAACTGTGAGCTCTGCTGCCGGACTCTCGAACTGCGCTTCTCCGATTAATGAGATGTTCCGTAATATATAAGCGATGTTGGTGTTTTTGCCAACTGTTAAGATATCTGCTTTTCCGTCTGCATCGATATCGGCTACCGTTACAGAGCCCGGGTTTGTGCCGGTAGAAAAAGATTTCGCTGCTCCGAATGAAATATTTCCGGGTGCCGATGTATTTAAAAGCACATAGATCTGACTGTTGGTAAAATTAGAAAGTATCATATCTAATTTTCCATCGCCGTCGATGTCTGCAGTGGTCATTGAAGATGACCCTGCGGGTATGCTCAGATCACTTTTCAAAGTGAACAGGGCGGGGCTTATTTTTCCGTCGCCTGTATTGGTCTCAATATATATCCTGCCTGTGCTTGGATCAATACTTGCCAGATCGGTATGGCCATCGCCGTCGAGGTCTGCTGCGACAACAGAATTAGGTGTGCTGCCCGTACCTGTACTGAAATTAGTGGCATAAGGAAACGAACCGTCTGTTTCAGCATTAGTTACTGTAAAGGCATTCGCCGAATAGGCAGAAAGGCCGGTAGTTTCGTCGAGCAGGGAAACTGTACGGTAAGTTGCACCTGATGGTACAGTAACGGTTGCCGAAGTGCCGTCTGCCGATACTGATGAAACAATAGCTTTTGTGGCACCAAAATAAACTATATTATTGGCCGCCGTAGTATTGAAATGCTTGCCCGTGATCGTGACTACAGTACCCGGAGCGCCAGCCACCGGACTCAGGTTAGTAATAACCGGAGGAATGATGTTCTGGAAGATGGAGATACTGCTGCCTTCACGATTCGCAATGGCTATGTCTGCACGTGTATCATTGTTCAGATCTGCAATAACAACAGATCTTGGATTTACAGCCGTAGCATACTGCGTTCTTGTACTGAATGAATTCAGATCAACAGTGCCAGCGGTAGCTTTGTTGAGGTAAACGGAAAGCCTGTTGTCGCCAACACTGGTAACCGCCATATCTGGTTTACCATCTGCATTCAGATCTCCTAAAGCAATAGCTACCGGATTGGCGCCTGCAGGGTAATTTACCGCACCCTGTAAAGTGATATTGCCGGTGGCTGATAAGTTCTTTAATACGGAAACGGTATTACTTGCCCTGTTCGCAGTTAGCAGTTCCGGTTTTCCATCACCGTCGATATCTCCTGAAGTTACAAAATAAGGTGTAGTACCTGTTGTATATAATTGTTTGGGACCAAGGCTGATAACAGTTCCGGTAGTTGTATTCCGGTATACCGAAACATTACCGCTTTTTGAATTAGTTACAGCTATATCAGCCTTTCCGTCTGCGTCAAGATCGGCAGCAGCGATCCAGTATGGTTCGCCTTCGGCTGCAGTGGTAAACTGAGTTTCAAAACCTGCCGCTCCGGTTCCTGTCGATATGTTTCGAAGGATAGAGATTGTGCCGGTAGCTGCTTGGGCAGTTTTATTAGCGGTAACGATATCAAGTTTTCCATCGTTATCGATATCTGCCAGTACAACATGCATCGGGTTAACTCCTACATTATAACCGGTAGACTGAGCAACGAGGTTTCCGCCTCTGTTCAAAAGTATCCAGACTTTGTTCTGGTCGTAATCTGTTGCAACGATATCTTTCAGGCCATCGCCGTCGATATCGCCGGCAGCTATCGAGTAAATGTTTTTTGACCCGTTTATGATGAGGCGCTGAGAAGGTGCGAACGAGTTCTTGCCGATTGCTCCTGAAGCGGTAGTGTTTCGGTTTACTATAATTTTACTGCCCGTTGTAAAAGGGGCGACAGTTACCAGTTCATCAATTCCGTCGCTGTTGAGATCGACGGCGATCATCGATTGCTCCATCGCATTTTCCTCGGGATAATCGTTGCGCGAAGACAAATACAGCAGATCATCAGCATTAGTTAAGCCGAAACGCTGGTTTGAGGTAGCTGAAAGCCCGGAGGTTTTATCTGTGACAGAAACCGGACCATAAGTGGTACCTGCAGGTACTGTAACGGTAAGCAGTGTGGTTGTTGCCGTTTTAACCACAGCTTGTACGGCACCGAAATACACGATATTATTTGCAGCTACTGCATTGAAATTTGTTCCGCTGATGGTAATATCCTGACCAGGTTTTTCTGTGTATTTACTCAGGCTGGTGATGAACGGAGGCATGATATATCTGTAGACCGATACATTACCGCTTCCGTAATTGGCGGAAGCGATATCGGTAAATCCGTCGGCATCGTAGTCGGCAAGAGCTATAGACTGAACTATTGCCAGCGGAGCTCCTGTTATATACTCGGCAGCAAATGTAGCGGCACTTATACCTGCGATACCTGTATGACGATATAATGTAAGGTTATTGCTGGCCGGGTTACTGACCACAATGTCCTGCATTTTATCTCCGTTAAGGTCAGAAATAGCGATGTCTACCGGGTCGCTGCCAGCACTCAGTACCACACGGCTGGCGAAAGTAATAGCACCGGCAGTTGCTGCCGCACTGGTATTCCTGAATATTGAAATTTGATTCGAACTCTTATTTGTCGCAGCTACGTCGTCGTAACCATCATCGTCCAGGTCGCCGACAGCTATATGCGAGTTAGGGCTCGCCACCATAGTGACAGACTGTACCGGCTCGAACATCAGGTCGTCAACTATACCCGGAGCACACCTGTTTTTTAAGATATAAAGTTTGTTCTCCGAGAAGCTGGTCATTACCAGGTCTGGTTTTCCATCCTTGTTGAAGTCGCCGGAGGCCAGCCATTGTAACCTGATACCGCCGTCGATCTCTACCTTGGGGCCTGTGTAAATAATGCCCGGGACAGAGTAGTTTTTGTAAATAGTTATGCTTTTACCGCGATTATCGTTAGCTAACAGATCATTTGCCAGTATAAAATCGGGCCTGCCATCCAGATCGATATCTCTCAGCATAATTTTATATGCGAAAGATGCCTTTTCAATATTAATTATGACAGGAGCTTCATAAGAAAAATTATTACTTCCGTTGGCTGTAGTATTGCGGTAAATTTTAATTAAATGCGTGTTGCCGTAATTGGTTACGGCAACGATATCAATTTTCCCGTCGCCGTCTATATCGTTCACCGCGAAGGTCCCGGCACTTGTTCCCAGCGGGACCTGGCTTTCAGCGAAACTGATGTTACCAGCCCCCGTGGAGGTGTTCATATTGACCTTTACAGAACTAGAAGCGGAACCATAATCAGGAATATTCAGGTATACCTGATCGGGTTTGCCATCCTGGTTCATGTCGGCAGATATAATATCAACAGGCTTTACTGTAGTGTTCGCAGCAAGATCTTTTCTTTGAAAGAAGTTTAATGCTTTGTAACTATTGTCGTTTCTTGGATTGACTTTAATAAATTCGGATTCAGTTTCATCACTTAATCCAGATTCAGTATTAATAACTTTTAAAGGCAGGAAGCCTGCACCTGCCGGCACTTTTACGGTAATAGATATTGGTGATTCTGCGGTTACCGGAGCTTTTATTCCACCAAAGTAAACAAGATTGCTTCCGCTTGTCGATCCGAAATCTCTACCTGTTAATGTAACTGAACTATTGAAATATCCAGACTGAGGGGAGTATGCAAGGATATTAGGTAATGTCCGGTTTATAATATAATCCGGGCTTCCAACGAAAGGAACGTTTCCTATAGGATAATTTGTTCCTGCACTGGAGGTCAGACTAAGCCCGACAGTTCCCTTAATTCCCCTGTTACGTACGGTTACTATCCACGACTTTGACGCGGTTGTCGCTGATGCATCGGGATATTTTTGAATATTGATTAATTGAGGATTAATATCTCCGCTGGAGCGTAAAGTGAAACAGCTGAGCGGCAGGGTGGTTAAATCCTGACTTAAGTTTACAATGAAATTTACATATTCCAGATTGTTCCTGACTAGCTGCACTGGAACAATTGATGTAACCTCCGTTTTATCTATTGTATAGCTGGGACCTGAAGTATAAGGGAGATCGTACACATGATAGTTGCCAGGTTGTACATTATTTGCATCGAGCCTGATTGTACCCCTTGCGCCGATTACATTTACGGTTACTACGTAGCTGGAGCCTCCTTCGTAGACCACTGATGATATCTCGCCAAGGCTGGAAGGTGATTGCTGTAGTTTAAAGAAGTTACTTTGTTTTGTAATACCTGTTATTGCTGTGTTAAAATAGACTCTGAAGCGAACCGTCGAAGTCCTGTTCACCTGGTCATCCATCAGTCTTATTGAAGATATCTTTACCCCAAGCGTTTTAAATGTCACAAAATAAGGGCAATATTCATCCCTTTCATGGCAAGCTCCTGGTGAGTAATTAAACTGCCAGGCTCTTACATAATACCGTGTGTCGGGTTTCAGATTGGTTGCTGTAAAAGATCTGTATATGGTTTGATTTCTGCCGCCCCCTCCTAAAAATGCCACTCCGCCATTATCCCATCCTCCGAAATTATTATCGGAAGGATATTGAACAGTACTGCTCCAGTAAATTCTTGGATCTTCAACATAATAAGGGCACCAGTTGCTTTTGTTATGGTAATAAACCTGATCGAACCGGGCACTTGTTGTGGTTATGCTAGTTACCTCGGTAGGGGGCGGGATTCCCATATCTCTATAATCCTGAGCCTTACCGCTTATCACGCCTGTTAATGTCATCAAAATGAACATTAAGAATTTTAAGTAAACATAACTACCCCGAAAGGGCGAATTTGAGTTTAAAACATCTGTTTCAGCGGTTTTGCGCAGTTCTGCTCTTGCTTTTTGGTATATAAAAAACATTATGATTGGATTATTAAGTTCTTATAATCGCCGGATAAAAAGGGAGATCCGGCTCCCTGTGATATTTATGAATGGTCCGTTGTGGTTAGAATCAAAAAAGCCGTGGCTTATACAATTACTTTATAATTGGTGACCGGATGTCTATCCTGTTGTTCCGCACTTAGCGTTGTCATAAAAGTCATTGTCGCCATATCCACTTTTTCGTTACTAGTTTAATGTATCACGGCTTTTACGGGCGTGTAATAAAAAAGTTATGATTTTGGCAAAAGAATTAAAAAACTGTCCTGTAGGTTGTTATGGCGGCTTTTTTCATCGCTTGCCTGTATTTTTGGTATCGCCTGTGCTGCTCAGAGCGCAGCTTTCGTTTGGCCGGCAACGGTGTACCTGATAGTGTGTATATTCGTTAACGCCTTGACAGAGATTCCGTGTTAAGCCCTGTTTTATATTAAATTAGCCTCTGAGGATTCAGGTTCTAAAATGTTATTATTGTATAAACATTAACGTTCCTAAGATCAGATGAAAAAGAACAGATCAGCCCTGACGATCCCGTTAACAGGTATTTTAGCAGGCCAATTATTTGCACAGAGCAAAAAAGATGATTGGGAAAGTCTGCAACTGCCGGATATTAACAGAGAAAAGACGCACTTCAGCTTTATGCTTAATAAATAAGGCAGATAAAAATACTCCGATAGCACACAATAAGATTGCTAAACTGATGAATAGATTATTGCCATTAATAGTTCCCTTTCTGGTACTTATAGGTACGGCAGCGGCACAGACTACTAAACAGGGATTTACAGACAGAAAAACCTGGCTTACTTATATGGACAAAGTTGCCCGGCCTGTAATTTCGAATATAGCTGCCGGCAGGCTGAAGGAGAAAATGCCCGTGGTCGTATCTCCTTCTATAGACAATAAGGAGGGTAGAATACAGGTTGCCTATCTGGAGGCATTTGCCCGTACTATGAGCGGAATTGCCCCCTGGCTCAATTCAGAGGGCGGTACAACTGAAGAAATTGCTTTAAGAGATCAATACCGCAAATGGGCGTTAAAAGGCCTGGCTAATGCTACAGATCCTTCCTCCGCAGATTACCTTAAATGGGACGGCGGCCAGCCACTGGTAGACGCTTCATTCCTGGCCCTGGCGTTGATCAGGTGCCCCTGGCTGTGGGAACACTCCGACAAGAAAGTACAGCAGCAGGTGATAAACTCCTTTAAAACAACACGCAATACTATTCCCGTATATACTAACTGGATCTTGTTCTCAGGGATGATCGAGGCATTTTTCTGCAGATATGAGCTCGGATACGATAAGGTGAGAGTAGAGTTTGCTGTAAGGGAATTTGCAAATCACTGGTATACCGGCGATGGCTTGTACTCAGACGGGATGAACTTTGCATCAGACTATTACAACAGTATTGTTATACATCCCTACCTGGCCCTTATTGTTGATGTGGTCAATAGCAAAGACAATACCTATAAATGGTACAGCTCCAACCTCGACAAGATCAATAAGCGTTATGCCGAGATCCTGGAGCGGCTCATTCATACAGACGGCTCTTACCCGGCAAGCGGGCGTTCCATTACGTACAGGGCCGGCGTATTTCATCACCTGGCCGATATTTCTTTGAGAAAAAAGCTGCCGGCTTCCCTGAACCCCGCACAGGTTAGAGGAGCTCTGACTGCCGTAATTAAAAAGACGCTTGAATCGCCCTCAACATTCACTAAAGACGGATGGCTGAACATCGGGCTTTACGGCTCCCAGCCGGGCCTCGCGGAGTTTTATATTACTACGGGAAGTTTGTATTTATGTGCAGAGGTATTTGCCCCGCTCGGACTCCCGGAAACCGATATATTCTGGACAGCGCCGGCAGTGCCCTGGACCAGCGTTAAAATATGGACGGGGCAGGATGTGCCTGCAGATCATGCGCTGGAAATAAAATAAAATGTTTATGAAAAGATATTGCCGTTTCTTTTTGCTTGTTGCCGCGATCCTTTCAGCAGGCATGGCAAAAGCACAGGTTATAAGCCCCGACAGCCTTGCTGCCCTGACGAAACATATTCAGGGAAAACAAGTGTTCAGGGTTAACAATCCGGATCTTAAACAGAGCCCTTTTACCGGCCTTACCCGAAAACACTGGAAGGAAGCCGCCCTGTACCTGCTAAGCGGAGCCTTTAGTTATGTCCATAGTCCGGACGATCCTATGGCCTTCCCTAAACAGCCCGGTAAAAGTTATCCTAAAGACGGAGAACACAATGCTACCGAAAAACTTGAGGGCCTGTGCCGCACACTGTTTATTGCTGCGCCGCTGTTAAAGGAGCAGCCTGGCCTGGTTATAAATAATATAGAGCTGGCGGCTTATTACCGTAACCAGCTGGGCAGACTTGTGAGCGCATCAAGCGATACCTATATCTCCCCGCGATCTCAAAACGGCGGACCAAGCCAGACGCTGGTGGAATTCGGCGGACTTTCTGTTTCTCTTTTCGCGGCTCCCGAAATATTATGGGACCCTCTTCCCCAATCTCTTAAAGATTCCCTGGCCCGTACGATGTTAAGTTATGGCAACGGCCCTACCATAGATATGAACTGGCGGTTCTTCAATATCTTTATCATGAGTTTTTTTAAGAGCCGCGGTTATACTGTCAATGAAACTTACCTGGACGAACTGCTGCTTAAATCGCTTGCACAGTACGACGGCGGCGGCTGGTACAATGACAGTCCTTATTATGATTATTACAGTATGTGGGCTTTCCAGATGTATGGAACGCTCTGGTCGGAGTTTTTCGGTAAAAAGTACTATCCGGAGTATGCAGGCAGGTTCGCGGCTAATTTCAATGACCTGAAAGACATTTATCCTTATATGTTCAGCCGCAAAGGGGAAATGATCATGTGGGGGCGCAGTATCAGCTACCGTATGGGAGCTGCTGTGCCGTTTCCGCTGATGGGCTTCTCGCCGGCTGCCAACCAGAATTATGGCTGGATGCGCCGTATCAGCTCAGGAACGCTGCTGCAGTTTTTACAAAATCCTGAACTTATACAGGATAGTATTCCAACACTTGGCTTTTACGGGGCCTTTGAACCTGCCGTACAGCCCTACAGCTGCCGTGGCAGTGTATTCTGGATGGGGAAATTTTTCCTTGGCCTGCTGGTGCCCGAAAGCAGTGGTTTCTGGACTTCGACAGAAAATGAAGGACCCTGGTTAAATGGATTCGGAAATACGGATATATACTCTAAGTTCACGAAGGGGTCTGATATAATGATCACCGATTACCCGGCTATAGGCGCTTCCGAGATAAGAGCTTGGTGTAACAGCAAAAATGTAGGTTATTACCAGGGAACGGAGAACTATAACAGGCTTTCTTATAACAGCGCTTTCCCCTGGCAGGCAGATGGTACGGCGGGAGAAGTAGCCATGAATTACGTTTTTAAAGATAAAAAGGGCGGCTGGGAAGCGCTCAGGATGTTCAGCTTCAAAGCTTTCGACAGCGGGGTGTACTACCGTGACGCAGTTCTCGCCTCAGATGAACGCATAAAAATGAACCTGGCCGATATTCCGCTGGCTAACGGGATATTACGTGTAGACAGGAATATAAGTACCATAGCCGGTGATATGAGACTCGGGCATTATGCCTTACCTGCTGTTAAGGGAAAGATAAGCAGGAAGAGCATTAAAGTAAAGGGTTACGATATACAAATCATAGATAACGGCGTCTACCAGCTTGCAATGGTACCGCTTGCAGGCTGGAATCATATAGATATTATCGAGACAAAAGGGCTGAACCCCGTATCGCAGGAAAGTTCGGTTCTGAATGCCTCAGCCGCATTCAGACCTGAGACAGCAGATAAGAATGTATATGCCACTCTTATGCTCTGGAAAAGATCAGGCGAGAAATGGAGCAATGAGGATCTGCTCCCGGTCAGGAAAGTAACATATTATGATAAGGGCGATAGGGTGGATGTGTCTTTTTTCAATGGGGATAAAAAAACTATAAACTTTTTACCCCGGCAGGCGGGGCAAGGCGGGTAGGTATGAATTTTCCGGTGTTAATAGCTGGCTTTGCCGCTTTAGAATGCCGACATAATATGATATTGAACACAAGGGACAGGTCCTGATAAATTGTAAATTGCCGGATAACAGTATCCCGCGCTGATAACCTACTGCTAATGAAAATATCGTTTTTGCTTTTAATTCTCTTTTTTTCATGTTCTGTTAATGCTCAGATCAAACCAAAACTTGTAACCGTAGCCGGCGGCTGGGCTGCCAACACTGTAAATACCGCTGTTTTCAGGAAAAACTCGCTGGTAACTTTTGCCGGCTGGCAGTACACCGCTTTTTATGACCAGGACGGATTTTTGGTACTGGCCAAAAGGCCGTCGGGCCTGGATGCCTGGGAAGTCAGCAAAACCCGGTACAAGGGTAATGCCCGCGATGCCCATAATATTATCAGCATTATGGCAGACGGGGATGGTTTCCTGCATGTAGCCTGGGACCATCATAATAACGCCCTGCGATATGCGAGAAGCCTCAGGCCGGGATCCCTGGAACTGTCTGAAAAAATGGAGATGACCGGGCAGGATGAAAATCAATTGTCCTATCCTGAATTTTATAAGCTGAAGGACGGCTCCCTGCTGTTCTTTTACAGAGACGGCGGCTCGGGGAGCGGAAACCTGGTTATAAATAAATACGATCTTATTACCCGTAAGTGGACCCGGCTGCACAGTAACCTGATAGATGGAGAAGGTAAACGTAATGCTTACTGGCAGGCATGCGTAGACGAA
>Ga0265780_10003715_pt1 | contig 19943 bp, 14 predicted proteins | sample P1T30metagenome_FD_192432 | JGI IMG/M metagenome (GOLD analysis project Ga0265780, IMG submission 192432) | Plant litter microbial communities from East Loma Ridge, Irvine, California - P1 T30 | ecosystem: Environmental > Terrestrial > Plant litter > Unclassified | place: USA: California...
GAAAGGCCGAAGGATGGCGCATCAGGTTCAGGTAGAACAGGCCCAGCGCCTCGAGGGTCAGGAGGGTCTGCAGGCCGGCGCAGGCATCGGCCACCAGCAGCTGGTACTGGCCGATCTGCAGCACCACACCCGAGCGCGAGATGGGATACCCGGCCGCGAACAGCAGGTGTTCGGTGGCCCAGGAGACGGCCATCTTCATCGGCATCGTCACCGCCGCCACCAGCTCGCTCGGCAGGGGCACCATGAACAGCATGAAGAAAAACGGAAACCAAAGTTGGCGCAGGGCGCCCGCGCCCAGCTTGAGCAGGACGGTTGCCGCCAGCACCGCCAGGATCGAGGCGACCTCGAACATCAGGATGTTTTGCGAACGGCCCAGCAGGTGGATGCCCAGGCCGAAAGCCAGCACCACCCAGCCGGTCGGGTGCGGCCGCGCCGGCGTGCTGGCCGCCCTCACCTCGGGCCACTTGCGCCAGATCAGCCACAGGGACAGGAAGAAGATGATCGGTCCATGGCCCTGCTCTTCGCCGATCCAGGCGCCGCTGAACAGGTCGTGGAAAGTCGGTCCGAACAGCAGGGCCAGGCCCAGCATGACCGGCCACCATTCGGGCAAGGCCTGGCGCAGGCCGGCGCCGCGGCCAGGACCGGAACCGGAACCGGGACTGGAATCCGGGCCGTGCCGCAAGTCCATCTCGCGCCCGGTCGCCATATCAGAACTCCATCACCACCGAACCGACCACTTCGGCGCCGGCATCGGCCATCTGCCCGGCCATGCGCGCCACGTCGGCGATGCGGGTGCGGTGCTTGCAGGCCACCAGCAGCACGCCGCCGGCACGGCCCGCCACCGCCAGGGCATCGGCGCCGGCGGTAAAGGGCGGCAAGTCGACCAGCACGACGTCGTGGCGGCTTTCCAGCTGCGCCAATAGCGTGCGGAAAGCGGGCCGCGCCAGCAGTTCTTGCGGATTCGGCGGCAAGGTCCCCGCCGGCAGCACCGACAGGTCGGCAAAGGACGGCACGCGCAATATGGCATCCAGGTCGGCCCGCCCCGCCAGCAGGTCGGACAGGCCCTGGCGCGGCCTGAGCCCGAACAGTTCATGCTGGCGCGGCGCGCGCAGGTTGGCGTCCACCAGCAGGGTCTGCTCGCCGAGCTGGGAAAACACCAGCGCCAGATTGGCCGCGAACAGGCTGGCGCCATCGTCCGGGTCGGCGCCGGCGATCGCCAGCGCGCGCCGCCCGCGCGCGAACCAGCGCAGCATCAGCTGACTGCGGATCGCGCGCAAGGCTTCGACCTGCGGCGAAAACGGTTCGTAGGCGGCGACCAGCCTGGGCGACAGCCTGGCCTGCCCTTTCTGAACATAGGGATAAGCGAACTGTCGCGCCAGCGCCTGCTGGATATCGTCCTCGCTTACCAGGCCGAGGCGCCGCGCCGCTTCACCGAAGCGGATGCCCAGGTCTTCGTGGGTGCGCAGCACGCGCTCGGCGTCGTCGACGCTGAGCTTTCCCGCATCGACCAGCAGCGTCCCCAGGCTGGCGTCGCGGCCGGGGCCGCTGTGCAGGGCGGATAGCACGGAAGAGTTCATGGCGAGTCCTCGGCTCAGCTCAGTTCGGCTTAATTCAGGCGCGGCCGCCCACCGGGCGCCATCAGCCTGCGAATACGGCCCTCGCGCGCGGGCGGCGCCTGCCAGGCGATGGTACCCAGTACCGGAATGCCCAGCATGTCGCGCAGGTCGCTGCCCGAGCGCACCGGCCGCGCGAGCAGTTCCAGCAGCAGCGCCAGGCCGACGCCGAGCACGGTGCCGAGCACGATCGCCGCCAGCGTATTGAGCAGGATGCGTGGGCCACTCGGCGTCGTGGGGGCCACGGCCGGGTTGAGCACAGAGACGTCGGATTGCTCGGACAGGGCCTCGATCCGCGTCTGCGAGTAGCGTTGGCTGGCCGCATCGAAGGCGCGCTGTGCACCCTCGAGGTCTTTCAGCAAGGGGCCGAGCTCGTCGCGGGTGCGGTTCAGCTCCAGCACGCGTTCCTTCTGCGCCGCCAGCTCGCTGCGCAGCTGGGCTTCGCGCTGGCGGTAGACGTCGGCGTTGGCGCCGACGCTGCGGGTGACGGTGCCCAGCGCACTGGCGAGCTCGGCGCGTAGCTTCCCGGCTTCGGCAGCCGCCGCCTGGTATTGCGGGTGGTTGCGCCCGAAGCGCGCGCCGGCCTCGGCCAGCTTGGCCTCGGCGCTGGCCAGGTTCATGCGCAGGTTCTGGATCAGGGTATTGTTGGCGACGTCGGGCGAATCGACGGCCGCTCCGGCCGTCCCGGCCGCCTTTTCACGCGAGCCCGCTTCCATGGCCGCGGCCTGGGCCACGACCAGCTGGGCAGCCAGGTCGTTCAGGCGCGACAGCTCGACATCGACCCGGTTGTTGTCGAGGCTGACGATGCCTTTTTCTTGCTGGTACTTCGACAGGCGGGCCTGGGCCGCCTCGAGGATGTCGCGCAACTGCCTGGTCTGCTCGTTGAAGTATAGCGAGGCGTTCTTGGCCGGCTCGGTCTTGAGCTGCACGCCGAGCCGCCGGTACTCCTCGGCGAAGGCGTTCGCGACCGCGGCCGCGAACACGGGGTCGGCGCCGCTGAAGCTGATCTCGACCACGCTCGACTCGCGCGACGGCATGATCTCGAGCTTCTGGAGCAGCAGGTCGGCCAGCCAGTCGCGCACCGTCCCCCTGCCCTCGTTCGCTTGCTGGAATTGCTGGACGACGGCCGGACTGGACGCCAGCCGCAGCGTGTCGACGACGCGCAGCGCCACGTTCTTGCTGCCGATGATGTCCATCTGCGTCGCCATATACCCCGGCATCAACTGCCCCGGCATCGTCAGGCCGGTGAGCGGATCGACGCCCTTGTAGTTGAGCAGCACCGATGCCGTGGCTTCATAAGTCTTTTGCTGCACCACGCTCCAGCCGAGGGCGAGCAGCACCGTGACCAGGAGCGTTCCCAGGACAATTTTCCTCCGGGCCAGCAAGATCAGCAAAAATTGATGCGCGCTCATGACTCACCCCTCCGTGCCGGTGCCGGTGCTCCAACGCCGTTAAAACCAGCTTTCGCGCACCACGATGACGTCGTCGACCTGGACCGCATCGCCGGCCTGGACATCCAGCGTGACCGGCTTGCCGCTGGGATCGCGGCGCGTGACCTTGATGCCGTTGTCGCTGCCGCGCGGGCTCAGGCCGCCGCCGGCCGAGATCGCCTGCTGGACCGTCATGCCGCGCTCCAGGCGGAACGCCCCCGGACGACCGACCTCGCCGGTGACGTAGGCGCGCGGCGCCCGCTCCACGAAGATGATGTCGCCGCCGGCAACCTCGTAGTCCCTGTCGAGCTCGCCCTTGCGCACCATGTCGACCACATCGATGGTCTCGCGCGTCGTGTTGCCGTCGCGCGTGCGCACCAGGCTGATCATGTCGCCGCCGTCGCCATGGATGCCGCCGGCCAGCGCCAGCATATCGAGCACCTTGCGCCTGCCTTCGACCGGATAGCGGCCCGGCCGGTTCACCTGGCCCAGCACCGATACCTGCTGGCTGGCCAGCGTGGTCACCAGCATGTTCACCTGGGCCCGCTTGATGTAGCCCCCCTTCTCGAGCTGGCCGGCGATCTTTTTTTCGGCGGCGGCCACCGACAGGCCGCCGACAGCTACCTGGCCCAGCAGCGGAAACGTGATGTGTCCGCTCTCGCTGACGCGGGTCTCGATCGACAGGTCGGGGCTGCCATACACGGACAGCTTGACCACGTCGCCGGCGCCCAGCTGCGCTTCGGCCGCACCGGCCACGCCCATGCCCATGCAGAGCATGAAGGCGGCCCCCGTCATCCACTTGATCCAGCGTTTCATCGTCAGTCTCCAGGCACGTCGTTGGGAAATCCTTCGAAAGTCCTATTTGAGGCCGGCCACGCCGCGATCGAGCGCCGCCTTGTCGGCGCGCGCGTCCTCGTCGACGGTGTCGGCCACCGGGCCGATATCGTTGTCACCGGCGCCGTCGTTCGCGGTCGACTCCGGTCCGAGTGCGGGCCCTGCCGGCGCGCCGGGCATGCCGGTCAGCGAGGCCGGCGCCGCGGCCGGAAGTGCGCCCGGCGTGGCGGCGTCGGGCGCCAGGTCCTTGTTCAGGTATTCGATCCTGGCGGTGGCGCGCAGGCGCTGGATCTCGGCCTGGGCCAGTTCCTTGTTCTTGCGGGTGGCCAGGTATTGCGCGATCTGCGGTGCGGCGATCGCCAGCGACACCGGCGCGTCGCGCACCGCGTCGATCGAGGTCAGGAGCGCGCGCTGCCCTTCCTGCACCAGGAACAGCTGGCCCTTCGGCATCGAGAGCAGCTTCGCGGCCAGCTCGGGCTTGAGGTCGGCGGTGCTGCGCGTGACCTGGGCGCGGCCGTAGGCGACCTGCCTGGTGTCGAGATAGGCCGCCACTTCCTCGAGCGAGCGAGCCTTGTCGGCGGCGGCGCGCAGCTCGGGCGTTACGCCGGCCGCCGGAAACACGAGCTGGTTCATCGCGAACTGGCGGCGCTTGGCGAAGAACTGGGGATGCTTGTTGAAGTAGTCCTCGATCTCGGCCTCGGTCGGACGGCCGACGTCGCCCACCCGCTTCTGCATATAGGCCTGGGCGATGATCAGGGAGCGCGCGCGCTCGATCGCCTGCATCACCTTGGGGTCGCGGTCGATCTTTTCCTTGGCCGCTACGCTTTCGAGCAGTTCGCGGTCGATCAGGGCTTGCAGCAACTGCTTGCTGGCGGTTTGCTGCTGGGCCGCCGGCACGCCGGCACGCTGCATTTCTTCATTGAGCTGCAATACCGTGATCTCTTCGCCATTCACGCTGGCCAGGGCCTGGCCGGGCTTCGTCTCGGGCACCGGCTTGTCCCGGTTGCAGCCCGCCAGCGCGACGCTGGCCAGGACCAGGGCCGCGCACACGGCCCGCATCGGGATGAACCTCGGTACGGATGAAAGCGGCGAGTCTGTGGGATTCTGGTACGAGCTCTGCATGGTGTTCTCCAGCGTGGACGACATTGCCTCTCAGGCATGCGCGGTCCGGGTTGAAATCCGCCATTCTGGACCGCTTGCGCCATCCGCTCTGTTGTCCATTTCACATCGGGCTGCCGGCCCGCCTTCGCAAGGGAAATGAGCGAGATAGGCGAGATAGGCGCGCTGCAAACCCTCGGCCAGCGGCGTACTGGCGCGCCAGCCCAGCGCCGCCAGCTTGGACACGTCGAGCAGCTTGCGCGGCGTGCCGTCGGGCTTGCTGGCGTCGAAGACGATATCGCCCCGGTAATCCACGATCTGGCCCACCAGGCGCGCCAGCTCGGCGATGGTGACGTCCTGGCCGGTGCCGACATTGATGTGCGAATGCATGGGGTCGGTAGCGGCCGCATACGCGCCAGGGGCCAGTTCCATCACGTGGACGCTGGCGGCCGCCATGTCGTCGACGTAGAGGAATTCGCGCATCGGCGTGCCGCTGCCCCAGATCACGACCTCGGGGGCGGCGCTCGTCTTTGCCTCGTGGAAGCGGCGCAGCAGGGCGGGAATGACGTGGCTGTTCTCGGGGTGGTAGTTGTCGCCGGGACCGTACAGATTGGTGGGCATCACGCTGCGATAGTCGGTGCCGTACTGGCGGTTATAGCTTTCGCACAGCTTGATACCGGCAATCTTGGCCATGGCATAGGGTTCATTGGTCGGCTCGAGCATGCCGTTCATCAGGTATTCTTCGCGGATCGGCTGCGCCGCCAGGCGCGGATAGATGCACGACGAACCCAGGAACAGCAGCTTGCGCACGCCCGCGCGCCAGGCCTCGTGCACGACATTGGCCTGCACCATCAGGTTGTCGTAGATGAACTCGGCCGGATAGCTGTTGTTGGCGTGGATGCCGCCTACCCTGGCCGCGGCCAGGTAGACCTGGTCGATGCCTTCGCCGTGGAAGAATTCGCGTACCCGCTCCTGATCGGTCAGCTCGAGTTCGTCGTGGCTGCGGGTGACGATCTCGGCCGTGTCTGCGGCGCGCAGCGCGCGCACGATGGCCGAGCCGACGAGGCCGCGATGGCCGGCAACGTAGATGCGTGGCTTGTTGTGCACATTGCCTCCCGTGATCAATGGCGATATCCCCCTATTGCAGCGGAGAATGGTCATTGCTCTTGCATTCCCGTTAACGATTCTACCCAGCCCGGATGGCCGCGCAAGCTTGTCGGGAATCGTCCAGATCAAAGAGCGCGTCGATTAGCGCTCATCCGTTTCTAGGACAAAATTGATTGGCTCGAAAGCCCGGCTGGAATCCCTGTCACCCTGCCATTCGATGCGCGCGAAGCCCGACGGTTCATTTTTCGCGCGCGGCGACTGGCCGGAGTCAGTACGCGTTCTCGCGCGTGAAGACGACCTTGACGGTCTTGAGGATGATCCACAGATCGAGCCACAGCGACCAGTTGCGCAGATAATCGAGGTCGTAGCGGATGCGCGCTTCCATCTTGTCGAGGGTGGCCGTCTCGCCGCGCAGGCCGTTGACCTGGGCCCAGCCGGTAATGCCCGGCTTGACCTTGTGGCGCAGCATATAACCCTTGATCAGCTTGCGGTATTCCTCGTTGTGCGCGACCGCGTGCGGACGCGGCCCGACCACGCTCATGCGTCCTTGCAGCGCATTGATAAACTGCGGCAATTCGTCGAGCGACGTGCGGCGCAAAAAGTGGCCAATACGCGTGATGCGGCGATCGCCGGCCCTGGCCTGGACGATGGTCGGCCCATCGTCCAGCACCGTCATCGAGCGGAATTTATAGATATAGATTTCTTCGCCATACAGCCCGTAGCGGCGCTGCTTGAACAGCACCGGGCCGGGCGAACCGAGCTTCACGGCAAGGGCGATCAGCAGCATCAGCGGCGCCAGCAGCACCAGCGCCAGCACGCTGACCACGACGTCGGTGCCGCGCTTGAGCACGCTGTTAAAGCCCATGAAGGGCGTCTCGCTGATCGCGATCACCGGCATGCCGCCCACGGTATCGAAACGCGCCTGCATCAGGTCGAACACATACACGTCGGGCAAGAAATAGACCGAGGCGGTGGTGTCCTTCAGTTCGTCGACCAGGTGGCGGACGCGCGGCTGGGCCGAGACCGGCTGACTGATGAAGATCATCTTGATGTTCTTGCGCCGCACATAAGCGGCGACCTCGGCCATCTTGCCCAGCGTCGGATAGTGTAGGCCAAGCGGCTGGCGCCCGTCGGCACGGTCGTCGAAAAAGCCCTGCACCTGCATGAACAGGTTCGGATGGCGCTCGCACACACCGGCGAACTTGATGCCGGCCTCGTTGGCGCCGACCACCACGATCGAGCGCAGTTCACGCGCGTGGTGCTTGCGGCCTCCGGTGGCGAAGCGCACCGCGATGTGGCTGGCCAGGATCGTCAGCGGCGTCGCCACCGCCCAGGCCAGCAGCACCCGCTCGTCGAAATAGTATTTCATGCCGCTGGCCGAACCGAGGAAGTACAGCACGGTGAGCGTCAGGCACCAGCCGAACACCGTGTCGCGCGCATAGGCCAGCATGCGGCCGCTGCGCCAGGTGCGGTAGGGATCGATTTGCTGGTAGACGGCCGACGAGATGAAGAAGGCCAGGATCATCAGCACCAGGCAATAGCCGGAGAACGGTTCGCCAAAGGCCAATGTCGCCAGGTACAGGCTGCCCATCACGATCAGCGGATCGAGCACGCGCTGGAAGAACGAAATGATGGGAATGTCGTTGACCGTCATGTCCCGCCACATCCATGGTCAGAACAGCACATTGGCGCTCAGCTGCACCATATTGGCGTCGAACTTGCCGGTGCCGAGTGCCTGCGACCCCGAGCGCGACTCGTAGGCGTAGCCGGCAATCACTTGCACCTTGGGCCGGACCTGCCATAGCGCGCGCAGGCTGGCGCTGCGGATCGCGTCGTTCAGGTCATCCAGGCCCGCAAACCCGTCGCGCGCCGTGTAGTCGCGTTTTTCGTAAGACGCGCGGGCGTCTACCCGGACGCGGTCGGTCGCCAGCCAAGTGGCTTGCAGGCTCGCCCCCTTGTTCAGGGTCGTGCTGACGCGCACGCTTTCGATCGGCGCGAATTCGCGCCACAGCGAGGCGCCGTAGCTGATCTTGCCTTGCGGCTTGTACAGCCAGGTGACACGGCCATTGACGCCGCTGGTGCGCCCTTCGCCGTATGAAGGCTGGTCGCGCCGCGCATAGCCGACCAGCGCCTGCAGCGTCGTCGATCCGCTGGCCAGCCAGTCGACCCGCGCCTTGAGCTCGTCCTGGGTGAAATCGTCGGTGAGCACGCTGCTGTTGTAAGGGCGCCGGTAGGGATAGGTGCCTTTCACGCGGCGCGCGACGAGGCCGACCGTGCTGCCGCTTTTCGGCCGGTACTGGAGCTCGGCCTCAAAGGTCTTTTCGGTGCGGTCGTTGTAGCGCTGGGCCTCCAGCGCATAGGTGTACTTGTCGCGCGCGGCGCCGACGCGCAGCTTCCAGCTCGGATGCAGCTTCCAGCCGGCATCGAGCAACTGGCGCCGCTGCTCGCGCAGGTTGCGCTCGTCGCTGTCGAAGTCGGTGTACGGCGCCAGCGTCTTGATGTACAGCGCTTCGACGCGGCCCTCGTACCCCTTGCCGGCTTGCCAGAACCAGCTCGCCTGCAGGTCGCGGCCGTCGTAGTCGAGCTGGTCGAAGTGGTCGAACTTGACCTTCGACACCTTGGCAGTGGCCGCGATGCGCTGGCGGCTGATGGTCTTGTCGAGCACGACGCCGGCATCGAGCGTGCGGTAGGAGTCGCTGCGCCGGCCTTCGAACGGTTGCTCGTCGTCGGCTACCCGCAAGAGATTGTCATCGTAGGCCCAGCCGATGCCGCCAAGCAGCTTCAGGCCGTCCTCTTGCCGCCCGTCGTTCGGCGCGGACAGTGCGGGGAAAGAACATAGCACCGTCGCCAGGGCCGCCACGGTTCGAAGCCGATGCGATGCAGGGTTGAAAGGCATGTCCTAAGTTTCCCGGTAAATGCTGCGCCGAAGGAATTACCAGAACTGCCAGCCTCCGGTATGCACCACCCAGACTCCCAGCAATCCATTGGTGATAGCGTGAGCCAGTATCGGCGACCACAGCTTGCGGTGCCGCATATACAACAAACCATAGGCGGCGCCGGCGATGACGCCGGCCAGCCACAGATGGTGTTCGAATCCGAACAACAGGCATGGAATCACGAAAGCCCTGAAGCCGATACGCGCCGGATCAAGCGACATGAAATCGGACTGCTCGACCCAGCGCATCAAGAAAGAGCGCCAGAACAGTTCTTCCATCACGGGGACGATCAGGGCGGCACCGGCGATGCGGATTGCCACCAGCAGCCAGTCGATCTCGCCATGCGTGCGCGGGTCGTAGCCAGGCGCGCTGCCGATCGTCATCCAGGAGGCATCGAGATTGACCCACAGGACCAGCACCACGATGCCGGCGGCGCCCGCCGCCAGCACCTGCCTGGGCGACAGCGCGAAGCGGTGCAGCTCGTCATAAGCGCGCCAGAACGCGGCCAGGAGCGCCAGCACGGCGCCGACCTGGACCGGATACAGCCAGCGCAGCTCGGCGCGGCTGTATCCGAAGCGCTCGAGCACGTCGCCAAGGACGATGAAGAAGAGATAGGTGCCGAAAGGCAGGATCCGCGCCCAGGCGGCGCGGTTGAGGAAAGGTTCATCGGCCGCGAGCGCGGCCGCTGGAGGTGCGGCATGTGAATCATCGTGTTCGCGCATCGATGCCGTCCCTTCGTTCTTGAACCGCGCTTACTCGCCCCTGGCGCGCGCCTCGATGCGCTCCCAGCGGTCGAGCGCGTCGAGCAGCAGGTCTTCGATCTCGGCGAACCGCGCATTGATGCGCTTGGCGTCGGCCGGATTCGTCTTGTAGAAGTCGGGCGCGTTCAATTGCTGCGTGATCGCGGACTGCTCGTCTTCAAGCGAAGCGATCAGCTGCGGCAATTCTTCGAGCTCGCGCTGTTCCTTGTAGCTGAGCTTGACCTTCTTGGCCGCGCCCGGGGCCGGCGCTTCTTCCACCTTGGCGGCGCTGGCCTTGGCCGCGCCCGGCGCAGGCGCCTGGACCGCCGGGGCCGCTGCCTTGACGCGTTCCCAGTCAGTATAGCCGCCGACGAATTCGCGCCACTTGCCGCCGCCCTCGGCCACGATGACCTGGGTCACAACATTGTCCAGGAAGGTACGGTCGTGGCTGACGAGGAAGACGGTGCCGGTGTATTCCTCCAGCAATTCTTCCAGCAGTTCGAGGGTGTCGATGTCGAGGTCGTTCGTCGGTTCATCGAGCACCAGGCAGTTGGCCGGCTTGGCGAACAGGCGCGCCAGCAGCAGGCGGTTGCGCTCGCCGCCCGAGAGCGACTTGACCGGCGAACGCGCGCGCTCCGGCGAGAACAGGAAATCGTTCAGGTAGGTCATCACGTGCTTGCGCTGGCCATTGATCTCGACCCAGTCGCTGCCGGGTGCGATGGTGTCGGCCAGGCTCGCCTCTTCGTTGAGCTGGGTGCGCATCTGGTCGAAATAGGCGACGTTCAGCTTGGTGCCCAGGCGCACGCTGCCGCTGTCGGCCGATTCCTCACCCAGGATGATCTTGAGCAGGGTCGTCTTGCCGGCGCCGTTCGGCCCGATCAGGCCGACCTTGTCGCCGCGCATGAGGGTGCCGGTAAACCCGTCGACGATAACCTTGTCGCCGTAGCGCTTCGACACGCCTTCCAGGTCGGCGACGATCTTGCCCGAGCGCTCGCCGGTGGCCACGTCGAGCTTGATCTGGCCCTGCTGGTCGCGGCGCGCGGAGCGCTGCAGGCGCAGCGCTTCCAGGCGGCGCACGCGGCCTTCGTCGCGGGTACGGCGCGCCTGCACGCCCTTGCGGATCCACACTTCTTCTTGCGCCAGGAATTTATCGAACTTGGCGTTCTCGACTTCCTCGTTGGCCAGCAGTTCGCGCTTGCGTTCCTGGTACGTCGTGAAATTGCCCGGGAACGAGAGCAGCTTGCCGCGGTCGAGTTCGATGATGCGGGTGGCGACGTTGTCCAGGAAGCTGCGGTCGTGGGTGATGAACAGGATCGAGCCGCGGAATTCGCGCAGCAGGCTCTCCAGCCACTTGATCGAAGTAAAGTCCAGGTGGTTGGTCGGTTCATCGAGCAGCAGCACCTCCGGCGCCGACACCAGGGCCACGGCCAGCGCCACCCGTTTTTGCATACCGCCGGACAATGTGCCCATCTTGGCGTCGCCGGACAGGTTCAGGCGGCCCAGCGTGGTCTCGACCTTGTTCGCCAGGTTCCAGCCATCGGTGGCGTCCAGTTTGGTCTGCAGCACGTGCATGCGCTCCATCAGCGCATCGTCGTCGCCCTGGCCGAACTTGCCGGTGAGTTCTTCATATTCGGTCAGCATGGCCTGCTGGTCGCCCATGCCGAGCGCGACCACGTCGAACACGGTCATCTGCGGGTCGAACACCGGCTCCTGTTCCACATAGGCGATGCTCACGCCCTGCTGCATGACCAGGAGGCCGTCGTCGAGTTTCGAGCGGCCCGAGATGATCTTCAGGAGCGAGGACTTGCCGGTGCCGTTACGGCCGATGAGACCGACGCGTTCGCCGGTTTCCAGCGAAAAGTCGGCTTGGTCGAGCAGCGGGACGTGGCCAAAAGCCAGTTGCGCGGAAGAGAGAGAGATGACTGCCATATTCGATGTGCGGCCCGGCGCGACCCTGTCGGGATGCGGGTGAAGGCGTAAGTTGATTGAGTTGGTTGGACAAGTAAGGCGCACATTGTACCGACTGAACGGGCCTGCGACGCCAAATCTTGGATGTCCTGGGAAACTGCTAAAGTGGAAATGGTATCGCCAGCAGGAATCGAACCTGCATCTAACCCTTAGGAGGGGCTTGTACTATCCATTGTACGATGGCGACACGCGACGGGCATTGTACCAGCCGCCAGCGTCCTCTGTCATTTCTACAGCGTAAGACCTGCGGCATATTGCGCGGATCGGCACCAAAAACGATCGCCTCCGCGCCATCGGCCTGTCAGTGCTTTCCTATCATGGGTATGGCAAAGCGTTCCCGGCGCTCGCGCCCGCCTTGCCTTTACATGAAAGGTGCTTCCATGCTGACCATCCATCACCTCGAGAAATCCCAGTCCGAGCGCATCGTCTGGCTCTGCGAAGAACTGGACCTCAGATATGAACTCAGGCGCTATGCGCGCGACCCGCAAACGCACCTCGCACCGGCCGAATATCGCGCCCTGACGCCGTTCGGCACGGCGCCGGTCATTACCGATGGCACGCTGACGCTCGGCGAATCAGCGGCTATCGTCGAGTACGTCGCCCGGATCCACGGGCAGGGCCGGCTGCTGGTGCAATCCGATGCGCCAGACTATGCGGACTTCCTGTTCTGGTTCCATTTTTCCAACGGCTCGCTGATGCCTGCGGCGATGATCGATTCGGTTGCAAGGCGGCTCGGCGGCGAAAACCCGCTGGTCACGGCGCTGTGCGCCCGGCACCAGCGCGCCCACGCCCTGCTGGAGCAGCGCCTGGCCGCTGTCGCGTTCCTGGCCGGCGACACGTTCAGTGCTGCCGACATCATGAGCTTGTTCGTGCTGACGACGATGCGGGTCTTCTCGAACCACGATCTGTCGCCCTACCCGCATATCCGCGCCTACGTCGACCGCATGACGGCGCGTCCGGCCTATCTGCGCGCCATGCACAAGGCAGAACCCGATGCGCGAGCGGCAGCTTGACTGCCTCTGCCGCACGGATCATGCTTGCCGTCCCCCACCTCTCGACAACGATCAGATGACTGCACACACCGACTCCGGCGCCAATGCCCTCAGGATGCGCCCGGGCATCGGCGCGACCGCCGGCGTCGTACAACACAGCGAACTGCGCTTCAGCCGGCTCGCCATCGACCAGCCGACCCTGATCGTCGTGCGCCACGGCAGCAAGACGCTGCATGCGGACGGCCGGGAATGGCAGGTCGGCGCCGGCGACGCGATCGCTATCGCTGGCGGCGCCACCCTGGACGTCACCAACCGGCTGGGCGGCAACGGCCGCTATGAAGCGCGCTGGCTGATCCTGGACGCCAAGCTCGTGGAGCGCGCCGGACGCCAGCTTCCCGGGATCGACGAGAGCGACGCGATCGACGGCGCCAGTAGCGTCCATGGCCTGGAAGCCGAGTTCTGCGCCGCCCTGGCCCGCGCCTTCGACGCGATCACGGCCCCGCTCCCCGACCAGATTGCGCAACACCGGCTGGCCGAAGTGCTGGCATGGCTGTCCCTGCGCGGCCTGCGCTTTCCGCCCATGCAGGCGCCGTCCGTCGCCACCCGGGTACGCAGGCTGTTCGAGGCCGCGCCCACGGAGCGCTGGACAACGGCCCTGGCGGCCCGCCAGCTTGCCATGGGCGAGGCGACGCTGCGCCGCCGACTTGCGGCGGAAGACACCACCGTGGGTACGCTGCTTGCCGACGCGCGCATGACATCCGCCCTGCTCCTGCTGCAGTCGACCGGCCTGCCGGTCAACCGGATCGCGCTGGACGTCGGCTATGAATCGGCCTCGCGCTTTGCCATCCGCTTTCGCGCGCGCTTCGGCTGTGCGCCTTCCGCGATCCGCACCCGGCGCATGGCGGCCGCGAACATCGCTTGACGGCCACGCTCATGCCCCCATCGGCCGCCGCCTGCCCGGATCGGCGCGGCGCCAGCCCCCGGACAAGGCACCGCCGGCTAGGCCTCGTCCTCCACCCGCAGCTTGCGCTTCATGGTCGACAACAAGGCGATCATGCCGGCCTTGTCCTCACCAGGCACGTCCGCCAGCATCTCTTCGATCCAGCGTTCATGCACCGCCGCCATTTCGGCGAACGCCTTTCGTCCCGCCTCCGTCAGCTTGACCGCCGACGCGCGCCGATCCTTCGCATCCTGCACCCGCATCACCAGTTCCTCGCGCTCGAGCTGGTCGGTAATCCCGGTGATATTGCCCCCGGTGACCATCATGCGCCGGGACAGTTCTCCCATGCGCAGGCCGTCCGGATGCCGCTCGAGCTGCGCCATCAGGTCGAAGCGCGGCAAGGTGATCCCGAAGGTGGTGCGCAGGCGGCTGCGGATCTCGTTCTCGATCCGCGTCGTGCACGACAGCATGCGCAGCCACAGCCGCAGCGACTGGTGATGTTCGTCCGTCAGGCGGCTTTCCAGGTCCAGCTCGGCCGCCTCTCCCCTCTCGGCGTCGGCAACCTCTTTGCGCCTGTCGTCATCCATGTAAACCCTCAAACCGCTTCAGTGCGTAATTTAAACCGCTGCAGTTTACCGGTTTCGGTGCGCGGCAGTTGTTCCTTGAATAGAATTGCGCGCGGGTATTTATAAGGCGCGATCTGGGCCTTCACGAATTCCTGCAGCTCGTGGGCCAGTTCCTCGGTCCCGACGTGACTGCCGCGCAACACGACATGCGCCTCGACCACCTGCCCGCGTTCGGGGTCGCTGCGTCCCACCACGGCGCATTCGGCCACCGCCGGATGGTGCAGCAGCGCTTCTTCCACCTCGGCGCCGGCGATGTTGTAGCCGGCCGAGATGATCATGTCGTCGGTGCGCGAGCGGTAGTAAAAATAGCCGTCGTCATCCATCTCGTAGGCGTCGCCGGTCAGGTTCCAGCCGTCCTGGACGTAGTCGTGCTGGCGCTCGTCGGCCAGGTAGCGGCAGCCGGTCGGCCCCTTTACCGCCAGCCGGCCGATCACGCCCGGCCCCACGCGCCGGCCCTGGGCGTCGAGGATGCAGGCCTGGTAGCCCGGCACCGGCTTGCCGGTGGCGCCGGGGCGGACGTCGCCGCCCGCGCTCGAGATGAAGATGTGCAGCAGCTCGGTCGCGCCGATGCCGTCGATCATGGCCAGCCCGGTCGCCGCCTGCCAGGCTTCGCGCGTGGCCACCGGCAGCGCCTCGCCGGCCGACACGCTGGCGCGCAGGCTGTCGAGCGCGAACCTGTGTGCCTGCGCCGCCATCTGCCGGTAAAAGGTCGGCGCCGTGAAGCACACCGTGGCGCGGTGCTGCGCGATCGCGCCCAGCAGGGCTTCGGGCGTGAGCTTCTCGATCAGCACCCCGGCCGCCCCCACCCGCAGCGGGAACAGCAGCAGCCCGCCCAGCCCGAAGGTAAAGGCCAGCGGCGGCGTGCCGATGAAGACGTCGTCAGCCTGGGCGCGCAGGATGTGGCGGGGGAAGCAGTCGCAGATCGCCAGCACGTCGCGGTGGAAGTGCATGGTCCCTTTCGGCACGCCGGTGGTGCCGGAGGTGAAGCTGATCAGGCAAACGTCGTCGGCCGCCGTGTCGGCCGCCGCGAACGGCGCGTCGTGGCGCGCCATGCGTTGTTCGAGGGAATCGGGGACCGGGGCGTCGAACACCAGCACCGGCACGGCCAGGCCCAGCGCCTCGACCTCGTCCACCAGGGCGCCGGCGCACAGCACCGCGTTCACGCGCGCCTTGTCGGCGATGGCGCCGAGTTCGCGCGCGCGCAGCAGCGGCATGGTCGGCACCGCGATGCAGCCGGCCTTGATCACGCCCAGGATGCAGGCCGCCATCGTCGGACAGTTGGCGCCACGCACCAGCACCCGGTTGCCGGTGGCCAGGCCCAGGTCGTAGCGCAGCACGTGGGCGATGCGGTCGACCCGCGCCAGGAGTTCGGCATACGTCAGCCGCTCGCGCGCGCCGATCAGCGCCGTGCGCCCGCCCCAGCCGCGCTCGACGGCGCTGCCCTGCAGTTCGGCGACGCAATTCAGGCGCTGCGGGTAGTGCAGTTCAGGCAGGTCGAAGCGGAATTCGGGCCAGGCGTGCGGCGGCGGCAGGTTGGCGCGGGCGAAGCCATCCGTGTGGCCGGACGGGGACAGGGTTGCGAAGGTGGCGTCGTTCATGAAGGGTCCCGGCTGCGTGAAACGAGGCGACGAGAATAAGCGCTCAAGCAACAATCCAGGGATACTTTAAATCTAAAGCAACCCATCGACAAGCGGATTCGCACTCCGTTCTTGCGCCTGCTCGAAATGCACTCAAGCACGCGCCGCGCGCTCGGCCTGGCGCACCACAGCGGCGCTGGCGCCGGCGAGCGCCGCCGCCACTTCTTGCGGCGCCGACTGGGGGTCTGCGGCCGCTTTGGCCAGCGCCGCGGCGGCGCCGTACAGGCCCAAGGTCTTGCAGCCCTCGCGCAGGCGGCTCAGGCGCGCCCGCATCCCCTCGTCGCCGGGCGGCGGTTCTTGCATGGCCGCCTGCAACTGGCGCGCCAGTCCGTCGAGATACAGGCGCAGGCGCGCAGCGTCGATGCCGAGCCGGTGCGCGACCTCGTGCGGCGCCTCGTCAGGGGGGACCTCTTCGGCCCCTGCAGGGAACAGGCGTTCGAACTGCCCGCGCACGTCTTCCTGGCGGAACGGCTTGACGATGTAGCCGCTGGCGCCCAGGGCCGCCGCTTCATCCAGCGTCGCGGCGTCGGACGCGGCCGAGACCAGCACGAAAGGCAGTGCGGCCGTCGCGCCATCCGCGCGCAGCCGCTGCAGCAGCTCGAGGCCGGACAGGTGCGGCATGCGCAGGTCGCAGAACACGATGTCGGGCCGCAGACCGGCCTCCAGCTGGCGCCAGGCGTCGGCGCCGTCTTCCGCTTCCAGGATCGCATGGTTGCCGCAGCTGTCGACCAGATGCATCAGCATCATGCGCGCCACGATGTCGTCGTCCACTACCAGCACCTTCATTCGCTCTCCGCCTGATCGGTCAAGACCTGCATTATAGGCAGGCACAATGGGTTGGTTGCAGGATTGCCTGCAGCATCAGCGCGACGCGAACGCATCGAGCAGCGCATGCAGCTGCGGCAGGCCGGCGCGCAGGCGCTGGTACTCGCCGCTGTCGGCCGCCGCTTCCAGTTCGCCGCACAGCGTCTCCAGGGCCGGTTCCGCCAGGTGGCCGGCACTGCCGCGCAGGCCGTGCAGGATGCGGCCGGCCGCGTCCAGGTCGTCCGACGCGACCGCGGCCGCCAGCTCGCGGCGACGGCGCGGAAGGTCGGCGCAGAAGGCGGCGCGCAGGCGCACCGCCAGCGCCTCCCCAACCCCATGCGCGGCCGCCGCCGGTTCCGCGGGCGCCGCCGCGGGTTCCGCCTTGCGCGCGGCCGCCGGTTCGTCGAAGGTCACCTCGAACATCGCGTCCAGCGCCGCCATTGCCTGCGCACGGCTGTCCTGCGTGCCCTGCGCCGGCATCGGGTCGAGCGCCACGCCGCGCTGCAGCTGGCGCTCGATCGCGCGCGCCAGCTGCATGTGCAGCGCCGCCTCGTCGATCGGCTTGGTCAGGAAGGCATCCATGCCGCAGGCCAGGTAGCGCGTGCGGTCCTCGTCGGTGGCATTCGCGGTGAGCGCCACGATCATCACGTGCGGATCGGCTACCGGCGCGTCCTGCGGGCCGCCGGCGCGGATCAGGCGGGTGGCGCTGGCGCCGTCCATCTCGGGCATGCGGCCATCCATCAGCACCAGGTCGTAGCGGCGGCGGGCGCAGGCAGTCACCGCTTCCAGGCCATTGTCGACGATGTCGATCTCGTGGCCCATTTCCTCGACCATCAGGCGCGCGATGATCTGGTTGGTCGGGAAGTCCTCGGCGCACAGGATCCGCAGGCGATGGCTGTGCGGCGCGCGCGGCGCGAGCTCCACGCGCGCCGGCTCGACGCCGTCCGGCAGCGGCAGCAGCACGCTGAACACGCTGCCCTTGCCTTCTTCGCTGTTGACGCCGATGGTGCCTTTCATGAGCTCCACCAGCTGGCGGCAGATCGCCAGGCCCAGTCCGGTGCCGCCGTAGCGGCGCGTGGTGGTGGTATCGGCCTGCTCGAACTTCTGGAACAGGCGCGGCAGCGCGTCGGACGGGATGCCGATGCCGGTGTCGCGCACCGTGAAGCGGATCATGTGCATGCCCGGCGGGCGGTCCTGGTCGTCCGGCCTGCATTCGACCTGCACCGTCACGCTGCCCGACCTGGTGAATTTGAAGGCGTTCCCGATCAGGTTCACCAGCACCTGGCGCACGCGGGTCGGGTCGCCCACCAGGAAGCGCGGTACGTTGTCGTCGACCTGGACCGAGAAGTCCAGGCTGTGGCCCGCGGCCTGTTCCTGGAACAGGCTGGCCACGTTGCTCATCTTCTCGTGCAGGTCGAAGTCGATGCGCTCGACCGTCAGCTTGCCCGCCTCGATCTTCGAGAAGTCCAGCAAATCGTTGATGATCGCCAGCAGCGCTTCGGCATTGGCCTGGCCGCGCAGGATCTGCTCGCGCGTATTGTCCCTGAGCGCCGCGTCGCGCAGCGCGAAGCCCAGCATGCCGATCACGCCGGCCAGCGGGGTGCGCATCTCGTGGCTCATATTGGCCAGGAATTCGGACTTCTGGCGCGTCGCGTCCTCCGCGCGCTCCTTGGCCTGGCGCAGGACTTCCTCGTTCTCCTGCAACGCGCGGTAGGCCCGCGCCAGCTCGTTGCTCTGGTGGCGCCCGCGCCGCTCCTGCTCGCGCAGTTCCTGCGTCTGCTGCTCGAGCATGCGGTTCTGCTGCTCCACCTGCTCGGTGCGCGCGCTCACCTGGTGTTCCAGCCGCTCCTTGTGGCGGCGCAGGCTCGACAGGCGCACGCGCAGGCCGACGTAGATGGCGCTGCACACCGCCAGGATCATGCCGATCCGGGCCCACGGCGTGCCCCACGGCGGCGGCTCGATGGTCAGCGCCAGCGCCGCCACGTCTTCGCTCCAGACGTCGTCCTTGTTGGCCGCGCGCACCCGGAACACATAGGTCCCGGGATCGAGGTTGGTATAGGTGGCGAAGCGCTGGTCGGCGCCGGCGCTCACCCAGCCCTTGTCGAAGCCGTCCAGCCGGTAGGCGAACTTGTTACGCTCGGGCGCGGCGAAGTGCAGCGCCGCGAATTCGAGGGTGAGCACGGCGGCGTCGGCCGGCAGGGTCACGGCGCTGGCGTTCTCGATCGGTCCAGGCAGCAGGCCCGGGAAGGCCTCTTCGAGGGGCCGGTTGTAGATCTGCAGACCGGTGATCACGGGGCGCGGCGCGATGCGGTTGTCGCGGATCGCGCGCGGATCGAAGGCGGTGATGCCGTTGAAGCCGCCGAAATACAGGGTCCCATCGCTCGTGCGCAGCACCGAGGCGTCGAAGAAGGCGCCCTCGGTGATGCCATCGACCGCCGTGTAGCTGCGCCAGCGCGCGGTGGCCGGGTCGAAGCTCGAGATGCCGCTCGAGGTGCTGGCCCAGATGCGGCCATCCTGGTCTTCCACGATCGCCGCCACCGAATCGTCGACCAGGCCGTCGCGCGTGGTGTAGCGGGTGAAGCTGAGCGCGCCGTCGCGCCCCGTCACCATCCGGTTCAGGCCCACCGCGGTGCCGATCCAGATGTCGCCGCGGCTGTCTTCCATCAGGTGGTGCACCTCGTCGTGGCTGATGCTGTTGGGGTCGTAGGGATCGTGCCTGAAGTGGCGGAACCTGCCGCTGGCGCGGTCGAGCAGGTCGAGGCCGGCGAAGGTGCCGACCCAGAAGCGGCCGTGCCGGTCTTCCAGCATCGGGCGCGCGATGTCGTCCGACAGGCTGGTGAATTTCGACGGATCGTGGCGGTAGCTGGTGACGGCGCGCGTGACCGGGTCGAGCCGGTGCATGCCGCCGCGGGTCGTGATCCAGATGGCGCCGGCGCGGTCGAGCAGCATCGAGCGCACATTGTTGGCGTCGGCGTCGCCCGGCAGCACCTGGCGCCGGAACTGGCGCGTGCCGGGGTCGAACGAGGTGATGCCGGAGCGGCTGCCGATCCACAGCAGGCCGGCGCCGTCGCGCACGATGGCGGCCGCCGGCACGTCGATCAGGCTATTGGGGTCGTCCTTGCGGTGCCGGAATACCTCGGCCTTGCCAGTGCGCGGATCGAAGTGGTGCAAGGCGGTGGCCGAGCCGACCCACAGCCGCTGCCCGTCTTCCAGCAGCG
>Ga0265780_10003716_pt1 | contig 19943 bp, 21 predicted proteins | sample P1T30metagenome_FD_192432 | JGI IMG/M metagenome (GOLD analysis project Ga0265780, IMG submission 192432) | Plant litter microbial communities from East Loma Ridge, Irvine, California - P1 T30 | ecosystem: Environmental > Terrestrial > Plant litter > Unclassified | place: USA: California...
AGGTATATACGTTTGGACCTACATTCAGGGCAGAGAACTCTAACACCAGCCGCCACCTGGCCGAATTTTGGATGGTGGAGCCGGAGGTTGCTTTTAACGACCTGGATGCCAACATGGATCTTGCCGAAGATTTTATACAGTATGTTATTAAGTATGCGCTTGACAAATGTCCGGATGACCTTAAATTCCTTGACCAGCGCCTGACTGATGAAGAGAAGAGCAAGCCTATGGCAGATCGCAGCGAGCTTGGCCTGCTGGACAAGCTTAACTTTGTGCTTGAGAACAACTTTAAGCGCGTGAGCTATACTGAGGCCATAGACATACTTAGGAACAGCAAGCCGAACAAGAACAAGAAATTCAACTATATTATTGACGAGTGGGGTGCCGACCTGCAAAGCGAGCACGAGCGTTTTTTGGTTGAAAAGCATTTTAAATGCCCGGTAATTTTATTTGATTACCCTGCAAAAATTAAGGCTTTCTACATGAGGCTTAATGATGACACGGCACAAGACAGACAAACGGTACGCGCTATGGACATATTGTTTCCGGGTATTGGCGAAATTGTGGGTGGCTCTCAGCGTGAAGAACGCCTTGAGGTGCTTCAGCAAAAAATTGCCGACCTGGGCATTGACGAAAAAGAGCTGTGGTGGTACCTTGACACCCGCCGCTTTGGCACGGCAGTTCACAGTGGCTTTGGCCTTGGCTTTGAGCGCCTGGTGCTGTTTGTAACCGGTATGACTAACATTCGTGATGTGATCCCTTTCCCAAGGACACCGCAAAACGCAGAGTTTTAATATACAGGCCTCCCGATTGGGGGGCTTTTTTAATATCTTAAAATTTTATAATGGAATATAATGAAGTAGTTAATTCGTTACATCCGGGTTTAAAAAGCATTGTAGAGTCTGAGCTTAGCTTAGGTAATAAAATATCTGAAGTTTCTACTGCCTGGGGTGGACAGGAAGCGCTACTTATTGTAATGGCTTTTCCTTTTAAAAAAACATATACTGAAACCGGCGTAATATACCATGAACTAAATGACCCACATTATTGGAAAGCAGAATATCGTTATGATATATCAAAGCAGATTTTAGCCTGCATATTTTGATTTGTCCCCCCCGTCAAAAAGTATATCCAAATGTATTCGTGATATAATTCCTTTCCCGAGGACACCGCAAAACGCCAGCCTTTTAATATAGAGGCCTCCTATTGGGGGGCTTTTTTTATATATTTAAGCACTGAAAATATTAAAACACCATACTATGGATTATATATTTATTTCTAAAGTTGCAACAATAGGAGCTTTATATTTGATAACTAATTTTTTGTATAAAAACAAACCGATAAAGTCTACATTTTTTTTCTACATAACTGCAATTCTTTATGGCTTTGCAACATTCATCTCATTTATTACGATTTTCTTTGTAGTAGGTTTTGTAGAATTTTTAGAGTTCTTAGGAAATAGAGTCTATTATGAGCAAATAATTATTTCGTTTGGATCAATAGGTCTTTTATTCGGATTGAGAATGATTTACGATTTATACTATGAAAAAGATGAGTTGATAAAAGAATTGAAACTGAAAATACAAATACTTGAATCTGAGAAAAAAGATAATATAGAGAAATTCAATTAGTACCCTCCCCCTCAAAAAGTATACCCCAAATGTATTCGTTATTAATTTTATGGTAAAGGCTGCATATTTCACATCAGTTTTTTGTAAATTTATCCTGTACAAATTACCGTTTTTATTATGCTCAAGCAACATTTACAATTAAAGTTATCGCAAAAATTATCGCCACAGCAAATTCAGCTTATGAAGCTGATACAGCTGCCTACGCAGGCTTTTGAGCAGCGCCTGAAAGAGGAGATGGTGGAAAACCCTGCCCTTGAAGGTGGTATGGAAAATGAATATGAAAATGAGCGCGATGAGTTTGACAACAACGACGACAGTTATGACGACTATGATGATTATGAAGGCGAGCGCATTGATGCCGATGAGATAAACATAGACGAGTACCTGAGCGACGACGAGACACCAGGCTACAAGCTACAGGCCAACAATTACAGCGACGACGACGATGACCGCAGTATGCCTTTTGCTGCTACGGTAAGTTTTCACCAGAGCCTTACAGACCAGCTGAATACCTTTATTTTAAGCGATGACGAAAGGGAAATAGCCGAATTTTTAGTGGGCAGCATTGATGACATGGGCTATATACGCCGTAGCATATCTGATATTGTGGACGACCTTGCCTTTACACAGGGTGTGTATACCGATGAGAAAACGGTAGAGCACATACTACATATAGTACACCAGCTGGAGCCGGCCGGCGTAGGTGCCCGCGACCTGCAGGAATGCCTTTTGCTGCAACTAAAAAGCAAAACGCCTACCCCTTCTATAGAACTGGCTATTGATATACTTGAACACCAGTTTGAGGCCTTTACAAAAAAACACTACGACAAGCTTATCTCTAAATATGATATTAAGCAGGACCAATTGCGCCATGCTATAGACGAGATTGAGCGGCTTAACCCAAAGCCGGGCGGCGCTTATGAAAGCAATGCCAGGCCAATAGAGCATGTAATACCTGATTTTGCCATTAAGATTGTAGAGGGCGAACTGGAGCTTACCCTTAACGGACGTAATGCGCCGGAACTGCACGTGAGCAAAGACTATCAGGAAATGCTGCAAAGCTATAAAGACAGCCGCGACAAAAGCAACCAGCAAAAGGATGCCGTACAGTTTATTAAACAAAAACTGGACAGCGCCAAGTGGTTTATAGATGCCATCCGCCAGCGGCAGGAAACCCTGTTTGTTACCATGAATGCCATTATGCATTATCAGGAAGAATACTTTTTAGATGGCGACGAGTCTAAGCTAAAACCAATGATCCTGAAGGATATTGCCGATATGGTGGGCCTTGACATTAGTACCGTGAGCCGTGTGGCAAACAGCAAGTATGTAGAAACCCCTTATGGAACCAAGCTTATTAAGGAGTTTTTTAGCGAGTCTATGACAAATGACCAGGGTGATGAAGTAAGTACTATCGAAATCAAGAACATACTTAAAAATGTTATTGAAGAGGAAGACAAGCGCAAGCCACTACCGGATGATAAATTAGCCGACATATTAAAAGAACGCGGCTACCCGATAGCGCGCCGCACCATTGCAAAATACCGTGAGCAACTGGATATTCCGGTGGCACGCATGCGCAAGAAAATATAAGGCATGAAAGGCTTTTTACGCTCTTTTAGCTACATATTTTACCCGCTACTCGTACCGGTTTATGCCACGCTGTTTTTCTTTTTTGTAACGCGGGGCTACTACCATGGCCCTGAAGTGTACCTGGTATTTATACAGGTACTTATACTTACAGTACTGCTGCCCATAAGCTTTTTTTACCTGCTGCGGTCTTTAGGAAAAATCAAATCAAAAATACTGCTTGATAAAAAAGAGCGCAGGCTGCCCCTTGCCCTTTATGCATTACTGCTGCTCATGCTTACTGAATATAGCCTTAAAGGCATATCGGTACCTGAACTTTATTACTATTTTTTAGGGGTGCTTATAAGTATAGTGATGGCGCTGGCGCTGGTTTTGACAGGGTTTAAGGCAAGCCTGCACATGCTGGCTATAACGTCTTTTACCATGTTTATAATAAGCCTTTCGGCCTATTACCACCTGCAGTTTTTAAGCCTTATAGCCCTTGTAATACTTTGTTGCGGGTTTGTGGCGGCGTCTCGCCTGCTGGCGCGGGCGCATACCCTTAATGAGCTGTTACTGGGCACCCTGGTAGGCATTATCCCTCAGGTAGGCTTATGGTTTATATGGCTTATTGGTTAATTATCGGAAACACAGTATTAAACTGCTGAGACCTAAAGAATATAAAAGATAAGCCCGATTTTAATGGTATGCATTTTTAGGCGTTCGCCATCAATCATGGCGGTGTCATATATTGGCGTAAAGCCGTAGTAGCCATAAAAGTTCCAGGTGTTCCAGCCGGCAGAAAGATAGGCGCCATACTGGATACGGTTGATATTTGGGTCGTTTATGGTTTTAAAGTTACCGCCGGTATTGGGTTTGTACTGGGCTTTATCATAAAACAGGTAGCTTACTTTAAAACCTGCATACACACGCCAAAACTGGTGGCTTATAGAATCTGAATTACGCCAGCGGAACTCCAGCGGCACATCAAGGTAATGCAGTACCAGCTTGTTTTTATCAAACGTACCTTCATCTTTAATTGCATATATACTTTTGCCGTTTTCCTGCGTTACCGCCAGGTTATGCTTAATATTATTGTAAGAATACCCCAAGCCAAGCGCAATAGAGTGATTGCGGCGCTTGTTTAAAGGCATGTCCCTTAAAAAGCCTACACCAAGGCCTGTTGAAAACGAATATTGCGAATAACCTTCGGGCTTGCCCTGTATAAGGTTGTAATTTATGGTAGCATAAAACTGGTCTTCACGATAGTAGGGGTCGGCAAAGGCCGGCACGCTGTCGGTTGCAATGACAACGGAGTCCTGCTGTACAGGCTCCACCTGAGCAAAGGCTGTAACAAGTGTGCTAAAACACGCTAAAAAAGTATAAAACTGCCGCATAAGGTTAGCTGAAATGCATAGTTATACAAAGATGCAAAAAGTTAGCACTAATTAAGCATGTTTGCATTAAATAAGCTGCATGTGCGGCCTGATTTTTAGCTCTACCACATCGCAGCGTTTGGGCTGGCTCAAGGCATAGAGCACGGCAACAGCTACATCATTTGCCTCAAGCATTTTTTCCTGGGCCACTATCTGCAGTTTTTCCTGGGTGGTTTTTTGCTGCATATCGGTATCTACCGCACCGGGTTCAATAAGGGTAACCTTAATGCCCTGCTTGTTTACCTCTTTACGCAGCGCCTCGCTATAGGCCTGTATGCCGGCCTTTGTGGCCACATATACGCTTCCGGTTTCTTCGCGCCTGTCGGCGCTCATAGAGCCTATGTTTACTATATGGCCCGCCCCTTTTGCCTGCATGCGCTGCAAGGCGGCGGCGGTACATGCTAAATAACCCAGCAGGTTAATGTTAAGCACGCGGTGCCAGTCGGTATAACTGCCCTCGGTTACATTGCCATAGCCTACGGCGGCATTATTAACCAGTACATCAAGGCTGGTAAGGTGGGCATCTGCCTCGTTAAAAATGCGGATAATCTCCTCTTCCTTTGAGGTATCGGCAACAAAGCCGTGTACCTTACCTTTGGCAACTGCCTTAGCATCGGCCAGGGCATCCTGAACATGCTGTGCATTGTGACCAAAAAAAACTACATTGGCACCCATTTGGGCCAGCAAAAGCACAATGGCCCGGCCTATGCCCGTACTGCCACCCGTTACCAGTACATTTTTGCCCACTATGCTTTGAGGCAGGTAATCTTGCAGGTTTTCCATAATATGGTATTTTTTTAAACATTAGCGTAGCCCGGCACCTCTACACGGGTTTTAGGCAGGCTTTCAGGATAATTTTGCTGTATAAAATAAATTAGCTTTTCGCGAATAAACACCCTTAAATCCCAGCCGGTAGAGGAATCTCTACTGCTCACCAGGGCCCTTATTTCCATACCCTCAGCTTTGGCATCTGTAACCTGCAACACATTTACATTGCCATCCCACAGCGGTGTGCTTTGCAAAAGGCGCGTAAGCTCGTTGCGCAGCGGGTCTATTGGCAGCATAAAATCGGTATATATAAATACGGTACCCATAATATCTGCGCTGTTGCGTGTCCAGTTTTGAAACGGGTTTTCTATAAAATATGTAGTGGGCACCACCAGGCGGCGCTTATCCCAAATGCATACCACCACATAGGTAAGGTAAATTTCTTCTATTCTGCCCCACTCGCCTTCTACAATAACCACGTCATCAAGCCTTATGGGCTGTGTAATGGCTATCTGGATACCGGCCAGCAGTGTGCCTAGTGCCTTTTGCGCCGAAAAACCGATAATGATACCGGCAATACCGGCTGAGGCCAAAAAGCTAACCCCCACAGCCCGTATGCTATCAAAACTCATGAGGGCCGTGCCAATAGCCAGCGTAATAACTATAAAGACAACCACGCGCTCCAGTATGCTGAACTGTGTATGTATGCGGCGGGCATTGAGGTTATCTGCAGCCGTAATGTCATATTTTTTTATAAACCCATTTTTAAGGATCCGGGCAAAAAGAAGCAAAAGCCATGTAAAGCTCAATATGAGCAGCAGGGTGGCCGCGTGGCCGGTAAAGCCGGCATAAGGAGCGGTAATAAACCCACCCGATGCACCTACCCTGATGGCTATGGCCATAAAAAATAAAAACAGCGGAAGCCTTATACGGTGGGCAAAATTCACGGGCAGTATGTTGGCCGGGTCTTTGCCCACTTTGCGCAGTATGTAAAATGCCAGGGTAAAAACCAGGACAAGCCCGGCAATGCTAAAAATAAGGTAGTACAGTAAACGGTTATCCATAGTCATAATGTATAATTTTATGATAGGCCATTAAAGTTAGGCATCATATGCCGGACGGCAGAACGATTGGCTACACTTAACATTTTTTTAGCGAATGCCAAAAGGCAATAAAAAAGCCCCTGCATAATCTGCAGGGGCTTTAAGGTAACTAATTGATTATATGTTATTAGTTATATATTAGTGTGCCTTAAGCTTATCAAATGTGTGCTCAAGCAGGTTTTTAAGTTTTTCTGTGGCCATGCCAATGGCTTTTTCAACGGTGTCTGAATGGCAGGTAACCGCCATAGGTTTCATGCCGTTTACACGGGCTTCCATAAGGCACCTTATATCGTCCGGCCCTGATTTGTCTTTGCCGTTTTCATCGGTTATATGAATTTCCAGCGACGTTACATGGTCGTCAAAACGTTTTAGCTTATCTTTTAATACCTCTGTAAAATAGCTTTCTCTCCTGTCATTCCCCTCAATGTGGTTGTCAGTGTTTATGTTGATCTGCATGGTTGTTTTATTTAAAATTATATACTCAAATATACCTCTTTTTTAGGAGTTGCGTATTCAAAATAACATAAGATTAACCCGTGTTAACTAAAATCTGAAAATATATGCGGAGCCATGCCTCGGGCTACTACATGCCCCGTGTTTGGGTTGTAATACGCCCAGAGATACCCAACCAGCGGTAAGTAACTTTACCCGCCCATAAGAAACCTAATTATCATCCGATAAAAATAAATGATGGGTTTATGGTTTTTAATATACCAAATGGTTTATTTTTGTATCATAAAATTAATTGTATGACAAAGGCAGAGCGCACGAGGCAGCACATTATAGAAAAAACCGCCCCGCTTTTTAATAAAAACGGGTTTTCGGGCACATCATTAAACGATATTACCGAGGCAACCGGGCTAACGCGTGGCGGCATATATGGCAATTTTGAAAGTAAAGACGAAGTGGCCCTTGCGGCATTTGACTATAACTTTAGCCAGATTAACACTGTTATTGCTGCAAAAATGAAGGAGTATCAAAAAGCTACCGATAAACTGCTGGTATACCTTACCATTTTTAGCAACCCCCAACTGGCGCCGGTGTTGCTTAACGGTTGCCCGGTACTGAACACGGCTACGGAGGCAGACGATACGCACCCCGAACTGCGCAAAAAAGTGGTGATCGCCCTGCACCGCTGGCAGCGCAACATTGAAGGCATTATAAAGGAAGGCCAGGAACTGAAACAGCTCCGGAAGAAAATTGATGCCCCTGCCTTTGCGCTTACTTTTATTGCCCTGATTGAAGGCGGTATAATGATAACCAAGGCTACCGGAAGAAATGACGGCGTTGATGCTGCCTTTATGATGCTGCGCAGCATGATTAAAGATTTAAAGAAGAAATAACAACATTATACCGATTGGTATATATTATTTTTATTTTAAAACATACCGTTTGGTACAAAATAACTTTCAAATTAAAAACATTGACAAGTGGATACAAAAGAAGCACAGTTTTTAAGGCAATTTATAGGCAAGGAGGTTAACAACAGCCCATCGCCGTTTATGAACTGGCTAAGGCCGGTAATGCTAAAGGTAGAAGAAGGCAGCCTGGCATTTAAACACACCATACGTAAGGAAATGACCAACCCGTTTGGCACGCTGCACGGGGGCATTACCGCCGCCATGATAGACGATGCCATAGGCGCTACGCTGATTATGTATGGCGAGCCGGTTTTTCATGTAACCATTAACCTGGCGATAGATTATTTTGCCTCAGCTAAAGAGGGCGATGTGGTTATTGCCGAAACGCAATTAATTAAAAAGGGCCGGCAGGTAGTTAACGCACAGTGCGATGTATGGAACCACGATAAAACAAAACTGCTGGCCAAAGGATATACCAACATGCTTAGAACCGAAATAAAATGAGAAGAGTAGCCATAACCGGCCTGGGGGCGATAACGCCACTGGGCAATACCGTAAGAGAGTTTTGGGCCAATATTGTTGCCGGGAAAAGCGGCGCCGGGCCCATTACAAAATTCGACCCTGCAAAATTCAAGACCCAGTTTGCGTGTGAGGTAAAAAACTTTGAGCCGGAAAAGTATTTTGACCGGAAAGAAGCCCGCAAGTACGACCTGTTTACGCAATATGCAATAGCAGCAACAGAAGAGGCTATTGCCGATGCCGGGCTTGATTTTGCCGCCATGCCGCAGCAGGAGCGCTTTGATGTGGGTGTAATTTGGGCATCGGGTAACGGTGGCATAGGCACGTTTGAAGAGCAGCTTAAGGAATTTCATGACGGTGATGGCACGCCACGCTTTAACCCGTTCTTTATCCCGAAGATGATTGTAGATATTGCGGCGGGCGCCATATCCATCCGCCATGGGCTGCACGGGCCTAACTATGCTACGGTTTCGGCATGTGCATCGAGCAACACGGCCATTATTGCCGCGTTTGACACCATACGCCTGGGCAAGGCCACGATTATGATAGCCGGAGGCAGCGAGGCCGCCTTAACGCCATCGAGCATTGGCGGGTTTAATGCATCGCACGCGCTATCCAAACGTAATGATGACCCACAAGGGGCCTCGCGCCCGTTTGACCCCACCCGCGATGGATTTGTGGCCGGCGAAGGTGCCGGCGCGCTTATTTTAGAAGATTATGACCATGCGGTGGCGCGTGGGGCAACCATTTATGCCGAGATGGTGGGCGGTGGCATGGCTGCCGATGCCTACCACCTTACCGGCACCCCGCCCGACGGAATAGGTGCGGCACTGGGTATGCAGCGTGCATTGACTGATGCCGGCATTGCCCCGGAAGCTGTAAGCTACATTAATGCCCACGCCACCTCTACCCCACTGGGTGATGTGAGCGAGCTGGTTGCCGTTGACACCATTTTTAAAGGCCTGAATGTACCCATAAGTGCCACCAAGAGCATGACGGGGCATTTGCTGGGTGCAGCGGGTGCTATAGAAAGCATCATAAGCGTACTGGCGCTGAGGGATAGCATTATACCGCCTACCATAAACACCACTGCTATTGACCCTGCGATACCGGCAGCACTAAACCTAGTTATTGGCACTGCGCAAAAAGCTGAGCTGAATTATGTACTGAACAATACTTTTGGTTTTGGAGGACATACTGCAAGCACACTTTTTAAGAAAGCCGGAGTGTAAAAAAATTGCCGGAAGATGAAATGCAAAATGCAGCTTTATCTTCCGGCAAAAATATTATTCGTTTTTAAAATCCGGGTAAGAAATCGCCCTGATTAGGAGTTGTAGATTTACGATATACGAATTGTAAATTCCTGACATTTTAGCGTTTTGAATCTTAAACTCCGAAAGTGAAATATTAACCACTTTTAGATACTGAAAAGAAAGAATTTTCTGTAATTATTTTTCATGTCCGCTTATGCGCATTTCCTCAAGGTCGAGCTGCATTTCAACGCGGCGTATCTCTTCATCGCTGTAGTATTTTTCCTTTCTTAATTTAAAGAGCTCTTCGCGCTGCACGCGGTAAACGCTGTGTAGCACATGGCTATATTGTTCAATTTCAATGCGTTCGCAATCATCGCATTCCATAGAGTCCAGTTTTTGGCGGGTAGTAACAATATTGTTCTGTAACTCTTCTTTATACAATCCAACAAACTCATTATCAGCAATTTCAAATGGATAGGTAGTTTCAAGATAGTTAAGCGCCGCAGTATTAAGCCGCAGCCTGATGCCTGCCTGCTGCTGCTCGCGTGGCAGCTCGTCATCTAAATCTTTGTATTTCAATATCTTAACTATAAGCGGTAACGTGAGCCCCTGTACTACAAGGGTTACAAATATTACCACAAACGTTATAAAAATAATGAGGTTCCGCAACGGAAACACCTCAGTCTCAGTCATCATGACCGGTATAGACAGTGCCGTAGCCAGGGAAACCACGCCGCGCATGCCCGCCCAGCTTACCAGCACAGGGCCCTTCCAGCCGGGATTGGTCTCCCCCTGCCGTATGGACTTGCTGAGCCACCTGGGTATATGGGTTGACGGAAACACCCAGATAAAGCGCAGCGCAATGACTATAGCACTGATTATCAATCCATACTTGATAGCTTCAGCAATAGAGTAGTCGCCCAGGCCGGCTATGATTTGGGGTAGTTCGAGGCCTATCATGATAAAAACAAGGCCATTCATTACAAATACCAGGGTGCCCCAAATGGCCACCGTATTAACCCGTGCATCGCCGGTTCGGAATACCTCGTGAGAGCGGTAAGAAAGGAACAAACCCCCTGTAACTACGCCAATTACACCTGAAAAATGAAAATGTTCTGCCACAAGGAAGATGATATAAGGTGTCATTACCGTAAGGGCGGCATCCATGGCGGGTGTTGTAGGTAAAAACCTATGGATTAAATACATCACATTGCCTATTACCAGCCCGGTTACAATGCCCATACCGGCAGCTATAAAAAACTGGCCTACAGCAACATCCAAAGAAAAAGCACCTGAAATTACGGCCGCCAGCGCAAAGCGGAACACGATAAGCGATGAGGCATCGTTAACCAAGCTTTCGCCTTCCAGTATGGTAAGCAGGCGCTTGGGCACGGTAAGTCCCTTAAGCACAGTGGCTGCGGCAACAGCATCGGGCGGCGAGACGATACCCCCCAGCAAAAAGCCCAGCGCCAGGGTAAATCCGGGTATGATAGCGGTGGCGGTGTAGGCTACGATCATACTGGTAAAAAAGACTAACCCAAAGGCTAACAGCGATATAGGGCGTTTCCATTTCCAGAAATCCTTCCATGAGGTATACCATGCAGCTTCATAAAGCAGGGGTGGCAAAAAGATAAGGAAGATGATATCCGGGTCGAGCCCGAGGTGTGGGATTCCTGGTATAAAGCTGATTCCGAGGCCGGCAACCACCAAAAAGATAGGATATGCTACTTTTATGCGCCGGGCCACAAGCACCAACATCATTACTACAAAAAGAAGGCCTAAAATTATAAGGAGGTTGTTATGCAAAGCAGTACGATTTTATTTGACGCCCTAAAATTAAAGAATTTAATGGTAGCATCCCAATTCTGTTAAAGTTACGTATTTACTATTCATTTCCTGAATAATCGAATATTTTTACCCTTTATAATTGAACCCAAATGAAAAAAATTGTTTCTATTTTAGGATTATCTGCCTTATTATTAATGCAATACAACTGCTCATCATCTGATGGCGGTGGCGGACCTGCCGAACCGGAAAACCCTACCAACCCTACTAACCCCGGCGTTAACGAAGTTGAATTTTACAAAACTACCGGCGACCAAAGCGCTAAACTGGCCCTGCAAAATGCCATTCTCGACTTTGGAACTACAGCAAATTCTTACAATACTATTGAGGTGAGCGATGCCACAACCTATCAAACCGTTGATGGCTTTGGCTACACATTAACAGGCGGTAGTGTTCAGGTAATCAACACCTTATCTGCAGCAAAAAAACAAGAATTACTTAACGACCTGTTTAGTGCTAATGGTATTGGCGTAAGCTACCTGCGCATAAGCATTGGCGCATCTGACCTTAATGCGACTCCGTTTACTTATGATGATATGCCTGCAGGACAGACTGATACATCCCTAAACAACTTCAGCATTGCACAGGATGCGCCTGTAGTACAGATGCTTAAAGACATATTGGCTATAAACCCCAACATTAAAATTGTAGCAACACCCTGGAGTGCACCGCTTTGGATGAAAAGCAACGGCAGCTTTGTGGGTGGCAGCCTTAAAACAGAATATTATGCAGCTTATGCCCAGTACTTTGTAAAGTACCTGCAGGCCATGCAGGCAGAGGGTATAAACATTACCGCCATAACACCTCAAAATGAACCGCTTAACCCATACAACAACCCAAGTATGGTTATGCAGGCCAGCGAGCAGGCTACCTTTATAGGCAACAACCTTGGCCCTGCGCTGCAATCGGCCGGGCTTACAACAAAAATTATAGTGTACGACCACAATTGTGATATGCCTTCTTATCCCACAAGCATCTTAAGCAATTCAACAGCAAGCCAGTATGTAGATGGTTCGGCGTTTCACCTGTATGCTGGAGATATCAATATCCTTAGCAGCGTACACAACAGCTTCCCTACTAAAAACATCTATTTTACAGAGCAGTATACCAGCGCTAGCGGTGATTTTGGCGGCGACCTTAAGTGGCACCTAAAAAACGTGGTAATTGGCTCTATGCGTAACTGGAGTAAAAACGCGCTGGAATGGAACCTTGCCGCAAACGGATCGCACGATCCGCATACCAACGGGGGCTGCTCTGACTGTAAAGGCGCCATAACTGTTACCACTTCAAGCACATACAGCAAAAATGTAGCGTATTACATTATAGCACATGCCTCTAAATTTGTACCTGCAGGCTCAGTGCGCATTAACAGTAATGTAATTGCTAACCTTAACAACGTTGCCTTTAAAAGGCCTGACGGAAAATATGTATTAATTGTAGAAAATGACAACGCTATATCATTAACCTTCAACATAAAGCACAACAATGAGTGGGTAGCCACAACGCTTGAAGCCGGTGCCGTAGGCACATATGTTTGGGAATAACGCACTTTATCCTTATAAAAGTAAGCCTCCGCATTGCGGGGGCTTTTTTGTTGGCCACATCTTATAAAAAAAGCCCCACTACTTATAGTGGGGCTTCGTATCACAAACATTTGATATTGTGTATCAATATTTTACCAAAATATAGTATATAATGCCGCTACTGCGCCTATTACTATAAGTGAGCCCACCATGAAAGACGGGTGTACTTTAAACATGCTTGAATCAACCTCAAGACCGTTGGTTTTAATGCCCCTACGGGTTTCAGATTTACTGATGATAAACATACCTACCACACACGCTATGAATACAATAGACATCCTGTCAAGGAACGGTATTTCATAAAGGCCTGACTCCGGATTAAGCGCTGCCCAACCAGATGGCGCAAGGAAAGAAAGGTCTACCATACCCGGAAGGAACTTAAGCACAATAGAAAACAGGAAGCCGCCAATAGTGGCAAATAGCGCCGCGTTACTGGTGGTTTGTTTCCAGAAGAAGCCCAGTATAAACATGGCGAAGATACCCGGGCTAACAAAGCCGGTATACTCCTGAATAAACTGGAAGCCGCCTTTTTTATCAATACCAAGGAACGGTGCAATGCCTATGGCCAGTATCATGGCCACTACCACAGTGATTTTACCCACATTAACCTGCTTTTTCTCGCTGGCTTCCGGGTTAATGGCTTTTTTGTAAATATCTAAGGTAAAGATGGTTGCAATACTGTTTGCTTTACCTGCAAGCGATGCCACAATAGCAGCTGTAAGCGCAGCAAACGAAAGGCCTTTAAGCCCTACAGGCAACAGGTCTAACAGTACCGGATAGGCCCTGTCAGGATTTACCTCGCCTGCCTGCATCATATCGGGCTGGAACATGCCGTCTTTCCAAAGTACATATGCTGCAATACCCGGAAGTACCACAATTACAGGCATAAGCAATTTAAGGAACGATGCAAAAAGAAGTCCGCCACGCGCAGTTTTAAGGTCGGCACCCAGCGCACGCTGCGTAATATACTGGTTACAACCCCAATAGTTTAGGTTAGTAATCCAAAGACCACCTAAAAGCACAGTAAGTCCCGGAAGCTCAAGGTAATGCTCATTTTCTTTAGAGAAAATCATTTCAAAGTGATCACCAGCTTTGTCGCTCATAATGCTAAGGCCATCAAATACGCCACTACCGCCAAAGTGATCAGACACAAGGTCAAGCGCCAGGTAAGTAGTAATCAAGCCGCCCAGTATCAGGAAGAATACCTGGATAACATCGGTAAAACCAATTACCTTCATACCGCCAAGAGTAATAACTATTGAGAAAATAGCCAGGAAGGCGATACACAGGTTAAAGTCAAGCCCTGATATACTGCTGATTGCAATAGCACCCAGATAAAGTATAGACGTAAGGTTTACAATAACATACAGCAACAGCCAGAACACGGCCATAATCATGGCTACGGTACCGTTGTAGCGCTGGTGCAAAAACTGCGGCATCGTAAATATCTTATTTTTAAGATATACCGGAATAAAAAATACCGCAACAATAATAAGGGTAATGGCCGCCATCCACTCATAGGCTGCAATGGCAAGGCCCAGTTTAAAACCGCTGCCGCTCATGCCTATAAACTGCTCAGCACTAATGTTACTGGCTATAAGCGATGCGCCAATAGCCCACCATGTTAGTGAGCCTTCGGCTAAAAAGTAATCGCCACTTGAGGCTTCTTCTTTGCGTTTGCGGTTGTATATCCATAATCCGTAACCTACTATCAGCACGAAGTAGATTAAGAAAACGATATAGTCATACGTGTGTAAAGTCTTCATTGAGGTTTGTGTTTGGGTTTGGGTTAAAGGGTTAAACGATTATTTTTGTTTGTAATGGGTTTCAGATAGTTCCCTCAGCATTGCTGCACTCTTTTCCGGAGAAATGTCCCTTTGTGCTTCGGCCATAAGTTCATAGCCTACCATAAATTTCTTTACGCTGGCGCTACGCAGCAAAGGTGGATAAAAATGCATGTGCATATGCCACTCCGGATGGTCCTGGCCATCAGTAGGGCTTTGGTGAATGCCCGATGAATACGGAAATGAAGTTTCGAAAAGGTTATCATACTTAACCGTAAGGCGCTTAATGGCATCGGCAAAAGCGGTGCTTTCTTCGGCAGTCATTTGGGTAAGGTCGCCAAAGTGCCTTTTGCTTATGATAAGCGTTTCAAACGGCCATACTGCCCAAAACGGGACCAGCACTACAAAGTGCTCGTTTTCAAGAACTATTCGTTCTTTGCGTTCCAGTTCTTCGGCAAGGTAATCAGCCAAAAGGCTGCGGCCGTTAGCCTCATAATATTTTTTAAGGTTGGCCTGCGTTTTTTCTACATTAGTAGGCAAAGACGACTGGCTCCATATCTGGCCGTGCGGGTGCGGGTTGCTACAGCCCATAACGGCACCTTTGTTTTCAAATATCTGAACGTGGTTTATAAAATCATTGCTGCCAAGGTCTACGTACTGGTCTTTCCAAACCTGAACAACCTTTTCTATATCAGCCACTTCCATTTCTGGCAGGGTAAGGTCGTGCCTTGGCGAAAAGCATATTACACGGTTTATACCCCTTTCCGGCTTAAGCTGGAATAGCGGGCTGGTGTTGGCAGGTGCCTCAACTTCATCTTTTAACAACGATGGAAAATCGTTATCAAAAACAAATACATCTTTATACTCCTCATTGCGTGTACCATCGCTGCGCAGGTTGCCTGCACACAGGTAGCACGTTGGGTCATAATGCGGGCGCTCTTCGTTGTTAGCGGCCTCTTTTTGACCCTGCCACGGTCTTTTTGCCCTGTGGGGCGATACTAATATCCATTCGCCCACAAGCGGGTTGTAGCGCCTGTGCGGGTGTTCGTTATTATCAAATTGCATGCGTTTCGGTATATTGTTGAGACCCTTTGGCTATTTTAACCTTGTAGGCCTCCAGCTTAATGTTGAATTTTTCTTTGTATTCTTTGCTTACGCGCTCTATAACGCCGTTAACTGCCTCTTTTTTAACCAGGTTGATAGAGCATCCGCCAAAGCCACCGCCCATCATACGGCTGCCTATTACGTTCTCGTCCTTGCGCACGGCATCTACTAAAAAGTCAATCTCTTCGCAGCTTACCTCATAGTTTTTGCTAAGGCCGTCGTGGGTTTTAAACATCAGGTCGCCCAGTTTTGCAAAGTCTTTACCTTCCAGTGCAGCTACAGCATCGAGCACACGCTGAATTTCGCGCACCACAAACAGGCAACGGCGGTAAATAACATCGCCAAGTTCATTTTTAACAGCCTCTACCTGAGCCTCATTAAGGTCGCGGAAGGTATTAACCTCCGGGTAATGCTGCTTAAGTATGGCAAGCCCCTGCTCTACCTCGTTACGGCGGTCGTTATAGCCCGATGTAAGGTGGGTGTGCTTTACTTTACTATCCAGCAAAAGTAGGGCATATTCTTTAAAATCTGCATTATGGTATTCATACTCTAATGTATTGCAGTCAAGCTTGATTACTTTATTCTTTTTACCAAACACGCTGGCAAACTGGTCCATAATACCACAATTAACGCCTACAAAGGTGTGTTCTGATTTTTGGCCGATAAGGGCAATATCCTGTTTAGAAAGGCCCAGGCTGAATATTTTATTAAGCGCATAGCCAAAACCGCACTCTACCGCTGCCGATGAAGACAGGCCTGCGCCCATAGGCACGGTACTGCTGAACGAGATGTTGAAGCCTGTCATGGCAAAACCACGCTCTTTAAGCTGCTGTAACACGCCTAAAAAGAAATTTACCCACATCTTATCTACCGGCTGCAATTCCTGGTTTAAATCAAAGCTATAGCTCTCGTTAAGGTCTTTGGCAAACAGGTTTATCTTTCCGTCTTCGTTTTTAGACACGGCAAAGCAAACATATTTGTTAATGGCGGCAGGCAGTACAAAGCCATCGTTATAATCTACGTGCTCGCCTATAATGTTAATACGCCCCGGAGATAGGAAAATGTAACCCGGCTCGGCATTAAACTGCTCTTTAAAGCTGGCCGTAACCAGCTGTACTAACTTTTTCTTCATTGTAATTATCTATAATAAATAGGTCATCTAAAAATTTGTAAAGCCGTTTGCCCGGAGGTAGCCTGTCCTGTTGTTTACCATAATGCCAAAGTATTTTATTTAACCCAAACTTAACCCAATGGCCTGTGTAGATATGGCAAACGGAAAGGTTTTCCTGTTCCGGGCAACTGCTTTACTTCCCCAAATTTCAACGTTTGTGCTTACGCACATAGTTATCGTATCGTCTTTTTACAGACTGTTATTTATAATTTTTAGCGTTATAAAAATCAAAGGCCGGCAACGCCTCATTATTGTTACCACTGTCAAAAAACGTGGCGTTATCCCAGTGGCTGCCGTTGCCCCAAAGGGTTTTGCATGATGATGTTACCCATGCCGGCTCCCAGTATATTACGCCACTGCCGCCACCCTGCTGTGTAAGCTTAACCAATCGGATCATGTAATCTTTCTGGCCTTGCGGCGTGGCAGGAAAGCCTTCAATCAACGCCTCGTTAGTGAGTATGTTATTGGCTTTATCTATGTTGTTCATAGTAAACGGATACGCCGTTTCTACAATCATCAGTTTCTTTTTGTAGGTGGTAACAAGGCTATCTATGGCTTTTGGCAGACCATCAAACTTTACCTTACTCCATATAGGATAGTATGATAACCCTATCCAGTCATAATCGGTAACCCCTGCAGCTGTTGCCTCTTTAAACCACCACAACGCATTTTCGGGCTGGGCTATGTGCAGCATTACTTGTATATTTTTACCAAGTTGCGCACTGGTTTCGCGCACGGCACGCAAACCACTGTTTAGCAGGTATGCATTGCGTTTCCAGTCTATCTTTTCTTTAACTGTGCCTTCGGGCTGCATCACCTCGCTGTTTGTCTCGTTGCCCACCTGGACCATTTGCGGCAGCAATCCTTCCTTATCCAGCGCCAGCAATGTATTTTTAGTATAATTATACACACTATCTGCCAATACCCTTATATCGGTAATTCCTGCCCACGCTTTCGGGATATATTGTTTACCCGGATCTGCCCATGTATCTGAATAATGAAAGTCCAGCAGCACATCCATCTTTTGCGCCTTAGCCCTTTTGATAGACTTTTTTACATCCTCAAAATTGCTGTAAGGTGTAGCTCCCGGGTTATTCCAAAGTCTTAGGCGCACCAGGTTACAACCCTTTTCTTTAAACAGCGCATACGGGTCGGCTTTTTTACCGCCGCTAACATAGTTAGCGCCACAATCTTCAATCTCGTTAACGTAAGACAGGTCGGCACCCAGATACAGCTTGTCCGTTTTGCACGAAGCAAAAAACACGACAGCTACTATGATGGGTATCAGCCTTTTCATACCTATTGAAGTGTTACAGCAAAGGCATCCAATGCCGGAAGCGCATTATTATTAAAATCCCAAAGAGCCTGGTTTTCAAATGTAGAGCCATCAGGAGCTTCTGTACCTTTAAAGGCAACCCACTCTGTGCCCCAATAGCAAAAGCCTATGCCTGTGCCCGATGTTTGTACTGCATTGCGTATGGCAAGCATAAAATTAAGCTGGCCCTCTTCTGTAGCCGGGTAGCCCGGTACCAACTGGTCCTGCGCACCTACAATGTTATTGGTCCAGTCGTTCCAGCCGAGCGTAAACGGATAAGCCGTTTCGGCCACAAGCACTTTTTTATTATGTGCCTGACCCAGGCTTGTAATTGTATTTTTGAGTTCGGTAAGGTTTTTACCATGCCAGATAGGGTAATATGAAAGCCCTATGTAATCAAAATCTACGTTAGCTACTTTATTAAAAAACCAGGCAGCGCTTTCGCCAATGCCCGCATAATGTAGCATGATTTTAGTATCGGGCGCCTGCGTGCGTATGGTACTGCTAATGGCGGTAACCAGTGCTAAAAAGCCGCTTTCGTTACTTATAAGGTTACCTTCCGGATACATAAAGCCACTATTGGTTTCGTTACCTATCTGGATGATATCAGGATTTATCTGTGTAAGTATCTGAGACGTATACTCTTTTGCTGCTGCTGTAAGCTGCGCGGCAGAAAGTGACGCCCATTCGGCAGGCTTTACCTGGTTTGCAGGATCTGCCCATGTATCGCTGTAATGTACCGTTAACCAAACCTTCATTCCCATTGCCCTGACACGTTGTGCAAGCGCCTTAACCTCGGCAAAGCCCGAGTGCGGTGTGGCAGGGTTTTTCCATAACCTGATGCGGATGGTGTTAACACCGGCATTTTTAAGGGTTACCAGAGCATCCTGAGTGGTGCCATCATTTTTGTACTGAGTACCATAGGCCTCAATTTCAGGTAAAAAAGACATGTCTGCCCCGCGGATGAACTCTTCTTCCACCACAGGCTGGTCATCGGTTTGTGCACCGCCCTTATCATCACCAGAGCAGGCACTTAGCCCAAAGGCTATAAAAACCACCACAAAACACACATGCATCAATTTTTTCATTGCCTCTAGTTTTTATTTTATTGCAAAACAATATCTTGTATTGTGGCGGTATACATCGCCCCTTTTTAATACCGATGAAGGAAACTCAGGCCTGTTAGGCGCATCAGGAAAATTTTGTGTTTCAAAGCAAATACCGCTTTTAGTGCTATAGGCCACACCTTCTTTACCTTTTATCTGCCCAAAACAGTTACCCCCTACATAAATATGCACCGAGGGCTGGTTTGTAAACACCGTCATCTCTATACCGTTTGCCTCGCTATAGAGTGTTGCCGCAGGCATGTTGTCGTCATTTAGCACAAACGAATTGTCTATACTTACCGGCGCTGCCTTTACTGTATTAAAGTCAAACGCTGTATTTTTTACAGGCGTAAATGCACCCGTAGGTATGCCATCCGGCTTAACTTCAACTATTT
>Ga0265780_10003717_pt1 | contig 19941 bp, 22 predicted proteins | sample P1T30metagenome_FD_192432 | JGI IMG/M metagenome (GOLD analysis project Ga0265780, IMG submission 192432) | Plant litter microbial communities from East Loma Ridge, Irvine, California - P1 T30 | ecosystem: Environmental > Terrestrial > Plant litter > Unclassified | place: USA: California...
CGGTCCCTGTATAGTTAGCGCAGATGCGCCACCCATCTCCCAAGCCTCTCTCCGCCCTGATTTCCCCACTTTACGCACTTTACAAATGTCCGTGAGTCCGGCATGGCGCCGCAACTCACATGTTGATGCTTACACTGATGTCTTTGTGGTAGTCACGTCATGCGCCCTGCCAAGGTCTCCCTATTGGAATCGCGGCCTCCCACTGGACGGGAGATTTACGAGCGGATATTTGCAGCCGCGTAGCTTCTATCGATGTCTACGAGCAGCTTTCTGTCGCTATGCCAAGGTACACAGTCACGGATAGGCAATGCCATTTCGTGTAGACATGAATCCTTCGACCGGGTTTCGTCCACATACTGACCATATAAAGCCTATTGAGATACCTTCAAATGTCATTATCAACTCTACCAACTCTCAGCAGCTTCTTCAGTTGCGTCATCGCCTAGTCACTTCCACTTTTCTTCTTCACATCAACGTCCGTCAACCAGAACTCAGCCATGGTCACCGTAGCAGTTGCCGGAGGCACAGGCGGCATCGGCCGTACAATCGTCGAAGAACTCGTTCGACAAGGCAAACATCAAGTTTTGATCTTAAGCCGAAGCGTATGAACGCAAAACCCATCTGACTTTGCACATCACTAAATGACATCCAGGCAAGCAAACTACTAGGCCTCGAATCCGTGCCAGTCCTCGAAACAAACTACGATGACGTCGCATCAATGAAAGACCTACTCCAGAAGAACAACATCGAAATCGTCATATCCGCACTCCGCCTCTTCGACAAACCAGGCGCAGACTCGCAGATGAACCTCATCCGCGCCGCAATCGACGCCGGCAACGTAAAGCGCTTCATGCCCAGCGAGTACGGAGTCAACTACTCCCAGCCCGGCATTCTCGACGTGTATCCTTCCGCAAAATGGTGGCTTGACGCCGCCGACCTACTGCGCAGCTCCCATCTCGACTTCACACGCGTATTCTTGGGCTGGTACTCCGACTACTTTGCCATGCCGCATGTCAAGTCCAACATGAAACCTTTCAACTACGCTTTGGACTTCAAGAATAAGAAGGCGGTGCTGCCAGGTGATGGCAATTCGGCGGTCTCGTTCATCCACTCGACGGATTTGGCGAAGTATATTGTTGCGACGTTGGATGATGAGAAGAAATGGCCGGAGCTTAGTCCTTTTGCTTCTGATGCGATGACGTGGAAGAAGGCTGTTGAGTTGGCGGAGAAGGTTACGGGTAAGTCATCCTTACTGCCCACATCATGGCGATTGGGAATGAAGCTAACCTTTTGAATGACAGGCACGAAATGGGACATCACCTACGATACCATCGAAAAGTTGGAGAAGGGTCAAGCTACGGTGCTCCAGCAGCCAGAAGGCTCATACGAGTTTCCTCCGGAATTCATTCAACCATTGGTCGTCGAGTTCAGCATGTTGGCTGTACGTGTGAACATGGATGTCTCGAAGGATGGACTGAGAAACCATGAGTTTCCCCAGATTCACCCGATTGGTGTCGAGGAGTTGATGCAGAAGGCCTGGGGAAGCAAATGATGAGATCGGTGTGGTATTGTGCGGGCTGCAGTCGAGCTCGCAGGTAATCTTCGCCTTTTAGAGAACCGGTTGTACATTGATAGCAATCTAAGGATCAACAACAAGTCCGACGAGGCTTACGACAACTTGTATACGCATACGTCTTGAAGATGACGCTGACGGTAACCAATGGGAGAGATTTGATTACTGCTGATTCTGGCTGTTGGCCAGGCTTGGCGTTTCCCGTTTCCCGTTTCCCGTTTCCCCGTGACCCACTTCGTACAGCCGCCCCCGTCCGCCAGACCTCATTGTTCGATTCATTTCAACCTTCCGGGCAAACGCATACATTCAGACCCACTTCGCATGGGTATGGCCGCGTTACACAGTATGACTAGTAGCACTATATGTAGTACGAATGTCTTAGAGTTTCGTACAACGAAAAGCTACTCTAGGCGAGACTTGGATTGTCGACTGCCGCGTCATATACCGTGACGAAGCTTTGGTATGGGTGATGAAGCGTTGATGACTGTCGTGCTCGACATGATAGGATGCGATGACAAGAATCAACATGGTTAGGTAGGGGTAAGATCTCCCATGTACGAAATGCGTGTGAGACATACACTGAAATCGTACATCGTCGCTTTAGGTCTACATGTAGGAATACGAAGTTAGTGGTATATCTCAGGTAGTTCTTGTGAGATGCGTATTGTTGTATAAAGGCAGTGAGTATCAATGTAAAGTATATATCTCCATCATCCTCATTTCTCCGGTGTCGCTAGCCGGCTGTATCAAATCATTGTACCTCGAAATCGTACACCCGATCATACCAACTCCTGTCTTCACTTAGTTTGGCGATCGAATATGGTCAACATTGCCTCCGTCCTTACCAGCGCTACTGCCGCCGTCTCTCTCTTTAGCACTGTCATAGCTCACCCCGGCGAGACACACGACCATGCCAAGATCAAACGCGAGATCGAAGCTCGTGGCTTGCGCGCTGCGGCAGCGAAACGTTCTTTGGCTGGATGTCAAGATACGCTTAAGCATCGAAGCTTGATGCAGCGTTCTGAAGAACGCCGCGCGAACACCATGGATGAGCTTCGTCGGAAGCGTGGAATCACTGCAAGTATGCTCTCCTCCAACGTCCCAACCTTATTTCCAACAACGATGGCTAAATCAGCATGCAGAGCCCAAGAAGTACCGTCGCGACTTGAAGCAACTCCAAGAATTCGAAGCGGTCAACCATAACATGACCGGCACGATGGACTACACGCCCGACACTCTCACAAGCGCCATCTTCGCCGCAAACACCTCATGCATCCTTACCCCCGAACTCACCTTCGGGCCCTACTACGTCACCGGCGAAATGATCCGCAAAAACGTAGTCGAAGGCCAAACAGGCATCGACCTCTACCTCGAAGTGCAATACGTTGACATCACCACCTGCGAGCCCGTCCCCCACCTCTATGTCGACATATGGAACTCCAACGCTACGGGCTACTACAGCGGCGTTGAAAACGGGCAAGGTGGTCTTAACACCACTTTTCTACGCGGCGTCCAAGAAACAGATGCTGATGGTGTCGTAGCTTTCGAAACCTTGTTTCCGGGTCACTACACCGATCGCGCGACACACACGCACCTTCTCGTCAAGTCTAATGTGACCGTCCGCTCAAACGGCACCACGGGCTCCGATGGCACTATCGCACATGCCGGTCAGCTTTTCTATCCTGAAGATCTCAAAGCTGAAGTTGAAGCTACGGAGCCTTATATCTTCAGTACGCAGCCGTATATCACCAACGACGACGACTTCTTGTCGGTTGTGCAGGCTGATGACGACTTTGATCCGTTTCCTCAGTACGTGTATCTGGGTGATGGGGTCGAGGATGGGCTGATGGCTTGGATTCAGATTGGGATTAATACCACGGCTGATCATAATGACGATCAGATGTTTGGTGTTGCTGCGGATTATCAGGCGGGTGGTGGTGTTGCGAATCAGAATCAGACGGGTGCGAATTTGATTGGTGGGCCAGGTGCTAATGGGACTACGTCGTCGGGTGCTGTTTCTTCTGGTGCTACCCCAGGGGCTGTTTGAAACTTCATTGTAGTGACTACTTGCATGACTGTTCTTGTCTTTTCCTTATAGAAGCCCCGCTCCAAGTACATAGATGCATTCACACTACCCATGCATCTATGTCAGTCAAAACACTCTTTACGCCTGCCCATTTACATACTTGCTTTCCCCCTGCTTTCAAAAGGCAAAATAAGCACCAAAAGACCCGCAGCAATGAACAACGCTCCACTAACATAAACCGGCGCACTCGTCTCCAAATCCGCAAACATCGCCACAATAGGCGCCATAATACCAAACACCCTATTCGCACTCGCCGTAATAGCATTTCCCGTACCGCGATCTTTGGTCGGAAAGATCTCAGGCGTATATGCATACAACACCGCATACATGATGTTGCTCATGAAGTTGTAGGCGCAGTTCCACCCTAGGAGGGCGTTGGAAGTGAGCGCCGTCGTGGAACACAGGAGAAAGACGCCAGTGAGGACTGTAGAGAGGGCTAGTGTGCCTTTGCGACCGATATGCGGTGTTTCGACGAGTACTGCGCCGAGGATGCATCCTGGTACGCCAAGCACGGCGATGATGAGACTGTTGCGGTAGGTGATGTAGGTCGAGCCGTCACCGAAGTCGGCACCGCGGGTGGCTTGGATATAGGGTAGGAAGGCGTTGTAGAGGGGGTAGCCGAGGCCGATGAATGCCCAGACGAGTGTGATGGTGCTAGTTGAGAAGGCTAGCTTCTTGGTCGCGAAAAGAGCTTTGACGTGCGAACTATCTAGCTTCTGGAGCTTGCGTTTGACAGCTGCGGAGGCAGTGCTGGTTTGTTGGACGGTACCAGGGAGGGCGAAGTTGTTACACGATTCCAGTTCTTCGATTGTGAGGCTGCATTCTTTTCCGTTGCGGCGAGCAACTTCGTGGACGATGCGAACAGCGTCTGTGTCTCGGCCTTTGCCCATGAGGAATTTGGGGGACTCGAAGATCGTGAAGAAGACGAAGCGGCCGATGAACATTAGTAGTGCTACACCGCCCATGACCTTGTAAAGGTGTTAGCGAATACTTTTGAAAGGAGGGGGTTCGGGACTGACAATCATGAAGTACCGCCATCCCATATTCTCTCCTCTTGTGCAGGTGGTATCCGTCTGCTGACATGTAAGGTTTCCAAGCAGCGGCCATGCCACAAGTGTAGCAAAGACCTGTGCGAGCGCCCAGTAGATCGACAGAATCGTCAACAGATACTGATGACTCCCAGGCAAGAACTCCAGGAAGATCGCGGAATCTACAGGCAAATTTCCACCTACACCCACAGACCACAACGCAGCAAACGTGCCAATGGCAGCGAAGTTGGGACTACTCGCTGCAATCATACCAAACACGGCAGTAATACCGATTGTGAGGTTGAAAGCCCATCGTCTTCCGAAGATATCGCAGCCGAAGCCCCAGAAGACGGCGCCGAAGAGAAGCCCAATGTTTTGCGAGAGTGACAGTAGTGGTGGGCGTGTGGGGGTGAATTCGTTGGTGATGGGCGTAAAGATTAGGGATGTTACTATCGGCCAAAGATTGTCCATTGCCCAGCCGAAGCCGATTACGATGAAGAGCTGGGAGAGGTTAGTTCGTTAAATGGGGTTAGATGGAGATGTGGACTGGGTATGGGGAAAGTTCGATTGCGCAAAGTATATCCATGGTAGATAAGAGTGTTGATGGGATGTATATTTACCTGCCATTGATACCTGCCCATACCTATGTCTTGCATGGCCTTGTTCAGCATCTTCGCTTTGGCTTCGTAAACGGGGTCCAACGACCCATCTTCCAAAACGCTCACCGGCACTTCTCCATCTCTTGCAACCGTTTGGGCTGAGGGTTCCTTGTAACCGTGTGATTCATCCATCTTTACTGGCGAGTCGGACATGGTGCCTTTTTCGCCCTTTGAAGCCGGCTGCGAGCGCAAAGAATGTAAGAGCGAGGGTTAAGCTAGATCGCAGTAAACACAGACAGCCGGGTTAAGTCAAGGGAATAGGTGGCGAGGCACAACAGGCATTAGCGTCGCTTAAGAACTTAGTGAATGGAGGATCTTTAACGGAATGGTATTTGATTGAGCCAGTGGGTTGGGAAACTGCATGGTTAGTGTGACGACTTATAATGTTCCTTGTCGCGCAATCGGGCTTCCCGCTCGCGCAATACCACGCGGCGGAAGGTACCACCACCACGATGCGCGGGGTATCTCCAGGGCGAACGCCATGGTAGTACTGCGTCCATAACTCTGGTCCACACACGCGATAAGGAACTGAGGCCGTTGCGACTGTACTGTGGTAGGCGATAAGCGATGTCAAGATGGTTACGATCTGCAGTGCATGCGAGGTGGTGTGGGAAATGGCGGGCTAGGTAGGTCCTGACGGGCGTTACTCCGCGCTAGTATGACGTGCCGTCACACTTGAGCTGACCATGCGAGATCCACGTCAACCATGTTAGGGATCTTGAAGGTCGGTAGTCATTATTTGTTTGTACCAAGAATCTGCACGTCTATGTTTGGTGTACATAATCTCGACGTAAACACCAGCAATGCATAATGCAGGCCAGCGCAGTAGCATGACCACGTACCATGGTCTACTTCCACAACTTGCTCAAACTGGTCGCCTTGTCGTCGTGCTTGTTCAGCACCTTCGCGGTCGCCAGATCGAAGTCCTCCTGTGTGACGTGCACTCTCCTCTCCCTGAGGGCGTACATACCAGCCTCAGTGCACACACCCTTCAGCTCAGCACCTGAACATCCGTTCATCTTCTCTGCGACCTTTGTCAGGTTGATACCACGCGTCAAGTTCATGCTCCTAGAGTGAATGCGCAGAATGTCGGCACGCGCCTCGACGGTTGGCGGTGGGAACTCGATCTTTCGGTCGATACGTCCGGGTCGCAGGAGGGCGGGATCTAGAATGTCAAGTCGGTTGGTCGCCATGATGATCTTGATGTTCTTGGTTGGCTCGAAACCGTCCAGCTGGTTCAGCAACTCCAACATGGTTCGCTGGACCTCGGAATCACCACCTGAGCTGCCCTCTACTCGACTTGATCCAATGCTGTCAATCTCGTCCATGAAGATAATGCTGGGTGCGTGTTCTCGTGCCATGACGAAGAGTTCGCGAACCATGCGACTACCCTCACCAATGTACTTCTGTACCAGCTCGCTACCCGACACACGAATGAACTTGCAGTCGGCGTGATGTGCGACCGCACGCGCAAGCAGTGTCTTTCCTGTTCCAGGAGGACCGTATAGCAGAACACCCTTGGGCTGAGCGATACCGAGCGATTCGAAGAGTTCGGGATGTTGCAGACCCAGCTCAATGACTTCCTTGATCTCCTTGATCTGCTGGTCCAGACCACCAATCATGTCGTATGTGCTATCGGGCACCTTCTCGACCATCATGAGCGAGACGAGGGGATCGACGGACGAGGGAAGGAGCTTCTCGAGCTTGTAGGAGTCACTGAGGAGAGTGACGCGCTTTCCGGCGGTGAGTTTGCTGATATCTACGCTGTCCGCGACATCGACGACTGCCTTGATTAGTCTTGGTTCGGCCTACTCGTGAGGTCATACATACCATATTTGCCTTCAGGGTGAACCTTTACAAGCACCTTCTTGGTACCCATGACCTTTACTACCTCTCCGACGTAGGATCCCGGTTGCTGGAGAAGGCCGAGCTCTTCTCGCAATAACCGTACTCTTGAGTTGTAGTCATTGCGCTGGGCTTCAAGTCGTCTTAGCTTGGCCTGTCCCTGTATGATCTCGAGCTTCATCGTCTCGATCTTGTTGTGGAAGAAGGTATCGAGCGCCATGGCTGTGGCGGGCGCCGGCGGCGATGTTTAGGCTAGGGTGTTGTTTGAGGCGGGGTTGAATGCAAGGAACTCGTGTAGTGAGCGACAGCGAAGACGGTGGGGTAAAGGTTGTGGGTGAGATAGCGATGGCGACTGTTGCACCTTGGTGTTGACGCCCGTGACGGCGTGGAAGCTTCCGAAGCTGGCCATTGTCGGATTAAGGTTACGCCGGGCCACTAGCGCAAACGCGTTGGAGGAAGGAGCGCCTGAGCCCGAACACTGCAACGCGTGACTCTCTTTCACGTAACTACGAGTTATGTACTTTTATCAGTCACATTCCACTATCCCAATCTCGCCTTATATAGATGAGGCATCATTTAATTACCATCACGCTATTCTCACACTATACGAGACAAAGATAGGGCCGCCATATCCAGCCCCGAACCCTAACCGCAATCTCTCACCGCGCGATTACGGGCGCGCTTACCTGCCTTAGTCGCGCGAGCTCGAGAAGTATCGACAACGACTTGGTCGTCGTGCCATAGTTGATCTGCACACTCTGCTCCTCGGCCACGTTGTCCTGGATTCTCAGACTGCTCAAATGCTTGTATATATCTGTATCCAGCGGAGCATTGACCTGAACAGCGTAACCACGAGATGCATTGTTGATTACGATGCGTTCGGTCTTGACGGGAACTTCTCGTGGCGATGCTTCTGAGTCATCAACGAGCGTCTCGTCTTCGCTATCTTCGCCATCACCATGACCCGCCTTGTCGAGAGCCTTGAGATCAGCCAGAGTCAATGGGACAAAGCCGTCATCTAATATCGTTAGTCTGGATACATCATCGTCAGCCGAAAACCCACTTGATGGACGTCGGCCCTTGAGCAGTTGTGCAATTTTCAGGCCCTTGCAATCCTGGACAAGCTCCCGGAAGGACTCGTCGATCCGCTGTATAGCTTCCGCATTTGCTACAGCTTGTTTCCCCTACATGCGTCACATAATCAGTCAATGTCTCACACGATTCGAGGCTCGAAGTTCTTACCATGGTGCGGACTACTCCTACGTGGGCGACTTGAATGGACAGCACGAGCACAGCCTTCACTTGGACAAGCTCGCCCATGATGGCGCTCAGCTTCTTCTCGTCTGCTGAGCCGTCCACCAGCTGGCGCGCAAACTGGATCATCTTACTTGTGGTTGACGGAACCAAAGTCTTGATCAAGGCAGCCAGCCTCTCCGACACGTCTTGTAGTCGAACCAGCTCCGCAGCAACAGTGGGTGTCTTCAGGTCCTGCTCATCGTAGATCATACCCATGATTGCCTTGATACTTTTGAGTTCGCTATAGTGTCGAGCCAGGACCTCAGGAAGACCTTTCTGACGAGCGTTCGCATCGCGGAGGCGTTTGAAGATTCGGAAGACTTGCTCTACGAGTTGAGTAGTAGCTTGGATTGCGGATACAACAGCCACCGCTTCAGCCTGTTACGACAATTAGCCTTGCCACCCATACAAACGAAGTGGACTTACCATAGTGTTCAAGGTATCGGTTGAAATTCCTTTGGAGAGATAAGAGCACAAGTACTAGGAGATTGCGCAGACAGCTCGAAGGGTGCGAGACAGCACTTAATGGCCAGCTGAACTTACCCAGAGCGTTATTGGGGCGCAGTGTCGATTGCGAGTTGACCGTAAGTACGGTTGGTCCGGTGACAGTTCGCAGCGTGCATGCAAGATAGCGACCAGTGATTCGCCCCCGCGAAGCGATCTGCAGCCATAAATGCACCCCAAAAGAACTCCAAGTTCGCACCGCCATTGGCGTCCAATGAGGATGGACATCTCTCTGAGAGAAGCGGTTGAAAGCTGACATTACTTGTGCATGATGCCACGTCGTCCTTGGACCCCGGACGGGAAGACGGTGGAGGTTGCGCCTAACTCCAATTGCCGCTTCTTGTCTCTTCGCTTGTCGGTTTAGCCAGACCTGACCGAGCCAGCGCCGAAGAGGAGATCGAACTGGCGATGCTTAACAACATAGAAGCGATATATGGCAAAGTCGTCTTTCTCTTCTTCCGGGTAGCAGGCGAGATTGACATAATCATTCGTGGGCGGAAGGTGGATCTGGTCTGAGCCAGCTTCTACCGTGAACGAAGAACTCCTGTATACTACGAGGCTCAGCCGACGCACGATCCTCTCCGCGATGTAATTATGTGGGAAATCGGGTCGAAACATGGCGAAGACTGGGTGCCGACTGTCATTCTTGCTAGGCTTGAGGATCAAGTTTTGTCCTTGGTGGACAGACCGATCCGAAGCGCGTATCTAGTCGTCGTCAGCCGCCACCTTTCAAATGGTCACGCTGGGTGCTCTTACTGGGAGTTGTGCAGTGAACGTTGCGGACACCTTCGACGGAGCTGAACTCTTCAACACCTTGCGTACGTCCGTCATCGCTATGCATCTACTCGGTAATGCTGATTGGCTCACAGGGTGAACGATCTTCGGATCCCAGCCATACTGATAATTTACAACTAAAGTATTGCTTGGAATTGTCAGGAGCGTGCTCCGTCCATTGTAGCGGAGTTCGACTTACATGCTGAAATTGTAGACGTTGTCTGCCACGGTGCCATTGATTTGAAGAGCATTACCGCTGGCGATATTCCGGCTGACAGACGCTACTCCCGTCATGACTTGAACTTCCTTCGACGTACGATTAGCAGTAGACATTTGCGACATGTTCGACGGCGCCCACAATATTCGCTGGAGAACATCGGCTTTGAGGAAACTACCTATGGGGTTGACCACACTCGGATGCCTCAGACATACGATGAAGGAAGGCTGTGGAGCTGTGATTGGGACAAGCCTCTGGCCAGCCGAGCGGGGTACGAAAAAGCCTTGACCGGTGTGCTGCAGGCTGCATACGGCTGCCTCAAGGTTGCTGGATGATGTTCTCACAGCCCTGTATCGACGTGCAGTTCCGGTCAACTCGCAACGGCAAAGCGTATTTTCAAGCGAATCATGACCCTGGATACCGATGAAACGATAAGCGCTTCTTGGTTCCTGTGCGAATCTTCGGCCTGCGCGCCCATCATCTTCTGCCTTGCCGCGAGACTCGTGCTACACGCAGTGCGCTTCGCAGGATCATCAATTCCTTACCTCCTCACGCCACGGCAACCATGAGCAACAATGGACGATTGCACCTTAGCTAGCGCTGCTTCCCGCAGCGTCCCAAACTCCGTCCGTGCGACATCAGTAAGCCCCACCTAGATGCAGCCCGATCGCCTCGACTGCACATCATGGATCGCTATCGCATACGTGAATGTGTCGCACAGCTGGTCGACCATAGCCCAGAGCAGGCCGTAGAGATCCTTACTAGGTGCTGTGAAGAACGGGAAAGAACCCTCCAGGAAGTGTTCTCGTCCCTAATACAATCAAGACCAAAGCACAACGAGTCTTCCTTACCTGTCGGGAACAACATCAATGTCACATTCCCACCACGTGTTCCGCCCTCTTCACATGGATCGCAACACACTGGAACTCCGCCTCCCCGCCAGGGGCCGCCACGCCGCTTTCCCTCGACATCATATCCGATAAGCCCTCCTGCTACAGCATCATCAGTAACATCTCACTCTACCAGGGACGAAAACAGCTCGGGAGAGTACATCCTGCTTCCTACTCTCGTCGGCACCAAGGTCGTAGACCACAAGGTCCGAATGAGACCGGCCTTGATCAAGCACAGCGTGATACGCGGTGACGTTGTTGGCAGACGACAACTCGAAGACTCTTTCAATATAAGTCAGGCCGGTTTAACCCACGTGGAAGTGCCACATCGCGTAACCGGAGAACTTCGACTGGTACCAGTCTCATGCGCCATTGAGCTTACATGGCGCCAACCTCATTCCAATTCCACACACGAAACTTTGTTTTACGTGGTACCAAAAGAAACGCTTGACATAGACATCCTTCTTGGCTACGACGATTCGGGTCAAGAGATTGCAGGTGTGTATACAGTGTAGCGATAAGTGGATTATGCGCTTTGGCTGACTAGATGCGCGCTTCTGCCAGAATACACACCTACTATTGTCCCTCAGTCCCCAGCTCGGCAACCTTCAACTTTCCAGAATTACAAGCAGGAACTCCGCCCCCTTGCCCCGACACCACCTCCAGCATCTTTTCATCGTTCGGCAGTAACCTATGACGGCGCAAGTTCCATCCACCGTCATGACGACCGATACGACCCACATCAGGTGGGAGAGCCACCTATCTCCCGGCAGCAGTCTTACGCAAGAAATATGGAGGGCCAACAGTCTTCACCAGCGCCTACGGTCATGGATACGCATATCGAACATCCACATCCGCTTCGACCTAATTTTGGCCCTGGCGCGCCGGCTCGTGATGCTGATCCTAAAAAGGCTACTGATAGGATCAGATTGAGTGTTATATGGGACGCGACGACTCTGAATGTATGGCTAGATCTCAAAGAGTACGGCGAAGACTTCTACCAAGCCTTCCAGCAACAGGCTGCAAAACAGCGCAAGGACATACTCGATCGAACCACTATGAGAATTCAACTAAAGAAAGACAAAACCCTACCATATGAGGAAGCCTATCCGCTCTCTCTTGATGAGGACGAGTTGGAAGCAGATTGGGAAACGACCTGCGAATGGTTGAACGCGAACAAGAGAGACAAGATGCCGCATATCTATGGGGTAGTTGAGACAGATGGAGGGTGAAGGATAAGTCTTTACCCGGCTTCTCAATCTGTAAAGCCATACGCATTATCACACCGACATCGAGCGCTGCTTGGACAGACGAGCGCTTCCGAGGAAGTTGTCGAGGTGCTACCGCTCCCGATGTATGCGACGGGGCAGTGTGCGTCCACATGCAACACGGTTATGAGTGTTAAGGTCAGTGTAGCCTGCACATTTAAGAAGAGATCAGTAAGAATTAACGAGGAACAGTGGGAGTAAATGAGGCTCACGGCACGAAAAGAGGTTGCGATTGACATCGCCCAGAACTACACAAATTGCCTACTTACGCAAACCTCTCAAACCCGTCCAGAGAACTATCTATATATTCGGGCACATCAAGTACAGCCAGTGATTTCGGAGGAGGCGAGAAGCGCCTCGACCATGAGGAAGCTGTCAGAAGCACCCTTAGAACACCACCAGATGTTTCTTCATCTGGCTTGTTGAACGATTTGCCCAGCTTCCTTATGCTCTTAACGAAGTCATCCATTTCGTCCTCCCACTTTGAATCATAATACTCGATACCGTCGATCAGGATAAACATGGCGCTATAGTCCTTCCGCAGATCTCGTAGAAGATGCGCGAGCGCGTCCGTGTACGTCTCGAGGTCAAGCTCTTTCATCTGCGCCTTTTCGTCGTGTCCAAGAAATGACAGTAAAGGCCGCCCTCTCTCGCCAGTATGCCCATCTTTATCGCACATCGCGAGCAGTTGGACGAATAATGCTCTTGCCATGATCGCTGGTCCGGAGCTTACGGTGCTTCGTCCACAGAAGAAGGGAAGGACCAGCGTGCGCGGCGCCTGTTCCAGCTTCTCGTAAAGGAGTGATATGAGGAAGCTCAGCGGCGATGTTGGCTCGAATGCGCCGTGGCCCTGGACGCACAGTATCTGAGATTTGTCTGGCCCTCCCAACCAGTCTCGGAACTCGGTGGTGTTGCCCACCCAACCGGCGCGGTTTTGGAATTTGGTTGAGCTGTTCAATCCATGCTTGCGCACCATAGGGACTTCTGATACATGTGTATGCTTGGCCGGCTTTAGTCGCAATTCTTCCATAAATTGCTGCGGGGTGGTAGCTGCTTTGGCAACTTGCTCTTCAAGCTCCATTATCCTTTGTTCTAAGCGCGAGTCAGCATGTGGCCTGTAGTAGAAGACTTCTGACTTACGCTGACTTGCGGCGTTCAGTTCTTGCTGTCTCAAGACTTCAGCATAGCGCAATTTCTCGTCATGCCCTTTCAAAAGTCAGTGTCAAGAAACAGGGACTCAAAGCTTAGACCGAGGGCTTACATTTGGCATTTTTCACCACGTCGTCTAAAGTTTCCATAAGTGCATTCATCCCTTCCCCATATGTCTTCATTGTGTCTTTGTACTCCGCCCGAAACTCAGTCAGACTTCCATCAATGCCGTGCATTGTTGAATTAGTTTCAAAGTTTTGGGCATTGGTCTGGAGTACTGTAGAGAGTGTAGCGCGTTGAACCCAGGCCGAATATAATTGAGTCTCCTCCAGGAAGCGAGTTTTGGACTGGCGAATACGTTTGAGGCATTCATCGATCGCCTTTGAGTAGTTACTGTTCTTCGAGATACTGTCCCTGGTGTGTTCTATAACGTCAGTACTGAGTTTAGACGCAGTCGTCAATTGCGTGGTCTACTCACTCCAGGAAGACTGTGTATACCATCTAATAATTTCCTCCAGGGCCAGAAGGAGATTGATATAGATGTCGTTCACACACAACTGTATGGTGTTACGTCCGGGATAGAGTGTCTGGTATTGTTCGCACTGATTGACAATTTCGGGCACTTCCTTCAACAGTTCCGCCATCTTCTCGCGGATTTCGGCATGTTGCGTCATGGCCTGTCGTGGTGTTAGCTCCTGACTTGTGGTGTACCTAAGTAATTGGCTGGAAGTCACGAACCGTCAAAATCAATGTTAGCCCTCCACAAAGGGTTTTATATTCCCCATCAGGCAGCAGGCCGACAAAAGACTGTATAGACGTCGCGTTATCTCCAACGCGTCGGAATGCGCGGCGTATGTGTCCCCATGTCGTATCATCCTGATGGGAGTTCTTTACCACCAGGTCTATGTGCTCAGTGATCTCTTCCCAGTCGTGATAGGAATTCAAGTCAAAATTCGCTATCGCCTCGTTTTTGGATTTCTTCTTCGATTTCAGAGCTGCGAGGGCGTGGGCGAAGCTCTCCTTCGTTGCAACTACTCTCAGTTTGCTCTCCCGTAATGCTTCTTCTTCGTGGTCGAGCACCGCCCCACCAAAAGCGAACGGAGCAGCTACGAACTTTTGAGAGCTCGGATCGAAATTGCATGGCAGCTCGCCTTCGGCATTGCGGAATCCTGCATCTCGATTTTCGATGAAGTCGACTGATATGGGCTGCATGGAAGGCGCGGGGAACCCGCCGTCGGCCCGTTGGTGGGGCGGCATGGTGCCTGCGCAGAATTGGCTGCGTAGAATCGCACTACTTATGGTCGCCGGCAGCGCAAACGAACCGCCTATACTTCATGCCATGAACTTGGGCGCGTACTTCAACGCCCCCGAAGTGGGCGCCGGCAGATACCTGAGTTTTTCGACGTGGCTGAAGGCCCCAAGGCTGACATGCGCACTTTGCCAATGAGGTCCGCGGGTACTACACCCACAATCTGGCGGTTCGCATCTGGCGTCCAATTCCGGCGACTGCATTCAGCTGCCAATATCGACGCGGGATCCTTTTGGGGGCCATGTAGCTGCCTGCGTTTTCGTTACTGCAAGCTACCCACAGGTGCCGCCACCGCCCTTGTTCCACGCATCCGATCATGGAACAGCTCGTAGGTAAAACAAGATTGCTTACCCGCCAGCATGCTGGAGCACGGCATTCTGACATGGCGTTTAGATAGGCTTATTACCATGCCACTCAGACGCAGTCTCATTCCGCGTCTTCTCCAATCACACCAAATCGCCCCCAATGGCCGAGGATTAAGGGCTTGCCGACGCATGCTCTATAGACGTCACTCTCACGTCTTCTAGACCTTTTACAACTGTAGCTGGAAACGAACGATTGGTGCAACAATCAGAGGTGGTCGGGGATTGAACTAAAAAGGGAGGTATCACTCGCTTCACCGGTTATTAGACTGAGCTTTGCGATGTTAATGCACGCAGCGACTGCAAGGCGTCATCTGGACTTCGGGTTCTGCTCTCTCTGTACGATGGTGCAGGATAAGGCATTACCAGATAAGCCATCTTACTAACTGGTCCGAACATGAGTTAACCCCACATTGGTGAACACCTCTCACTCGTGCCCTCTACACGCTGTCTGATTCATCGTCGACGTTTTGTATGTGGCGCTTGGACAAAGTTCGCTCAACAACTCAGGTCAGATTCATGCGCCACAAGGTAGGTCTTATTTCGGCGCATCTACTCGAAGTATCGTCATAACATAAACATCAAGAATAACAGAGATTTTCTAACATTCGATCAATCCAGATCGTTTCGTATCATTGATAGATTTGGAAGAGAGGTCGACGCTGTAATGACTGGCTCTGACGACTCAGGAGTGGTACTCTCCGCGAGTGATGAACAAAATGAACCGAGTACGTCGCACATCTCCTTCTGCTTTGTCAGTTGCTGAATACACGTCAGGTGAGATTAGCGAGTCCGAAAAGGTCCCTACGATGACTTCAGACGATGTAGTCGAGTCTCGCAGCGATGCGACACCTACTAAGCTCGACGAGAGCTCAGCAGCACCGGCGCCAGAGATGAAGGACGACAAGTCGCAATCGGAGGATGCCAGCGTTGCAGAAGCATCCCCTGACGACAAAGGCAAGGCTTCCATCAAATCTGAACATAACGACAACGATGTTTCAGACGCCGACAAAGAAGACCTCAGTGACGGTACGGATGTCGATGAGTATCTGGAAAGATACAGATCAAAGTACGACAACATGACTGCGCGTATCAAATTAGCACCGAAACGCGTAAAGCAGACTCACCAGTATACGTCAATCTTGGAAGAAAGACTTTCACTCCTGGAGGATAGAGCCATGGCTTTTGACAAGAAACTGCGCAGAATAGAAGACGGTAAAGACGAGCTTCCACCACCGCCTGATGAGGATGAAATTTATCTGAAGCCTGAGCTCCACTTTCTACTTTCGAAAGGGCTGAAGCCCGTACCTGGCGCACCAAAAGTAAACGAGACTCACGAAATCGACGTTTTCGTTGGGGAACCAGAAGTCCAGAAGGGTGAGAGGTTTCGACGACGAAAGACGCAGTCCACCGCCTTGGAAGACGATGGTGCTGATGAACAGGAAGTCGCATTTGATCCAGCCTCGGACCGCACACCTCAATCCATCGACGATAAAAGGCTTAAGGATGAAATCGGAAAGGCCAAGAACAAGCAATTTCCAAACCGAGTTCGTTTCAACGCCGAAGGGGTGGTGTATCTGTTCCGGAAGTACCTTGGCGGCAACAATGGCTCATTAGACGATATCGTGCTACGGCCTTTCAAACCTCTACTTCAGAACAAGGAAGAGATACTGAATGTCATGTTTGAAGTGATTTCAGTGCTGACTAGAATCGTCAATCAACGCGGAAGGAAGGGTGCAGAATTGGCCGCAGATCCCAAGAGTTCCGAAGAAGCCAAAGATGTAGACGCTGGAGCTGAGACACAATGGCCTAATGTCATTCCCGCCTTGATAGACAAACCTGGGCCCATTGTGTTACAGGAGCTCAGGAATGCCCCTGATGCCATCACAACAGAAGATTGGGACATTGTTCTCAAAGAGCTCGATCTTTTCGACGAGCAAAACGGGTGCTCTGGGGAGAACATGAAAGGCTGGCCAAACCTGGCAGAGGTTGAAAGATCCTTTGGATGCTTCAAGAGCCTGCTGGATGATTACCTGATACCTGGCCACCTGGAATATCGAGAGCGTAAGGCCAAGAGAGTGCGGTTCTGTGATCTATGGCATGTGTTTCAAACTGGAGACCTCGTGGTTACCAAACGCTTAGCGAGCTTGGACGAGACCGAAACCCAGGATCGGCTAGGTATGAGGGTTCTCATGACAGCTGGTGGCCGAAGGGTAATCATGTCCAAACTCCCCGCCCCGGTCTTACCATCTTCTGTCAATCTATCAACCCCCAAGGACAGGATTGAACCCATAAATGGTGTCAACCCATTCTGCATCCATGCGTATTATCTGGACTTCAACGGCTCCAGAATGGTTCCTGTACGACGACGGATTGTGATTGCTCCATACAATGGCGAACGAAACATCTCGGATCTAGAGGTTGTTCCCATCGAATATGCGACTTCTGCATTAGATTCGCTCGAAAAACGAGGACAAAAGTTCGTCAAGGCTGTTACAGCCACCACGGCGCCTTATGTGGATTGCAAGGGTCTTGAGCTTCGCACTCGTGAGGAGCTCAACGACAGAGTCATCGTTGATATGAAGAGTTATTTTGGTACGAACCCTGGCGAGATTCCATCGTACCAGGAACCAGAAGAGCTTGACATATCCGAGACTAGCGATTGCCCGCATGGAACGGGCTGCAATTACGCGTGCCTTTCCTGCTACCACCGAACTACGATTGTGCATGATCAAATGACAGATCTTGCAGCCTATCAGGAATACATTGATGAGAAGCCCGTGTTCAATCCGCTGTCAGAGACGCCAAAAGCTGGTCTCATAGAGCCTTCGGATTTCAGCATTTGCCATTACCGTGTCTTTGCCTACAAGCTACGTTCGCGTGAGTGGGGTAGGTCTAGAACTCCATCAATGTGTCAAATTCGCGCTGATACTTAGCAGTGCATGTGAACGTCAAGCATCTTGAGCCACCGCAAGAGATCGACAGAAACAGAGGGTTCGAGAAGCTAGTCCTGTCGGAGGACCACAAACACATTCTCGAGTCTCAGGTCCGAGAGCACTTCCGTAAGAAAGGTTCACAAGCCGTTGGGGGAAGTTCGGAGAATGACATGGACTTGGTTCGAGGCAAAGGACAAGGCCTCATCATCCTTCTTCACGGTAAGCACCCTCTCGTAAATGTTGAAATATGTGACTTACCATACTTAGGGGCTCCCGGAGTTGGCAAGACTGCCACTGCCGAATGCATTGCTGATCTGATGGAGAAGCCGCTCTATCCTATCACATGCGGCGACCTCGGAAGCTCGGCAGAGGACGTCGAGAAGAATTTGAAGAAGCACTTCACGCTGGCTAGCCGCTGGGATTGCGTGATGCTGCTAGACGAAGCCGATGTCTTCCTCGCCAAAAGGAAACTTGAAGATCTCCAGCGCAACAGTATTGTATCGGTATTCCTCCGTATGCTGGAGTACTACAAGGGTCTACTCTTCCTGACTACCAATCGCGTCGGTACTTTTGATGAGGCTTTTACATCCCGAGTGCATATCTCCCTGTTTTGTAAGTGATAGCAGCCTGTTTCAACAATCGCACTAACATATCCTAGACCCCAACTTCGACAAAGAGACCACGCTTAAAGTGTGGAAGACTTTCATCGACCAAACCAAGTTTGTGCTCGAAAGTAGCGGTCGTACCAATGTGACCGTGGATGCGGAAGGTATCGAGAAGTTTGCCAAGAAGCACTGGAAAGAAAACAAGCAGGCTCGCTGGAATGGGCGACAAATCCGCAACGCTTTCCACACTGCAGTCGCTATGGCCGAGTTCGGTGCACGAAGTCGAAATGCTAGCGAAGACTATGACGACGGCAAAGACGTGAAGATAAGCGTTGGTAGAACGGAGTTCGAAAAGATTGCCAATACCGCTAAAGAGTTTGGTGTTTACATGACCGAGACAATGGGGGATCCTGACTTCGTAGCATCGAGAGATGGATTGAGGAAACAGCAGAGGGAGCCGAAAGAGAAGACGAAAAAGAAGAAGAAGAAGAAACAGTCCAAGTCAAAGAAGCAAAGCGAATCGAGCTCTTCAGAGAGCGAGAGTGAGGACGAGGAAGAGTCTGACAGTGATTAAGAGGCTGGAAAGGAGGTACGCAAGTGGACACTCTTTTATAGTGCGGTTTCCTTAATAAATCGGTGGTCTTTGCAACATCTCTTATCTCCAATGAGCCAACTGCATGTTGCCCAGCGTATGGCATAGCGCGGCAGTGTCCGTCAAAGGAGGACGGCGTGCAGCCTTTAAGCTTCGGGGCTCGCGTGCCTGGTCTGAGCGCCTCACGTCATCCCTCTCACTTGCCGAGGCATCGCGTCGCTCGCGCACCTCAACTTCATTAATCTCTTTGCACAACCACGCACCACACCACAGACCCAGTTTGAACGATGTTCAGAATGCATTAGATTATGCCATTATCCCGACGCTATATACGCCTACGCAGAGCTAGTAGCTGAGGCGACAGGCAGGCTAACCGGCATGGGAGTGCCGGAAGCCGAAGCTGTTGACGATGAGCCGCCGCCACTGCCACCACCACCGTTCTTCTTCTGGACGACCGCGGATACGACTTGACCAGCGGTGTTGGTCACGATGTCGACGAGCGCGTTGAGAGGCTCGTAGTTGAAGGTCTTCTGTGTCATTCCCTGGCCAACTTGCTTTGCGCTTCCAGCGACTTCGGTCATGTTGAGCTGTGCATTGGGTTAGTGGTTGTGAACCACTTTGTTATAAGGGTATGCTTACCTTGAAGTTTCCGACAATCTGCTGAAGGGCGTCTCCGCCGCTTCCCACGACCTCTTGGACGATGTTGCCGAGGTTGTCGACTAAGAAGTTGAGCGTCTTTCCGTTTTGCGTGATCGATCCGAGCTATATGCTGTTAGTTGTTTTCTGACATCGAGCCATTCGGATACTTACAAGGCCATCAACTGCACCGATCACTTCCCCGACCAAGT
>Ga0265780_10003718_pt1 | contig 19940 bp, 14 predicted proteins | sample P1T30metagenome_FD_192432 | JGI IMG/M metagenome (GOLD analysis project Ga0265780, IMG submission 192432) | Plant litter microbial communities from East Loma Ridge, Irvine, California - P1 T30 | ecosystem: Environmental > Terrestrial > Plant litter > Unclassified | place: USA: California...
TTCTTTATAAATTTCTTTATAAATTTCTTTATAAATTTCTTTATAAATTTCTTTATAAATTTCTTTATAAATTTCTTTATAAATTTCTTTATAAATTTCTTTATAAATTTCTTTATAAATTTCTTTATAAATTTCTTTAGGTGTCGAGGCACGCGACTGAGCGAATCACGAGACCACTCCTCACGGGACTAGGCATCGCCTGCAGGTAGACTCACCGTCTTCACACCACTAGGCACCTACATATGGACCTTGAAAGTAAACTCAATCATGCAATCATCTCTACCTTGATGAAATGCAGCTGCTGCGGAGTCAGTGTTATGAAAATCGTCTTTCCACGTCCAAGGTAAACATCCGTGGAGACAGAAGCAGGAAGCAAAGTGAGGCAAAGATGAGATGTGATGCATTGAAGAATGGATCCTGAATAAACGCCGAAGTCAATGCATGATGAGCTCCATGCTCAAGTATCGCAAGATCTCAAGTAGATGGCGTCAAAATGACTTTTGGTGATGAAAGACTGTGATGCAGGCTTTATGCTCCTGTGTCGACCTCCATGTCATCGACAGCCGCTGCGCCCTCCTCTTCCTTCGCAATGTCCTCCTCGTTGACTCCTTCGCCATCACTCACACCGGCATCTTCCTTAGCCTCAGCAGCAGCCGCATCGTCTTGCTTTTGCTGCTCAGCCTTCGCCTTGTCGGCAACGTGGTTGATGATCTCAGTGTCCTTCTCGTTGAACAGCCTCAGAAGCATGGCCTTGCGGTCGTCCTTGTCGACCATCAGGTTGGCACTGCCAGGATGCCTCCAAAGTGGTAAGACCATGCGGAACGGAATCTCTTGCGCATCGTCTTTCTCGATGCGGACGAAACAGCAGCCAATGTCCATTTCCTGAAGCTGATCGCCAACCTCACCGAGACCGTGTTCGCCCTCGCGGGGTAGCTTGGGAAACATTTCGACAATGAGTTGATGCAAAGTGTGCTTCGAGGTGCAGTTCACGATGCGCTTCGATGCCCATGGCTCAATGATGCGGATGCCCTCGCTCTGGAGTCGCCAAGGTGCGTGTGTGTAGTCCTTGTCCTTGATCTTATGCGCAACGAACATGACAACGCCGCAGTGAATGAACTTCATACCTCGACCCTTGTTCTGTTGTAAGATTTGTTTCGCCAAATTTGAAGTGTAGTAGATCTTGTTGAGCGAAAGACCTTCCTTGTTCTTGACCATGAAGCGATCGCGAGGGAAACGATCGTGAATACCAAAGAAATCCATGATCGATGCAATGGTCGCGTCGTCCGATGGAAGGTACTCGAAGTACTCCTTGTTCTGGCTCTGGTTCTCGGGCTTGAGCTTGGCTTCTTTGGCGACTGCAGCGTCGGCTGATCCATTCGCAGCAGGCTTTGCGTCTGTCTCGGCAGCTGCTCCATTTTCTAGGGACTCAGCAAGTGTATCTTCATCGGTCCTGGCCTTCTTCTGGGCGGTGATCTCTTCAGTATCATCCAACTTACGCTTAAGGTTAGCACCGTTCTCTTCATCAGCTTCGGTCTCGCCTTTTGTGGCATCGACATCAATCACATTCTCTTCTGGTGTTGGGACCGAGGTGTCTGTTGTCTTGGTGGCGTTGTCCTTGGACCTCTGCGACTTTGCAGCATTCTCTGCGTTCTGCACCTGTGTAGCCTTGATGTCGTCGACCTTCTCAATGACTGCGATGAAGAAACCGCCCGTATCTTGCAAGTGAGGGTATACGCGTATGCAGCGTTCGAGAGGTATGCGCTCCTCGGGTGACGTGGGAATAGGCGGGAAGCATCCTGGGTCGATCTTGGTAGAGAACGAGCGTTCGGGCTCCTCTGCCGCATACTTGGCCTTTGCCTTCTCGAAAGCCTCCCAGCTAGTGAACAAGTGCGCCGTCTTCTCTGCTCCTACAGCCACCTGAGACGTATCAAGAACCTTCCAAACGTTGAGACCCGGGCGGCGCTTGAGATTGGGCAGAAGATCTGCGCAGTCTAGAAGCTGAACTTTCGAATTTCCTCCAGAAGCCTTGATAGCTGCTGCGACTACAGCCTCATTCTCGACAGGGTTCATGCTGCATGTCGAGTAGACCATGCGACCGCCCTTCTTCAGCATCTGCAGGCCTCTGTAGAGGATGCGAACCTGGAGATTGTGCAGACCAAGACCGTCCTTTGGTGTCCACTTTTGCCAAACGTTGGGATTCTTGCGTGCAGTGCCATCGCCAGCACACGGAACATCAGCAAGAATGCGGTCGTACTTGAGATAGTTCTTCTTCTGGCCTGAGCTCGGTAGCTCAATGGAAGGAAATATCGAGGCATCGTGTTGGGTGACGATCAGATTTGGGAAGTTGAGTCGCTTGACCTGGTGGACCAACATGCCAGCGCGCTTGTAGTCGGTGTCGTTCGCAATGAGTAGGCCCGTCGAGCGTCCATCATCACTGTAGTCGCCGTCCTCGCCGCTGCCGGTCGGTTCGCCATTTGCAGCCCTCCTGACTCTGTCCTCCTCGTCGCCATGAAGCATTTCAGCCAGCTGCGCAGACTTGCTTCCGGGTGCCGCGCACATGTCAAGGACGACCATTCCGGGCTTGACGTCGAGGAAATGTGGTGGAATCATGCTGACAACTTCCTGTCTGCTGATGTTACCGGACGCAGCCTCTGCGACGAGGAACTTCTGGAAGTCGGCAAAGGGCGCATGTCGTCGAATGACCTTCTTGTGTGTCTTCATATGCCATACAAGCTCGTCGGGGAAGGCATTGACTGGCTCTGGGGGCGGCACTGGCTTGCCCTCGAACTTCTTCGCTGCAATCGCTGGGACATAGCGCTGCTTGAAGATTTCGCGAACGGCGAGGGCATCGGACTTGGTACCAGTGAAGCGGAAGCTGTTGGGCAGGTCGGTCTGCAGGGCCTTCCACATTTCCTCAAACTCGGCCTCCTCCATGAAGCCGCCCATGCGGTAGTAGCTCTCGAACAGCTCATTCTTGCGCGGGATGTCTGACCACGGCTCGGTTCTAGTATCTCTACCACCACCGCCGCCACCGCCGCCGCCGCCGCGACCTCTGCCTTTACCGCGAAACGGCTTACCGCGACTGCCACCCTGTTTTCAATTAGCCTTGATTGTGCTGCGCGGAGGATGCGACCTCTTACGCGACCACCTCTTGCCATTGTTGAGGATTGTAAGAGTTGGGGATAGTGTTAAGGTTGTAAGTTCAACTGAAGCTGTCGCAAAGCTCAGAGCTCGAGAAAATGCAAGTAGCTCCGCGAGGTGGAACTGGATTGGTGGGGTCGGCTGCACCTGGCCCGCGAACCAGAATCTTGGCGTGGTCCGAGCGCTCGCACACCAATTTTGGTTTTCGTCGGCCAACCGAAATTCCTCCTTCAGCTTCGACAATCCCCAACAAGCCCAACTAACCACCAGCACAATGGCCAAGTCAGCGTAAGTACAGTAAACTGTGTCATTGTCGGTTATTACAATGCTAATTACCGCATTATAGACCCCACAGCATCTCCCAGAAGGACATCGAGGTCCCGGAGACGATCCTGAAGAAGCAGAAGGCCAACCAGAAGGTCACTGACCAGCGTGCCGCTGAGACACAGAAGAAGCGTGAGGTGCGATCACTCTCTCCCAAGATCTGCGAAAGCGGTTAGGAGTATCACAGTTGGCTAAGACTCTCTTAGGCCAACAAGCAGAAGCGCGAGACCATCTTCAAGCGCGCCGAGAAGTACCACCAGGAGTACGTCAAGGCCGAACGTGACGTTATCGAGGCCAAGCGCGCCGCAAAGAGGGACAACTCCTTCTACGTCCCCGCTGAGCCCAAGCTCGCTTTCGTTGTCCGTATCAAGGGGTATGTCATGTTGCAGTCCCGTTCCAAGACCACGCCTAACAAATGCCAGTATCAACAAGATCGACCCCAAGAAGCGCAAGACCCTCCAGCTTCTCCGTCTTCTCCAGATCAACAATGGTGTCTTCATCAGGCTTACCAAGGCCACTATTGAGATGCTGAAGATTGTCGAGCCTTTCGTCGCATACGGCTACCCCAACTTGAAGACTGTCCGTGAGCTCCTCTACAAGCGCGGTTACGGAAAGGTCAACAAGCAGCGCATTCCCATCACCGACAACGAGCTCATCGAGTAGAACCTCGGCAAGCTCGGCATTGTCTGCGTCGAGGACCTGATCCACGAGATCTACACCGTTGGCCCCAACTTCAAGCAGGCCTGCAACTTCCTCTGGCCATTCAAGCTCTCTTCGCCCACTGGTGGTTTCCACACCAGGAAGTTCAAGCACTTCATTGAGGGTGGTGACCTTGGTAACCGCGAGGACTTCATCAACCAGCTTGTTGCTCGCATGAACTAAGCTGGAGATGATGTTATTTGGGTGGAGTTAGGGAACGATACCATGAAGATCACGACTGTTGGTCACATCCACTTCACAAGGAGTAGGGCAGGCCGAGCCACACGCTCTGGTTAGCTAGACAGACAAGCCTCGCACATTCCTGCGAAGGAACAAAAATCTCACACATTTTGATAACGCCATGTTCAGTATTACGCCGCAGTGAAACGTTGTCTTGCCTCTCAAGATTGAGATTCTGATTGAATTTGACGTCTGATACAATTGAGATACCATGTTATGCCTTTCCAGCACTGCGAGACCCTTGGTGGTGTCGGTCATCATCACCAATCAATAACAGCTCGTACGTGGACAGACGACATAATCCACACAACACGGAGCAGCTGAGCATAACCGATACAGATCTAGACCAACTCGGCCCATCTGCTCGTTCCATTTCACTGGTCGCCAAAGTCCGCTTAGAAGTCAAGTCAACCAACTCTCACGCTCAGGGTCCGGATGCAGTACCAACAACTCACCAAATCCCTGCAAGTTCCAGAAAAGCACTGTTAATCGCAGACATGTTTTGGCGCTCATCACAATGGCCCAGTCCGACTTCATCTGCTTGCTCGCATGCGAGTGATACTGCTAAGATCATTGGATTGCCGTCGATCCACACCCACTCCATATCAGCGGGGGGCCATTCGCAATTCGCGTGCACACACACCTACTCGATGCCAAGAAACCCGAAAATTTCTCGGGAATTTAGTGGTCGGCGGTGTGATTCGTGCAGGCGTATATGTCCGGCCCCCGCGCGCGTTCTCTAGCCGTGCACATCGCACGGACATGTTATCCGGTGAGAATCCACTACAATCGATACTTTGCCCTCTCCCCACGTACGTCTCTCGATAGTAGAAGACATGGGGGGATAAGGCTGGGATAGGAAGTTTGGGAAAGAAAGAAGCAGGGACACGTAGTGTAGTGAATGTGAAAAGGAAGACGTGTTTGTTTGGATCATTCCACTAGCCGTCGACGACAGATCTGTTGGAGGAAGTGGCTATTCTATTGTTTGTTTACGCGCTAGTGCTAGTCTAGGTATATAGTTTAGGCTTCGGCTCTTAGGCTTTAATTAATTATCTTTCTATAAGTTATAAGCCTAGACTTACTATCTGCGTAATACTACTTTATTAGCCTCTATTACTATTAGCATTAAATTATAGTACTATTCTTATTATGCATTCTTATTATTAATATACTATATTAATATAATGCTTATCTGCTTTACTTGCAGCACTAATATATTATAATATAACAACGCATACTTCTAATAACTAGCACCTTAATACTATACTTTTTTACGACGCGTACTTACGCGTTAATATTATACTCTTACTCTAGCATAGCTCTAGTCTAAGTTCTTAGATAAGTTATAATCTTCTTTTTTTTAAGCTACTTCTGCGCTATTAGTTTCTACTTTGCTAGCGTAACTATCTTTACTAGTACTACTTATAATAGTATTTAGTTTAAGTTTTAACTTTAAGCTAGACTAGAATAACCTCTCTAAGCTTAATAGTTAAGAAAGTAACTACTAAGAATAGCGTTTATTATAGATCTTTGCCTTTAGGTTTATAAGCCTATATAATATTATTAATAAGAAATTAAAGTAACCTATAGCAGACGAAAATATATAAGATAACTAGAATATAAAGAATACTAAGATAATAGTTATAATTCTATTATTAGTTTACTAGAACTATACTCTTAGTATAATATTATATAACACTGCTACTACTGCTTAGAAGTTCTTAGCTAAATAATACAACTAGGATATAGATAATATAGTAATCTATCTCTTCTATTGCATTGCCTTACTCTGCTATAATAATAGCAATAATATCTAAAATTACTTTAATAAATTCTATTAACTGTAGGTTTAAATATAGAAGCGCTGCTTATTATTCTTATATTCTATAGTAAAGGCTATAAAACTTATCTTTAATTCTAATAATATTAAGAGATCTTTCTTTCTCGTCTCTCTTTCTAAGACTATAGACTATATTATTAATAATCTATCTACTTGCAATATTATATTATTTATATAGATAGAACCTAAGATATTAGACCTTAGATCTAAGTACTCTCTTAATACTATACTAAATATATTAATAACTACTTAAGCTTAATAATTATAAGAAAAAAGAAAGAGTATAGGCTTAACGTAAAATATCTAGTTCTAGAAGTTAAATAATAAGAAATATACTTAGTGCAAGAAATATAACCTCTTATTTATTAGCTATATCTATATAGATTACTGCTAACTTAAGAATTATAAAGAGAGTATTAAGAATAGCTAATTATCTACAGTAAAACGTACTAAAATATTATTATTAGCTAATAAAGCTTAGGCTAACTTAGATAATAAATCTAAAAGTAATAACTACTAAGAAGTTATTAGAATAACTATAAACTTATTAAATAAGAATAGGAAACAATAGCTTACTATAAGTATACCCTTAACTTCTATAACTATTAAAGCTTTTTCTGCTTTATATTCTGTTGCCTAGCTATTTAATACTAGTGCTTCTTAGTATATAACTAGATATATTAATAACTTCTTAACTATTAATCTAATAAAGAGAACTATTACGATAGCTAGTTAATCTAAGATCTTAATTAATAGCTATAGAATAGTTTAACTCTAAGAACTACTTTCTAATAGCTCTACCTGCACTTTAGAACTAATAAATATTATCTATAGTAAAGCTCTTAATACTACTTAACTCTTTAGCTAGCTATATATTAGATATAGTAAGCTAGAACTCTACGCTAAACTAGGCTAGCGAATAGATATATATAACTTATACCTAAGTATAGTCTAAGTTATAGTTGTATAGACTAAAGTTAAAGTAGAGTTAAGTTTTTAGAACTAAAGTTAAAGTTAAGTTAAGTATTTAAAAACTAAAGTTAAGTTAAGTTAATAAAAAACAAAGTTAATAAAAGTAAAGTTAAAGTTAAGTTAAAGTTATTAATATAAGTATATACTATAAATAGTATATTTAGAAGATTTAGAAGCTTTAAAATTTATTTATATATTTAATAACTTACTAAAGTTATATTATATAATAACTTTAGCTTAACTTTAACTCTACTTTTATTAACTTTAGTAATACTTAACTTTATAGAATAAAGTAAGTTAAGTATACCTTTAGTTAAGTATACTTAAAGTTTAACTTAGACATACTAGAGCCTATACCTATTTGCTATACTGAGAGCGATATAGCGTGAGATAGAGAGTTGTAAGAGGGTCGCACACACGCACGAGCGTGCTGTCTGCCTAATCCCAGGCTTAACCGCCTTAAGTTGCAGAAGAAGCGAAAAATAACTAATATAGCTAGACTGCAATAACAGCCTAATTCAAACGAAAAAAAAAGTATAAAAAGCTGCGAGTAGCTCTAGGAAGTTTTTAACCCTTTTCTAGAGCAGATAAAAGTAAATGTGTCTATAGAAAGAAGGGGAATATTATTCTGCATATGAAATGTCTGAGGTGCAAAATCTCGCGATGTGAGAGATCTCTTTGGGAAGACAAAATGAGATGCAAACGAGCACAAAAGTGACACCAGACGGGCGGAGCATCATCGGCCCTGACTATTGGCTCTGACTTTAGGGTCGCGGGAAATTTTGGAATATCAGCTTCGTACTTGTGTGTCCTAAGATTTATCTTCTAGTAGTTTGTAGGTCCCACTTATCTTGGTGACTGATACTATCTCCTGAGGTGTGCAATACTAGAATGACAGGAGCCAAATGTCCGAGAGACGCTCATTATCCTCTCCTAATCCGCCGTGCACGACGATACTGTCGTTGCCTCCAGACTTCTTGACAACGTCTGCATCGAACCAGCCACGCGGATGAGGAACACCATCTGAACCTTCTGGATGCAGTTGTGTCCACCACTTTTCGCTGACGTCGTAGATCCAAACGTCATTGAGCATCTTGCCTGCGCCAGCGTGTCCTAGAGAAGAGGGATCGTGCTCGCCAAAGAGTGTCAAGATCTTGTCCTTGGCCGCTAGCCGTACCGATAGCAGGACGCATACACTCCTCGCTTCGGGTCCGTCGTTCCCATCAGCTGTGAACGTCTCGCTGGACCAGGAGTTGGCTGCGATGTCGAAGACGTCGACGCTGCCACCTTGCTCGGCTTCTCCGTCGAAGCCGTTCATCCTGTAGAGCTTGCCGTTGCTATATGCTATCGAAGCACCTCCTCGTGGTGGTCCTGGGGCATCGGAAAGTTGCGTCCAGGTGCGCTGAGAGAGATTGAATTTCCAGAGATCGGACAGGCGTCCCTTCTCAGGGCAACCGGCGTGAATGTAGATGTCCGATTTGCCATCAGTAGTCGAGCAGTGATAGCTTCTTGCTGGAGGGTATGGCTTCGAAGTGTCTGCTGGCTTCAGGTTTGACCATGATGAGCTGCTCGGGTCGAATGCCCATAAAGCACCCTCTTCTTCAATGGGTGCCATGTCAGTGCCTCCGCGCCCCGAGAAGAGGTACATCTTGCCATCAGTAACTGCAGAGGCGCTCCCTACACGCGGACTTGGTGCTGAGATCGAATGAGTCTGGGGATCTGGTGCATCTGCATTGGGTTTAGCCCAGCAACCATGTTAGGCAGGTGCAATAGTGTAAGTACCAGGCTCCAGCGACAAGACGTCAATTTTGTCGTCTATCGGTTGACGAGGCAGTACTTCACCACCAAAGATGCATACTCTGTTGTCAATGACTGACACAACTTGCGACGAGCGTCGAAGTCGGTCGGTATCAAGCACACGCGTCCAGGTGCCCTTGAGCGTGTTGATGGGCATTCTCAAACCTTTTGGTGGCATTATGGCTGTGGTCAGTGGAAGGGTTGCTAGTAGAGGAATCAGAGTGTGAAGAAATCTATCTTGATTTTTTCGCGTGAGTAATAGAGGGTTTCGTCATCGGCGGACGCGACGTGGTGGAAGCGATAGAGCGGGACTATGTAGCTCCGCGACGCTAATGAGCAACTAGCGGATGATCTCATTGGCCCGTGCTCTAGGCTTCCCAAAAGTTCACCTGCGGCAAAAGTTGACGACAGCGCGCAACATTACGCGAATCAACGCGCCCAACATGCGTCTCCGACTGACAGTGCAGCGCAATAGCCTGCCGCCCGCGAATATTCTGTGGAACGTACCAGACACCAACACCACCCAAGCCTACACCATCACACGACTGCTCGAAGACGTCAACCACGTGTTGCCGCTCGAGTCGGAGCATTGGGGTCTCGAGCACTATGTTGTTGAAGTGGGAGGTTTCGAATGTCTGCACTTCTCACCAGTTGTCCAGACCCTCAAAGATGACGATCATGTCTCGTATGTTCGCTCATCGCATCATCTTTTGCGCCTGCTAACATCTGTATAGCATCCGACCACTCATGACCGCCGAGGAGCGTGCGCGCACCCTCACTGGACGTCACCAGATCTCCGATGACGGACGACGCCTTGTCGATGGCATTCCTTTTGGCCGCCCCTACCTGCGCAACCCCAGCCGACCCGCCGTACGGATACCGCCTCGCAAGCGACGATGCATAGATAACGCGGACGACGAGAGCGAGGTGACGGGACTTCTCCCCGATAATGGAGATATATCACCTCCAAGCTCAACAGCTCTGTTGATTAATGGCGACACAGGTGCTGGGTTTGATAGGCCAGCGCAGTCGAGGAGAGCTTCCAAGAGGGTGCGCTTCAAGGGACCGCAGCTTGAAGAAGACGGAGAAGAGGACAAAGATAGTGATGAGGATGACGACGACTTCGCGCCGGGAGGAGACGGAGACGACGATAATCTCATGGACAACGATACCTCCGACGATGAGGACGATTCCGACTCGGGCTCAAATACTGATTCCGATTCGTCGAACGCTTCAGGTAGCTCTTCCTCTGGATCAGACTTGGATGATACATCTAGCAACAGCGACAGCGATAGTGATGCCAGCTCGCCACCAGAGGTCCGATCTTCCAAGGGAGCGTTGATAACGACAAAGGACCTACCTAGCTCACCCAAAAACGTTGTACCTGGAGAAGGCCGTGCAACAACACGCTCGAGAAATGCAAGACGCACGCGAACCAATCGTCTTCGCTATCTCAAAGAAGCTGGCATTCTTCCTGCCGACGCTGATCTGAAGGCTCTCGACGCATACGAGACAGTCCGGCCAACAGAGATAGAACAAAACGCAGAACCCTCGAAACCGTTCAGTATATACACGGGCAAAAGGAAGCGAGTGTATGACGAGGAGGTTGTCGAAGATGTCCCTGAAGCTGTCACGGATCTTGAACAACGTAAAAAGCAACTTATGGCAAAGTTTGGTGGGGATGAGGGCTCTACCACAGTACAGCAGGACTCAATGCCCGCAGAGCCCACAGCCTCACGAGAGCTGGCGTCGTCTCCCAAAGCCCATGAGGACCAGCCATTCGTAGAGAAGAAAGAGACACCGAAAAAGCGACTTCGACCCGACACATCAGCTATCAGCAGGATTCTTGCTCGTCAAGCAATGGTAAGTGCGCAATTATGTTGTGACATCCAAAGTTAACATCTCCAGCCTGCCCGCAAGAAGCCTAGCAAGGCTAAGCCCGTACCTGAAGTGACTCCAGAGCCTGAGGGTGCTTCTGATCCAGACTTCTGGAAATCAAAGATCAACGTGTCTGCGTTTGAGTGCTGGGAGGAAGACTATGAGCTCAGCGCACCGCCCTTCCCATTCAAGCAGCATTGGGATCCTGCCGGCAAGGCCATGCGTGAGAAAGCCTCCCAAAAGCAGAAGAAGTCGGGAAAGAAGAAGCGTGTTTCCATGCCTGTAGAAGAGCAAGAGGAAGACGAAGAGGAGAAAATCTACCTGGACTATGATGATACCGGCGCCACCGAGGATCCAGATACTATGATGAGCACTCAGGCAGCTATCGAGGACCAGCTTCGACAGGACGTTGCCACAGCGGCTCAAGCACATTTACCTCAGCTGCCCGATGATTTAACCACGCTTGCCAATTTGAGCGCAGGAGACATGAAGGAAGGCGCCATCATTGTGTGCAAGTTCTTTACAGTTAACCCGGTAACTATTACTCCCGAGATCAGTGGCTTCAAGACGGCAATAGTTCATCAAGAAGGTGACTCGGGCCCTGGTGCTGGTACGATACGCCTCAAGATTGCACAGCGCGACCTGCCCAAGCGAGAAAAGAAGTTTGACAGCAAGGGCAACCGTGTGTACGATGGTGCGGACCAGTTTTTCGTGGAAGACGAGGAAGCACAGGATGAAGGTCTATGGGAAGGCCAGTTCGGTGAGTTGCTGGAACCAAAGCTGCTGCAGGCTGCGTAGTTTGCAGAACAGCAGGGCAAAGCTTTCCGGAGGTGCAGCGTTTTCTGCCATTCGATTGATTTTGGTAGTCATAGATGCCCCTTTCAACAATTCAGGTTAACCGCGATGCTGTGTCTAGCTTCAGCCGGTGGGATGGGCTGCTACTCGTTGCGGTGACTTTCAGGAACCCGGCCCGAACTCGGTTCCGATGCAGCCCTGTCGCACCCCGGCAAATCTCACGACTAACTTATGATCCTTGCCCCTCTACGACCATCGGATCTACTTTCCTCTTAGCACACTCAGTGAGACTACAACCTCGTCTGGCGCATGAAGCGGCCATCACGCGTCATCAACTCCTGAATGCGCAAAATGCCTCACGGTTACTGGTCGTCGGTAAGACCCTTCCTCGGCGCTTCCAGCTTCGTTGGATTTAGTGCAGCGCGGCAGTTGTAAAGAGTGGGGTAGCTCCAAGCTTCAGGAGGAGATGATACGAACCAGCAATTGAGTGACGAAATTTTTGGTTCTTATACTCAGGATGTGGACTCTGATTCATTCGTCTTCCTTACACTCTTCAATCGTGGTCTTTTGATATAGTTATACATATCTATTTACACCTAAACCTATACCACAGAGACATAAGCAAGAAGCTTCAATTGTGAGTATGGTCTCGAGATGATTTCGAGGCCCTTACTTACAGTCTAGTTAACGCAATGCCTCTCCCACCAGGCGTCTACCGTGCTGACCACGTCGGATCTTTCCTCCGCCCCAAAGCCGTCCTCGACGCCCGCTCCAACGCCGCCAACGGCAAGATCACCAGCGAACAACTCCGCAAGGTCGAGGACGAATGGGTCAGCGATGTTGCAAAGAAGCAACTCGATAACGGTCTTCGCTCTGTCACTGACGGCGAGTTCCGTCGCGCATACTTCCACCTCGACTTCCTGAAGCACCTCGCTGGTATTGAAGAGAAGGGACAAGTCGGCAATATCAGGCATAAGGATGGTTTCTCCCCACCAACTCTTGTTGTGAAGGGAAAGCTTGGTCATCCTGAAGCTATTCAGGTTGAAGACTTCCAGTTCCTTGAGCAGGCTATCAAGAACAATGATGCTAAGGCGACGCCTAAAGTCTGCATTCCTTCACCCACTATGGTACATTTCCGTGGAGGTCGGGCAAGCATCGCTATTTCAGCTTACCCTGACCTGGACGTTTTCTTCGAGGACCTTGCACGCGTCTACCAAGAAGAACTAGACTCCCTCTACAAAGCCGGCTGCCGCTTTGTGCAACTCGACGACACAAACCTCGCCTACCTCTGCGACCCAGAAATGCGCAAAGCAGCCGAGCAAGAGCGCAACGAGGACCTGTCAACTCTTCCCCGAAAGTACGCGGAACTCATTAACAAGGCCATCTCCAAGCGCCCCGCAGACATGAAGATCGGCATCCACCTGTGCCGTGGAAACTACCGCTCCAAGTGGTTTGCATCAGGCGGCTACGAGCCCGTCGCGGAAGTTCTGTTCAAGGAACTTAATGTCGATGCATACTTCCTCGAATACGATGATGCGCGATCGGGAGACTTCAGCCCGCTGCGCCATCTCCCCGAGCACAAGGTCGTCGTGCTTGGCGTTATGAGCAGCAAGAAGAACACCCTTGACGACAAGGAGGAGATTATCAGGAGACTCAAAGAGGCCGCTAGCGTGACGCCCAAGGGTTTGGACCAGCTCTGCGTTAGCCATCAGTGCGGATTCTCAAGTACAGCGGAAGGTAACGAGTTGAGCGAGGAGGAGCAGTGGGCGAAGGTCAGGCTAGAGGTTGAGATTGCGAAGGAGCTGTGGGGAGATGATCTGAGCCAATAGACGAGTGTACATGTGTCGGAGGCGTTGGGGACGATGCGTATTGAAATGGCGTTTCTCAAGGGGATGAAAGCGTAGAGGATGTCGTGTTCGCATGATCCAACAAGCGATTCAAAGACCGAGAGGGTCGGATGTAAGGATTAGTTATGACGCTCCGTCTCAACGACTGGAAATATGACAGTTATGAACTACAAGTCACAACTCCGAGCTATCGCCAATGAAGTGATAGCCTGACTCTTGATGTGTTTCTCAGGCTTTCCGTCGTAGTATACGGTTGAGGCAGCACGCATGAAATAGCGAATCTGCAAGGTCTTTGTCTCAGCCTCCCAGTCCACACCAAACTCCATGAACTCGCCATTCTCAACCTCCGTATACTTGAGGCGATACACAGGAATGCGTCTCAATAAGATATGGCGGTTGCCAGATTTTCTTAACAAGAAAAGCCTCCCGGGACCATGAAGAATCCAGACCTCATCGCCCTTGACAAGCGGTCTCGAGCTGAAATGCGAAATCGGCCGTGGCGATGCGCCCCTTGGGTAAATTAACATGTGAATCCGATCGGTTCGCTTGCCGCGCCATACCTGAGCCTTTACCTCTCGTACCAAGACGTCTAATAATACGCCCTTCGTCCGCAGAACCCTGCCGTCTCCCAAGAACTCCATGTACGCTATAGTACTCCCGCCAGCGCTTGTGTTGAAACTTAATCCAATTTTGTACACCGCATCAACTCGCGCAATTGGTTGCGTCCAATCTGGTACCCATGAAGGTAGTGTGTCTGAGTGGTCGCCAAGAGCTGTGCTGGCTCGTTTGATCAGATCAATGTTTCCGGTATTCTGGAGGAGAATCTAGATGACCCAGCTGAATAGCTCGTCGGAAACTATATCGGGCTGCTAAGACAGCTGTATTCCGTAAGAGCGTTGTGCTAGGAGTAGACCCCAATAGAAATGATCTCTTTTGCCGCTAGCTACGGACATTTTGGAATGATCCAGTAGGTCTATCAGCGGATATCTCCCGTTTGGGTCAAAAGCGTAGTTCTTCTTTGCATCTGCAATACCTCGAGCTACCCGAATGTAAGGTCGTTGTTTTCTATTGTCTCCAGGAGCTAGACCTTGAGTCGATAATCTTTTTTATTCTTTCTTGATCGTGTCATGATGAACCGAGCCATCTTAGTCTTGTGAGAACATTCCAAGATACCGCACGTCTTCGTAAACTAGCTCAATGCACTCACTTACAAGATTATTTCTAGAAGTCGCCACGTTCTGTGAAAGCTCACCAGTGATCGAACAGACTGCTAAATTTCGCAAATGAAACTAACTTGTGTGGCTCTGATCGATACAGGCTAGATTGATATAAATAGGTCAACAGAAGCATGGGATAGCTGTCAGGATTGTGGGTCAGACTCAGGATAGATAGTGTAGTAGAGATAGAGTAGCGGGTGTATTGTAGGATAGACGAATCGCTGACCTCTCCAAGGTCAGAGAACTGGACTACTTATACTTAAGGGCCTTATGTAAGCTAGTGCTAGTCCTACATCCCTGCAGTCTGACAATAGCGAGTTCATACCCAAGGTATGGGTAGTTTGATCGACTCAAAGTACCACCTGTTCTACATAACTCCTCTAGGGCTTACACGAGATTCGCGAAAGCGTTACAAGGGACGTCGTTCACTATCAATTCGCGAGTATGACTTGGATCGCCAGCACAGTACGGGATCGCAGTGTGGGCACGGGGAACTTCTCCTAGTGGTTTTCCTTCCGTTAAATTGCGATGGAAAGTGCTAGGTTAAGAATCTCTGCCGAGATTTGGTAGGCGAATGGGATACGGGACCGCAGGAAGCGTTGGATAAGACCGAATTTTGTAAAACGCGAAGTCAGCCAGCAGGGGAATAATGATTATCGGGTTCGACCTCGTCAGTTTCTCCGTTGGAGGCTGAGGGCGACATGTTGAGTGCTATCGTGTGATTATACTAGTAATTAGGCAAAGAGATATAGTGCTACTGAGGCTGGCGTGGCGCAGGTTTTGTGACGTTCGCTTATATCCAAGGCCCCCGGGTGCAGACACCTGTGCAGGTGCGACCGACCAGGCTCCCAAGTTGCAAAGTAAGCTTGCTCGCGTGATACAACTGGAAAATGAAGAAGAATTTAGGGATCAAAGACTACATTTAGTCAAAATGCTCTGCTCAACGACTAGAGCTACGCCAATTACCAATTACTTGATCTTAATGTGCTGGAGGCCACCCATAGGTTCGCGTATAAATCCTAGCAATACCAAATCAAAGCGCCAAGGCGCCAATGAGTTTTCATGGATGCCTCAGCCTTTGGAAGCCTCAGGGGTGGCAACCTTGTACACCTCCACCTACCCAACACGCAACAGTATCATAGGTAGTTCATGCCTCTATCCACCGGCCGATTCTCGTTCTACCGTCGACCCCATTGTTAGCGACCTAGACGTTGACTTCGTTTCAGCTTAGATTGCTCCTGCTGGCTGCATGACGAAAATATCGACGTCGCACTTTCCGAGTACACTTGCAGTCAGGATGTGAGGCTGGTCTGACAGTATTATAGATTGGAAGCGCATCCAGCAAACATTTACGCAGTAGTCATAACAATCGCGCTGTGTGAGAGACTACGATAGTCTCCTCTAGAATGTGATACGACGTCATGCGGCTTCTGCAGATAAAGAATGGTGGGTTCAGCCTTGTCGAGTGTTTTGGTAACGTTATCCCACCCTATGCGATACTATCGCATACCTGGGGCAACGACAATGACGAGCTGTCTTTTCGAGACTTGGTAGATGGACGAGGTCACGACAAGACTGGCTGGAACAAAATTGAATTTTGTGGCAAGAAGGCAACTGAGGACGGAATCGAGTATTTCTGGATCGACACATGTTGCATCGACAAGTCAAGCAGCAATGAGCTTGGAGAAGCTATTAACTCCATGTTCCATTGGTACCAAGATGCAGCTATTTGTTACGTCAATCTCTCCGATGTCTCTGTCAGAGACTCTCCAGAGAGCAGCAAATCGACATGGGCAGATCAGTTTAGGGACAGTAGATGGTTTACTCGTGGCTGGTAGGTATATCAAGACTCTTCCAATTCAGTCGCTGACCATGCTCATAGGACGCTACAAGAGCTCATTGCCCCCAAAAGGGTCGTGTTCTTTTCCATGGAGGGAGCACGGCTAGGCGACAAACATGCTATGGCAAATGCTCTTGAGGACATCACAGGTATCGCAACCACAGCACTTCAAGGTGCATCCTTGGCTCTTTTCAGCCCGACTGAACGAATGGAATGGGCAGCAGGGCGCGATACAAAACGCGAAGAGGACTGGGTGTATTCCTTGCTCGGCATCTTCGACGTCAGTATGGCACTCATTTATGGTGAAGGACGACTGAAGGCACTGAGAAGATTGAAGAAAGAGATTGGCGAATCCTACAACACGTTACTACCCGTAGCGGAGGGCGCATCTTTCGATTCACACGCGCAGGAGCATAATGCTAAATGCCTTCCCGATACCCGAGTTGCACTGATTGATCATATCAACAAATGGGCTGAAGACAGGACCAGCAAGCCTATCTTCTGGCTAAACGGCATGGCCGGTACCGGGAAGTCTACTGTAGCTCGAACAATAGCCCGCTTGTTTGCCGACCGAGACCAGTTGGGAGCAACTTTCTTCTTCAAAAAGGGCGATGGTAGTCTAGGGAACGCGGACAGATTCTTTACCACGCTAGCTACAGAGCTGATGGCTAGTATACCACAGATGGCCCTTGAATTGGAAGAAACTATCAGGCACGATCAAGTCATGTCCGCTAAGAGTCTGAAAGAGCAGTTCGAACGATTGATTCTGAAACCGCTGTTACATACCGTTCCGGTACAAGAACCCTTCCAAGGGCGTATCATCGTCATCGATGCATTAGATGAATGCGAAAAAGATGAAGATATACGCAAAATACTTCGCCTTCTGTCCCGCACCAAGGAGCTTGCGGGTGCTTTTCTTCGAGTTTTTGTAACCAGCAGACCCGAGCTGTACATCCGCCTTGGCTTCAAGCAAATGTCTAACGGCGAGTACGAGAACTTCATTCTACATGAGGTTGCCGACGATATCATCAAGCATGACATAAGGGTATACCTGGAGAACCAGTTTGATGCAATGCGGGAGGAACGCTCGTTGCCATACGGCTGGCCTTCGAGGGATCAGATTCGATGCTTGGTCAAACTAGCGGCGCCGTTGTTCATTTTCGCAGCGACTGCATGCAGATACATTGGAGACCCGAAGTACAACCCTCAAAGACGACTGGAACTACTCTTGACCTCTCGAAACACTAAATCTTCGAAATTGGATTCGACATATCTACCCATACTGAATCTACTTTTGAGGAGGAGGACGAAGAGGATAAAGAACGATGGATTACCGAGTTTCGGACGATCGTGGGAAGCATTGTGATGCTGATGACGCCACTTTCCATCGTAGCACTAGCAAACCTGCTGAATGTCTCCAAATTCGACATTAGTTGCCGCTTGGACCCCCTACACTCTGTTCTCAGTGTACCCGAAGATATCGACCTCCCTATCAGATCCCTCCATGCATCTCTTCGGGACTTTTTAGTTGATCCCCAGAAACGTGAGAGAAGTCCAATCTGGATACATGAAAGAAAAATGCACGAAGATCTAGCGTGGCGTTGCATCGAGCTGATGTCCGGACCCACCGGTCTTCGGCGAGATATGTGTAATCTAGGGCTACCCAGAGCATCAAAAAGGCATATAGACAGACGATCGCTCGCCAGTAACATCCCATCAGAGTTGCAATATGCTTGCTCTTACTGGGCAGAGCATGTTGAGCAAGCGGCACTTCCCATTCCGGATCATGGAAAAGTCCATCAATTTTTCATCAAGCACTTCATACACTGGCTTGAAGTAATGTGGCTAGTCGGGCAATCCAGACAGAGCTTATCTATACTGAGCCGTTTGTTATCTCTTGTAAGTCTGCATTTTGAAGCAATCAAGGGTACATTAAATACTAACAACATCAAGTCAAATCCACTAAAAAGCCCAAGCGCTTATGCATTCCTCTATGACGCTGAGAAGTTTGCATTATCATCATACAAAATTGCGGGCAATATGGTGCTGCAACTATACACTTCGGGTCTGATCTTCGCCCCAGCTAAAAGCATTATTCGCCAGACATTTTCCCACTACATCGCAGGATGGCTGGAGAGGCTCCCAGTAATTCCAGGCGACGAAGTTTTCTCCGTAAACGCTCAGAGATTTCACACACTACCAATTAAGGCCGTTACTATCTCGCATGATTGTTCGAAGGTTGTGACAGCTGGCTACGACATGAAGCTGGTGCTCTGGGACATAGCGACAAAACATCAGCTAAAAGCTTTCGCAGGCCACACAGATTGGATTAGTGCAGTGATATTCTCCCCTATCGACCATCTTGTGGCATCTGCTTCTTATGATACGACGGTGCAGCTATGGAATGTGGCGACAAGATCGCATTCTCATGCATTGAAGGGGCACTCGAACGCGATCAATGGGATCGCTTTTGTGAAAGACGGCCAGATTCTTGCTTCTGCCTCCGATGACACGACAGTTCGGCTGTGGAATACTTCAACAGGTGGTTGTTACAGTATACTTCAGGGGCATGATAGCGCGGTTAACGCTGTTACCTTTTCGCACGACTGTCAAACTGTGGCTTCTGCTTCGGATGATAGGACCATTCGGCTCTGGAATGTTACGACGGGAGGATGCCGCATCGTTCTCCACGGCCATTGGAACAGAGTCATCGCGGTTACTTTCTCACATGACGATCACACCGTTGCATCAACTTCTACGGACCAAACCATCCGAATGTGGAACACGGAAACTGGCACATGCAGGCATTATTTGGGGAAATATCCTTGGGTTGGTAGACCAATGTTTTCACCAGACGACCGCACCATTGCTTCCGCGGTTTTACACCAGAAACTGGTATATTGGAATTCAGCTGAGACGAAGCGTTGTATCACTGTAGATTGCCTGAACAATTTTCCGGCCTGGAAACAATGCGAAGACCGCTTACACACCTCGCCAACAGATGATCAGACGCCAACCACGTATGCTGCCCCCGCAGACACACAATTGGATTCACAAAGGCTATTTGTGAAAGGTGGCTGGTTATTCTACAAGGGGATTAAGCTGCTTAGACTACCTGGAGATCATCACCATGGTCCTACCGACGTCCATGGAGACCTCATATGTATAGGATCAGGACTGAGCTTGACTGTGCTTCGCTTCCGGTCAATCTCAAGCGAGTGGTACATTGGCACGAAGGAGGCTACTGCCATATGAACATACTTTCCGTCCTGGTCGGCCTTCAAGTTGCGTCTCTCACACTAGTGTAAATGTATCCGCATCTTCTTCTTCCCAATCCACTATTTCGCCGC
>Ga0265780_10003719_pt1 | contig 19934 bp, 17 predicted proteins | sample P1T30metagenome_FD_192432 | JGI IMG/M metagenome (GOLD analysis project Ga0265780, IMG submission 192432) | Plant litter microbial communities from East Loma Ridge, Irvine, California - P1 T30 | ecosystem: Environmental > Terrestrial > Plant litter > Unclassified | place: USA: California...
GCGAAAGCTCGTGATAGTAGGACAGGGGCGGTCAAGGAGTTTTTGTCCGGAATCAAAGTTATCAAGGTTGGTCGGGTATGATCAATGGCGCTTACTTTAGCTCAACAACTTTGAGGGATATTATGTCCGGGAAATCAATCGAATGCGAGAAGCCGAGGTCAAGTACGTTCACTCCAGATACATAGCTCACGGACAGATGGCAACGATACCGATATACGCTTGGTACCCTCTGGAACGTGATTGCAGACCAGCTACCGGTCATTGCGATTCTCGTCACTTTCGTCCTACATACCAAAGTATTCCATCACCCGTTGAATGCTTCAACCGCTTTTGTCGCCCTTACTGTGTAAGTCTTGAAGCTATTTTGATAACTGATCTTAGGTTCAATCGCGTAAAGGGAGCATTGTCCGTTCTCCCGTCGACACTTCAAGCATTGCTGCAGGCCAAAGTATCGCTGGATCGACTTGCGGCTTATATGAATCAGCCTGAAATAGATCCACCTATGGGCGAATCGGAGGGTAGGATCATCTTTAAGGATGCTACCATCAGCTGGCCGGGAGAGGCGATCGTCGAAGATACCCCTCAACTCGCTTCATTCACATTGAAAGGTCTGAACTTTGAGCCTCCTCAAAACCAAATGACGATAGTCTGTGGGCCTCTTGGATCGGGCAAAACGCTACTGGTAGGTGATTCGTCTGGGACTAGGCTGATATCAGCTACGAGGGCTACTCGGAGAGGCTCGAGTATTGGAAGGAACCGTTCTTGCTCCCAGAACATTGCCCGATGCAGTGCCTATCAATGGTGGCGAGATCCAGCGAAATTGGACCAACGAATCGTGGTTGATCGATTCGGTCGCTTACGCCCCTCAACAGGCCTACATCCGACACGGCACGATTAGAGACAATATCTGCTTTGGTCAACCGTTCTGGAAGGACAGGTACAAGGAGGCATTGCGACAATCTGCTCTGCTGTCGGATCTGGATATCATGGACTCAGGAGACTTGACCGAAGTAGGAGAGCATGGGACCACCTTGGTGAGTTGATCTTGATGACTCAGCTGATTATTAGAGTGGAGGTCAGAAAGCTCGAGTCAACCTTGCTAGGTGTATCTACTCTCGGGCCAAGACGGTCTACATGGACGATATCTTATCCGCTGTCGACGCTCATACCGCTCAATACATCTTTACCGAATGTTTCCAAGGGTCACTCTTGAAGGGACGAACCTTCATACTGGTCACTCATCATGTGGCTCTCTGTCTTCCTGCCGCCGAGTTCTTGGTATTCCTCGATAATGGTACCGTCGTTCAAGCTTGTCCCGCCTCAGAAGCCCAGATCTCCGCTATCCCAGCCGTCCCGCCCCGTCCCGATGAAGGTCATACCGAAGAGGCAGCGGACGAAGATGAAGAGCCCGATCGCGCCGCTCGACAGATTTACAAGAATGAACACGCCGCTAGTGGTCGTGTTGCGTCGAGTCACTACTGGTTGATCTTTAAGAGTGTTGGTGGCTTTTGGTACTGGCTCCTGTTCGCTATCCTATTCATCGTCACTCGACTCGCCGATATTGGGCAGTCCTTTGTCCTGGAGCGGTGGTCGGCTGATTCTGATCCACGCCATCTCGATCAAAATCTTATCAATTACGGTCTCTTTGTCTCGGCTGCCGTCATTATTGGTGCCCTTCGTTGGGTCTGGTTGTACGGTGTGGGAAGTACTGGATTCGTCAACTCCATGTCTCGGAAGATTCACTCTAAAATGCTCAATACTCTGGTGGGCGCACCATTATCGTATTTCGAAACAACCCCGACCGGCCGACTCATGAATGTCTTCGGACAGGATGTGAATCGGATTGACGGTTTCGTATCGGATGATGTGGGAAGAACAATCATGTCGACCTTGGAGGTCTTTACTTCTATCCTGATTGTCTGTATACAGACACCCATTATGGCCATTGTCATTTTGATTGGCTCGCTCCCATTCTACTGGTTATCTGGTGTATTAGGAAAGGTCAGGGCCGAATTGAGGAGATTGACGGCGGTCTCTGGTTCGCCCCTGATTACCTTATATCACGATGCGATCGATGGGGTCGTGATGATTAGAGCGTGAGTCTTGATATCTTGCTTGTGCTGATGACAGGTTCGGATCTCACGAATTGATGCAAGCGTCCATGCTGGCTTTGATCAACCGGGAAAGGAATGCTACTTTGGCTGATTTCGGAGGTGAGTCGTCTGCTAGACTCGGCTGAACGCAGTGTTCAATCTGGTCCGGGCAATTGTACAGACCATCACCAGTCTTATCGTAGCTGGTACCGGATTCGCTCTGGTTCGGACTGACTTGTCCCCGTCGCAAGCGGGTTTCATCCTTTCTTTCGCCATCACTGCTTCAAGAGGTGAGTCCAGTTCCTGATTAGGCTGACGATAGGCTTGTTCACCTTGTTGGAACGATACAGTTCTCTCGAACAGACATTTGTCAGCGCCGAGCGAATTGAGCATTGTACGTCTCGTTTGCAGAGCATTACTAAATGTCAGATATTAATGGCCCGCCTCAAGAATCGACCGAGGGAGATATCCCTGAAAAGTCTTGGCCTAGTAAGGGAGGTATTCAGGTTGAGGGTTTCTCGGTTCGATACGGCATAGGATTGCCGGATGTCTTGCATGAGGTCTCGTTTGACGTCGAGCCAGGACAGCGAGTTGGACTTGTTGGAGCGACTGGATCTGGGAAGTCGACATTGGCTCTCAGTCTGTTCAGAGCGATCGAGGGGCATGAGGGAAGGATTGTAATCGATGGTCAAGGTATGATTTTTGCCCTGCTTCGCTTACGGTAGACATTTCAAAATTGGCTCTACATGAGCTGAGAAAGCGACTAAACATGGTCGCTCAAGATGGTAGTCTGGGCAGTGGGACTCTGCGAGACGCCCTTGATATTACCAGGCAGAAAGGTATGTCTTGGCTGCGATGTCGCTGATATCAGATGACTATGAGATCTACGAGGCTCTCAAGAGGGTGCATCTCTTACCCGAGAACTTTGACGAGGCGGAACTCAAGGACAACCCATTCGCCGATCTCGATACTTTCGTAGCGGTCGAAGGTGCCAACTTTAGTGCTGGCCAGAAACAGCTCTTGTGTCTGGCTAGGGCGTTGTTGAAAAAGTCAAAGATCCTAGTCATGGACGAAGCGACTTCCTCGGTCGATTTCGAGTGAGTCGCATGCTAGTACGTGGCTGACGTGTAGGATGGATTCGAAGATCACCGAGACGATCAAGGAGTGCTTCGCAGGTACTACGATGCTTGTCATTGCCCATCGACTCGCTACTATTATGCACTAGTGAGTCATTGTGCGCGACGTAGCTGACGGTAGCGATCGGGTGTTGGTGCTTGATAGAGGAACGGTATTGGAATATGGAAGACCGGTCGATCTGATGAGGGATCAGACTTCGGCTTTCCATAGACTATGCATGGCGCAGGGAGAGGAGGAGTATGAGAAATTGATGAGCATGGCTAGCGAAAATTAGCGTTGTAGATAGATAGGCTCGAGATGTGGCTACATGATGTACGCAATCATAAAACTCATGGATAGAATGCAAGGTATCGTAGTACTCTAACTGCGCCGTTCGCTGCATCTCTCAGCTCTCACCACTATTGCTCATCCACCATCATCACCGTATATCTGCATCTGCCCCCTCCCCCACTGTTTGCCACAAATGATGGAATGTGCCACTAACCCCGTTCCCTCGTGTTGTTGTGCCCATCTAATGTAAACTGATTCCGCTCCGCGTCACTACTCTGTCTAGTAGCAACACTCTGAAACTACTCTGTACTCTATATACTATATACATCCCCTATACACCATACTTTGTATACTTGTTTACCCATAATAAATAGTTCTATCCTATCGGTGGAGTTCAGCGACAAGACTACCCGAAATCTACCTTCCTTCAACCATCAAACAACATAATGGGCGGCGTTAGCAGTTGTTGTATGTCGCGGCCTCATAAAGGGAGCTGACAATAGGTGGGACGCGTCGCAAGAACCCATATGAACCGCTCTTGCTTGAGAATGAACGAGAGGCAGTGGCAGACTTGCTTCAATACCTAGAAAGTAGGTCAAACAGAGGGATTACCCTGACCATAGACCGATCCACGACAAACTTCTTTGCTGGGTCACCATTAGCTGCCTTAACCACTCTATCGTTCTCCGATAATGTCGACCTGCAACGGTCTGCGGCTTTGGCATTTGCGGAAATCACAGAGAAGGAAGTAAGGGAGGTTGGAAGGGATACGTTGGACCCAGTCTTATACCTCTTGACGAGTCATGATTCAGAAGTTCAGAGGGCTGCCAGTGCGGCATTGGGCAATCTAGCCGTCAACAGTGGGTCTAGCTTGACCACCATATGTCAAAACTAACAAGTAGCCGACAACAAGATCCTCATTGTCTCGCTTGGTGGACTAGAACCATTGATTCGACAGATGCTCTCCCCAAACGTCGAAGTCCAGTGCAACGCCGTCGGATGTGTCACCAATCTTGCCACGCATGGTATGTCCACAACAAAGGATTAGCTGACAGTAGACGAGAACAAGACGCAGATTGCCAAATCGGGCGCACTAGTTCCCTTGACACGTCTGGCAAAGTCAAAGGATATGCGCGTTCAGCGAAATGCTACCGGTGCACTCCTCAACATGACCCATTCAGGTAGGTCAACATCAGAGGTCTTAGCTGATAACAGACGAAAACAGACAACAGCTCGTTAGCGCCGGTGCTATCCCCGTTCTAGTCTCGCTCCTCAACTCGTCTGATACCGACGTCCAGTACTACTGTACTACCGCACTCAGCAATATCGCCGTAGACAGTGAGTCATCACATTGGCCCCAGAGTCGCGCTGACAGCAGTCAACAACCGTCGAAAACTATCTTCGACCGAACCAAAGCTAGTCCACAGTCTAGTCAGCTTGATGGATAGCTCGAGCTTAAAAGTCCAATGTCAGGCTGCATTGGCACTACGTAACTTGGCCTCGGATGGTATGTCCTGACTAACTTTTCGCAGTCAGCTGATAGTAGACAAGTATCAACTTGAGATAGTCAAGGCAGAAGGCCTAAAACCCTTATTACGGCTCTTGCATTCCACCTACCTACCCCTTATCCTTTCTGCCGCCGCATGTGTTCGAAATGTCTCTATTCATCCATCGAACGAATCGCCCATTATCGATTCCGGCTTCCTCACCCCTCTTATCGAACTCTTGTCATTTGACGAGAATGAAGAGGTCCAATGTCATGCCATCTCGACTTTACGAAACTTGGCAGCTAGTAGCGAGAGGAATAAGGGAGCGATTGTAGAGGCACACGCCGTGGAGAGGATCAAGGATTTGGTTCTCAGTGTACCATTGGCTGTTCAGAGTGAAATGACTGCCTGCGTCGCGGTTCTCGCCTTGTCCGGTACGTTCCCATGAAAAGCCACCGCTGACTTCAGACGACCTGAAACCCCAGCTTCTCGAGATGGGCATTTGCGAGGTCTTGATTCCCTTGACCAACTCGCCAAGCGTAGAAGTGCAAGGCAACAGTGCTGCTGCTCTTGGCAACTTGTCCTCAAAAGGTAGGTTCGTCTGTGAGATCGTGAGATCGAGCTGATGAACAGCGGCTGAAGACTATGCACCCTTCAATGATGTATGGAACAAACCCGATGGAGGACTCCACGCCTACCTAGTGCGATTCCTCGGTTCTCCCGATATCACCTTCCAGCATATCGCCGTCTGGGTAAGTCAAACAGTCCGAACAAGCTAATTTTAGACAATTGTCCAATTACTCGAAGCCGACGACGAGCGACTTGCCACCAACATCACTTCCTCCCAAATCCTCATGAGCGCCATCAAGCAGCTCGCAGCCGAAGCACCCGCTGCACCACGTCGCGAACCCGTCGATTCCGCCCAATCTGATTCTGACTTTGAAGACGATGGAATGGATAATGATGGAGAAGGAGAGATCTCTGCTCTTGCCAAGCGGATCTTGGAATTGGCAGAGGGCGATAAATCACAATCAGGTCCAACAGGCGAAGGCCCACAATTCAATCCCTCGGTCAATGGAGAACCAGTGCTAGGTGGAAGAGGGGAGGAACATGATGATCTACGCGCAAGTGTTCAAAAGGCTTTCAATGAGCAGTAGTGGAGTTCTGTCTTCTCTACGGTACTGGGGAGGGTAGAGCCGACTGCGTCGGTGTAGACAACGTTGTCTGGCAAGTTTGGGAGAAGTCGAATAAATCGTAGCATAGTCTTGTTACTTGATTGTATGTATGTTCAGATTCACAGATTGCATGAGCAAGATTATATACAGGAGCTCAGAGTCGGGTCATTACCACTTTTCAAGAAAAAATCTAGTCCTTGTTTCTCGCTTCGTGGGCCTGGTTTTCACCTTGACTACCTTTCTAGGTGGACGCGGTACCTCCTCATCCGAGGAATAGACCTCGACGGGATTCGAGTCCGGGGTAGGATGTCTCAATAGCCTCCTAAGGCCGGTATCTTCCCTCTGGGCCATCTTTGGCCTGCTCTGAGATAGTCTCCTTCTCTTCGCCAATTCGACAAGAGCTAGCTTCCTGGCGTTTTGTACTGACTTAGGTGTCAAATAGTCCGTATACAAGTCATCATAATCCTATTCTCAGCGACTAAAACGTGATCCGGCGGTTGACTCACCGAATCAATGACAGGGGCTTCCGTCTCGACATCGCTCAATAGGCTTGACCAACCAGAATCCGCATCCTGAGCAGGAACAAGCTCCTCATCCTGCCGTCAGCATATTTCAGTATACATCAAGACTTACCGAATCTTCAACGGTGATGGGAGTAGGTGGGTCCGGGGAGGGTGGTCGAGGCAATTCGACAATGTCGTCGTCGCTGTCATCGTCATTCCAATCCTAATGTGAGCTGACATGCCGAGACTGAAGTGCCTTACCGATTCTCGACGACTATCATAGAGATCGATCTCGACCTCGACAGCCCCTTCATCCTCGCTATCCCAGCGATCGATCATGACTTTCTGACCTGCCTCCTGGGTTTTAGGTCCATCAGTTTCACCGCTGATCACACTGTTGCCGGCATTGGATTGACCGACCGGCCTTGGGGACGACTCGACAGGAACTCTATTACTTCCCTCTGTCAATCGAACAGGTCGTTTCCTGTCCCCCGGAGGAGAAGCTGGCGAGCAGCGACAGATCAAGATCCGATGCGTACCAGCAATATCCCGAGTCGCTCCAGACTTGGACCTAGAGCCGGTCTGGCGCAACTCGTACTTGTCAATAAACAGTCTCGGCTGATTGTGAGCGTACATCTCGGACTGAAGCTCGTCCTTGCCTTTCTCTTGTAGTACTTGTTGGTGTCGTTCACGGAGGAAGGCATGATTGATCTCGCGGCTGGCAGTAGTGTTGACAGAACAAGAAGCATACATATCCCCCATCAGCCCGAGCTTGCCTCCATGAGCTCGATGAATAGTATCATTTGATCGAAAAAGATGAAAGAGGCGAAAGAAGCAATTGACATCCACACAAGCCAACACTAGTCGTGACAGCGTTACATCCCTTTGATCTAGACAACGGCGTCGCTGCCGCTCAGACACGTCTCCTCCCCCTTGGTCGACCCTTCAAGGTGGAGATACGGATAAGCCAGCCGTGAGCGATCAGAGGAGGAGAGTAGATAAGGGTGTTGTCGTCAAAAGCGTGACATGCCTCTTCAGCCCGAAAGTCAGAGCGCTCGACCTCGATTCCGATTCGACCATGAGTAGTCTTGATTATGATATCAGTCCAGCGAAAGTAGGCTTAGTAGTGGCTTCGGTCAAGTGCATTGTCCAATGTCGATGACGAATGCTGCTTCCTTGCATGCCGATGATCAGGACATGTGGTGTCCAGTCAAGAGGTGACACAGAACTCACAGAGCAGTCGGTGAATTCCGGATGAGCGGAATTAACCGGAATATGTAACGGGATCAAATTCCAGCCAATGCCCTTGTGTCCATTAGTAGCTGTCTCCTATACACATCGTATACTGTATCATATACCATCTATACGATGCTAGCTAGGACATCTCTACTAAGAGCGGTAGGCGTAAGGGCAGGAGCACCAGCTCGTAGGTCTTCTTTGATATCTGCCATGGTGTTCAATTGGAAAGAGCTGACAAGTAGTCCCTATGCGATCGGCATTGGCCGGTATGATGGCTTGTAGGCGTCAGCAGCGGTATGTTTTACCATCCTCCATTCTCGGTGCACAGAAGGCGAAGACACATAGAGTGTGGATAGTGCTGGAGTCGCATAAGCAGTGACAATCCGGATAGGCTACGAGACCCGAGGGGATTGGACCTGTAACAGATCTTGGCTGATTCCAGATACGCATCGACCGAACCCGTTACCCCGGCCGAGAACATCGGTATCCTCAATTCTCAACGTGAGAAGCGACCCATGTCTCCTCATCTCGCAATCTACGAGAAGCAGGTGAGTCGATTCCTCGAAAGAAATACTCGAAAAGGGACTAATGATAGTTAACGGCCGGTCTATCGATCTTTAACCGAATCACAGGAGTTGGACTATCTGGTGCACTATATCTCGGATCTATCGCATACCTTCTTCACCCACTTTACCCTGCTCTTGATTCTGCCCACCTCGTTCAGTTGGTCGCGGATCTACCAACCTGGTTCAAGGGTAGTGTCAAGCTTGCTCTAGCTGGAGCATTCTGGTTCCATTCATACAATGGTGTCAGGCATTTGATGTGGGATATGGGCAAGGGTTAGTCGTTCCTTGGGGTGCAGGGATTATGCTGATGCTGACGTTCAGGTTTGACCGTCAAGAGCGTCTACACTACCGGATACACTGTTCTAGCTCTCACTGGTGTCACTAGTATCTACTTCGCTTTCTTCGTTTAGGGTCCAAGTAAAGGTTTGAACAGATAGCAAAGTCGAGCAGGAATCATGTATGATAGGGTAGTGGCATGTATCGATCTTTATCGTGCATTCATTTCAGCAGACGAAATTTTGGATGATCTAGACTGGTCTTTACCTCGATCTCGGCGAACTTGGTGCTTGGCATCATGGGAGCATCTGGAGCTTGGCATTGATATCGCCTCATGTCCTTCACTCTCTATTCAAAGAAGTGGACGACATGCTGTCTGGATATGCAGGAGGTCCACGCGAAGTGATCAGAATTGGAGTAGGCAACATGAGATCTGAGGAGTCGCATTCGAGACACTATGCAATGCAATGCTAATGATACAACTACCAATACCGCCTACCGGAACCAAGCTCCAACCCCTACTCCCGGCGCATCACCCCCTTCAGCAGAATGCCACCATCCTTCCGGAACAAGCACACTCTCCCCGGGCCCCAGACAGACTTCACATGCCCCATCCAGTTTCGCGGCCTCTTCCAAACTCCTTCGACTCTCCTCTAGCTTCTGAGGAGACAAATCGTCGTAGCCGTGATTATCCGTATCGAGCTTTGAAAGGGAGCATACCGATATTGGGATTGTGGAAGTGTTTTTGAATCGGGGAGAGGGGGAGGGGGATAAGAGGCGTTCGGCTTCTGGGGGTAAGAGGTGGAATTTCTTATGTCCAAGTACTACCATCAGCTTCTGTACTGTACTGTGCAGCCGGATGAAAGAGGAGGTCAGCGGAGAGACGTACTCTGATTGTATATCCCTATATAAGGATCTTTGTGAAATGGAGTCCAGCTCCCTGCAGGTCCAATCCAGATCGTTCTCCTGAATACATCTCCTCGAGGCCCAGTCAAATAATGTTCAAGATCAGGACACTGTTGCTGCGCTTCTGGTGCTGAATCAAGGAGATCACTCTGGGCGAGATATCCTTTGGGCATATCATCTGTTTTGGACGGTATACGATCGAGTATGAATGCGTCGAGAAATAATCCTTTCGTATCAGCAACAGCAACGACAAATGGAATGGACGTAGGACGTACCGAAACCCATTGATATCCTCTGATATTCTGGATCCAAATATCCTCTTCCCTTTTTACCCAACTCTACATCCACCTCCTTAGTCTCTCCGACACTATCCCGTAAAGACTGTAACCCATCAAAGATCGTCCATAATGATGAAGCAGGCCAGTGCTCCGTGAGTCCCTGTAGATGAAGGGGGTTCGGCCTCGGAGCTGAAAGATGAGTCTTGAGGGCTGTGATACTTGTCGTGCTTGGTTTCAGGCGGAGAAAGGACATGATGATGGGTAAAAGAAGTGGACATCAGGAGTGGAGGTCGATCGATGATTCGGTGCCTAAAACCGGCGATCAAATGAATATCCAATGACAAATGGCAATGACGGTGATGGTGACGGCGATGCATACTTGTACTACAATATATATGGAATAACCACCTTCCTCTCTGATGGGTACCTGTCCCCAAATGTCTTGTGGTACCAGTGATGCGAGTTGATAGCTCGAGGTAACATACATGAAATTTCAAAGACCACAAACATCCAAGCTGGAGAGAGAAGGTAGGAAGGCCAGTACCAGTCCGATATGTCCGATATGATGTTCATACCGGGTAGACCGGCTAGAGACGATACTTCAGGAGTAGAGAGGAAGAAGACCCCTCCGGCGAAAGCGAATGATGCCCATTCGAACCTAGCATCAGTTTATACCTTAGGGCTATAGATAGAAGCGTGACTGACCATTCACAGAGGTAATTGGGAAAGCTGACTAGCTTGAATAAACCACCTCGGGGAATAGCGTAGCGGCCGTTACCAGCTTTCTTGTCTTTCTCCTCTTCTTTATCGGGATGAGTGATCAATCGTCTGGCTGGCGAGCGACGGAGGTCATTCAATATCTCGTCGTGATACACTGTTATCAGCCCTCGTTCATATATCACTCTGAGAAGCACATACCATTGCCAATGAACCCAAGCGCCCATCCAGCGATTCCTAGCCAGAAATACTGTGAGAATTGCCTTGGTCCCCAGATAGATAGATAGACGGCCATGCAATATCCGTTCCTGGTGATCAGTCAAGTCCTTGTAATCCTGGTGTTAAGGCTGGACTTACAGCATGTTGTAGGCTATAGCAGAGACCGGAGCTGAGATATGCATTGGCGACTTGCGAGGAGATAGGATGAGAGGCGAGATGATGCTTCGATGAGTATAGTGAATTAGGAAACATCCCTTTCATCAGCTACATCGGTTGAGTTGACATACCGCCATTATCTTAGCCGGTGCACCCAAGGTCGGAAGAGAAGGATTCCTGAGTGACCACAGGAATGTAGCTGGAGATACGATCTCCATGAAGAACCATGCTATATTACCTGCCCTCAGCCTAATTCAGTGAATGACATACCGTTCAGATTCAACTTGGACGGAGTAGAGAATCGACCCCATGGAACATCGTATCCCCACGTCGTGATCGGGAAATGGAGCGGCAAGAGATGATACAGCGCCAATAGGGGATAGAATTTGGCCGGAGCACCATGACCTGTCAGTATAGACATGTGTGCAGTTGATCACATCCCATCATCAACAACGAGATGAAATGTCAGCATGATGATGTCACTTTCGCGTCAACTTTCTTGGAATTTACCTTGACTAACGTTTTATACTACCCGTGAGCACATGGCGAGAAGGATCATGGCTCAGCTCACTACATGCCGGCCGGTGGTCGCGGTGATCGGAACGACAGGAGTTGGGAAATCAAATCTGGCTATCGCTCTCGCCGAATCCCTCAAATCGCCCTACAAGGAGGGAGTGGTCCTCTCGGCGGACTCTATGCAGATCTACAAAGGCCTCGATGTGATTACCAACAAAATCACCAAGGAGGAAATGAAGGGTGTGAGGCATTGGGGATTGGATATGGTCAAGCCTGGAGAGGGGAATTGGGAGATGGGAAAGTGGTGTCAAGAAGCGGATCGTGAGGTATGTTCCCAGGCTGCGCTGAGCTGATGAAAAGATCTCGAATTTACCAACGACGACATTACCTATTATATGCGGAGGGACTCACTACTTTATACAACATTTTTTATTCCCACCGGAAGAATTATCGTTTGAAAGAGGGGAACAACCAAAGGCGAGGTGGACCCCTCCGCATCATAGGCCAGAGGTGTGCATAGATCCAGAGCTCGAGAGATTGCTGGATACTTTCTGGACAGAACATCCTTCTTGGCCCGGTCAGCATGCAGGCCCAAGCAGTCCTAAAGGAGAGACCGACGATCAATTGTTATCACTGCATCGCCTACTATCCGCAATAGATCCGAAAGAAGCTGGAAGATGGCATTGGAGAGATGGGCGGAAAGTGCGTCGAGGGATTGAACGATGGTGGGAAAATGGGGGTCAGACTGGGAAGAAGGGTAGCGGTAGACGTGCAAGGTGAGTCTAAATGGTTGATGGGGGCTGATGTAGATTTCGAACAATCATCTTTTGGGTATATGAACCCCTTGAATCCCTCAGACCGAGATTGGGGAAACGGGTGGACAAGATGGTCGAGAATGGTCTACTCAATGAGATTGCGGAATTACGGGGGATGGCAAAAGAAGTGTATGGACAAGAAGAGCATACGGAAGGGATATTCCAGTCAATAGGTGTGTAATGGCAAATATTGAGAGGTACGCTGATATTAGGGTACAAAGAGTTTGCTGGTCTTGACCTGGATCAAGAAGACCCCTCGGGCGACCCCCAATTCGGGGATATGCTTGAACGAATGAAGTTGTCCACACACCAGTATGCGAGATCTCAGATCAAGTGGATCAGGAAACAACTCCTACCAGCTGTCAAGGAGGCGAGAAGTCTAGGTGGGGATGTACAGGTCTATGTGGTTCGAGGCGGCGAGGAGGGGTATGTCCCGAGTATAGATCTGCTTCATCGTAAGTGTACAGCACTGAGGTTGATGCTGAGACTAGGCTTCCTGGATGGCTTGGAGATGGCGACACCAGAAACTGTTGGCCATCCCGATGCACGTGGCCTTCTCTCTGAGCTGCAATCTCAAGAAAATCAGTTACTACCAGACACCTCCGAGTGAGTCTAGATCTAGGCTTGGCTGATAGCAGACGGCAAACCATCAATCAAAGACGCGATTGCCCCATTTGCTCGACCCCCGATAAACCATACTCGGTCAGTATGAAGGACTGGACCACCCATACCAGGTCCAAGCCACATAAAGTGTAAGCTTAATTATCGTACCTTTCTTGTACGTAATGTGTCAGCTGATGCTTTTAGCAAACAGGAACTGCTGAACGCCGGTGGGAGGGAAAAATGGATCGAGATGCAGAGGAGTAAGGGCGTGGAAAAGAGGGCCGAGAGGGATGCTCTGAAGAATGATGGTGATGTTAATGGAAATAAGAGAGAAGGTGGTTAAAAATGGTGGTGTAGAGCGAACGACCGCCCTGAGGGATCGGCGAACTGAATACGCCCATTCCAACAGCGATCGTAAACAGATGTACACGTGTGGCTGGCGGTCAATTGCTTGCTTTGGGCATGTTGTTGCATCACTCCGAACGAGGGTGGGAATTAACCTCGTTCTGATTATCCTGTTTGCATTGAAGGGGACCAGATGCCAGTCCCGTTCTATAAGCACTCGAAAGTCCAGACTTTGACCCTATTCCAATACCCCTGAACACTGGCGGCAACGGAGCCGTGTTTGATTCCGCTAATCACTTGAAGAGTAGATCATTAGGAACAATGCTAATGTCATTAGTATTCAATTACTAATCTAATAACGGATCAGCTATATTTCGGTGATTAATCAATCTCCCTTACTCGTACATCGTTTACCCTTTGCTCCACACTACTTGTACTTTTACAATCCATCCATCAAGCTACCCATCAGCCCATAGGATACGCTGTTTCAGCTGAAACAGCGGACTCTTGGAGGTAGAGAGCCCATCAAAGGAACATCGCTCAATAATATAGATCTGTCAGTTAGGCAGGGTACGTACCGCCCTGTCCCATACGAGCTAATGACTAGATGAACCCCTCGAAGCTAGGAGAGTCGTCCACTCCTCCTCCTCCTCCTCCGAAGCTTGAACGCCGCCCTTCTCCACTTCAATCATCCGCTGCATTTCTTCATCATCTACATACAGATCCGAAGTCGCACCACATCACTTTGTCAGCTGGTCTCACTCGGCAACCTTCTGCACCACCTACCGCTAGGTCTCCATTGCCAAAAGTAGAACCGCTAATCCCCGAAAATGGATTAGAACCTCCGGCACCTGTCACTCGGAAAGTATCGAAACGGAGCCGGCCTAGGACTGCCCCTTCACGACCTAGGGAAGGAAAAGATGGAGAATCCCAGAGACCGGGAGTGGAAGGGATGGATCTTGCCGAGGCTCAAGATTCCAGCTGCGTTGTCGATTTCATGAGAGAAGATGAAATGACGGAAGCTATGGACATCTTATCTGTGTCTGGTACGTCTAGAGGGAATGCGGGGACTTTTCTGGTGGGAAGAGCAGGGCATGGAGCACCTCAGCTAGACCCACCACCCATGTCACCACCAGTCCGCAAGATTGAAGCTTCCGATTCGCCCAAATCAGAAGAGGATATTGGATGGAACGAATTCGGCAAAAACTACGCAGCTGGAAACTTTGATCCGCTCCATATTCCACGTCCACCTTTGCCAACGATCCGAGAACCCGTTAATTCGGCAGCATCCTCGCCTGGATTACGATATTATTCGCTCGACAAGCCAGTCACTTCGAGCGACACAAACAGCAGCGGAGGATCCATGGTGACGTCAGCATCGACTGTCCCAAGTACCGCACCGTCTTTGGCGCCCACCACGGCTCCTACCCTCGTTCCTTCGCATAGCGCGGAGGCAATCTTGACCAACAAGGCAATGGGAAAAGCTAAATCCATGGAGGCAGAATCATTGGTTCAACGACACGCCAAGCCACCCTCAGGCTTAGCTATGCCCTCATACGATCTGGCAGCGGCGACAATGCGCATGGCCTCGGCCTCATCAGGTTATGGACCAGATTCATTCGCTCCACTCGGTGCTCCGAGTCCAGATCAGGAACTTACGGATCCAATGGCCAACTTCATTGCGGCAGCAACTCCAAAAGGCACAGGAAATTCGGATCCTTCGCATGGATCCCGTTTCCCCCTCAGTCGAAGCATGTCGAGTGCTGTAGATCCGAATCGTCACAGCCTCCTGCAGTTGCCCACCATCAAAGCAAGCCCCGCCTCGACACCATCCGAACACCCGAAACACAGTATTTCGCCCTTGTGGCGAAACGGAGGTAGTCTACGACCAAATATTCCAGCTGCAACTGCCCCAGTCGAGAAAACCGTCGAGGCAGAAGGGAACGATGATTATTTTGGGAATGCCGTATCTCCACCTCCAGACATGATGTCGCGTCAAACGAGCTTCGCGAATTCTACAAATTCTTCGCAGAATACAGTCACCGATACTACCCCTGCACTCACGCAACGCCGAGCCATCACACCTCCTCCTCGACTGGAAGACTCGCCGCCCAAGATGGGCAAATGGGCAGAAATGGGTGAAATGTATAATAAACTCGGATGGCTGCCGGCTCCGCTGCCCCCAAACGAGGAAGCGAGACGACGCGCTCTTTACCGATTCAACATCTTGCACTCGGCGCCTGACGTCAATTTCGACCGTATCGCACATATGGCCAAGTTGGTGTTCAACACGAAAATCGTTCTTATCGCTTTGATTGATGCAGATGTACAGTGGCACAAGAGTCAGTCGGGTCTAGGGGCGGATGAAGTGAGCAGGGTTTCTAGTTTCTGTGGTCATTCCATCCTTGCAAAGTGGGTTTGATCATCGTTTCTGTGCAATAGCAGGCTAATAGCAGAACGGACGAGCCATTCGTCATATTGGACACGCATTCCGATTGGCGATTTGTCAAAAGTCCGCAAGTAGTTGGACCGCCGCATGTCCGATTCTACGCCGGTGCACCACTGCGTACTTCAGACGGATTCAACCTCGGATCCCTCTGTGTCATTGACGATAAACCCCGTTCGGAATTTACTCCTCGTCAACGCCTGATCTTGAAAGAGTTCGCAGCAGTGACGATTCGAGAAATGGAATTATGGCGCGATAAATTGCAATTAAGAGTACGGGACAAGATCCAAAACGCAATGGAGAAATTCACACGGGAATGCTTGGAAATGGATGCTAAATCTACCGACAAAAGACCAGAAGCAGCGGCCAAGATGGACGTTGTGTACGAACGGGCTGCGCAGCTCGTTTCGTCCACCCTGGATCTGGACGGATGTTCGATAGTGAATTTGGACTCGTTCGAAAATACTCAGGTTGAAGGGCCAGATGGATTCAGAACAGTGTACAGGGCGGATCCGTACAATACCGAGACTGATCTGCTGGAGAAGGCACAAGAGTTTGGACCAATCAGTGCCCTGCCCCTATTGGCCTCTACCGATCCGGCGCGTAAGACGAGCCCTCTGTCTTCAATAGATCATCAGCGGTTGTCCAAATTCTTGTCCGACAACCGGGACGGCAAAATTTATGAACACAAGCCACCATCGTTCGTCAAGGGCTTGTTCCCTGATGAGCTTCGTTATGCCATGGGTAAGTCCCATCATCCGTTTCATGCTGATCTCAGTGATTCCCGTTTTTGGCATCGACAGTCGTCCATCTACCCTCATTTGTGCACATACTTCCAAAGCAAGCAAGCAGTACTTGGAAGGATACGAACTTCAGTTCTTACGGGCGATCGGAGTCATTATCCTCTCAGCGGTCCTCCGGCGCCGTATGGTTCTCGCCGACAAGGCTAAATCAATCTTGATCTCGTCCGTCTCGCACGAACTGAGAACTCCACTTCATGGTATTTTGGCAGCAGCGGAATTATTGGCCGATACGGAACTCGATCAGAATCAAGTCGCTTTCTTACGCACCGTTCAATCGTGCGGTAATTCGCTCATCGAGACGGTCAATCATGTGCTGGACTTTACGAAATTGTCGGGTGGATCTTCTGGATCTGGATCGTCCTTGAAATTATCCAAAGTCAATCTATCAACTCTGATTGAACAGACGGCTGAAGGATGTTGGGTTGGATTACGAGCTCGAACGTCCATGGGCGATGCGGATGTGGGATCTTATTACGCTCCTGACGCTGCACCGACGCATGCTCGCGGTCGTTCCGTACTGGGAGCCGATGCGATGCCACTTGAGATCGTGGTGGATATTGCCCACAGGGACAGAGGATGGAATGTGAGGTGTGAAAAGGGTGGTCTGCGAAGAGTCCTTATGAACCTGATTGGAAACTCGCTCAAGTTTACAAAGGTATGTCTATAAATCCGCTTGGAGCTGACTGAGTAGGAAGGATATATCCAGGTGACGTTACGTGAATTGCCCCATGAGCCGGGAAGCAAGACGATTCCTATCGAAATGGCCGTCATCGATACTGGAAAAGGAATTGGTAAAGAGTTTCTCAAAGAACAGCTATTCCATCCGTTCTCGCAAGAAAATCCACTCCAGACAGGAACAGGTTTAGGATTGGCAATCGTCAACTCGATTGTCCGGTCGGACGGGGTGAATGGGAAAGTCGATGTGTGGTCCGCCGAGGGTATGGGTACCGAGATCCGTGTCTCGTTCGAAGCGACAGTCATCGATGAGGAGGACGACTCGTCCAATCACTCGGCTACATCATCCGTATCATCCGCATTCGGTGGCAACCACTCGGTATCGTTCATGGGATTCGATACTTCCCAACGCGGCCACATACTATCGCTAGACGTCCTTTCATCCTACGCATGTTCGTGGGATTTCGACATCAAGGACAATCAAGCCGATATTACGATTATTCATGAAGACGAACCATATGCTCGAAATCAAATCTTACAGCAGAAACCCGTCGTCTTCTTGTCTGGCTCGCGCCGTGGCGAAGTCACGGAATTAGCAAATAGGACGATGAAGGCTGGTGGATTTCTGCAGGTCCTGTATAAACCCATTGGACCTTCTGCACTGCGTGCCGCATTAGTTTCAGCTGTGCACTGGCTTCAAAATGCTCCCGCCTTGACTGATCCCCTCTCGCCTGCCGACCTCGAACGACCACCCGTCACTAGGACGTCATCCGACGCTTCTGTCGAATCCAATTCGACCATTTCTGAACTATCATCCCATAAATTCTCCAAGCAACAAGCGCGATTGCCACTTTATCGCCGTCGATCGGAAGAAGCTGCCGAGCAGACTGTCATTCCGCGACCACAGATGGCCCCGAGAGGCTTGACTTATCATCATGCCCCGCCTCCGAAACTCGTTCGACAAGTCTCAATGGCTACTAGCGAAGACTCTATGGCTTCCGGATCACCCTCGTCCTCTTTGTCTACGTTTTCATTAGCGGATGGAGGAGCCATGTTGAAGGCTGCTGCCGCTCCTCCTGTGGCTCAAGGCCAGGCGCCGAGGGTACTGGTTGTGGAGGATAATGTCATTAATCGACGTGTGCTAGGGGCTTTTTTGAAAAAGAGGAAATTCGAATGGGCAGAAGCGCATAATGGCCAAGAGGGGGTTGATGTCTTTCAATCTTGTCCCTCAGGTCATTGGGAGTGAGTCTTTCCTCATTGTTCTAGCAATTACAAGGAGCTAATTCTAGTGTCATTTTGATGGACATTTCTATGCCAATCATGAATGGACATGAAGCGACCCGGGCAATCCGCGAAGTCGAAGCTGAACGTCGACTACTCCCTCTGCCATCCAGTACTCCAAGCGTTACTACCGGCTTACCCTCAACGTCAAAATCATCATCACCCATCCCCGTCCAGGTTCCAGCATTCCACCATCGAGCCAAGATATTCGCTCTCACTGGTCTCGCGACGGCGGACGATAAACGTGAAGCATTCAGTAGTGGGGTAGATGGGTACCTCGTCAAACCTGTTTCTCTCGGAACGCTCGACTCGGTATTCAAGCGACTTGGATTCCAGTAAACCCCTATTTCCCTTTTCACCTATCCTCCCCCTGTTCTCACCCTCGACCTGCTTCGGCTTCGACTCGATAGATGACATATTGTATTTGTATTACTAGGACTCGGCATTATCTTGCAGGATTCAACCAGGAGTCAGGATCAGAATCAGAATCAGACGCCACAAGATACAAGATACAAGAATAGATAGAGCATCAAATGATTGTACAATGCATAGTTGTGAACGGTTCCTTTAGATCATGTCTTCGAGGGTCATTGCGGAGTCCATGCGGACCATGAGGTGGTCTAGATGGCACATGGTGGTCTAGATGGCAGTCTTCCTTACTCCTTCTGCATCTGTTGATTTCTCCGATTTCTCACAACGAGGCTCGAGAGGTGGGAAGACGTTATCGCGATAATACTTCAATTCGTTTATACTAGCTCTGATATCGTCTAGTGCCCTGTTGATCAGCCCTACTCATCAAGGGTCGGGACAGCGAAGCAATCGAGACCAGCGGCGGAGTAGTAAGGAAGGCAGAGGGGACATACCGATGTGATGATTCCCCGGTCCGTTCATTCCTATGTCGCTCATTGATTGAGGGGTACCACCTCTTTACTATTTCCTGCATGTCAGCAAATGGGCCTGGACAATGAGTGTGGGCCACGGCCGGGTCTTATCTTCTAGGAATGACATAGTCATAAGGATGGGGATAGAGAGGAGAGACTGACTTTGACGGTGCTGACGTCTATTCTGTCAGTATATTCTTGTTTTTCTGGAAGTGGTAGCAGGGGACATACCCAATATACGATATGATAGACGCTTCATGACGCTTGGCATATGGAGCATCAAGAATCTGACATTAGCATGATCACCTTCACCGTTGTTGAGTCACTCCACAGAGTATCAGACGAAAAGCGAAGCTGGAGGATGAGGACCAAATAGAGGCGATAAAGGGGGAGAGATGACGATATGAAGATAAGAAACGAAAGTATTAGAAGAATGAGTTAAAGAATCGATGATAGACTCACCGCATATCAGCATGAACACTACTACCAGCCAATAAGCCAGCTCCAGTCTCTGGAATCCATTTTTCCAAATACGCCCTAACTTTTT
>Ga0265780_10003720_pt1 | contig 19933 bp, 16 predicted proteins | sample P1T30metagenome_FD_192432 | JGI IMG/M metagenome (GOLD analysis project Ga0265780, IMG submission 192432) | Plant litter microbial communities from East Loma Ridge, Irvine, California - P1 T30 | ecosystem: Environmental > Terrestrial > Plant litter > Unclassified | place: USA: California...
GCAGCGAAGAGCAGCGAAGAGCAGTGACTGGATTGGTCAGGTAGGCATAAAGTGATAATTGACGGAAACATACTGGACGCACAAAGATATACATCATCGGTTAAGTGACGGTCAGAGATGCGAGATGGACATTATGTAAGTTGGTATATGCCAACAGACAAGAAGAACAGAAAAAGAAACCCCTTCCTAGTCCATTCATCTATTCATCCGCCAACAATGACAAGAAATTACATCAACCCTCCAGCGTCATCGCCAACGGAGCTCCATCCGTAATCCCTCCATAAGGCACAGCCTCATAGTCCCCGAAACAAGCGTACTCATAATCCGCCTTCGCAAAGCTGCCTTCCTGTACCTTTAAAAATGTCTCCAACTCACACCACCCATCGTCACGCTGACCACACTCGGGGAAATTCAAACCCAGAGGCAGAGTGCGCTGGTTCAAAACGAAGTGGATGTACTTGGTCTCATCGCCTGCCGAGTAGACAGCACCCTGGGAGCGGTCGCCGGAGAGCGGCGAGGGAGTCTTGATGATCTCCATGTCTAGGCGCGCGGCGAAGGGGGTGAGGTGCGAGACGCGGAGCGAGGTTGTTTTGTTCCTGGAGGCTGGCATGTGGTCCGCGGGTAGGAGATCTGCGAATTGGGTGAAGCCGAAAGCGGTCAGGACGGCCATGATGTTCGTGTCGTGGGAGAAGTCGAAGTTGAGGGATTGGTTGAGGGGGAATGTTTCGGTATTGTTGTCGAGGGTCACATTTATTTGTGCGATGGGCGAGGAGATGACGTGGTGTTGGAGGCGTGCTAGGATCTCTTCTACGTAGCCGATTCCGACGGCGCGGCCGGTGGGGGACTGGAAGGCGTTGTTACCAGCGAAGGAGAGGTCGATGCTGTATTCATAGCTTTCCCATTCCTCGTAGGTGAAGAGACCACAGAAGGCGGAGTAGCCAAGAGCAACGGTCTCGTATGCGCACATGGATTGAGCGTTGTAGGAGTCGACGGTGGTCCAGTTGAAGCCGGGAGCCTCTGCGTGAAGTCGCTCAGTAGCGTCTTTGAGGTAGATACCGGTCCACTGCTTGGTTGCGTTGTTGCCGCCCAAACTACGGTAGTTGTTGGCGTTGGGGCAGTTTTGGTAGCCAGCAAGGGAGTTATTAAACGTGCCAGTCAGGTTCTCCCGGGCGAGGATCAAAGTCGCGTTTTCGGTCCAACCCAAACCGAAGAAACCGGCGAGGAAGTACTCAGCAGACTCAACCATGCGTCGTTGGGTTGTGGAACGAGCAATGATCTTGCCGTCGTTCGGATAGAGGTGACCGTAGTTGTACTGATGCAGGGTGCCGGATTCGAAAAGCTCCTCCTTGCCCACTGGGACTAGGATCTCCTGACCAAGCTTGTAATCCCAGTTGTTGAGGAAGCTGAGATCTCCAGTGAAAGTGACATCCCCAAGAACACCAGTGGTGTAATTCTTGATTTTCGCGGCCAAGTCTTCAACACCCGATCCTTTAGTAGGGTACCGCGAACCGTGACGAGACAGCATGTTTAGCTGCACGATAGAAGCGTTCTCAGGCATGGAGTACTCGTCCACGCCAAATCCATCGGGGTTGCTGAAGTAATGAGACAATTGACCGTGCTTGTGGAAGATACTCTCGTCATCCCCAACCTGACCTTTGATCGGGACCTGAGTCTCCAATGGCTGGGGTGGCACATATGTCGTTGATGCGAAAGGTGCAGGGTTTGTTTGAGCGAGGAAAGCTGGTTCGCCGGTTGGAGTTGGGCCTGTTGATTGCAGTCAGAGATGAATCAATTGTTGATAGGACCTCATGAGAAACTAACCAGGAAGCAGCAACGGATCCGTGACGTAGTAGTCAGGCACGTTGCTCGTCGACGAAGAGCCTGCAGCAGAGGCACTCTGTCTTCTCACCACACCAGCATCGACCAGATCCGCGCCAACAGCAGCGGCAGCGACAACATAGTTGCGGTACAGCATGACGAACTGCACAACGACGATTCCAAACAGCACGACTTGGCCAAGAAACAAAGCTGTCCGGCTGATTCTGGTATACCAAGGTCCACGGTACTGCGGCTGTAAGAAACGAGGGCGGAGGGTCTCGTCTTCCAACAAATCCTCAGACTCGGACACCATGGCGTATTTTGTAAGGCCAGCTACCCCGCCGTCATCACCATGTCGGACACCTGCATGCGCATGAGAAGGATCCATGCTGACTGCCACTCCCGTCATCGGGTGGTAGAGGGCAGAAAGCTTGTCCCACGTTTCTCACGGAGTGGTATCGCCTTGCCGGTGATCGGCGTGAGATGTGCCGTACGAGGAAGGTAGGTTCGTTATGGCCCTGCCGAACGTGTGTCGGTAGTCGGTTTCCAATGGTGAAGATTGCCTCAAGTGAGAAGGAGGCTGGGGATTTGCCGATGCGTCGCGAACTTCTCCTCACGCGTTTCGATCGGATCGGCGTGCAAGCTTCAACGTGCTGCCGAGATATCCGTGCTACGCTATGCCGTTATACTGCCCGTGTTGAGATATCGCAGTGAGAGTGGTGGGTAAAAGAATTGTGTGGAGCAAGCTATGCATGGTGTTTATTGTTAAGCGAAAGCGAGAAAGTCAATGAGCGAGTTTGTAGTGATCGATGATACCGTGATGGTCAAGATGGTGTTGTTGCCAAGAGGGCGAAGCTTCAATGCTCGTCGCTAAGACTGCAGCCTTACGTGGTGAGGCGTTTTATCGATCGCCAGGACCAAAAGTCCATGTAGACAACACGTTCCTTGGCTATCGTCAAGGCAAATGAACCGAGTATATCCAATGATAATGTAAGAGTACTGCTCTCCCTTCAACCAAGAAGAACAAAATACCCATCGTCTCTGTGACAACTTTTCTTTTATTCTCCAACTTGTGTACAATACCCTGATGACAGGCAACTAGTACGAACGCTTTGCAATAACGCAAATATCAACTGATGTTCTCACAACCAACGAAACCGTACCACTTCCTTCCCTCCCAATACGGGCAGGAACATTTGGGCCAGGAAAATCAAGCAAAAGATGCTAGAAACCAAAATAGAACGAAAGAGACAAATCCATAACCGGTCTTATCGACTTCAAGATGCTCCAATCGACACTTCGATCCGCATCGTGTCGGTTGAGTTACGTGTATTCGAAGTCCCATGGTGCAAATTGACACCATCGTGAATTTACTGGACATTCCTTAGCGCCGGAAATCCCGCAACCAATCAGAGCTTTGAGAGACATGTAAGTGAATTGCCGAGTCGCTAGGGTTGCGCCTTCGAACAACTCTCCATCTCACCATATCTCTCGCAATACTGCTGCAGCATGTATATGCATAGCTTGTCAGCACATAGCTGCTCTCATACGACCGTGGCAAGAAATACTCGGGTACAATCGCTTCGCGGGCCGCCACCCCTCACATCCACCTTTCGTGCTGGCATGTGCTATTCCTCCGTCTCGTGATCGACGAGAGTTCACTTGTTACGAGAACAGGCTCCTTTAGTTGAGCATGCGGAAAGTATAGCAAGTATCAGTCCGCCTGGTGGTATGGGCGTGGTTCGATCAATTGCCATTGCAGTCGCCAGCCTATATCAGACCCCAGTTCAGCCTCCCGTTCTTGACTTCACTTCACTATGAAGACCGTGCACCGTGCGACACCTGAACAATTGCCGTCACAAGCCAGCACCGACTGCAGCGCTTGATCAGCCCACTACACGAACAGAGACCTTCCTCACCCCGTACCGAGAACAACACCAAAGTCGGCCACCGCAACCAAAGCATGAGCTACAGACGCAAGCAAGTTCCACCGACTTGAAGTATGCTGTCCGTATAGCTCTTGATTGACAGCGACCAACACTAACAACTTGTAGCATGGCCTCAGCAAGTGACCCGTCCTCTGCCTCGGGCGAGCCTCGAAGCTCCGACACCACCAGCGCGACTCCGCCCAGCTTCTACGACGCTGCCACCAACGAGCTACTCTGCGAGATCATCGGCGCCTGACCGTAGGAGACGTTGTCGCTACCACCGGCGTCTGCAGCACCTGGCGTGCCGCTCTGAAATCCAACGTGGCCATCCAACAGGCTTTGTTCCTCGCCCCAACGAGAATTCACCAGATCTTGACCCACGACAAAGACTTCCACAACAAAGACTTCCCTAAGCGCGTCGAGGACATCCCTTGCTATCGCTATGTGGTCGTTGGGGAAGTGAACCCGTTCCTCGCCCGCATCTGTGGCCCAGTGTTGTCGAACGACGACGATCGCCTCGACATCGTCGACGAACTTGCAACAATTTCACCGAGAGAAAGTTTCGAGTATCCAGCCGGTCCCTGGCGAGAATGGTTCATCACAAAGCCGCCGACTTTCAACGCTCGCATCTCCTTGTACCCGAAAGAAGAAACGGAAAAATTTGTTGAGCGCCAGGAGAAGATGCTCTTCTTTCGGTGCAACGAAGGTATCCGGTTGGGGCAGCTATACGACTACATCGACGAGAGGGTCAAGGGGTTTCGTGTTCGTGGAAAGCAAGTCGCCTTCAGGATCGTCCTGCCAGATTTCCACCCGCAGCATTTGAGAAAGAGACGCAATTGGGCGTGGGAAGTTCGCAAGGGCCTGGTCGTTGGCCAGATCTTGCCGAGAATCTTGCCACCTTCACGCCGCAAGATGTCCTACGGCAAGTCGAATTCTCGTAAGACGCCGTGAATTCGCAGCTACTACGGCTTTCCCATACAACTACCCTTATACGAGCCCGTCATACAACTTCCCCAGACGCCTTCCTCATGCTCTACTCTCACGCGACCGCCTATCAATCGCACTGCGACTTTAAACCGCTTCGCACGGTGTGTCGACATGGGGTGGCGGCAGGCAGGCAAAGGCTTCGTCTAAGAACTCATCCTCTCCACGACCGTCGCCTGTTCTCAAATGAACAAGCAATGGACAGGTCTCAATCAAATCGTTCAATCCATTGTTCAATCCAGTCTTTCATACATTCAATCCCTGGACCCAACCCAACAATACGACCGCGGCAAGTGAAACCTGGCACAATCGCTTCGCATGCCACTGCATCCCTCACTCGCCATCCTCAATGCGAAAAGGGTACTCGTGACTTCGGGGGTTTCATCTTATTCATCCCTTCCTTCATACCCAAGATCATACAAGTCCATCATTCAACCTAACTTGTTTTCAATCCCCTCGTCCAATGCTACTCCTTCCCAAACCCACCCTTCTCAAACTTCGTGCTGAACCGCTCCACCACATCAAAAGGCATCACATAGACCGGATGCACAAACCCAACGCGATCACTCTCCTCTACCCCCAGCATCTGCATCTTAGCCCGACTAGGCCCTTCCCCACTCCAGTTAAACCCACTAGTCAACCTCCCACTCTCCGATCTGACCGGAGCCTCCGTATCGTAGTGATAGTGGTTCATAGCCGCCGACAACCCCGCCAGCGCGTACGTAGTATGATACCCATCAGGTTTCGCGCTCGGCTTGTCACGCATCCCACCCTTCTTTCCCGGCTGCTGCGCGCAAGTGAGCAGATAGCGCACCAGTGCTTGTTTGTTCCAGACGTTCTCGGAGGCTTCTTGTTGGCCGGCGCCGAAGGAGGCTTGCAGCAGGGCCCAGGTGCCGCCGATCCATTGGCTGTAGCACGCGTCGACGAGTTTGTTTGTGCGCCCCGCGAAACCGCCTTCGGGCTGCGTTTGTTGGCAGGCCATCCAGCGGAGGAGGGAGCGGGTGTCGAGGTATTTGGGGATGATTTTGTGAGGGGCGTCGATCATGCTTAGACAGCCCATGGCGAGGAAGGCGTATGCGCCGTGGGCTTCATCGCCTGGGGTGGCGCCGATGCCGCCTTCGTAAGTCTGCAGCGAGCGGATGTACTCTCCGAGGCCGTCATCGAAGGTCTTCAAACCGGCGTGGCGGGCTGGGGAGGAGGGCGGTAGTTCCATGGGCAGGTTGAGGACGGTGATCATGATAAAAGCGCAGTAGGCGCCGCGGATGTCCATTTCGGCATTCTCGGCCATGCGGAAGCCGCCGTTTGCTTGCTTGATTTTGCCGAGCCAGTGCCACATGGTGTTGCGGTTGACTTCTTCGAGGCCGTCGACCATGGCTAGTGCGAGGACACAGGCGTAGCTGGCGGCGCAGTGGCTGAATTGACCGTGGCCACCTCCATAGCCACCCCATTGGTTTTGCATGGGTCGGACGGTCTCGATGAGGCGTTGGCGGTACTGCATGACGTCCTCACCCAAGACTGTCAATCCTGAGAAACCCCAGTAGAACAGCCATGGTCTGGCAGCGTCAAGGGCGACGTAAGGAGCGGGTAGGTTTCCGAGGGTGGTGTGCAAGAATCTGATGTGCTGCTCGCGTCTTAGATGTGGAAGACCGTATTTGTTGAGCGGGAGGTCCTGGGTGTCTTCACCAAGCAGATGTGGCATGCACTCGTTGCGGACCTTGTCGAAGGCTTCCGACGACGGTGTAGAGAAGTCTTCGGGGAAGAGGTTGAGGACTGGTGGAGCAAGCCATGGAGGCATGATATGGGCGTCCCGTTTGAGGTGGCTCCCAGGAAAAGGAGGACCTCCGTCTTCAGAGTCGGAAAGCTCGACAATTTTCGCCTTCTCCCTCAGGAGGTTGTCCAGTGCGTCGTTTGATGGGGAAGCCATTTTGTTTGATTTTCTTGAAGAAAACTTGACGGTGCGCTTATGTTGTAGACGGCGTCTGGGTTGCATGGGAGTGAAGTGTTAAGCAAGGCGGCGCTTGGTGGTGGACAAGGAGACGGTTAGTATTGTTGTCCGTTTGTGCCGCTTGATGGCATGCAGCGTGTGACTTCACTGCGGGCAGCAAGGATTTCCCAAATGCGGGTGCAGCGATGTCTTGTTCTGGGAATGTGATGCAGCCCAGAAACCAGAAGTGATGTTGATGTTTTATTACCTCTTACACTTGTTGTATTGTAGGAGAAGAGGCTAACGCTACCCAATTGATGCTGACTCTTCGCTTGTACCGAGCGTCACACTACGAGTGATTGAGACGATACAACGATTGGCCTGGCTATGAAATGCCCTCTCTTTCTGCTCTTCAAGTACGACGATGAAATATGGCGACTGTTACTTCACTTGCCTTGGCTCGAAAGGGAAGGAAGTCACGATTTCACTGGATGATGATTCAGGTGAGGTGACTTGGTGAAGAGGCGGGAATTTGGAAGACGCTGGCGGCAAATCGAAGGCGTCACTTTCTGGCTGGAACTCCCGCTTCCCGACCTGAAGCCATCATCGCTGCGCCATCCGTCTCGCTGTTCACACTCTAGTTAGGTATCATCTCCACGTCGCCGCCGCGACAGGAACAACACCACTCGCATACATCTCTTCACATTTCCTTTAGTCTGCTCCCCTCACCCTCACCAATACCGCCAAAAGGGCTGTTCCTACACTCGCCATCTCGCCGGCTGGGCGCCTTCGACGATCACTCTGCGGCAAAGACCGCTGCTTCACACCATCATGGCCGCCACCGCTGTATGGGGCGAGATGTTCCCTCGAATGGCCATGCGGAATGCGCAGAGTAGCATAGCCATGCGCTCTGCTGCTCCCATCACCCGCAACATCATTTCCGCCCACCGCTGCATCTCGACCGCCTCACCGCGCTCGCTCGGCCTGTCTGCGATCGCACCCAAGTCCCCTCTCCAGGCATTCATTCAGAAACGAACTCTCTTCGGCAGATCGTCATGGGGCGCATCGAGCAATCGCAACACGCTTGCCCATCTGGAACAAACCGCCAACAACAACCCCGGGAGCGCTACCGCTCAAAACGCCTTTTACACTGCCCTTCTCCGTTCAAACATGCCCGAGATCATCGCCGAGCGATACAGCACTGGGCGCTTTGCCACCAACTCCGCCTGCGACGACGTATACAAGAAAGCTCTCCAACAAATGGGCGTGGCTGACACCGGCGCAATGGCGAACGCAGGCGGACAAGCGGCGCAGGGCAACGGCATGAGCAATGGGATTTCACAGTCTATCGGACAAGCGGTCGCGGCAAGGTACAACGGAGGCAACGTCGGCTACGGCATTCGCGCTGGATCTGGCAACGGAAGCACCAGCGAGCCAATCTACGTGGTCGTCGATGAGAGCTGGGGCGCCTACATCTTCAAATGGGTCAAGTTCGGTCTAGTCTTCGGCATCAGCTGCTACGTTCTTCTCGTCGTCCTCAGTCTGGTCGTTGAAACTTTGGGAATCATGAAGAAGGCCGGAGGCTCCCAGAACGCCGAGACCAAGCCCGAGCTGCAGACAACCCGCTTCGCCGATGTTCACGGTTGCGATGAGGCAAAGGAAGAATTGCAGGAGCTGGTCGAGTTCCTTAAGTCTCCCGAGAGCTTCAGCACTCTAGGCGGCAAGATGCCCAAGGGTGTCCTGCTCGCTGGACCTCCTGGTACTGGTAAAACACTTTTGGCTCGTGCTGTCGCTGGCGAGGCTCAGGTTCCTTTCTTCTACATGTCTGGCTCTGAATTTGACGAGGTATACGTCGGCGTGGGTGCGAAGCGTGTCCGCGAACTTTTCGCCAACGCTCGCAGCAAGAGCCCCGCCATCATCTTCATTGACGAACTTGACGCCGTGGGAAGCAAGCGCCACGAGAGGGACGCCGCCTACGCCAAGCAGACTCTCAACCAACTTCTCACCGAGCTGGATGGATTTGAGCAGAACTCAGGCGTAATCATCATCGGAGCCACAAACTTCCCGGAATCTCTCGACAAAGCCCTCACCCGCCCTGGCCGCTTCGACCGCAACGTCGCCGTTTCTCTGCCCGATGTCCGTGGACGTATTGACATTCTCAAGCACCATATGCGCAACATCAAGGTCGATGTCGACGTTGACGCCTCTATCATTGCGCGTGGTAGCCCCGGAATGTCTGGAGCTGAGCTTGAAAGTATTGTTAACCAGGCCGCCGTCCACGCTTCCAAGCGCAAGGCGACCAAGGTTTCACTTGAAGATATGGTCTGGGCCAAGGACAAGATCATGATGGGCGCAGAGCGCAAGAGCGCCGTCATCCAACAAAAGGACAAGATTATGACTGCCTACCACGAAGGTGGTCACGCTCTCGTCGCTCTGCTGACCGAAGGCTGCGACCCACTGTACAAGGCCACCATCATGCCCCGCGGCCACGCTCTTGGTATCACCTTCCAGCTCCCCGAAATGGACAAGGTCAGCGAGACCAAGAAGAACCTCGAGGCGCGCATCGACGTCTGCATGGGCGGCAAGGTTGCTGAGCAGCTGATCTACGGCGATGACGGTGTTTCCACCGGTGCTTCGAGCGATATCCAGCAAGCCACTAACCTGGCTTACCACATGGTCACACAGGCCGGCATGAGCGACCTCCTCGGCAACATCGACCTGTCCAGCAACTACAACCGTCTCTCGTCCGACACCAAGCAGAAGATCGAAGGCGAAGTCCGCCGAATCATCGAAGCAGGCAAGGACCGCGCTACCAAGCTCCTGACTGAGAAGCGCACCGAGCTCGACAGACTTGCAAATGCTCTTGTCGAGTACGAAACCCTTGACAAGGCGGAGATGGAGAAGGTGATCCGGGGCGAGAAGCTTCCCGACAAGATCAAGTCCAGCATCGACACACCCATCAAGCTTCCCAGTGTGCCTTTACCTCCACCGTTCGGCGTTCCTCCGCCAATTGGAGGGCAAGCGGACGGTGAGGGAGCGGCTGGCGCAGAAGGAGGGGATGAGTCGCGACCATACCCCGCCGCTGGAAGCCCATAGAGGGTCAGCCATGTCCAATTTTTCTTTACCTTTATACGTTTCTTTTTTTTCATGTGTGTGCATAAGGTAGCGAGCATCAGGTAGCCTTCTGTAATTGTAGGTATACATCGCAACTGGATACAATCGATTATCATGTGCTTCTGAGGTGAGGTTTAGTTTCGAAGTACGCCGTCATCGTTCACTACTGCTGCAGGCACTTGCGGCGGCGGCTTGCAAAGCGAATCATGCTGGGATTGTTCAGTTGTGGCTTCGCATCAGAGGCTTGAGGAAAAAGGTATGGGATGAGAAGGATGGGAGGGCAGGAAGGTACAGTTGCTACTAAGCGATACTGTTTTTCTCGACTCAAGACACGACCTACATAGCGCACCCACGGAATTGCAACCAGAAAGCAAGACCCCAAGACTCTGCCTCCTACATCAATCAGACAAAGCCACCCACTTCCACAGCGGCAGCAGCGATGACCGGCAGCGCAGCCTTGACCCCGAGCTCCGTACTACACTTCTGCAGTAGTGCACCGGTGCTCTCCCCGTTGCCATCGCCGCCATCACCGCCGTTCTGACCTTCGGCTCCAGCGCCAGGCCGACCAGGCGCTCCGTTCGGAGTTGCACTGGGAGTCTCTGGGTTGAAAGTACTCGTCACAGCCCGCACACCAATCGTGACATTCGGTCCTGTTCGTGGTGTCCACTGCTGGTTCGTCATGGCTCCCATCGTTCCATTCAGTGACGTAGCATTGGACGGCGTCTCAGGCAGCATCGGTGGCGATAGCACAGCAATCAAACCCTGCACGCCCTCCAGGGCGCTCATCTGCTGCCCAATCCCCGGATTCCCATCAAAACCCCCGACGTACCACTTTTGCCCACAGGTCGCATCATCACCGCCCGCCGAACAGGCCTCAGCGATAGCAGCAGCAGAAGTCGTCAGGAGAGTCCGAATTGCCTGGAGGGTGTAAGGAGCCAACACAGCCGTCTTGGCCAAGAAGCGAGAAATGTACGCTTTGAACGAATACTGATCGTTGTTGCAAGTATTCGGCGGCTCGCAAGCGGCCTCGAAAAGAACATCCGTAGCGTTCGGGAGCGAGTAGAAATTCCTTATCGCAGAGCGCAAGAGACCCGAGGTGCGCTCTTCCCAGACTGCTGAGCCGTTGGTGAAGTTGTACAAGTTCGCCGCGCCGTGCAGGAGGATCCCGGCGTTGTAGGTCCACTGGATGTGGTTGAGTTCCGTGCAGTTGATCTTCTCGTCGGTGCCGTCGAAGACGTTGTAGTCTGCGTCGAAGAGGCCGATCGTTTCCATCCAGTCCCAGGCGCGCTCGGCCCATTCGACGTACGTTTGGTTTCCGGTGTAGCGGGCTAGGCGGGCGGCGATTTGGAAGAAGGCGCCGTTGGAGACGGTGTTTTTGTAGTAGTAGCCGGCGTTTGATTCGAAGACTTGCCATTTGAGGCCGCCGCCGCAGGTGTCTGTTCCCCAGCGTGGCCACTGGGTGTTGAAGACTGCTTCTGCTAGAGCGAGCCATTGAGGTTGGTCTGCCGGTGGGGATGGGAAACCTGATTCCGCGGCGGAGAGGGCGGCGAGGGCCCAGAAGGCTTGATCATCGTTTCCGAGGGAGGAGAAGTAGGCGGGCGGCATGTAGTTGTTGTCTGGGCCGACTTGGGCGAGGAGGGCTTGGGTTATTGTTGGGTTGTAGCTGGAGTCGTTGGTGTAGGCCCAGTAGTCGACAAGACCGCCCCACATAGCACCCGCTTGCCACCAGTAGAGCGGCTGAGGTAGAGTGCCTACATTCTCTGGAGGTGTTCCGGATGCGTTGGTTTGGTAGTATGATATGAGGTTGTATGCGAGGGTGGCGGAGGCATCGCGAATCGATGAGGGAGAGTTGGTGTCCAGGCTTAAGGCGTGTGTGATAGGGAGCAAAGCCGTGAGTATCATGGTAAGCGAAAACATTGGAGACAACATCGTAGCGAGGGCGTTTCCGCTGTGCAGTCTTGAGATTATCTTTTAGATGGCTGCTCGCAGAAAGCTGTCGTTGGGTCGAAGGGGGAGAAGGTGTTGCAGATTGTCAGCAGTCAAGGCTTGTGGCGTTTGTAGTACAGCAAACACACACAAACACGGAACCCGTGCGTGACGCTGCCAGCAGCTCAGTCGCACAAATGCTTGGGTGTGGTGAACGTGTGGTGGCGATAGATAGAAGGCCGAGATGCAGTCAACGATGACGGAGTACAAAGACCTTGGCGGCTTGTGAAACTAGGCGTATTAAGGTTCTAGCTCACACGAGTAGTCAGAAGACCACCGCCTCATCACTTACATGTAGGTATGTTTCGAGGACAGATCGCAAGCAACACTTGCAGTCTTGAGAGTTCAGAACTTGATACGCAGTCTACACGCCAAAAGACACAAAGCCCGCAATATTTACAACAACAAAAGGAAAATGGCCCCCCTTCTTTCTAGCACTGTACATGATGCTCTGTCTCCTTCACCACAATTCAATTTTCAACTGCTTTCCACACCTTACATACCAGGCGAGATGAGCATGCCCTTCTTGCCGGCATCGTGTTGCCAGCCACCGGCGAGCGCCTCACCACCGCTCTTCTGTGCGTGCTGCTGAATTCTGGCCTCAAGCTCAGGCCTGAAGTGTCTGATCAGACCCTGGACGGGCCAGGCGAAAGCCTCACCAAGAGCGCAAATGGTGTGGCCCTCGACTTGCTTGGTGAGCTCCTGCATCATGTCGATCTCACGTTGGCGGGCGGTGCCCATCTCGAAACGGTGCATGATCTGCTCGGTCCACTTGGAACCCTCGCGACAAGGGGTGCACTGGCCGCAGGACTCGTGGTGGTAGAACTTGCTGAGACGGGAGATGGCGCGGACGACGTCGGTGGACTGGTCCATGACGATGACGGCGGCCGTGCCGAGACCGGATTGAGAGTCCTTGAGGGCGTCGAAGTCCATGAGCTGGTCGTCGCAGATGTTCTTGGGGAGAATAGGAGTGGAAGAGCCACCAGGGATGACAGCCTTGAGGTTGTCCCAGCCGCCAATGACACCTCCGCAGTGCTTGTCGATGAGCTCGCGGAGAGGGATGGACATCTCCTCCTCGACGGTGGTAGGGTTGTTGACGTGGCCGGAGATACAGAAGAGCTTGGTACCAGCGTTGCGCTCGCGACCGAAAGAGTTGAACCAGCCAGCACCGCGACGGATGATGGTAGGGGCGACAGCGATGGTCTCGACGTTGGCGACAGTGGAAGGGCAACCAAAGACACCAACGGCAGCAGGGAATGGGGGCTTCAGGCGGGGCTTGCCGGGCTTGCCCTCGAGAGACTCAATGAGGGAGGTCTCCTCGCCACAGACGTAAGCGCCCATACCACGGTGGATGTAGACGTCAAAGTCGTAGCCAGATCCGCAAGCGTTCTTGCCGATCAGACCGGCCTGGTAGGCCTCTTGGATGGCGCGCTGGAGGACAGCGGCCTCATGGTAGAACTCACCACGGATGTAGATGTACGCAGCGGTGCACTAAAATGATGCCGTCAGATATAGTTTGACTTGCCAATTCCAAACAATCCTCTACTCACGTTCATGGCACGGCCAGCAACAAGACATCCCTCAATCAGCTTGTGCGGGTCCTTCCTCATGATCTCACGATCCTTGCAGGTACCGGGCTCGCCCTCGTCGGCGTTGACGACCAGGTATCTCGGGGTGGTGCCGTTCTCCCAGCCCTTGGGGTTCATGAATGACCACTTCATTCCACTGGGGAATCCAGCACCACCGCGTCCTCTCAGACCGGAGGCCTTGATCTCGGAGATAATCCAATCGTGTCCCTTGACAACCATCTCCTTGGTCTTGTGCCAGTCACCGTGCTTCATCGCGCTCTTGAGGTCGGCGCCGTGGTGGCCGTAAAGGTTGGTGAAGATGCGGTCCTGGTCCTTCAGGCCGCGCTCGCGGTGGACGGGCGGCGCGTCCTGGACGGTGGCCATACCGCGCTTCTGCTGGCCATCCTGGGCGGGAGTCGCCTGCTGCGACGCAGCGGTGGAGAGTGCGCGGACGGCGGACTTGTTCAGGGTGGTGCTGGCGGTGGCGGAGGAGCGAAGTGCGGTCTTTGCCGGGGCGGACAACATTTTGGGGGTAGCCAATGCGCGTGTGTGTCGAATTTTTAGGAGCGGCTTCGTCGCCTGAGTGTCCTAGCAGAGGACGAGTGTGTTGGTGTATGGGTAGAGCGGAGAGGTGGTGCAGTGGCGGCGGCGAGGTGTGGATGGGAGGCCTCGATTGAGTGTGAGGTCTAGTCGAGATGTATGATGCCGATGCTCTTTCTCCCGCCCGCAAATCAGAGCCATCTCATTGGCCAATTCCGATTGCTTACGCCCGCCTTGGCGACCATACCTTAAGCTCAACATCACGCCTCTCTTTCTCTTCTGAATACCATCCACCCGCCAGATCTTGTATTATCCTGCATGCCCTGCTCAATGTATAGAGAATGTCAGGACCTGGTGTGTTGGCATACTGTAATTTGCTGTGGCTGTAAAAGTGGCTTCCAACCACCCTCCTCCGCAGTCGAAAAGGCAAGTATTGCACAACTCTCATTCCACTTCGATACCGTATTGGAAATATCTCACATGTACAATCACATGCGTGAAAGCTGTCGTCGTTTGCTCGCACGACGTCACCTGATCACGTTCACTGAGCGGTCACTTTCCATTGCAAGGCACTAAACTGAGCTTATCAACCGATCGCAAACCACCCGACATCCCATTTTATCTTCCCCGAAGAGACCTGCAACCCTTTCAAAAACCACGCGTGTATCGTTTGCCATCACCCAAACCACCTTCTAATCAGCGCAATAATGACTGGGGATCCCAAACCGACACTGGGAGGTGCCTTGTTCGCCTCACCCACGTCCAACGCACCTGCCGCCGAACAGGAAGAGCAGTTGGAATCGGAAGGCCACGAACTGCTCGATCCGCAGACGTCTGCGCGACGCTACTGGCGCGATCCACTTACCGGCACCCAGCGAGAGATCTGGCGTCCAGGTACGCTGTTTGCAAGTGGCTATATCCAGTGTACAAACGCTAACGCATAGACAGGCGACGGAGATGGCGATGTCGAGCATGGCCACTTCGAACGCAGAGGACCGTTGGCTCCCCTCGAAAAGAGATGGCGGCTGTACCAGGTCAGTCTTCTTCCGCAATCCACCCCAGTTTCGCCACCGAACATCAAGAGTCAGATGCGCTACAGTATACTAACACTGCACGCAGCTACCTGGACCCTACAAGTTCCGCATACACGAGCCTCCAAACAATGTCATCCTGGACGACCGCGCTGTTCACGAAATCCTCCAATCCAACATTCCTCGTGCCCAGCTACCAAAGCGATGGTCGCACGATTTCAGCGGCCTATCAGCTGTCCGCCATCGTCGCACTCACCGTGGCCGTCCGGCTCACAAAGATATCAATGCCAGTACCGAGGTCGAAAGATACCACTCCTTCAAGCCCAGTGGAAAAACAGTACCGCCGTACTTGTTCTCCGGCGAAAAGGACTTCACACCCGTGTTCTACAGCGAGCTTCCCGAGGTCGAGGAAACCCCCCAACCACCTGATTCACCCGAGAAACCCAGGCAGCACAACCAGTACACCGCGCCCGATCAGCTGGTTCGAAATGGCGCCCAGTCAGCCAGCTTGACCAAAGGCAAATACCGCCCGCGTGTCAACACATTCCTCCGTCGCAGCCCGAGCCCTCCATGGGTCAAAGATCGCAAAAGACTCTTTGGTGGCGTCGGTATTGGCAGGACCGCTCCGACAGCTCAGCGCGATACTCCTCCAGTTCCCAGTTTCGACTTCAGCTTCGCTGCTGCATCTGCGCCTGTCGGCCTGCCTCAGGAGCAGCAGGAAAGCATGTGGGTCGAGCAGAACGCAGAAAAGGACGTGAACATGGACGTTGACGACGGCAATGCAGATTTACTGCCCAGCATCTTCGATGGTCACACGGCTGGCCAGGCGACAGGTGGAGCTCTTCGTGATCCCGACAGCCTTGGTCACGACCTACTCGCCCCTCAGCCTTCCAGACGCCCGGCTGCAGCGAGCCTCTTCTTTGCTCAGCCCAGGGTTCCAAAGGAGATGGGCTATATCGAACGACTTGCAGCTGGTCTTACCGAGGAGGAAGCTCAAGCCATGACTGCCGATTACTCTGATCTGGATTCTGGTGCTACTGACGCCAACGGTCAGGATCGTGTCGCATTGCTTGAGAGTGAGCTGCAAGTCACCAAGGATGCACTCAGTGCCAAAGACCAGGAAATTGCGGACCTCAAGTCTGAGCTGGAGGAGATGCAGACACGGATGGCATTGCAGTAGGATACCTCGGCTGGTTGAGAATTTGCTTGATCGCGAGTGGGGAGAACGGAAACACGACTGCAGATGTTTCAGAGTTTGCTCTGTGCTAGGAACTGGAGTTGTGCTGCTTGCTTGAGTTGTCGTGCAAAGCTGCTCTTTTCGATACCCGGTACTGATAACGCGAGACTTCTTCACTCAGCCTGTGGGTCTTTGCCCACGAACCCTTCGAACGCTGTCACCTCCTCTCGGGTGACTTGAGGTGGCCCAGGTGACATTAAGCAACGCTTCTCATCGACCAGCTCTGTGAAACGTCTGGATCTGATACTTTAGCCTCAAGAATTCACTGCAGTGTCTTTTAAGGTGCAAATACTACTCCGAGCTATGGCTACATGCGTTGTTCCAAGTCGGTGCAGGCCTGAACCTGCGCGGACACTAAAATTACCGGTTACACTTGGCGAACGTTGACTGCGCCCACACCTCTCTCGTGATTATTCCGATACGTATCGGAGACGCCGGCTATACCGTGTAGATACTGTTTCTGGAATCTGGACTAAAGAATAAGAGTCAGCATCTACTCCGCACACATGAGTGGCTGTCACACTGGGCTTCGCATCCTGCTCCTTTAGAGGCTTGTCACGTTTTATCTACACCATCCATGAAAAGAAGCCTTGGCTTTGTTTCGGAACGCTAATCTCTACGGCATGAGTCCGGCCTGAGACGCGCAAAAATCCCGAAGCATGAGGTTCTTGTCGATCATCAGCCCTACACATATATGTGAAACTCGCGTCGTGGAGGACCTCGGCACCAACGATTCGTTGCAGTATCTGGTTTCGTCCTTTGTCCTTCTTGCGTTACTGTCCAGATCAGTGACTCGCGTTGATGAGACAGAACCGGTAAGCATGTTGTTGCGAGGAGCATACCATCGGAAGGTTATAAAGGCACTGGCTGTCGTCCTGCTTTGTTGCTGGAAATCCCAACCATCGGCAGGTCCGAAATCAAACTTCTTCGCTTCTTACCAAACATCCAACGCATTTCCGATTCACTATGAAGTCTTCTGCTTTGATTGCCATTGCTGGCGCGCTTGCCCCAGCTTCCGCCATTCCCCAATATCTGTCTACGCGCGATTTCATCCCCCAAGAGTGGATGGCCCCAACTGCAAGCGACTGTAAGTCCACCGAATAGACATCGGTCTCAAGCATTTACGTCCACTATGCTCATCGCTCGACGCAGCTCGCGGTCCCTGTCCCGGCCTCAATACTCTTGCAAACCATGGCTACATTCCTCGCGACGGCAAGGACATCGACCTCAGGAAACTTGCCGCGGGCATGCTGAACGGTTACAATATTGAATACTCGGACGCACTTCTCCTCTGGACGCAAGCAATTCGGACCAGTCCTAAATACCCGGGCACCGTCAGCTTTGATCTGGCCGACCTTGGTCGCCACAACATTCTCGAGCACGACATCTCTCTGAGGTATGTTATGCGATCATCATCTTCTGACAAGTACTGACTCTTGCCACGCAGTCGCTCCGATGCCTACTTTGCAGATCCGAACCCATTCAATGAGACCGTCTGGGCCGAGTCGCTGACCTACTTTGATACTGACATGATCACTGTGGAGCAAGTCGCGAAGGCACGCATGGGCCGCCTGGCAACTTCCCAAAAGACTAACCCTGAGCATTCGCTATCCAAGCTGGCCGACGGCTTCAGTTGGGGCGAGATGGCTTCCTTCTTCGAGATCATGGCTGACGGCACCACCGGCACGGTCGAGAAAAAGTTCATCGAGTACTGGCTAAGTATGCCGCCCCGCTTTTCCGCGCTATAGATACCACCAGGCTAATGATGACTTCTGCTATAGAAAACGAGCGTTTGCCTACGGAGATTGGATGGCAGCGACGTACCAAGACGATGCAAGGCTCCGAGCGTGTGGCATTCACTAAGAAGCTGATGGAAGCTGCTGGCGTTGCCCGTCGTGACATCACGCATGATGCTTATGGTCGCGAGATCAACTAAGGACAGTTCTCAGCTTGGACGGAAGTAGGGAAGTAGAGGTAGATGAGTTGGGAAGTATGCAGTCGTTTGGTGAGAAGTTGAGTATACTTTGCCGTGCGATACAAATTCAGGCTGGATTAGAAAGTATTCTAAGTGCTGTTGCAGTCTGCAGTTACATCTAGATCAAAAGGAATCCTCTGACGATGCAAAGCATACAGTACTCAGCTGCGCTGATCGTTCGTCCTTGGGCTCTCATGCATATCCCGCTCAGCTCTCAGCTCTACCACCATTTCTGATCTTTCGACCAATGCCAAACTATCAGACAGCCTCGCCATAGCCTCTCCTCTGTATTGTTGGCAATGTGTTCACAGTGGTAGCTTAAGTAAGACCTCTTTCGTCTCAAAGCCTGACTGTACGAAGCACGCTGTTTTTAGAACAAAAGCTTATGTATCGACTGACCTCTATCAAAATGGACACGCAAGCCCACCCCACTTCGATGCTCGGGAAGTGAACCAATCGTCAAAGTCTGTGCCTAAACTTATTCACAACCTAAAGGCTACATGCTCGTGCATGTATATACGAGATGAGACAGTATGTAAGACACGCGATGCTATCAGGAACGCGATTCCAATCCTCAAGCACTACTTCTCCATCAACTTCTCGTACGAAACATATCGAAATCCCGAGGAAAATCGTCAAGACGTCTCACTCTTGTCCTCTCCAAACCAGCGTCGGCCATCCTCAGTTACCCTCTTCCCAATCACAGCATGCCCATAGTACTGCTGCCTAGCCGCGCTTCGGTCGCCAGGAGCATCGTCGACAAAAGCCTCGAAAACACCTCACTAGAAGAACGCCCACAACGGAAGATATTCTGGAACGATGAGTTCGAAACTCTAACAGAGCTAAAATCGGATCTCAAACGTTTGCCATCCTCACAAATTCCACAAAAGCGAATGTGCCGCATCCGAGCCGAATCGGCATTGCCGGCATACAGCAGGGATCTATTTGGAGAATCGGGACAAGCGGTAGGACGACGAGCCACGACTTTCGACGATCTTTGTTTTGGTCCGGGGCTTAGTGATGGGATGGATGATGTTTTCATGGTTGCCTGTATGCTTCTGTTGCTCAACGGCGTGGCAATGGTGATCTACCTTCGATTACAACGATGGAGACCGAGGCAGAATGTACGCAAGGATCAGTTTGTTGCGGCATCGATCGTTGTGGGACCCGATTTGGAGACAGAGGTGTGAGGTCCACATTCCTGGTATCGAAGGAAATGGATTAGTCGATCGCTTGTTTTGATGTATACTCGCTTACACTTTGAGGGCAATGAGGTGGTCATTTGCAATCTCTCAGTCTAAAATGTTGCGTTGATTTCCGTGAAACTGGACGAACGTAGCAACGAAAATTTCTCTGCTAGTGCCGATACTAAGAATCGTAACTGCACCCAATGAATGGAAAGGTCTCTGTATCTTGGAACGCGACAAACGCGAGCCGTGTGCTGGTCTGATGGGCTTGTGGGTCGAGACGGGCTACGTGAGAGCCCTACAATAAATATAGTGAGCTTATACATGAGATGCATATTGCGGGGAAGGAACGTGTGAATGATACGGATATCGCGGCGATCTATAACGTTATCTGGCTCTCATTGGCCGAACATACGAGAGACGATGGATCTCGGTAAGCTAACGTTATTAAAAATGTTCCCGAGTATGTATCCCTGATGCGGACTGGACCGCGCGTCTTGGTTGCCAGTAAGCAAGTAAAGAAAGCTTAGTTACGAGAAACAGATCCTCTCTCAGTTGTGGCTTTACGCTATTTGATCCTTTAATCACTTCTCCGGTACTCGTATCGTGCGTTAACATCCTCTTCCTCAAGCCGCGTCACC
>Ga0265780_10003722_pt1 | contig 19926 bp, 14 predicted proteins | sample P1T30metagenome_FD_192432 | JGI IMG/M metagenome (GOLD analysis project Ga0265780, IMG submission 192432) | Plant litter microbial communities from East Loma Ridge, Irvine, California - P1 T30 | ecosystem: Environmental > Terrestrial > Plant litter > Unclassified | place: USA: California...
GAGCACGACGACGAAGTAGCCGATCCCTATCCCGGTGCCAAATATGAAGCCTTTAACCACGGTCAGGATAGATACCTGCTCATCCAAGGCGCGGATGCATAGGTAGGCAATTGTCCAAACGGCGTAAGGCCAGAAGACTCGCCCTATGCGTTTCACGTAGTAGTCGATGGGGCTTCCCGCTGCCAGGTTGCCCGCGAAGTAACCCGACAGCGCAAAGAACAAAGGTACGGCGAAGTTGACAACTTGCCGGATAATCAATCCCGAAATTCCATTAGCCGAAATTGGCGGGAAGTCCGAAAAACTCGAGCAGGCGTGAATGATCACAACTGCAATGATCGCTATACCTTTCCAGCAATCCCAATAAAGAGACCGCGCCGATCCTTCGTAGGCTGCGATAGCTTCGCTGGATGCCCGTTTCGGGAGTGTATTCATAAGGCGACTCTCGAGCGCCGGGCGCCACTGCTCGGTAAGCTCCCACGAAGCGACAGAGCCTGACCTACCGGAACTGCGAGCAGTCGGGCCGCGTGCATGCTCGGATGATGTGCGTCAAAGAAAATAGGATGCCCATCAACGATCAAGTTGCAACGACCCATCGCGCAGAAAATGCCGCGAGGCATAACAACTTCTGCATGTTCCGCCATAGTTTTTCTGAATGCCTCATCTGCTGGCGCGTGGTCCTTCACCCATGGAGCCCCACCCCGAGCTAGATAGGATGGCACGTCCGAATGTCCATCGAGGAGAGGATAGGGCCCAACTATGACGACATGCTTGCCAGCTTGCCTGAGTCTTGCTGCAGTCATTGAAACTTGCTCGGGAAGTGCGGTCTCACGCGACGAGTAATATGCGACCAGAACCACACTTCGCAGTTGTTTGCTCGACACAATACGATTGAATACGCGATTGTTATGTTGTTGGCAGTAGGGTCTGCTAGGCGGGCTCGGGCGGTACAGGGCAGGAGGGCAGGACGAGTAGGTCAACTCCTGGACCGAATAACCCGCCTCACTAATCGCTTTTGCTAGTTCTACTCCATGACTATCACCCCATACCGCTACCGTGGCGTCCCCAGCCCCGAGAACGCAAGCCTGATCCAAGGATGGCAGGCCTTGGTCAAAATGACATCGCTCTCTGTCCGGGCTACGGTCATTGCGTGCTTTGTCATAGGCCACAACTTCCGATGAGAAACGCGCTGGCCAACCGTTGAGCGAGCTGTAGAAGATTGACAGTCCTACAAGCACTACCGCTACCCCACCCACCGCGCCCGCCAAACCCTGTGGCGTAAACCTTTCTCGGTTGCGAGTTGGCGCCTCAACATACTTAGTCGTCAGCCAAGCCAGCGCCAGTGATAGCGCTATCACCACGCCTTTCCCTATAGAATCACCCAGCCAGCCTGCGTTCCTGAAAATGACTACCAGAGGCCAGTGCCAAAGGTAAAGCGAGAAGGAAATCAGGCCTAGTCCCACCATGGGGCGTACTGACAGGAGCCTGCCTACTGAGCTGCTTTCGCCACTGTAGATCAAGAGCGCGGCGCCGACGACCGGGGCGATTGCGGCAACGCCTGGGAATGCAGTCATTTTCGAGTAAAGAAAGACTGGAGCGACAACCAGAACTAAGCCCAGGCACCCGAGGATATTAGGCGCCAGGACGCTGCGCTCGGATGACGAAATTTTGCGCTGATCGAAAGCTTGAAGCGCGAGCATGGAGCCTGCCAGGAGCTCCCACGCGCGTGTCGGTAGCAAGTAGAACGACGCGCCAGGCATGCTGGGTGTGAAGTACACACACGCAGCAAGTGAAAAGATAAACGCAAAGCCGACAGCGGCGAACTTAAGCTTCGGAATGTAGCGAAAAATAACATAAAGAAGCAGTGGGGCGAAGACATAAAATTGCTCCTCTACGCCTAGTGACCACATATGAAGGAGCGGTCGTGACTCGGCATCCGCAGCAAAATATCCGGTTTGAAGCCAGAAATTTATATTTGCGACGAACAGCAGCGAGGCGATAGCGTCACGGCCAAGGTTGATAAACTCGCTAGGCAACAGGAAGAGCGGGGCTGCGGCAAGCGTGAACGCTATCACCAACAAAAGGGCAGGGAAGATCCGTCGAATTCTTCGCTCATAGAATGACGCCAAGCTATAGCGGCCCTCAGATATCTCTCGTGCTAGGATTGACGTAATTAAGTAGCCACTGATTACGAAGAAAACATCGACGCCTACGAATCCGCCGGTGAAGGCTGGTACGCCTGCGTGGTACAAGACAACCGGGGCGATCGCAAGCGAGCGCAATCCATCGATGTCTGGTCGGTACTTGTTAGCACTCATATGCCTTCCGGAGAGTAGCGATTGCTGAGCCGGGGACCTACGCCGGCTTGAATAGATTCGAAAGCGACTCGAAGTAAGTGCTTGGGTCGTGATGGTCTCTGACTCGCGCAACGGATCGCTCGGACAGAGAACTCAGTGCTGAACGATCATAGTAGAGATGACGCAGTTTAACCTTGATTCCCTCAATGATCGCAGCGCGAAAGCGTTCGGCTTCCGGCCTAGATTCAACAACGATCTCACCTAATCTGTTCAGCGGCACGTTGATCAGCAGCTCGGAGAAGTTGATTTCGGGTAATGCACGGACATTTGTAGTGACCACCGGTGTGCCACAAGACTGCATCTCAAGCACGGAGTATCCATAGGTGTCTGCCCACGTTGGCAAGAAGCCGAGCGAACTCGCTGCCATCAGTGCTAATACCTGACTATTTGGTATGCCCTTCTTTACCGCGAATTCCCTCTTCGATATCAGTTTCTCGACCCTCTCGGCGAATATGTAACTATCCTGGAACCCGTTGAGTGCATAGTTGGACCGTCTAGTCAGATCACCAATTAGCGTCACGGAGAGATCCCGGCCCGATAGGCCTTCATCAGACATGAACTCATCCAGTGCAATAACTAACTCAGCGCCGCCTTTCCTGTAGAAATCATTGCCAACAAAAATTACGTTGAAAGTGTCTTCGCGATATCTTCGCGCACCCGGTAATGTCAGGATTGGCTGGGGTGGGTGGGTGACACGCATTTTGCGTGATATCACATCCTGAAGCTCGGGATACGATCTAAGTAACTCAGATTGAATATTAAAGGCGCTCTTTGACAAGGCGTTAATTGCTAGGCAATTGTCGCTGCACATTGATCGCAATCTTCTCTCGACTCTCGGATTTCGCGGGTAATTGATCGCTTCGTCTCTCAGGCGATGGATCGCCATGACCTCATCCATGCGCGGTATAACGGTCTCGAAGACCGACGCCCACGGCCTGCTGGTTAGCGCCACCTCGTTGAACAGGCAAATGCCCGAGATCCTTCGGTCGGTGAATGGTCTGCAATCACGAAACAGCTCGCCTGCGCGCTTTCTACCCAAAAGCTTCTGTACTTGATTGATGTATCGATAAGTATTGAATTTTTCCAGATCAATAAATGTCGCCCAATCATGCGAAGTGATGCATCGCTCTACCGGGTAGTTACTCCTGCTCACGCCGATGTGGATACCGGATTTCAACGAGAATCTCCTGAGAATAACAATGTGTATCTAATGACAGTGCTCATCTGATCAAGGTTGTCAACTGAGACTATTCTAGGGAGTGCGTGTGCTCAGCCTTATTTGCAGAAGCGGCAAGGCAAAAAAATGCAATCCCCAAAGCCGTGTAGACGCTGTTCAGTGCTGACACTGAAAGGCCATTGACGAAAATAATTCCGATCAAGCAGCCGCGTTGGATCAATGTCGCTGATCGCGTCAATCGTAGAAGGTAAAGGCCGGCCAGCAGAGCTATTATTATTCCGTGGTCATAGATGATTCTTAGATTGAAGCTGTGCAAGATAACGGAGTAGCAGGTTCCATTTTTATCGTAGCTAAATAGGGAGGCGTAGTAAGACAGGCTCGAGCAGACATGGCTAGGTAATGGCGTCAGCCGATCTGCACCAAGTAGATAGTCGAAAAGCCCCCAGTCAGCAACTGATTCAGAGAACATCAAGAAGAACCGGAACCTGTCAATTGACTCGATGCCGCCGTGAGAGCGGCTCTCAAAAACTATTAGCGCCAGCACTATCCCAACTGCGCCAGCAATCAGGCCGCCGATGAGCTTGGTGGCGCTTCTAGTTCTGAAATCATATGTGAGGGCTACGGCAAGTGCTACCGCTATTGCGGCGGAGCGCGAGCCCGACAGTACGACGATCACAAGAAGCGTCAACGTTTGCGCTATCGATATTCTTGTGCCTGCCACAAAGGCACTGTAGTAAACGAGCGCGAGGAAGACGAGCTCAAAGTTATTCTCGCCGATCAGGGTCGGTCTATCAAATCCCAATAGACGCTTTATGGCATACACAAGGAAAAACATCACCAGCGAGATATTGAGCAGCCTGCGAAAGTCAATTGGCTTCATTGCTCCTTCTGCCCACGCAAACGGGGCCAGCAATGCGAGATACCAAACGAACTTATAGGCCTGAGCAAAATCAAGCAGGTTTACGCTCCGTACCCAGACAGCAAGGAGGAATCCAGTCGCCAAATAGCCGGCCCAGAAAATCTGCTGCGTTAGTAATGAATCTCTCTTCGCCCCGTAACGCCAAAGCATCAGTAAAGATCCAGTGAGGAACAGCGCGTCGAAAGACGCTGTGCCGATGCCCGCACCGAGCGTCGCAGGAAGCCACCCCGTAACGAGTATGAAAATAGTGCCTAAGTATAAGGTGGAGATGGCAGCCGGTCGGCGTTCGATAAGTAGAAGTCGATTCATAGTCATTTCGTGCCGCCATGTCTCTCGCTGGACGAATGGCCCCTAAGTTTTATCGCCAAGCTGACGACACCTCGATACACATCCTTCGGCAAGCAGAAGCGCAGCCACTGCCGAACGGCTACCTTGGCTGGTACTTTGGCAATGGTGACTCCAAGCATCAGGTCTCGAGCAACCTGGAAAGCCTTGTACTTAGGCTGGTAGTAGGCAAGGACAGTGGCGCGGTAGCCAAGCAGTTCCTCACGGGTCATGAGATGGTCATGGGCCTCCAGCCAAGCCTGTGGAGCTGCAGCCCCCGCATGGCGCGAGGTACGACCAATCTCGCTGATGTCCATCCACGTGATCAGCGGCGACTCGATCATGTGAAATCGAACACCTGCTACGTCCGCACGCAAGCAGAAGTCGAGGTCTTGACCCTTTCGGAGTGAGGGATCGAACATGATCTGTCGTGCGACCACAGTGGCCATCACGATCGTGGAGGTCTGCACGAACTGGTTCGCTATGAATAGATAGCTAGCCATTGACTCACCATCACGAATTGGTCGATCAGGGCGAATCCAACGCTTTCCTGCAACACCTCGATCCACGTTCGCGTAGGAGTAAGCAGCGTCGCATGGCTGCGCCTCCAACTGGTCGCGGAAAACCTGGAGCTTCTGCGGGAAGAACAGGTCGTCCGAATCCAAGAAAGCTACATACTTGCCTTTGGCGTGCGCAATTCCGGTATTGCGGGCAGCGCCGCCACCACCGTTGGTCTGGCGAATCACCCTGAATCTTGAGTCAGAGAGACCCGCCACGTACCTCTCGAGAAGTTCTACATCGTCGGAACCATCATCAACGATGAGGCATTCGAAGTCGCCGTACGTCTGGTCCCTGACGGAGCAGAGCGTAGGTCCAATCGAGCCTGACCTGTTGTACGTAGGGACGACAACTGAAAAATAAGGTGGCATTGACATGCTCGTTCGCTGTGATTGCTAGCCCAATGCTGTTAAGCACGCAGCGCTGGGATGAACTGAAACTGATCGCGACCTCAGTACTTGGGTCTATCGCGTCAGGAGTTATCCGTGAGTGCGATCCAAAGCGCGTGCGGCGTCGTCTTGAGGTAGCGCCCTAGCATCTCTTTGGGGCGTGTACCAAGCCTATGGATCCATTCGATATTGGCCTGCTGCATCCAGCTCGGCGCGCGAGCATAGTCACCTGTCACATAATTAAAGCAGCCGCCGCATGTGACGGTCCAGGCCGGCTTGAGCTGGTCACGCCAGCGCAGGCAAAACTCCTGCTCCTTCGGCTTGCCCAAGCCCACCCATAGCACGTCTGCGCCCGAAGCATTGATGTCATCGACGATCCTTTGTTCTTCATCGGCGCTAAAGAAGCCATTGCGTCTACCGGCGATCTTCAGATGCGGATACATGGCCTTGAGCTCCGCAGCGCATCCAGCATTCACCCGCTCCTCCGAGCCCAGCAGATAGAAGCTGTGAGGCGTTGCTTGGAATGCGCTCGCAAAATCGTGCAACATGTCGGTGGTCGCACTTCGCTCGGGTATAGGGTTGAGGTTAAGTCGCTTCGATAGAGTTACCAAGAACCCACCATCGGCATGAATGATGTCGGCCTGACCAATCATCTTTCTAAAGGCCGGGTTAGTCTTAGCGAGAGACAGGGCGTGGCCATTCGCGTCGAAGACCACTTTGGTTCGAAGGGGGCGGGCGCTGCAATCTTCCAGTGCAAGGTCAACAAGATCCTGCCTAGAGGCGCATAAGATGCTGAAGTCCCCAAACCTGACGTGTTTAAGGTCAGTGCCCATTACGCGCGCGCTTCCATTGGTCCGATTATTCATTCGATGACTTCTCGACCATTTCAGTAAAAAAAGGGGTTCGACTGAATAACAGAATATTTCAGTTTGCGAAGAAGGCCGATCACGAAGTCTTTAAAGGTGCCTTGGCGTGGCTCGATCAAGTGACTGGCGAGCGTCCTGTACTCTGCTGAGTACCTGATGCGATTGCTGGAGTGCCACTGCTTATGCCCTGCTGAAAAGTGCATCACGGCAGGATCGCTCAAGAAATCGACCCGCCAGCGTGGCAAAAGCTCGGGGCCGAGCTCGCGGTAGCGGATGAGCATCGACACTTGGCAATTGAACGTGGGATCAACCTCGACCCACCGTCCTCGCAGGATAACGTTGAGCGCATCCTGATCGGGCATCTGAAGCAATTCTGCATTCTGCCGAAGATAGGCAAGGACCCTATCCTTAACCTCTGAGTCCAGCCATGCTTGAGTGTTGATCAGCATGATGCCCGAGTTAAAGTAGATCTCATTGACCGCCAAGCCAAGGCGACTAGCATCGTAGAACGGATTGACCACGGCCGCTGCGAGGTATCCCTCCAGGGGAGTAGCAAACAGAGGCCCAAGGTCCTTCCTGACCAGAACGTCACAGTCCAAATATAGAACTTTCTCAGCTTGGACCAGCTCGGGAATCATGAGGCGGTAGTACATACCTCGCGAGATATGGGTCACCTCCAGCAGGTCTCCGAACTGGTGCGGATCAATGACATGCACGCGCAGCCGCCCGGGACAGAAGTTCTCCAAGGCGCGACGGAAGTCTTCCGAAGGCTCATGGTCGGCGATCACATCCACCGCAATGCTGGTGTCGGGGCTCGCGGCTCGCCAAGCCGATTCGACTGCAGGGACGATGAATTCGAGGTACTTTCCATCTGCGCAGAAGCACAAATGCACCGTTGTACTCGCAGGCTGCGTATTAGCGACTGAAGACATGTTGGATGATCTGCTTGCGGCTGAGTACGCCATAGATGAGCATGAGCGGTATGTAGATTGCGGCCGTCTCAAAGAAGCCTAGGTGCAGGAATTTTTCGAAGCCTAAGCCAAGCACTATTATGGCTGTCAAAGAGCCCGCACATACGAGGTAGGGGCCTAGATGATTAGCCAGTTGGATGGCTGCGTTCGTTGCCCCAACTCCCGCATAACTCATTGCTGCGAAGTAGAAGAGCATTCCCGCTGTAATGCGCTGAATGCCGACTGCGACGCAGGCTCCTGCTACCCCGTACAACGTCCCGCCAATCCAGACGAGGACGATTAGAGACGCCGCATCGACAACTGAGAGAAGCGTCCGCGCCCGGTAGTTCGCCATTGCCTCTAGGGCGGAGGAGCCCAAAGGAGAGGACAGCAGCCGAGGTGGGACTGCAAGGGTAACGATGAGAACCAATGGTATCGATTCGTCCCATTTGCCGTCCCAGACAAAATGAATGACGAACGGAAACCAAACCAAGAGTGACAGGCAGAGCGCGCCTGACATCAGGCTCAGCGCATCACCAGCCTTCTGCATCCCAGACCGAATGCGTGATGGATCGTTCCTGATCGCCGAGAACAAAGGTAGAAGGAGATGGCTGAGGGCCATACCTATGAGTTGCACAGCTGCGGCCATCAACTGATACGAGAAATAATAGAGACCCAGTGCCACCTTGCTGAGAATAAGGGAGAGCACTAAGTAGTCTCCACGTGTGGCGAAGTTGTTCATATATGAGCTTAGGACAAGCCATTTTGATCGGCTCATGAAAGACTTGAACTCGACGAGCCCCGGCCAGATGGGCGTTTGAATCGGCGGCTGACCCCATCGATACATCGCGTAAAGCATGAGGGTCAATACTATCTGGGAGACGACAAAGCTATACACGCCTGCACCGGCTGCGGCCAGCGCCGCCATGCTCAGATTGCTTGCGAGTATGGAGCTAGATTCGACCTTGGATATTCGCTTGAAATCAAAATTTATTGCAAGACGAGCCTTGTACGGCAAGGCCGCGATGTTGAATGGCATAGCCAGCACCAGCAGCGCGGTGATCAACAGCAACCTGGGGTCTGCGTAATGGTTCGCAATAAGCGGCCCTGCGCAAAGGAGCAGTAACACGCCACTCATGTTGAAGATTTGGGCAGCGGAAGTAAGCTTCGGGGCTTTGGCCTCGAAGTTGTCCCGTTCCTCTTGCAGGACCTGATACAGGCCGACCTCCCTGAAGCCCGATGCAAGCAGATAGACGATCGAGATGATCGCGATAACTCCGAAATCCTCCTTGAACAGGAAGATCCCCATCACCCACTGCGCAAGGAAGGCAGAAGCCCTGCTGGTCGCCACGATAACGAGCAGGTGCATGAACCCTTTGCGGCCGACTGAACTGAGACTCACCTGGGTTCCAAAGCCGCAGCGAGATAGGCCTTTGATTCGTCGATCTTCTGTTGCAGCTCGGCGCTGATCATGAGCCTAGCGCCGCCATTGCATACCTTTTCCACAACCCGATTCACACTCACGGGATCGCTGTCCAGCAGCAGCAGGTCCGACGCGTCAAAGTCCTTCATCATGCTGATGATCCGCTCTGCACGCCAACCGGATGAGTACGCGATGCAAGGCCGGCCAAACTTCTGGGCAAAGATGGTTCCGTGGAATGAGTCGGTGACGACGTATGCGGCGTCCTGAATTGCCTCTAAAAATTCGACAGGCCCATACGAGTTGATGAGGTGGCTGGCCCAGGCTGGCTTGTCGAAGTTTTTCTCTCCGTTGACAAAGTGTACTTCGAGCTCTGGTTGCGCTTGCCGCAAACGATTTGCAATGCTCTCAGCGACGGGAAAGTTTGCCGTATCCAAAGCGTAGACCATCACAAACGGCGCTCGCTGCGAGGGTGCAGAGGCGCGTTTGAGCTCACTAAAGTCATGAAGCAGGGTCGGGTCCACGACAACTTGTGGCTTGATGTTCGAAATGCGTTCGACGATGTCCCGGCTGACCTCGTTTCTGACCGCGACTGAGTCGAAGTCTTCCAAATCCGGTGCTGCAAGGGCGAGGATATCTTCCTTCTGCTCACGCGTACCGAAGCAAGAAGCGTAGCTTATCTTTCTAACAGCTGTACTCAAGAAGCCCTGGAAATAGTAGGAGTCATACGCTGGCATGAACTTGGTGTTCCAAGTCTGGTCGCTGCCTGTCAGCACTGCATTGAACTCTGCAATGTTTGCGCTGATTGCTTGCTTCGACGAAAGCGAGGGATCTATAGGTAGCTGATTCCTGAATTCGTCAAAACGCCTATAGCGAGTGACTTGTCTGAGCCTGCGCAATACTGCTGCCAGCGGGTTTCCACCCTTGAGTCCCATGCCGCGCCATAGAGAGGTGTTTCCCACCATGTGAGCAGGATGACTCGTCGGGACCGTTACGTCGTGCCCCATCATTTCCAGATGCTTCACAGTCGCGTATGCCTGAAGCAGACCGCCGTAGTTGTAGTTGAAGGAGTACGTCAGGAGTAATACTTTCATAGGTTGGCTCGCTGTATTGAACGGCGCAAAGCTTGTCACGTTTGGAGGCGATCCCAATGTCCGGGATCCCGGTCACTGCTGTCCATGTGGCAACTAACGAGCCCAGTGATTCAATTTTGTGAATATTTTAAGTAACGCACGATGAGGAAACATTCGGATATCGAAATGCTTGGCAAGCGGTTTCCTTCGCCAGTGTGAAATGCTGGCAAACCTTGTGCGTTCTCGTTGAATCTGCACTAACGACTGCAGGATCGGCACCTTCTTAAGAACGCGCTGCCGGACTGCAGGCACCGGATGGCGTAGGAATTTTGCCAGGCGTATCCGAAACTGCAGTGCGTCCCAACGGTGTGCAAAGCTGGCTCGTTGAGATGAGATGATCTGTGATGGGTCTGCGGATGCAACCGTCAGCGACCCGTCACTTATTCCCTCCTGCAATATCTCGTCGGCGACTTTTGTGCGGGTTACTAGCACGTTATGGCCCAGCCCGTCTTCACGGTATACGGGAAGCCAAGCATCGCCGAGCGAAATATCAGCCAGCTCCGTTAATACATCGGTGCAGAAGTCGCATGCTTTGGCCTTGAACATGCCTGTACCCCACATGTCGCCAACACGCGCCATCTTTATGCTGTGCTGATTACCGTCAGCCGAGATCGCGGCGAACGAATAGTCGTTGGCGCTGCTCTTCGCGTCCTTGATGCGATACTGGGGATACTGATAATTATCGCCAGCGCCGGCTTTATCAGCAAGGTAGTCTGTGAAAGAGGCACTTTTCAGGCCGCCGCAGATGATACCAACGATGAAGGGGATTTTCTCCGCATAGCGTGGGTTCTGGGCCTGATAGATGCGCACTGCTTTCACAAAGCACGCAACGCCCGAAACGCCGATTTTTCCATCCATCGTCTCAGTGATGGAGAAAAAATCTTCAAGCGTGACAGGGAAGTAGCGTGTCTTTGAGGTCGCATCGACTTCTTCAGCGCTGCTTACAAGTCTGTACTTGAAGGCAGCGCCGTCTTGCGATACGACGAAGATATGGTCAACGATCTTGCGGCGAAGGATTTCATGAAAGACGTATGTGGCAAGCCCGCCCGAGGATGATGTTTCTCGGTGTGCCGGTGCATGGCCGATATATGTATTTTCGAATCGACCAACCTTGGGGTCGCTACGGCTGGAATCTCGAAGGAATATGCCTGCGAGCGCGTCCTCATCGAGTGCATTGGTGTCTCCTTCCTTTGGGAATGGGCAGGCGCTAAACGCAGCTTCGGGTATGTTACTGGCGGAGACCTTCTTGGGGACCAGGAATCCGTCTGGATCCCAGTCCATGCGCACTGTGCCCTCCGAGCGTGCGGCGCATGCGCCACAGCCGGTGCAGTAGGGGCTAATTGGGTTTGGGCTTTTAGCGCTTTTCATTGCTGTATGAATTTTTCCGTGGTGTCATTTCGTGCGTGACATGCGCCATGGGGCTTGGACACGGGGTTTTCGGAAATCTACTTCAGTCGTCGCCAGATTCTGCTTTAGTGCTTGCTTCGGCCGAACTTGTGGATCCCTTGGCAGAAAATGTAGAAGGCTCACTGACCCCTCAATCATGGCCAAACAAATCCCGTGTGTAGACCTTCGCTTCCACATCAGTCAGGTCGTTCGACAGCCGATTCGCCACAATCACGTCGGCTTCGCGCTTGAACGCCTCAAGATCGTTCTCCACGCGCGATCCATAGAACGTTGCTTCGTCCAGGACGGGTTCGTAAACGATGACCTCGATACCCTTTGCCTTGATCCGCTTCATCACGCCCTGGATGGCAGAGGCACGGAAGTTGTCCGAACCAGCCTTCATCACCAAGCGGTAGATCCCAACAACCCTCGGCTTTCGGCGAATCACCTCATCGGCCACGAAGTCCTTGCGGGTCCGGTTCGCATCCACGATCGCGTTGATCAGGTTCTGCGGCACGTTGCTGTAATTAGCGAGCAACTGCTTGGTGTCCTTCGGCAGGCAGTAACCCCCGTAGCCGAACGAGGGGTTGTTGTAATGGCCGCCAATGCGCGGATCCAGGCTCACGCCTTCGATGATCTGCCGCGTATCCATGCCAGCAGTGGCAGCGTACGTATCCAGTTCGTTGAAGTAGGCAACGCGCATCGCCAGATAGGTGTTGGCGAACAGCTTGATCGCCTCCGCTTCTGCGGCGTCGGTGTACAGCGTCGGCACGTCCTTGCGGAGGGCGCCTTCCTGCAGCAGGCCGGCGAACGTCGCGGCGCGCTCGGAGCGCTCGCCTACGATGATGCGGCTGGGGTGCAGGTTGTCGTACAGCGCCTTGCCTTCGCGGAGGAACTCCGGCGAGAAGATGATGTTCTCAGTGCCGAACCGGTCACGTAGTTCTGCCGTGCAACCCACAGGCACCGTGGATTTGATGATCATCACCGCATCTGGATTGACCTCCAGCACATCGCGGATCACCGACTCCACTGAGGAGGTGTTGAAGTAGTTGGTCTGCGGATCGTAGTCCGTCGGCGTTGCGATGATGACGAACGAAGCGCCTTCGTAAGCCTCGCGCCGGTCCAGCGTGGCAACCAGGTTCAGTGGCTTGTTGGCAAAGAAATCTTCGATCTCGCGGTCTTCAATCGGCGCCTTTCGTGCGTTGATCTTCTCCACGCGGGCGGCGTTGATATCAAATGCAACAACCTGATGATGCTGAGCCAACAGGACAGCATTGGACAGGCCGACATACCCTGTCCCGGCCACGGCAATCTTCATTGCGGGGGATCCTTTGTATCTTCAACGCACTGCGATGGGGGAGGCAGGAATGACGAAGCCAGTGAAGGCGCGTGCCCCCTCAGACGCGCCACTGTTCGCCACTACCCGTTACTAATGGAACTTGTGCTGCTGGGTGCTCCCTGTGGGGCTGCTCCCAGCAAGCGTAGGGGATCGTACTACAGGCAGATGCGACAGATTCCATCGGAATCACACCTGACGCCGTCGCGGGCATGGCGTGATTCATTCTCGCCTGTGCTTCGATTGATCGGGTCACCGGAGTGTATTGCGCTGGCATGCGGGCTGGTCCTTCAGTCCTTTGGCTATTGCCCGATACCCTATGGGCTCCTTGCGCGGCGAGTCATGAACGGATTCATGCCCTCGACAATCGGGGCAGCGATGATACCAATCGTGGGCCCACGCGGCATGCGTAATCTTGCGTCAGCAGATACGCCTTACTACAAACGAGATTCGTTGGAACTGCGTCACACTTTTCTCGGGCCCAGCCTGGCATTACGGCCCGCTCGTTTGCTGTGATGCGGTAAACTGTCGCGCTTGGCCCTGAGTATCGGTGCCAAGTGCTTGATGGGGAAAGGAATTGGTCCCTGTTACAGGCTTCATGATGCGACGTGGTTGGTGGCCCGTAGGAGCGGTTGTCCTGGGTTGCCCTGATATAGAAATCCGACCGATCCGCCCTGCGCCTTGCGCGGCTGGTCCTGAATCAAGTGGAAGCAATGACAAAGCAAACGGGATCAAGTGTGGTCAAGGAAGACGAGATCGATCTGCGGGAGCTGCTGGGTGTTCTGATCGACCGTAAGTGGTGGATCATCGGAACGACAGCGCTGTTCTTCATCGTCGGCGCAGCCTACGCACTGCTCGCCTCGCCGGTGTACCAGGCGCAGTCAATGGTGCAGGTGGAGTCGAAAGTGCCAGCGATCCCGGGCATATCGGATCTCGCGTCCATGGGTGCCCCGACCAGTGCCGCCGCAACGACGGAAGTTGCATTGCTGACGTCGCGCACCGTCATTGGTACTGCGGTGGATCAGTTGCAGCTGGACACCGTGATTACCCCGCGTCGATTCCCATTGGTTGGCGAGTATTTCGCACGCAAGTTCAAGCCGGAAACCCCGGACGCCGTCGCGCCGCCGCGTCTCGGTGCAAGCAGCTATGGCTGGGGTGGCGAAGCCGTGCAGATCCATCGCCTGGACGTTCCTGCGCAGATGATCGGCGCGCCGCTGGTGCTGCAGGCCGGCGCTTCGGGCAGCTTCGTGCTGTACGACGATGAAGGCGAAGAAATCCTGCGCGGCCAGGCGGGTAAGGCGGCCGAAGGTCGCGGCGTAACGCTGGAAGTGGTCGCCCTGCGCGCCAATCCGGATACGCGCTTTGATCTGGTCAAGCTGCGCCGCTTCGATGTGGTGTCCAGCCTGCAGCAGGCCGTGCAGGCGGTGGAGCAGGGCAAGGAATCGGGCATTCTGCAGCTCAGCTACGAGAACGAGGATCCGATGCTGGCAGAGGCGGTCATCGCCCGCGTCGCCGATGCCTACGTCCGCCAGAATGTCGAACGCAGCTCCGCTGAAGCAGCCTCACAGCTTGATTTCGTGCGCGAGCAGCTGCCGGTTGTCCGCCGCCAGGTGGAGCAGGCGCAGGTCGCCATGACCGCTTATCAATCGAAGGCGAACTCGGTCGACATCACCATGCAGACCAAGGGTCTGCTGGACCAGGAGGTTGCCGTTGAGGCCAGCATCCAGCAGCTGCGCCTGAAGCAGGCGGAGATGGATCGCAGCTTCACCCGCGAACATCCCGCCTACCGCGCACTGCTGTCGCAGATCAGCAGCCTCGAAGGCCGCAAAGTCGGTTTCCAGCGCCAGGTCGGCCAGCTGCCGGATACGCAGCAGGAACTGCTGCGCCTGACCCGTGACCTGCAGGTCAGCAACGAGATGTACACCGCGCTGCTCAACCAGGCCCAACAGTTGGACGTTGCCCGTGCCGGTGCGGTGGGCAACGTGCGCATCGTTGATCCGGCCGCCGTGGACATCGCCCACCCGGTCAAGCCGCGCAAGTCGCTGATCGTGGCCATCGCCACCCTGCTTGGCGCTTTCCTCGCCACGGCCTTCGTGTTCCTGCAGCGCATGCTGAACCCCGGCATCGAAGACCCCGCAGTTATCGAAGAGCTCGGCCTGCCGGTCTACGCCGCCATTCCGCTCAGCGTATCCACCACACTGCCGAAGCTGCGCAAGGGCAAGCACGGCACCCGTGTTGTTGCCGACGGCCGCCAGCATCTGCTTGCGGTCAGCTCCCCGGCAGATCCCACGGTGGAAGCGCTGCGCAGCCTGCGTACCAGCCTGCACTTCGCGATGCTGGAGGCGAAGAACAACATCCTGACCATCTCCGGCCCGCGTCCGGGCGTCGGCAAGACGTTCGTGTCCAGCAACCTGGGCGCGGTCATCGCACAGGCTGGCCAGCGCGTGCTGGTGATCGATGCGGACATGCGCAAGGGCACCCTGCACAAGCTGCTGGGCATCTCGCACCAGAAGGGCCTTTCGGACGTGCTGGGCGGCAAGCTGGCAGTCGAGGCGGCCATCCACCCGGTGCCGGGCCTGGACAACATGCATTACATGGTGCGTGGTGATATTCCGCCGAACCCGGCCGAGCTGCTGATGCACCCGCGCTTCCAGCAGATGCTGGAGTCGCTGTCGGCGCAGTACGACCTGATCATCGTGGATACCCCGCCGATCCTGGCCGTGACCGATGCGGCGCTGGTCGCTACGCATGCCGGATCGAGCCTGCTGGTCACCCGTTTCGGCGTGAACCAGGCGAAGGAAATCCTGCTTACCCTGCAGCGCTTTGAACAGAACGGCGTGCAGATCAAGGGCGCGATCTTCAACGCGGTGGAAAAGCGTGCGACGGGCTATTACAGCTACGGGTACTACGAGTACAAGTCCGACGGCAAGGATTGAGGCTGTTGTTCTGAGGGCCAAGGCGTGACGACCAACGGTCGTCACCCACCGATTGCTGACGCATGACGGCCAGCGGCCGTCACTACCTGGGCCTTTGCCCGGCGGGAGTATCATTTCCCCATGTCACACACTCCCCTTGATGCGTCCCGCGCGGACGCGACGCCGCGCTGGCGGCATTACTGGAAACTGATGCGCGCCGATCGCCCGATCGGTACGTTGCTGCTGCTTTGGCCCACCTGGTGGGCGCTGTGGCTGGCTTCGGGCGGGCTGCCGCCGCTGTGGACGCTGTTCGTGTTCACCGCCGGGGTCTGGCTGACCCGTTCGGCCGGTTGCGTGATCAATGATTACGCCGACCGCTGGCTGGACCCGCACGTAAAGCGAACCAAGGATCGTCCGCTGGCCAGCGGCGCGGTGCGTGGCCGGCACGCGCTGATGCTGTTCGCGGTGTTGATGCTGGTGGCGTTCGCCCTGGTACTGACAATGAACTGGCTGACCGTGGCGCTGAGCTTCGTCGGCATCTTCCTGGCAGCGAGCTACCCGTACCTGAAACGCTATACGCACCTGCCGCAGGTTTACCTGGGCATGGCCTTCGGCTGGGGCATTCCGATGGCCTTCGCTGCCGTGCAAGGTGAGGTGCCGGCACTGGCGTGGCTGCTGTATGTGGGCAACATCCTGTGGTCCACCGCGTATGACACGTGGTACGCGATGGTGGACCGCGATGACGACCTGAAGATGGGCTCGCATTCCACCGCCATCCTGTTCGGGGATCTGGATCTGGTGATCCAGGGCGTGTTGTATGCGCTGTTCCTGGCGGCGATGACGCTGGTGGGCGTGCGGGCGGAGCTGGGGGTGTACTACTTCGTTTCGGTAGGCGTGGCGGCCGGGCTGGTGGCGTATGAGTTCTGGCTGTGCCGCAATCGCGAGCGCGATCCGTGCTTCAAGGCATTCCTGCATAACAACTGGGTGGGGGCGGCGCTGTTCGTGGGCATCGCGCTGGCACTGGCGGTCAGGTAGCGCCGAGCTACGCTCGGCGAGCGCAGCGGGAACAGCGCGACGACCAACGGTCGTCACCCACCCCATGCAACGGCATGGCGTCGTCATCGGAACGTCACGATCCAGGCTACGGCTGAATAGGCCAAAGCACGCCGCGCCATGAACTCATGCAATCCCAGTATGAACTCTTAAGGTGCTTGTTCCATAAGGGTTTGGGGGTGTTTTGCAGGCGCGGAAACAACGTCGTGACGCCGTCCTCCACACATGCGCACACATGGTTAACCAGCGTCTGCAGAGGATGGCCACGACCGCGGCATTCCGCATGCGGCTTTAGGGAGACATCCAGATGGCCAATCAGCAGAATCAGCAGAACCAGAAGAACCAGCAGGGTCAGCAGAACCAGCAGGGCCAGCAGAACCAGCAGGGTCAGCAGGGTCAGCGCGACCAGCAGCAGCAACAGCAGCAGGAACAGCAGCAGCGCAACCAGAACCAGCAGCAGGGCACCAACGAAGAAGAAGAATGAGTTGTTGCACTGAGCTGAAGAAGCAGAGCCCCGCACCCGCGGGGCTTTGTTTTTGATGGCCCTCAGCGGCTGTGCACGCTCCAGCCTTGGCCGGCATCGGCCACTTCCGCAGCCACATGAGGCGCTTCAATCTCCACCACCAGTCCCTGTGCATTCGGCAGGTCCACCTGTTCGGGGAACCAGTGACGCGTGGCATCCACCAGGATCAACAGGCCTTCGTCATCGCCCATCGGTGCGAACACCTGCGAAGGTTCCGACAGCGGCTGCAGCCCGAAGCGCTCGCTCAACACGCGCTGCGTCGCCGGCACATCGGCAACCGGCAAGCCGACCTCGCTCAGGCAGGTGAGCTCGCTGCCATCGAAGGGCCCCACGTGCGATGACGCAGGCAGGCGCCGCCTGCCGATCAATTCCAGTATCAGCCCATCCGGGCCAGTGAAGTACACCGACTGGGACTGCCAACTGCTTTCAAGGGCGAAGTAGTCCTTCCCATCGGGCGAACGCTGCAACGGCGTGCGCGCGCGCAGCCAGGACATCGCCTCGGCGAAGCGGTTGTCCGGTACGTTGAAGGCCAGGTGCACGCCGCCGACCGGCCGGGCATCGGCGGGAGCGAGGGTGATGGTGCTCCAGCCAATCACTACCTGGTATTCGTGCACGGGCAGCTGCAGCGCGTCGCGAAAGTAGCGGGCGACGCTGTCGGGATCGGATACGGGAAGGGTGAGGTTTCGGATACGCATGGCCCCCAGTGTATCGCCAGCGCCCTCATTGGACATAAGTGTGACGTACACCTCACTTTGTTGACGACGCCAATCACACATTGTTAGGATTGCGTTGTTCGGTGACCAGTGGATGGTTGAGCAGTGCCAAGGAGTCTGGCTTTCGCCCTCGTGCGTACGCCGGCAACCCGCACCTTCAAACCTCCCCTGGCTTGGCGATCGGTAACGATCCATTCGGGTCGTACAGGGGGCAATTCCTTATGTCGCAGTACCCAACGTCGCGCGAAAGCGCGTGCGGTGCTTTGCTTCGCCTTGAATTCGCCATGCACGGGCCCTGCGGGCCTGTCGATGTCCTGTGCGCGCGTGGTTTCCACCATGCGATTCGCTGCTGTTCGCCCGCCGACCACCGGTTAGCCCGCCAGCTGGCGCGCTCCTGCGGATCGCAGCTGCTTCGTGCAGCGGCGGCCGCGCCTATGTGCGGCCACCAGCAGCGTGCCGTCGACTTCGTCACTCCCGTAGAGAACCTTCAATGAACAAGATTTACCGGAAAATCTGGAACAAAGCGCTCGGCCGGATCGTGGTCGCCTCTGAGTTGGCCAGCAGTGATGGCGGCGGTGCAACGGTTGGTTCGGTGGGCACGCAGCGCGGTGGTGCGCATGCGCGCCTGGCGCTGGGTGTGGCATTGGCCTTGGTCTCCATGGGCGCGCACGCGCAGGACATGGATCTGGGCGTCGATGGCTCGGTGACCGCCGGCCAGACCGTGCTGGACAACGAAGGTCTGCGCGTCGGCGCGGCCGTGGCCATCGGTGCCAACGCGATCACCGTCGGCAACCTGGTGATGGACGCCGGCAACAACGAACTGCGTGGCTTGTCCAACACCGCGTGGAACGCCAATGGCAGCTACACCGCTGGTCGCGCGGCCACCGAAGAACAGCTGAAGGTGGTCAGTGATTCGGCCAACGCTGGCTGGAACGTGGCCGTCGGCGGCAGCCAGACCAACATCGGCCCGGGCGGCACCGTCACCTTCCAGGGCGACGACAACATCACGCTTTCGCAGAACAACGGCACCGTGTCCGTGGCACTGGACAAGGCGCTGGACCTGGGCACGACCGGCAGCGTCACCGTCGGTGCGACCTCGATCAACAACACCGGCCTGCGCATCACCAACGGTCCGAGCGTGACCACCACCGGCATCAACGCGGGTGACCGCAAGATCAACAACGTGGCAGATGGCGCGCTCACCACCGGTAGCAAGGAAGCCGTCAACGGCGGCCAGATCTATAGTCTGCGCGAGAGTCTGTACACGGTAGGCGCCGGCGTGAAGTACTTCCTTGCCAACTCCGCGGCGGCCGATTCTCAGGCTCTGGGTGGACAGTCGGTCGCCATTGGTCCGAACACGATTGCCGAAGGCTGGCACAGCATCGCCGCCGGCGACGGCGCGTCCACCACCATCAATGGCGAGGCCGCCATCGCGATGGGCCGCGCGGCCACCACGGCCGCCACGCGCTCCATCGCGCTCGGTGACCGCGCAAACGCCGGCAACCAGTACGCGGCAGACACCATTGCCATCGGCACCACTGCGGCGATCAATGGCGACAACGTCGTCAAGGCCATCGCCATCGGCCACGCCGCCACGGCTTCGGCAACGGACGCCATCGCCATGGGCGCAGGTGCCACCGCCGCAGGGGAGGCCGCTACCGCAGTCGGCCCCAATTCGGTGGCAAACGGCGAGAGCAGCATCGCAGTGGGCCGCGCAACGGCGACCCGCAATGGCGCGCTGGCCGCCGGTAACGGCGCCGCCGCCGCCACCGCCGACAGCATTGCGCTGGGCACCGGCGCAGGCGTGGGCACGCTGGACAACAATGCCGGCGACCGCACCTCGCACATCGCCATCGGTACCGGCGCTGGTGCTGGCGTGGTCGGCAACCAGACCACGGCCATCGGTTTCC
>Ga0265780_10003723_pt1 | contig 19923 bp, 17 predicted proteins | sample P1T30metagenome_FD_192432 | JGI IMG/M metagenome (GOLD analysis project Ga0265780, IMG submission 192432) | Plant litter microbial communities from East Loma Ridge, Irvine, California - P1 T30 | ecosystem: Environmental > Terrestrial > Plant litter > Unclassified | place: USA: California...
ATTGCAAGGTTGTCATTTGAGTTGGCTTATAAATGGAAACGTGATAAATCGGCAGGGATTTATGTGCAAACTGATGAACTTCTACTGAATCCAAGTCCACAGATACTTTTCATGGAGTTGTGCATAAAATTACTTAAACCAGGTGGGCGACTTGGTATTGTCGTCCCTGAAAGCATGATTTCCAATAGTTCTTCGGGACATGTTGTTCAATATATGTTGGAAATGCTAAATATTCGTGCAGTAGTTGGCATGCCAGAAAATCTATTCAAGACATCCGGCAAAGGTGGGACACATACAAAGACTTGCCTCATCGTCGCAGAACGGAAAAAAGCAAAAGCAAAAACTCCGACTGATATATTCATGGCTGAAGCTAAATGGTGCGGTCACGATAGTAGAGGGAATTTCATCCCGCATAATGATTTACCACCGATCTTAAAAAATTTCCTACAGAAGCCGTCATCAGCCGACGATTCGCTTGGGTATTCTGTCGCGATTAATGCCCTTAAGGATTTTATTTTAGCTCCGCGCTATTATGATCCATCTTCAGAAAATTCACTCAAAGAATTGCGATCTTCCCATGAGATGTTATTGATATCTGATTTAGTCGAAAATGGCGTACTTGAGTTTTCGACTGGTGATGAGATAGGGAAGCTTTCTTATGGTACTGGTGAGATTCCGTTTATTCGAACGTCGGATATTTCGAACTGGGAGATAAAAACCGACCAAAAACACGGTGTGTCTGAAGAGGTATATCATCAATTTGCAGTGAAGCAAGATATCCGAGAGGGCGACATTTTGATGGTGCGTGATGGGACTTATCTTATTGGCACTTGCGCATATGTTTCCAAATATAATACGAAAATATTATATCAGAGTCATCTTTACAAGATTCGAGTATTGAAGCCAGAATTTCTTTCGCCTTACTTGTTGCTTGCAGCGCTCTCGTGCAAACAAGTGGTCGCGCAAATTCAGTCAAAGCGTTTTACTCAGGATATCATCGACACCTTAGGCAAACGTGTTTTAGAAATCGTATTGCCTATACCTCGAGACAAGTCGGTTAGGCGTAGTATTGAGGACATCGTTCGACAATCGATCCATGACAGAATTGAGGCACGTGAACTTGCTCGAAAGGCAACGATATTAATTTCAAAAAAAATCGATTTGCTTGATGCGGCTTAATCATTCACTATTGGCAGAAACAGAGTCTCAACTCTTGGGAGAAATGTAATAGTTAGATACAGTTTTGAATTGGAAGCCTATGTGCTAAATAATTTTCGTCAAACCGCTTGCCTGTATGGATGACGCCATAGACTAGATGCGCGAGCTTGTGGACTAAAGCACTGATAATGGCACGTTTATTTATACCCGTCGCTAGCAGCCGTTCGGCAAATAGGTTTAGTGTCGGGTGTGACAACGTGCCACAATGCTTGGAATAAAAAGCGCTGCCCTTAAAGAAGAATTTTCTGCCTTGTTCTCCATCGGTCTGCCCACAGAGATGCCCGCGATGCACTGTTTTGGCGTAATGCTGAGAAATGCTGCGAAAGCCTCCGCGTTGTCGAAACGCCGTATTTCGCCGAGCAACGCAGGGGTTAAGTCGGGTAAACGAACACAAGCTCTACCAATTCAGATTCGCAGAGTCGGCGGCTGGTTTTCCAATGCCGCAGCTGACTTTAATGCTACACCCGCACATTCCATCGAACTAAGTGCCACCTAACTAACGTAAGTAGTGTCCTGGATAATCATTGCATGTAAAACTGCGGTCGCCTGCCGCACAGCACAGCACAGCGCCATTACGTGCGGCATTGGCGGCGATCTTATCGAGTTTGAAGGGATATGATCGGACACGTGCCCGTTTGCCAGGCTGATCCCCTACCCCTAAGTCAGTTGTTCCGATGCATTGCCGCTAGTGCTTCGATAGACCGCACACCCGCGAGCATCTTATCGCGCGCCGAGGAGTTGGCCGAGTGCACAGTAATCTTAGGTGGCACAAAACCGCGCAATGCCACAGCCTCTTCGATCCATAACACAATGTCGTATCCGGTGCCGCGTCTGTCGTCACCGAGGTCATGGTCTAGGCTCAACTCAAGAACCAAACCGCTTTCTAGCAACGCGATCACCTCGATCGGCCAGTAGGTACGGACCCAGCCTTCCGGTGTAACGCGTTCATCGTCCAAGAAAACTCGCATATTTGTTCTGCCGTAAGTGGATCTTCAACCGCGCTATGAATAAGGACACGGATATAGATGGTGCGCGCTAGACGCGCACCATTGCAACATTGCTTTAATTTCTCCAGTCACGAATAATATGTGAGTCTGACCGAAATCACGTTTTAGCAAGACGCTTAAGCGCCGCAATGAACCGGAATATTTGAGCTTTTTCGTCAGATGCTCCCTCTTGGAATTCGACGAACGATACGCCAGTTGCCTGCTCGCTAAGTTGCAGCTTACGTAGGTATTGACGCACCACGGGTCCGCTCAATTGTCGCGTACTATTACTGATCCGTATACTCGAACCGGCGTTTGCCACCACGTGCGATCCACCTTTAGAGGGCTTTGTTGTCGCCCCAGCGATTCTACATTTTACGAGAAAATGCCGCGTCTTCATTGTCGGCGTGCCCAGCACAGCGGAAACCGTATTTGACTTGATCCATACCGCAATTGCATTGACCACATCGTCGGTGTTTTGAGCAATATCAGCAGTAGGAAACTCATCTGCCGTGACGTCTACGACGAAATCAAAGACTTGGTCGTCAGTAACCTCGGAGTCTAATCGACGACCATTCCTGTGCAAGGCGGTTAAGAGCGTGACCAAGGCAGTTCTTTTATTCCCGTTATGGAATGGGTGATTTTTTGTCAATGAATGGAAGAGCGCCCCAAGTTTGCTTTCGAGTGAGATATATTTATCCACGCCTCCTGCCCCGGTATGCGGACGCGAACATGCGGACTGGAGGAGTGCAAGCGACTTCACGCCAGCTGGGGAAATTGGATCGCTCTCCTCCACAAATAGTTGAACTAGCCCCTCATGTACTGACACCACCGCAGAATTATCTGGAATCCACATCAAAACCACCTCACTCTGGGAATATTTATAAATCGACAATCAATTGTACTCGAGATTGTATCTACGAGCGGGTGAAAGTGAACCCTTCGATCATGTAAGTGCGATTTTTGAAATTGGTCTGAAATCGGCGTAGAGTCGGTTTGCTCACAGTGAGGACCGTAGCCCGCAAAACATCGCACAATCTAACTAGTGAGGCGACACTCTGCTTGCTTGCGTAGCGCCCTAATATTGCATTGTGCTGTGTTGGCGTCGTTGGTACCAGAGGGTCCCGTCTGGTAATTGGGAACAAGCTCCGGAGCTTACCTTGACATCTTAAACTGCGGTAGCCTGCTGCGAAGCACAACGTCATCTGTGCTATTGTGGCAACAGTCTTATCGAGCTTTGAGGGATATCGCCGGGCCCGTGTCCGTTTGCCAGACTTGGCCTCCTTCCCCTGCAAAGTTTGGCGCATTTGGCAAATTCCGCCTGCGCGATCAATGCACCTGTTCATGAGTAAGGTAGGTAAATGCGGCATTCAAATTAGTTCACAAAGTCGTGAAAATATAACAACATTACGTCGGAAACTCGGGTCAAAACTCAATGAATTTAAGAAATTTCGTTGGCTCGTTACGCCGTAACACGAACGCTTTTAGACGCTCTCGACCGGTGTCAATGGTAGAGCCAACTTCCGTTAACTGAGCCGCTAAAACCCGGCCCCCATGCGGCTTGCAACGAATCCGCACTGTTCACCTATCACATCCGAAACCCCAATCGCCGACCACATCCCTCGCTTACAGTACGTCGAGTCCGGCTCCTTACCAAGAAATTCTTAGTGCTTGTCACGGACTTGTCGGTTGTTTCGTTCATGCCTCCCCTTACGCTACGCAGCATAAAAACCTCAGCGGGCAGATTCTTTTCAAAATGCAAGTGTATGATTTCGTTGACACGGCGCAATTCGGCGCCTTCCGCTAGAGAACATGTTGACGATGAAATTTCTTACCGCGTTCGTTGCTCTCGCGCTTGCGTTTCCACTGGCGCAGGCGCAGCGCGTTAGCACGACAACACCGCAATCGGCGCCATTGTCTGTGCCAGCCAGCCCGGCAGCGCCGGAAGAGCGCGAGTTACAGTCGCACGAGCATTACCGCAACAAGGATGGAAACGTCGTCCATGCGCCGGCGAAGTCGGTCCAGTATCAGGTGCCGGCCGGCGCTAATGCCAGGTGCCGCGATGGGACGTACAGTTTCAGCCAGCATCGCCGCGGCACATGCTCGCATCATGGTGGCGTTGGTAGCTGGCTATGAACGGTCGTCGCACCTGACGGAGCTTGGGGCCGCGTTTCGTATCGACCCGCGTGATACGGCCCGCTGGCCCGGGGCCTTGTAAAAGCAAAGCACACCGGGCAAGCCGGATACACGAGATTTCCGCGATCTTGCTGAGAGCCTAGGCGTCCGGCGCGGACCAGACCAGGTTCCACAGGTGGCCATCGATGTCCTCAAAGCCCTGGTTGTACATGAAACCATGATCCTCTGGGGGATGCGGCGTGCGGCCGCCGGCCGCGATGGCCTTGGCGATCAGGCTGTCGAGCTCGTCCCGGCTTTCGCAACTCAGGCAAATAACCACTTCAGTGGATTGCTTTGCGTCTGCGACGGGTTTGTCGATCAGGGATGCAAAGAAAGATTCTGTCGTCAGCATCGCCTGGATGGTGCCTTCGACGATATTCATGAACGCCGCATTCTCTCCGCTGAACCGGGCATCGAAGGTAAAGCCGAGTGCCGAAAAGAAAACCCTGGATTTCTCCAGGTCCTGCACCGGCAAATTCAGGATGATCTGACTGTTCATCGCGTTTCCTCGTTCGTGGGAAGGGCAATTTGTGCGTCGTTCTTGCAACAGGTTAAGGCGCGCACAATCGATACGCAACCGAAAATAGTCTGCGACAGGATCACGATAGATCAGAGGGCAGGAATGACGAATAAAACGATGTCATCTACGGCCCGTTAAAATCTAACATCATCTGGTAGCGGCCGTCAGCTACTTACGTCACCTGGTCCTGCGTCTGCAACCAGAGAAAAACAGTGGTGGCATTTTGCGGCACGACTGCCAGCGAATCCGTGGCGAATGCGGGTCACTGTCCCGTAGCTGATCTGCCGTCGATGCATTGACGGTTCGCCGTCCACCAAGATGCGTCGCGGCTGGATTCAGGTAATCTGGTTTCATCTTCCTGCAAAGTTTGCCAACAGATCCGCCCTCTTGTCGAATGGAACGTACATGGCCAAATATTTGATCTCGTTTCCCAGTGCAGCGATGATCGTGCCCGACGGCGAGCTGGAATCGGTCGGGGGCGACGCACGGGCAGTGATCGATGCGGCAAAGGGGGCCGGCGTGTATGTGTTCGCCGGCGGTATCGACGACAGCGTAGCGCCGGTGCTCGTCGCGGCCGACGGCACAGCTACCGAGGGCGGCTATCCCTGGGCGCCGTCGCTCGATGGCGGCTTCGCCGTACTCGAGCTGCCCTCGCGGGAGGAAGCGGTGGCATGGGCGGCGCGCCTTGCGACAGCCTGCCGATGCGCACAGGAAGTGCGGGTTTTCGGTTTCGACCCTGCGTCCTGAACGCGTGCACCCGGCTGTGGAACGCGGTGGCGCCGTTCGTGGCGACCATGTGGGTCGATCTTCGAACGCACCGAAATCAGATTCTTCCCATCTGGTGATGAAAGAATCTTCGACGCCTGCCTGGAGTCGTTGCCGGTCGCGCGGCCGTACGGGGCAGCCGGCTCGCCCTGGCGTTCAACTTGCTCGGCCCGATGACAGCGATTCGGATCGTACCCCGGACATGGCATCGTGATTCAGCGTGCGTGAATTAGCTGAAACGAAGCCTGAACCTGTCCCCTTTTGACTGGTCAAATAAAGAGGAGACGCCTGGCGGTGTCTGTCAGCCATGCCACGGCCAGCAACCCGGTCAAACATGCCCCGATTTGCGCCTGACTAGTGGGTACGTCATGCGGATTTTTGGCAGTAGCCAATCTTCCGTATTTCACGAAACGATACAGCACAGGGGGATCTATGCCAAGCACGCATAAGTTTTTTCTAGCATCAGTGTTAATTTCTCTGGCTTTCACCGCGAATGCCGGTGATAAAAAGCAAGGCCTCATCTCGAAGACAATCGAAATCGTCCTGACGCGCTATGCGCAAGACCTGACCAGTGGCTCGCTCAACCTGCTGAAAAGGCGAGTCTGCCAGGATCCTGCGCTGAGAGAGAGCATCGTCGCGACCGCCACCGACAAAATGATCAGAGCGCACGTTACCAAACTTGACCATGCTGCCCTTCGTCCCGTGATCGAAGAAAAGCTGACCTATTCGATTGATTGCGGAGGAATGGCCCAACAATAATCTCTCGGCGGCCTGTCTGCCAATGCGCGCGGGACCAGCAGGATGCCTGGGTCGCCCCATTGGCCTGCGTGCCGCTTTCTAGCCATGCAGCGTTGTCACCGCAACGCACCCGCTTGACCCGTTTGCCGTGGGTAACTGCAGTCGATGCATTGGCGGGCAGCATCCTTGACGCTCACGCAATCGACCGTCCACGTCCAACCGCCATCAAGCCAGCGCCACCGGCGCCTGCTTCGCCCACCACGCCGAAAATGCCGCCGGCGCCATCGGGCGCGCGTAGACATAACCTTGTACTTCGTCGCAGGCAAGCTGGCGCAGGCGCTCCAGCACATCGCCGGTCTCGACGCCCTCTGCCACCACCCGGTATCCCAATGCGTGCGACATGCCGATCATGGTGGCGACCAGCACATCCGTGCGGGCGTCGGACAACATGCTGCGGATGAAACTCTGGTCGATCTTGACGGTGTCCGCAGGCAGATTCTGCAGGTATGACAGGCTGCTGTAGCCGGTGCCGAAATCGTCGATCGCAAGCTTGATGCCGGCGTCCGCAATGCGGTTCAGGATGGCCGTGGCCTGTTTCTGGTTTTCCAGGACGGCGCTTTCGGTGATTTCCAGTTCCAGCATGCCGGGCGCCACGCCATGGCGGGCCACTGCCGCCGTGACGCGTTCGGCAAAGTCGGGTTCCATCAGGTTGGCCGAGGACACGTTGACGGAGATCGTCAGCGCGATGCCCTGGCGCTGCCATGTGGCCAGCTGCGCCAGCGCGGCGTCCAGCACCCAGGCGGTGGCGGTGCGCACGACCGAGGTCTGCTCGATGACCGGGATGAATTCTCCCGGCGAGACGGCGCCCAGCGTGGGATGGTCCCAGCGCAGCAGCGCCTCGGCGCCGACGCAGGCGCCGCTGGCGAGGTCGATGCGTGGCTGGAAAGCCAGGTGCAGCTGGCCGTCGCGTTCGAGCGCCGCGCCGAACGCGCCAAGCAGCGCGAAGCGGCGCTGGTAGACCAGGTCGTGCTGCGGATCGAAGATGCCGACCCGGCCCGCGATGTCGACCGCGCTCCTGGCGGCGCTGTGGCACCAGCGCAGCACATCCACGCACGACGTCTGCCCGGTGAAAAACGGGGTGAGCCCGAACGTGGCGGTGGTCACGAACCGGCCGCTGCCCGACGATGCATGGTCCGACAAGGCGCGGCGCAGGTGGCCGAGCATGGCCTGATCGTCGTCGCCGGCCGGGACAATCCACGCGAAATGGGTCGGACCGACGTGATAGATCCGCACCGCCGGGTCGAGATGGCCGCGCAGCCAGGCGGCCGCTTCGCGCAGGATCTCGTCGAGGTAGGACACGCCCAGGACACGCACGGCAGCATCGAGCTGTTCCGGCGTGGCCAGGTTCAGGACCACGGCCACGTGCCGCGTCCCGGGCGGGCGGTCGAGGCAGAAATCGTCGAAGTCCTCGATGAACTGGGTGCGGTTGGGCAAGCCGCTGAACGAGTCGAGCCGCCCGAGGGCATGCTGCAATTCGATCTGGGCCATGACCATCGCGGCCATATCCTTGAGCAGCGCGGTCTCTTCGCCGGTGACCGTACGCGGCGCCGTTCCCAGCACGCACATCGCGCCCAGGCGATAACCGTCGCGCGTGATCAGCGGCGCACCGGCGTAGAAACGGATGCCTTCGCTGGCCAGCATGCTGGTGCGCAGCGCGGGATGCTGCAGCATGTCCTCCACCACCAGCACATCGGTGGAGTCGGAATCGGTCACCAGCGAGCAAGGTGTGGGAAAGCGTGGAATCTGCCTGCGTTCGACGCCGACCCGCGACTTGAACCACTGGCGGTCGCTGTCGCTCAGCGACACGGCGGCCACGGGCAGGTCGAACACGCGTGCCGCAACGCGCGTGATGCGGTCGAATGCATCGGACGGCGGCGTGTCGAGCAGGTTCAATTCGCGCAAGGCGTGCAGGCGGCGTAATTCGTGCGGGGTCCGCACGCAATCGGCTGGCGTCATGACAAGGTCCGGCAACATGCGTCGCGTCAGGCCGCGGCCCAGGTGAGCGCGCGCCCTGCATCGCGCGCCGGGCGTCCATCCGCGCGCGGCGTGTCGCCGAGCTGGAAGACGTCGACGACCGCCGCCAGTTCGCCGGCCTGGCTTTGCAGCGAGTTGGCGGCGCTGGCCGCCTCGTCGACCAGGGACGCGTTCTGCTGCGTCACATGGTCGAGCTTGCTCACCGCGCCGTCGATGTCATCGATGCCGCGCCGCTGTTCGCCCGTCGCCTGGCTGATCAGCCCCACCAGCTCGGTCACGCGGCTGATTCCCGCGACGACATCGCGCATCGTGTCGCCGGCCTGCTCGACGAGCACGGTACCGGTGTTTACCTGCGCCACCGATTCGTCGATGAGCTGTTTGATCTCGTGCGCCGCGGACGCCGAACGATGGGCCAGCTGGCGCACCTCGGAGGCAACCACCGCGAAGCCGCGGCCCTGTTCGCCGGCCCGCGCCGCTTCCACGGCGGCATTCAGCGCCAGGATGTTGGTCTGGAACGAGATGCCGTCGATGATTCCAATAATGTCGGCAATCTTTTTAGACGAACCATTGATCAGCCCCATTGTCTGGATCACCTGGCCGACAGCTTGTCCGCCCTGCTCCGACACCGCCGACGCCTGCTTCGACAAGGCGTCTGCCTGCAATGCGCTCTCGGCGTTGCTGCGCACGGACACGATCAATTGCCTGATTCCCGAAGCCACTTCGGCCAGCGTCCCGGCCTGGTGCTCGGTACGCTCGGACAGATGCAGGTTTCCGGAGGCAATGGCGGTCGATGACGAGGCCATGGTGTGCGTGCCGCTGCGGACCTTGGTCACGATGCCGGTCAGGTTGTCGCGCATGCTCTTGATGGCAAACAGCAGGCTGGACGTATCGCCGCGCGCCAGTGCCACTTCCACGCTCAGGTCGCCCTGGGCGATGCGGTAGGCGATCTCGGCGGCGTATTGCGGCTCGCCGCCCAGCTGGCGCAACAACCCGCGGGTGATGAACACGGCAATGCCGATCGCCACCGCGACGCTGGCCGCGGCCAGGCCGGCAATCCAGGCGAGGGACTTGGACTGTTCGGCGTCCGCCGCGCGGGAAGCGCGCGATGCATCGGCCTGCACCGTCTGCAGCACCTTGTTAATTGCAATAACGATCCGGCGGCGCAGGGGGCTGCATTCCTCGACCAGGAACAGCCCATACTCGGCCATCTTGCCCGCTTCACGGTACTGGCGCGGCCGCTTGAGTTCCTCCGCCATGGCCAGCAGCCCCCGCTTGACCTCTGTAAAATCGGCATTGGTGCCGAATTTATCGTCCATTTTCGCCAGGGCGTCCAGGTAGATGGCCTTCTGGGCGTCGAGAAGATCGAGTTCCTTGGCAGCATCGGCAGCGCTTGAAAAGATGTACGCATTGCGCGCCGCCAGCCCGGTCTGGTCCAGCGCTTCACGTGCGACATACAGGGGCTCGAGCTTTTCAGCCATCACGCGATCCTGCACTTCCACCGCGCGGCTGATGGCCTGGATGCGCAAGGTGGAGAATACGGCCAGCACCAGCATCATGGCGACGAGGGTGCCAAACCCGATATACATCTGCAGGCCGATCTTCATGCGTTTTTTAGATACAGACATTTTTCTTCTCTCACTGGATGAATGTGACGAACAAGATGCGGCTGGCCGACAAAAGCTGATGAAACTGACGAATTTGAGCATCTCACAATATTTAGTGCATTATTACATCTTTTATTTCCTTTCGTAAATCAAATTTGATAAAATTGACGCAGGCAGGCGGCCATCGTCATTTTTCGATGCCAGGCTGCCAGGCAGAAAGGGCAACATGCAAGCGCACGACAATCGCAGTGAACCGACGGAAATCGTCACCACGAAACAGGCGGCGGAGATGCTGGGCGTTGCTGTCAGTACCGTGCAGAAATGGGTGGAACTGGGCAAGCTGGCGTCATGGAAGACCCCGGGCGGGCATCGGCGCATACCGCTCTCGTCGATTCACACCGTGTTGCAAAGCAGCGTCACCACGCTGCCTTTGCAGGGATCGATACCGTTGAGGGGAAATGACGCGCCGCGCGTGGGGGAAGTGCATGACGCCGCTAGCCCGGCCGTGGACGAAGCGGTGCGGCTGGACGCCACCCGCGCCACCGGCCTCTTCGATACGCCGGCGCACGCGCACTACGACCGCATCGTGCGCGTGGCCGCGCTGTTGACGGAGATGCCCATCGCGCTCGTGTCACTGCTGGACGAGAAGCGCCAATGGTTCAAATCGCGTATTGGCCTGAGTATCACGGAGACACCGCGGTCCTGGGCATTTTGCAACTACACGATCCTGGAAAATAAAATCATGATCGTCGAGGATGCCACACGGGATGCGCGGTTCGCGGAAAACCCGCTGGTGACCGGCCATGAAGCGATCCGGTTTTATGCGGGTGTGCCGCTGGTGGACAAGAATGCGTGCCGCCTCGGCACGCTGTGCGTCCTGGACCGGGTGCCACGCCGGTTGACGCACGACCAGGTCTGGGCATTGACCGAGCTGGCGAGCATTGTGTCGGAAGAGATCCAGCGCACCTGCGTCGACCTGGCCTGACGCCAACAATCACATAGCGCCGCTACCTGCGCGCCAGCGTCCCCGATCCAATCACGACGCGCTGGTCGGACAGGCGCGCATCCGGCACATAGCTCATGATCACATCGTCCTGCCATGTGCCCAGGCCAAACACCGTGGCGATATTACCATCGGCGCTGGCAAATTTACTGGCACTCTGGGCGAACATTTCGATGGGCTCGCCGTCGTTAATTGAAAGAAAGACGCGGTTCATGCGGGGCTTGACGTTCATCATCCAGCCATTCGACATGGCGTAGGTGCCACTGACCTGTCTTGCTTCGGACGGGTCGAGACGGTGATGGCGAACCTGGCCGCGCACTTGCACTTGCGCCAGGGCTTGCTGGGCTTCATCGGTCGATGCCATGGCAGGCGGCGCCTGGCCGGCCTGGGCGGAAACGACGGCGGGAACAGCGACGGCGCAAGCGGCCGCCAAAATCACGAACAAGGTGGATGGACGCATCATGGGCTCCTTTGGAACTTCACGTAAACGATCCGTCGCCGGAAGCTGGGTGCACCAGTGCCGGAGACGCGATCACCGCGTAGAAGTTTAGGAAACGGTCCGGAGAGCGCAAGACAGCCGAGGCAACATCACCAAACTGTCTTTCAGGAAGATTAGTGCGATGGACTGGACATGACTCAGTTTTGGAGGGAACCCGCCCCAGGCGTATCATGTCCGGCATCCGCTTCCCGGGCGCCCACGTCGGTGTGCTCGTCGAGCGCGAATTCACCGCGGTCGTAAGCCGCCAGGACATCCACGGCTTGCTGCAGGTGGCGCTCCGCCACCATGATGCGCACGCCGCCCAGGCCCGTGACGGCGCCGGCATACGCCTGCACCATGTTGGCATCGGACAGCTCGGCCGGCACGCCGCTGGCGGCCAGGCAGCCTTGCAGCATGGCGGCGTCGGTGGGCAGCGGGCGAGTCGCCACCACGTACAGATCGCTGCCCGGCACCGCCTTGACGTCCGGATGCGCCGCCAGCCATGTCTCTAAATTGCGTGCCATCGCCCCCTCCTCCATCAATGCAGCAATGCGGGAATCTGCCCGAGCAGGTACAGCACCACGCCGATCATGCCGCCTACGATGGTGCCGTTGATGCGGATGAATTGCAGGTCCTTGCCGATGTTCAGTTCGATCTGGTCCGACATTTCCTTGTCGTCCCATTTCTTGACCGTGTCCGCAATGTGCGCCGTCAGGAAGCCGGCAAATTCCGGCGCGATGCCACGCGCGGCGCTTTCCATGTTTTCATTGAGCGACTGGCGCAGCACCGGGTCCTCGGCCAAGGTGCGGCCCACCCACGCGCCGCTGGCGACGATACGCTGGCGCAGCACCGAGTCTTCGCTGTGCAGGTCGTTCTTCAGCCAGGTTTTCAGGTCGCCCCAGATTGCGCGCAGGTAGCCGTTCAGCGTATCGTCCTCGATCAGGTAGCGCTTGACCTGCTCGCCCTTGGCCAGGAAGGCCGGATCGGCTTTCAGGCGCTCGACGAATTCCGCCGTATAAGTATCGAAGCGCTGGCGCAGCGGATGGTCGGGGTCCTCGGACACCTTCGTGAGGATATTCGCCGCCATGCGCACCGCCACTTCGGCGCCCTTGCGGCCGATCGCGTCGGTGGGCAGCATCTTCTCGATGAACGCGTAGTCTTCACGCAGCCAGTCGACGATGCCCTGTGCCAGGTATTGTTGGGTGTCTTCGTTTTCCAGCAGGCCGGACAATTGGCCGATGCCTTCGTTGAGCAGTTCCTGGTGGCGCCGGTTCGCGGTCAGCCCTTCGAGCATCATGCCGGCCGACTGGGAAAAATCGATGCTGCCGATCAGGCCGTGCACGGCCTTGCCGATAAAACGCTGGACGGCGGCGTCCTCGACGAAATCGAGCGCCCACGACGCCATCTTGACCAGGTAGTCGCCCAGGCGCGCCGCGTTTTGCGGCAGCACCAGCCAGTCGGCCGCCACCTTGGCCGGATCGTGGCGCCGGATGAGGGCGACGATCGACTCCGTGTCGAGGAATTTTTCGCGCACGAACAGGGCCAGGTTGTCGGCAATTTTGATCTTGTTCTTCGGGATGATCTCGGTGTGGCGCGACACCAGCGGAATGGGCACGCGCCGGAACAGCGCCACCACCGCGAACCAGTCGGCCAGCGCGCCCACCATGGCCGCTTCGGCAAAAGCCTTCAACAAGCCCACGCCCCAATTGGGCGGGAGGAACAGCGTGATGACGAACAGGACCGCCGCGGCCCCGAACAGGCTCAGTGCGAGCGTTTTTGCGCGGTTCAGTTCCGCTTGTTTTTCTGCTTGCTTTTCCATGCTGCGCCAGATCCCTTGCATTTGTTATCAACCCGGCCATGCTATCCGACTTCGGCCCTCATCAGCGCTTCATTTGGGCCGTTTTCGCCGGATTCGGTACCGATTGCCGTCCCGGCAGGCGCGAACGTCAATACGACCGGCCGCGTCGCCTATACTGTGGCCTGGCCGACATCACAGAAGGAACCCCGACGCATGCATGAAAATTTCAGCCTGATCACCACCGTCGCCGCCGCCCTCGGGTTCGGCCTTATTTTCGGCATGATCGCCGTGCGCTTCAAGCTGCCGGCGCTGGTCGGCTACCTGGCCGCCGGCGTCCTGATCGGCCCGGCCACGCCGGGCTTCGTCGCCGATGTCGCGCTGGCCTCGCAGCTGGCGGAAATCGGCGTCATGCTCCTGATGTTCGGGGTCGGGCTGCACTTTTCGCTGAAGGACCTGATGGAAGTGCGGCGCATCGCCCTGCCCGGCGCGGTCCTGCAGATCGCGGTCGCCACGGCGATGGGCATGGGGGTGGCTTACTGGTGGGGCTGGGGCATCGGCGCGGGGCTGGTATTCGGCCTGGCGCTGTCGGTGGCCAGCACGGTGGTGCTGCTGCGCGCGCTGGAAGAACGGGGCGAACTCGATTCCTTCAACGGCCGTATCGCGGTCGGCTGGCTGGTGGTCGAAGACCTGGTGACGGTGCTGATGCTGGTGATGCTGCCCGCGCTGGCCGGCCCCCTGGGCGGCAAGGCGGCCGCGGGCGGCGGCTCGCTGTGGGGCACGCTGGCCATGACGCTGGGCCAGGTCGCGGCATTCGTGGTCTTCATGCTGGTGGTGGGGCGCAAGCTGTTCCCGTGGTTCCTGTGGCGCGTGGCGCGCACCGGTTCGCGCGAGCTGTTTACGCTGGCCGTGATTGCCGCGGCAGTGGGCATCGCTTACGGATCGGCCGAATTGTTCGGCGTGTCGTTCGCGCTGGGCGCCTTTTTTGCCGGCATGGTGCTGCGCGAGTCGGAACTGTCGCACCGCGCGGCGCAGGAGTCGCTGCCGCTGCGCGACGCGTTCTCCGTACTGTTCTTCGTTTCGGTGGGCATGCTGTTCGACCCGATGGTGCTGGTGCAGCATCCGCTGCAGGTGCTCGCGACTGTCGCCATCATCCTGGTCGGCAAATCGCTGGCCGCGTTCGTGCTGGTGGTGGCGCTGCGCTACCCGGTCAACACCGCCATCACGGTGTCGGCCAGCCTGGCGCAGATCGGCGAGTTTTCCTTTATTCTGGCCGCGCTGGGCATGTCGCTCGGATTGCTGCCGGAGCTGGGCCAGAACCTGATCCTGGCCGGCGCCATCATCTCGATTGCGGTCAACCCGCTGCTGTTTAAAATCGCCCAGCCGCTGCAGCGCATCCTGCGCGACAAATCGGACGTGGCGCGCAAGCTGGAGCGCTCGGCCGATCCGCTGGCCGAGCTGCCGATGTCCGTCAGCCAGGAAAAACTGTCAGGCCAGGTGGTGCTGGTGGGGTATGGCCGCGTGGGGCGGCATATCGCCAAAGCGCTCGATGACCAGGGCATTTCGTATGTCGTGGCCGAGCAGAACCGCGAACTGGTCGACAAGCTGCGCCGCGCCGACCAGCCGGCGGTGGCCGGCAACGCCGCCGAGCCGGCCGTGCTGATCCAGGCGCATATCGCGCATGCCGCGATGCTGGTGATCGCCACGCCGGACACCTTTCACGTACGCGCGATGATCGAAACGGCGCGGGCGCTCAATCCTGCGATCCGGTGCGTCGTGCGGACGCACAATATGGAAGAGGCGGAGCTGCTGCGCAGCGAAAATGTCGGGGAAGTGTTCGTCGGCGAGCAGGAGCTGGCGGGCAGCATGACGCGGCATGTGCTGGCGAAGCTGGGGGAAGTGGCGGCGCATTGAATGCGTCATACCGATAACCTGAAGACCGTCATTTCGAGCAATCCGAAAGATGACGGTGTTCAGGACGACGGTGCAAGGTGATGGAGGTGAACGAAGTGCCGGTAGTGCCGGTAAGGACGGCGCTTACGCCACCGCACCTTCCGAACACAGCTTCAAACCGGCACTGCGCGGGCCGTGCAGGTGCGCCATCAGCATCTCGCTGCGCTCTTCCAGCAGCGCAAACACGGCATCCTTCGACAGCACGTACTGGTCCAGCAAGGTATCCTTCAGCGACTCGATCACCGCCTTGTAATCGCGGATCGCGCCCAGCGTGTAGCTGTAGAGCTCATCGGATTTTTCCTCGACCTGGCGCACGGTGTGCTCGCCGCCCTCCTGCTTCAACTGGCTGTAATCGAGCTTCGAGCGCGAGTACATCGACAGGCGGTTGACCATCAGATTGAGCATCTTCGTTGCCTTCTCGATGTCGTTCTGGCTGCCCACCGAAATCCCGCGCGCACCATAAAACAGCTCTTCCGCGGCCACGCCGCCGTACAGCTGGATCACATCGCGCTCGAGCTCTTCGAGGGTGCGCAGCGAGACATCGTCGCCCGACTGCAGCACGTAGCCCAGCGCGCCGATCTTCGAGACCGACTCGGTGGAGATTTTCAGCAGGTGCGACTTTTCCTTCACCTCTTCCAGGCTCAGGCCCTGGCGCAGGTACGGGTCGATCTGCATGAAGAAGTGGCCCAGTTCATGCAAGGCCACGCGCTCGCGCTGCTTGTGTTTTTCGGCCGTCGTGGCGCGGTCGGTCAGGCCGATGGTGGCGCGCTCGAAAGCGCGGAACATCAGGTCCGTGTTGATGATGGTTTTTTCCTGGATCGAGATCATCGAGGCGCGCTCGACGACAGTCTCCAGCAGTGCCGGGCTGAGGTTCGCGGTCATCTCGGCCACCTGGTTCAGGTCGAGGTCCTGCCAGTCGACGAGACCATCCTTTTTACGCGACAGGAAGCTGCGCAGCAGTTCGCTGCGCTCGAATTTGTTCGGCAGGCGGAAATTGATCTTCACGGAGAAGCGGCGCAGCATGGCTTCGTCCATCTCGCTCGAGGCATCGTCGAAGTTCGACGCCACCACCCAGATCACGCCCTGGCCCTTGTCGCTCTTCACGCCGTCCAGCAAGCCCAGCAAGGTGTTCGCGGTGTCGTCTTCCCACTTTTTTTCACCACGGCCGCGCGGTGTGACCAGGGTCTGCGCTTCGTCGAGGAAAATGATGCAGCTGCCGCGCGCGCAGGCCTTGCGGTACAGCGCGTTCAGCGCTTTCGAGCCGCCACCCACATAGCCCGACTCCAGCGCCGAGCCCGAGGCCTGGATCAGCGGCACGTTCAGGCGCTTGGCCAGGTAGCCCACCAGCTTGGTCTTGCCGGTGCCGGCAGGGCCGGTCAGCATCACATTGAATGGCTTGTCGATATTGTGCGACTGGTATTCGCTGCGGTTGCGGATCATGTCTTCCAGGTGCAGCACTTCCTGCTTGATGTCGTCCATGCCGATCAGGTCATCCATGCTGCCCTTGAGCTTGTCCGGCGAGATCACGGACGCGTTCATGCCCATGCCGGGAATGCCGAACTTGATTGCGTACAAGATGAACAGCAGCACGGTGATGTCGAGCGCGTGGCGCTTCAGGAAAGCGCTGATGTCGGACCAGGCGCCGTTTTCGCCGTCGTCGAGCAGGACTGCCTTGTGCGACGCGAGGAAATCGTCTTTTGCGATCGAATACGGGATGGCGTTTTTCAGCAGGACTTCGCGCTCGAGGGCGAAGTGCGAGCTGCTCGGCACCTTGACCACGTGCAGCGCGGCCGCATCGCGGAACTTGAACACGTAGCGCGGCGACTCCGACAGCGGCTTGGCCACCATCAGGAAATCGAGCTTGTCCTTTTGCGTGGCCAGCTGGGTGATCTCGGAAATGTTCTGCGAGCGTACCACCGGGCTGGCGTCCTGCGGCACGTCGGTGCTGTAGACAGTCAAGCCAACCGCGGCGCCGAGCGCCAGCGCGCTGGCGATGCGCACATAAACGTTTTTGAATGCAACTTGAAGTCGTGAAAAATCAGGCATGGAGTTCTCTATTCCTGTGAGTCTGGCTTGAAGGGGATGCGGGGCCGGTTGCGAGCGAATCTCGAGCAAACCAGCTGCGGCTCTGAGGCCGTTGACTGGCGGACATGTCATTCCGCCATGGTTTTAGTGCTGTACGGCAATAAGTAAGGAAACTATACCTGCAAAAAAAACGCAGGTATACCGATCTGGCGCAATATTTTGTGACAAATTGCAGTTGTGGTGAGTTTGTCTATCGATTCCATTGGCAGGCTGGCAAACAAGCTTATCGCACTGACAAAAATTGGCCGTGGCATGCATTTTCGACATGGCGCCGCCGCGACGATGTTGGCGTTATGACAGCAACCCGCTACGGCTGGGTGGCGCGTTTTGCGCCCGTGTGCGCGCCTGTCGTTTTTACGCCCGCCACGCCGTATCGGATGCAAATTCAACTTGCATGGCTGGCGTCGCCCGCTAAGCTGAGAAGACACGGTGTGGCCGATCCCGGCTGCGCGAAAGGAGTCGGGCATGGTGCGAACACTCAGCGGCCTGTTGCTGGCGGTGGTCCTGTGGAGCATGCCGAGCGGCGCGCGCCCGTCAGGGCGCCCCTATTTGCCGGCCACACCGGCAGCGCCCAGCATCCTGGAACAGCCTGCCGATGCCGACCTGCTGGTCGTGGCGCATGCCGATATTGTACTGCCGCCGGGAGCGGTCACGCCATTGCCTGCGCTGCCGGAGCCCGCGGTCTTCATCATGATGCTGCTTGGCGTAGGCGTGCTGGGCTACCGCTCGCGGCGCCATGCGAGCGAGACGTTCCGCTGAATTTTCCTGGAGCGCCAGGCTTTACGTGCCGTCGGCGCAGAGCTGGTGCAGCTTGGTGACGGTGTTCCAGTTGCGCGCAGTGGTGGCGTCGCCCAGCAGCTTGCCCACCGCCGCCGCGGCCTGGCTGTCGAGCACGCCAGTAGGGCACCAGACGTACGCGGCGTGACGCCCCAGCGCCATGACGCCGGCGCCGGCTTCGGCGTCATGCTGGCACAGCGTCGCAACGTGCTCGCGCAAGGCGGGGTCGGCAATGACGAACACCATCAGGCGCGCGTGATCGTCCGCCAGCGCCAGCAGGCTGTTGTCGCTGACGATGGCGGACAATTCCGTACTCGACAGCACCATGACGCGCGCCGCCACGCCGAGCTTGAGCACCAGTGCCTCTTCGATCGCGGCTGCCGCGCGGTCCGGCGCCAGCGAGGCCGCGCTGAAGACGATATTGCCGCTGTTGAGCAGGCTGCGTACGTCCGCGTAGCCGAGGTCACTGACCAGCTTGCGCAGGTCGGCCATGGCCACGCGCTTGGCGCGGCCCACGTTGATGCCGCGCACCAGCGCGACGTAGCGTTGCATGGTCATGGAATCCCTTGCTGCCTTACTTGAGCAAGCCTTCGGCCCGCTGCGCCGCCTGCACGGACGGGCGCATGCCGACGCGAGCCTGCCAGGCCTGCAGGTTGCTGAAGTCGGACAGGTCGACTTTCAGCGCGGCCGCCCAGTTCGACACTGTGAACAAGTATGCGTCGGCCACCGAGAACGTGTCGCCGGTCAGGAATGGTTTGCCGGACAGCTCCTGCTCTATATAAGCATAGCGTTTCGCGAGCACCGCACGCCGGTCGCGCTGGACGTCGGCGCCGGCCTGGGGATTGAACAGCGGGCTGAAATTCTTGTGCAGCTCGCTTGAAATGAAATTCAGCAGCGCCACCAGCTGATAGCGCTCGAGCGTGCCGTTGGCGGGCGCGAGCTTCGATTCGGGTTTCAGGTCGGCCAGGAACTGGACGATGGCCGGCCCTTCGGTCAGCACCGTGCCATCCTTCAGCTCCAGCGCCGGCACGTAGCCGTTCGGGTTGATGCGGGTGAAATCCGCGCCGCCGGCGGTCATCCCGGTCTGGAAATCGACGCGCTCGATGGTGAACGTCAATCCGCTTTCCAGCAGCACGATGTGCGAGGCCATGGAGCAGGCTCCCGGACTGAAATAGAGTTTCATGCGATTCCTTTCTGGAAAGCTGCCCCGAGGCCGTGCACTGCCAGCCCGCCGTGGGGAGCTGGAGGCGCAGAGCATGGCGAGAATACAACAAAAGATCGCACAATGCTTGGTTACGCACAATCGTTGCCGCCATCAAAGTTTCCTCACTGCATATTTTATCGCCATAGTGCTACTATCGATCGATAATTAAAGGAGACTGGCATGAATGCAGCGCATCGGATGATCAGCCTGGACAAGGCAAGTGCAGGGATGGTGCTGTCCGCTGCCATCCTGGACCGGCAAGGTCAGGTTCTGCTGGCGCACGGCACGGTCCTGACAGGCGCCACGCTGGCCGCGCTGGGGCGCCATGAAGTGGCGATGCTGTCGATTGCCATCGAAGGCGAGGCGGCGCCGCCAGTCGATGTGGCGGTGGTCACGGCGCGGCTAGCCCACCTGTTCCGGGCTGTTGGCGCGGGATCCACGTCCCCGTCCGAGACTGCCAACGTCATCCTGCAACGCCACGTCGCATACTACCGTCTCGGCGCCGAGGTGGCGCCATGAATCCGCTGACCATCGAAGAAGTCCGCCAGGGCTTGCAGGATTTGCCTTCGCTGCCGGCGGTGGTCATGG
>Ga0265780_10003724_pt1 | contig 19921 bp, 17 predicted proteins | sample P1T30metagenome_FD_192432 | JGI IMG/M metagenome (GOLD analysis project Ga0265780, IMG submission 192432) | Plant litter microbial communities from East Loma Ridge, Irvine, California - P1 T30 | ecosystem: Environmental > Terrestrial > Plant litter > Unclassified | place: USA: California...
GACTGAGCAGCAGATGATCGATGCGGAGACCAGCATCCCGCCCATAAGCGTTCCGGAAATAGTCCCAGAAGGTGTAGATCGTCTCATCCGGGTGAAGAGTGCGGAGCGAGTCCGTCCAGCCCTGGTTGATAAGGCGCGCGTAGAGCGCCCGGACCTCGGGTGCGAAAAGGGCATCTTTGGTCCAGCGTTCCGGTTTGTAGACGTCGGCCTCCGTCGGCATGACGTTGAAGTCGCCGGCGAGCACCACCGGTAGGCCGCTCTCCAGCAGCGTCGCCGCGTGCGCGATGAGCTTTTCGAACCAGGCGAGCTTGTAGTCGAACTTTGGACCGGGGCGCGGATTGCCATTCGGCAGGTAGAGCCCGCCAATGATGATGCCGTTCACTGCGGCCTCGATGTAGCGGCTCTGCGTCGGATCGGGGTCGTCCGGCAGCCCGCGCCGCGTTTCGTGGATCTCACCGACGCGGCTGAGGATTGCGACGCCATTCCAGCTCTTCTGGCCGTGCCAGATCGCGTCGTAGCCAAGGTCGCGAATGGCGGTCGCCGGAAACCTCTCCTGCGGTGCCTTTAGCTCCTGCAGGCAGACGATATCCGGCTGCTCTTCCTCCAGCCAGCGCAGCAGCACGGGCAGGCGGCCGTTGACGCCGTTTACGTTGTAAGTGGCGATCTTCATGAGCTTTTCAGAGATCCGGGAGGACTTGGTCGGCGCGTCCCCAGCCGGCGAGCGTCTTCGAGCCTGCACGCTTCACCAGCTCGAAGGCATCGCCGACATGCCAGTGCGCCGGCTTGTCGATCGTCTCCATCTCCTTCCAGGTGATCGGCACGGCAACGGGGGCGCCGGCTCGGGCGCGAACGGCGTAGGGCATGACCGCCGTCGCACCACGCTGGTTGCGAAGGTAGTCGACGAAGATGCGGCCCTTGCGCTGCGCCTTCGGCAACGCTGCCGTGAAGTTGTCCGGGTCGCTCTGCGCTACGGCCATCGCAAGGCGGTGGGCGAAGTCCTTCACCTCTGGCCACTCGGCCTGCGGGGTCAGCGGAGCGATGACGTGCACGCCCTTGCCGCCGGTGACCATCGGAAAGGTCTCCAGGCCGATCTGTTTGAGGATGTCGCGGAACTGGAACGCGGCGCGTCGCACCGCCTCGAAGTCGAGGCCCTCGTCCGGATCGAGATCGAAGACGAGGCGATCCGCCTTTTCGACGTCCTCGATGCGGGCACCCCAGCCGTGAAATTCGATCGTCCCCATCTGCACGCAGGTGAGCAGGCCATCGGGCGTGTCGACGTAGAGGTACGGCTCTTCGTGGCCGTCCTTCTCCAGGATCGCGACATGATGCACGTTCGTGCCGAAGGTGCCGGCGTCGTGCTTCTGGAAGAAGCACTTCTTCGCCCGCCCTTGCGGGCAGCGGACGAGACTGATCGGTCTGCTGCCGACCCAAGGCAGCATGATCGGAGCGACAGCCGCATAATGGTCCGCGAGCTGACCTTTGGTGATGCCGCCCTCAGGATCAATGACGCGGTCGCGGTTGGTGATGACGACGCTGGATGCGACGTCGGCAGCTACGGCTGCAACCGGCGACTCCGTCTCGAGCACCACGGCCTCCGCCTTCTTGTCGGCGCGCAGGCCGAGGTAGCTCGGGTGGCGCAGCGTGCCGTCGTTCGTCATCTCGGTGTAGGCGATCTCAGCCACCAGCGTCGGCTTAATCCAATGGGTTCCCTTCACCGCCGCGCGTGCCGCCTTCACTGACGCTTCCTCGCTGCGGAGGGGCTCCATCAGCTCGCCGAGCTTAAGGATCTCGTCGTTATCGAAGCCGGTGCCGACCTTGCCGGCATAGCGAAGCTTGCCATCCTCATGGACGCCGAGCAGCAGCGAACGGAACCCGCGACCCTTGTCCGACGATGTCCAGCCGACGATCACGAACTCCTGCCGCTTGATGCACTTGGTCTTGAGCCAGGTGCCTGCTCGCGATCCGACGTAGGGTGCATCGGCTCGCTTGGAGATGACGCCCTCCAGCCCCGCCCCGCAGAACTTCTCGAATAGCGCCTCGCCCTTGCCGATGATGTGATCCGAATAGTGGATGGGTCCGGAGCTCCCCTCGAGCAGATTCGCCAAGCGCTTCTTGCGCTCGACCAGCGGCAGGCTCGTCAGATCCTCGCCGTCGAGACTGAGGAGATCGAACGCGTAGAACTCCAGCCGACCCGGCTCGGCCTTGATGGCGGATTGCAGCGTCTGAAAGTTCGTGCGGCCGTCGGCGTCGATCACCACTACCTCGCCGTCGATCAGCGCTGAGTTCGACGAGAGTGTCTCGGCCGCCGCCACGATTGGCTTGAACTTGTCCGTCCAGTCCAGACCGGATCGCGTGAATGCATGGGAGGCGCCATCGCCTACGCTCAGCAGACATCGATAGCCATCGAACTTCAGCTCGTGCAGCCAACGGTTTCCCTCGGGCACCCGATCGACCAGCGTGGCAAGCTGGATGGGCTGGAACGGGGGTGCCGGCGCTGCAGCGTCGGCGGTTCCCCGTCCTGCACCGCCGCCTTCATCGGTGCTGCTGGACCTCCGTGCCATGTGATCAGCGTCCCGGATGCACTACGAGCAGGGCGCGGCCGAACGGGCCGGGAGGTTCGGGACGAACCTTGGTCAATTGGCCTTCTTGAGCTTCGCGGCAGCCTCGTCGAGCTTCTCGCGATCGTTGCCCACCTCCTTGATGAGGTCTTCCGCCTGCTGTCTGGTGATGTCGTGCTTTCGGGCGAAGTAGCTCACTTCGTAGCCTTCTCCTCCGGCAACCCGGGCGCGGTCGTCCGCGCCGCGCTTGCTCTTGTCGTCAGCCATGGATCTTCTCCTTGGCAGTGAAATCAACGGCCGTTCGAACTGGTTCCGAAACGACGCGTTCTGCGCAGCGAGAAATTCCGATGATGGAACGGTTTAGGTCGTGCGGGGTAGGTGGCCCATGTCGCCGCTGATCGGAACCGCTGGCTGGGCGATCCCGGCAAATGACAGGCCCTCGTTTCCAACGGAAGGAACGGCACTGGAGCGTTACGCGGCGGTGATGCCCTGCTTCGAGGTCAACTCCTCATTCCACAGGCCGCTTAGACTAGGCACCTGGGAGCGCTGGGCGGCGTCGGTGCCTGACGACTTCCGCTTCTCGGCCAAGATCCCAAAGGAGATCAGCCATGTCCGGCGGCTGGTGGATGCGACCGACGCTCTCGATAGGTTCCTAGGCGAGGCTGGCGGTCTTGGTGGCAAGCTCTCGGTCATCCTCCTGCAGCTGCCCCCGAGCTTCGCCTTCGATGCCTCCCTGATCTCCTCTTTCCTTACGGCGGCTTCGTTGCGCACCGATGCCCGGATCGTCTGCGAGCCCCGCCATGCGAGCTGGTTCACGCAGGAGGCCGATACGCTGCTCGTCGACCATGAGGTCGCACGTGTCGCAGCGGATCCAGCCAAGGTGCCCGAAGCCGCGCAACCTGGCGGGTGGCGCGGCATCTCCTACCGCAGACTGCATGGCTCACCTGTCATGTATCGATCGGCCTATGGGGAGGAGAGACTGCGTTCCTACGTGAGCGAGATCGCCGCGGATCTTGCCGCCGGGCGGCAGACCTGGTGCATATTCGACAACACCGCCTCGTCGGCTGCGCTCGGCGATGCGCTGATCCTGATGCGGCTGCTCGGTTGCGCTTCCTCGGCAACTCACCCCGTTCGAAGAGAGTCGACGCTCACTGAACGGGCGCAAGGGTCGGGCGTTCACAGACATGATCCGTAGAGCAGCCGAATGGAGAACAGCATGGTGTCGACCGATCTCCTTCCGATGGAGGCGAAGCTGGTATCCGACCTACCGGGTGAGCAAGGCTGGCAGTTCGAGCCCAAGTGGGACGGCTTCCGTGCCCTGGTCTTCCGCCAGGGTGACGATGTCGAGATCATGTCGAAGTCCGGCAAGCCGCTCAGCCGCTACTTTCCCGAGGTGGTTGAGGTTTTCCGGGAAGTGGACTGCAGCGCGTTCGTACTGGACGGCGAGCTCATCCTGCCCGTCGGTGACGTGTTGTCGTTCGACGCGCTGCAGGCCCGTCTGCACCCGGCCGCCAGCCGCAACGAGCGCCTTTCGCGCGAGACGCCGGCCCAGATCATGCTGTTCGACTGCCTGATGGTCGATGGACGGGAGTTGCTTGCGCTACCTCTTTCCGAGCGCCGCTCGCATCTGGAAGGCTTTCACCGCTCCCATGGTGGGCCATCCATGCTGCTGTCGGATCGAACATCCGAATTGTCCGTCGCGCGGTCGTGGCTTGCCCAGGGCGGAGGTGCTTTGGACGGCGTCGTCGCGAAGCGTATTGACGAGCCGTACCGATCCGGCGAGCGGGTCATGCTGAAGGTGAAGCAGCATCGCACTGCCGACTGCGTCGTCGGCGGCTTCCGCCGCGTCACGGACGGCGAAGGCGTCGCCTCGCTGCTGCTGGGCCTCTACGATGACGCCGGTCTCCTGAACCATGTCGGCTTCACCTCCGGCATAGCCGCCGGCGAGCGCCTCGAGATGCTTGGCCGCCTGGAGCCTCTCATCGAGGCACCCGGCTTCACCGGCAAGGCGCCCGGCGGCCCCAGCAGGTGGAACAACGGCAAGGAGAAGGAGTGGGAGCCGCTCAGGAGCGAGCTGGTCGTCGAGGTGCTCTACGATCAGGTAACCGGCGACCGGTTCAGACATGGTACCAAGCTGCTGAGATGGAGGCCCGACAAGGCTCCGGGTCAGTGCCTCATGGAACAGATGATTCATGAGGTTCGTCCCACGGAGCTCGCGACGATGAACCATGCGCCAGGCTCAAGACGGAAGTGAGGGGTGTGAATGCTGACGGTCGTCCAACGAAAGGAACGCGTGGCGCCAACGGCGGCTTCCACGTTGGATTAGACGAGTGACAACCCGACTGCGCCGATTTCCAGTGCTCCGTGCTTATGTCTATCAATCACGCGCATCCCTGCAGCGTGGCCAGCCGCCCAGCGGCGCTCGACCGTCGGCCCGGAGAAGTCCAATGCCTTGCCAGCGACCTCGCCATCCTGTTGCGTGTATTCGAGCCTGATCAGCGAAACGGCTCGGTCCTCCCGTGCCTCGTACTGCTGTTGCCATCGCGCTACCGAACGCTTCGATTGAGCAGCGAACATTAGGTCCTGCATCCGCCCTGCCGCTTCACCGAGCGTCGTGGGCAGCCGTCCATCGAGCGGCAGAAGGTCGACCGCGATGCAGAGCGTCGGACGGGACGGCGGATCGGACAGCACAGGGTCAAGTGGCAGGTTGGCCGAAAGGCCGCCATCGACGAACCAGCTCCCGTCGATCTCGACTGGGGGGAACAGGACCGGGAGGGCGGCGCTGGCACGTATGTGGTGAGCTCCGATTTCGTGCGCATTGGTATCGAAGATGGCGTCTTCACCCGTTTCCAAGTCGACGGCCGTCGCCGTGAACCGGCAGGAACCGTCGTTAAGCCTGGTAAAGTCGATGGCATAGTTGAGGGTGGCGGCAAGCTGCTCGGTCTCGAAGATGGAAGGACGGTCGTTCGACCACGGCGTCAGCGCCGATAGGAGCGGACCGAAGATGCCCGCTCGCCCGGCGATCGCCGTCCAGGCCGCAGCCGCTGATCGACGGCTGGTCTCGAGGCCCGAAGAGAGCCACGGATGCGCCATGTCCATCGGTCCGATCACGTGCGGCCGCCAGAACGAGCGCAGCGCATCGATCCTGGCCTCGGGCCGCGAGCCTGCGATCAGCGCTCCGTTGATGGCGCCGATCGATGTGCCGACGATCCAGTCCGGCTCGAGGCCGTGCTCATGGAGCGCCTCGTAGACCCCGGCCTGGAAGGCACCCAGCGCGTTGCCGCCGCTTAGTACCAGCACGATCTCGAAGTCTCGGACCGGATGCTCCGCACAGGCCATTCGAGTCATCTGCGCCTCATCGACCATAGTCTGTGGGCAGCGGTCGCACCGGCCCCGAGGATCGCGAGCGCGAGCAGCGGCGAAGGTGCCTTCTGGATCTGAAGAGCGATGCTGGATCGTCGCGCACGGACCCTCTGGCTGCCGCGCAGCGCGTCGGTGCGGGGATGGTGCAGGTTGTCCTGACGCGTCGCGTCGCCGGGATCATCAGGCTTCTGCTGCAGCGTGGTGCCCGTCATCTCCATGATGACATCGGTCAGCCGCGGCGCCATCTGCCCGAGCATCGACGAGAGCAGTCCGCCGCCACCTGCATACAAGGTCCGCCGGGGGTTGGCGCAGGCGAACAGGATCGCATCGGCGACGACGCTTGGCGCGTAGAGCGGCGGCGGCAGGCGCGCAGGTTCGTCCATGAAGTTCCGCGCATGCTCCGGGAAGGGCGTGTCGATCGCACCCGGCTTGATGAGGGTGACCGAGATGCCGGTCTTCTCCCGTTCGAGCTCCATCCGCAGCGTGTCCGTCAGCGCCTGCGCTGCATGCTTGGTCGCGCAGTACGGCCCCTGCTGCACGATTGAGCGGTCGCCAAGGATGGAGCCGACGTTCACTATCGCGCCACCGCCACGCGCACGTAGATGGCGCGCGGCTGCAAGCGAGCCGTGAAGCATGCCGAAGTAGTTGACATCGAAGACTCGTCGGTGGTCCTCCAGCGGCACCTGCTCGAGCGTACCGTAGGTGCCAACACCAGCATTGTTGACCCAGCTGTCGAAACCCCCGAACGCCTCGATGGCGGTATCGACGACCCGGTCGATCGCAGAGGCATCGCTGACGTCGGCGACGCATGTCGCAACGCGACCGCCGCTGCTTGCGAGAAGGAGCCGCAAGTCCTCCAGCGCAATCGCATTGCGGGCGACGGCAACGACGGCCGCTCCCTGCGTGACCGCCTCCTCCACCGTCGCCAAGCCGTTGCCGCTCGTCGCGCCCGTCACGACGATGACCTGCTCGCGCAGCGGTTTCAGTTTCTTCGTCATCATCCATCCTATTGGCGCAGCCCGGACGGCCCGGTTGAGTTGACGGTCCAACGCACGCGGACGGTGATCGACGCCACGACGTTGCTAATTGCGTACTGCTACTTCGCTATGCTCCTGACTTACTTATGAGCGTGGCTTAAGGCGTCGTACGTGGTTCCGGTAGCCCGACCACGATGAACGAGCGTCCGCTTTCGGAAAGGATTAGATTGCCGGTAGATGGCCCAAAATGATGACGTGGACGGCTCTCCAATCCTCCCGCAGAATGATCTGCGGAGAGCCGGAAGGAGAACCGCGATGGGAAGCGTCACGACTATAGGTCTCGATCTCGCGAAGAACGTGTTCCAGGTGCATGGCGTCGATGCCGAGGGGGTGGCGGTGATCCGTCAGAGGCTGACTCGTGGGCGCATGCTGAAGTTCTTTGCCAAGCTGCCGCAGTGTCTGGTCGGTATCGAGGCCTGTGCGACCTCACACTATTGGGCACGCGAGCTAGTCGCGCTCGGCCACGACGTGAAACTGATGCCGGCTCAGTATGTGAAGCCGTACGTCAAGCGGGGCAAGAACGACGCGGCCGATGCGGAGGCGATCTGCGAGGCGGTGACCCGACCGACGATGCGCTTCGTCGGCATCAAGTCGCCCGAGCAGCAGAGTGCAATGATGCTTCATCGTGTCCGTCTGATCCTCAACCGCCAGCGCACGCAGTTGTCGAACGCGATGCGAGCGCATCTGGCCGAGTTCGGGATCGCCGCGCCGATCGGCAGGAACGGCATCGAGCAACTTCTCGATGTGATCGCGGACCCTGCCGACGAGCGTGTGCCGACCGATGCACGGTTCTGCCTGGAGATGCTGGCGGCTCAGCTGCGCATCGTAAAGGAGCAGATCCTTGAGAACGACCGCCGCATCCTGGCGAGCGCGCGGGAGACGGAGCTCGGTCGCCGGCTAATGGAGATACCCGGCGTCGGCCCGCTACTCGCCAGCGCCATCGTCGCTACCGTGCCCGATCCCGCGATCTTCCGCTCAGGTCGCAACCTCGCCGCGTGGATCGGCCTGGTGCCGCGGCAGAACTCCAGCGGCGGCAAGGAGCGGCTCGGCGGCATCACCAAGGCTGGGCACCAGTACCTGCGCCAGATGCTGATCGTCGGCGCCATGGCCGTGGTCCGATATGCCGAACGGAACGGCGCGAAGCGGCCGTGGCTTGTCCAGCTGCTCGACCGCCGCAAGACCAAGGTCGCCGCGGTTGCGCTCGCCAACAAGAACGCCCGTATGATCTGGGCGATGATGGCCAGCGGCGAACGCTATCGCGAGCCGCAGGTCGCGTAAGGTATACGACGCGGGCGACCGCGCCTGACGAGGTTGAAAAGGGCGAACAGGAGCTAATGCAACAAGCCGGTTGAACCGCCGGATCGGGAAAACCCATAATGACCCAAGCGCATCAAGCGCGTGAAAGTGATCGGGACCCGAGACGCGCGAATGGCATTACGGCCAGCGGCACCATCTGCCGCATAAACAGGTCGGACACATGGCCGCACCAACCAGCAACGCGAAGCAACTGTTCAAGCTTGCCAACGGAGGGCCGTCCACACATGGGTCAACGTACCAACGGGTCCCGCAATTTATCGTATGCGGTCACTGCCTCCGCCATCGCCTGCTCCTGATCCAGAGCCCACGAGCAGAGCGCTTCGAAGGGTTCGCGAAGCGAGTGGCCTAGGGACGTGATCGTATAGACGACGCCGATCGGAGTGGTCGGGATCACAGTGCGCGTGATCAGTCCATGACGTTCCAAGCGCTTCAGTGCATCGGCGAGCGACTTGTGGGTGATGCCGTCGAGCCGTCGCTTGATCTCGTTGAAGCGTGCTGGTTGTGGGCACAGCACCGTCAGGATCATGATCGTCCACTTGTCCGCGATCTTGTCCAGCACCGGGCGGATGCGAGGCACGTCTATCATCGCCTTGCACGACAGGGCCTCCAGGTCGGTATCGCTCGCCATATCTACGCTACTCCGAGTGCGTTCTTGATAGCAGATATGCTTCGTATATCTGGTTCGCCATCTCGAACGAAAGGGCTGAAGATGGCAAGAATGGCAAGCAAGGTCGCGCTGGTGGTCGGTGGAGCGAAGGGAATTGGTCTAGCAACCGCCCGCGGGCTTGCGAACGAAGGGGCCACGGTTCTTCTGACCGGACGTCGGTCACACGAGGTCGCTGCTGCGGCTGAGAGCATCGGTTCATCGGCGCACGGCATTGAAGCCGACGCGGCGTCCCAAGGCGATCTTGAGCGGGTCGTGGCCGAGGCCAAGCGTCTGCATGGTCGCATTGACGCGCTGGTGCTGAACGCCGGATTGTCGGAACCGGCAACGATAGTCGAAGAGACCGGCGAGCATTTCGACCGGCACTTCGCCGTCAACGTGCGCGGCGCGCTGTTCGGAATTCAGGCGGCGCTGCCCGTGATGAGTGACGGAGCATCGGTGGTGCTGATCGGCTCGATCGCCGACGTGATGGGCGTGACGCCGTTCAGTACCTACGGAGCGACCAAGGCGGCACTGCGATCCTATGCGCGCAGCTGGGCGGCCGAGCTCGCGCCGCGTGGCATCCGCGTTAACGTTGTCGCGCCGGGCCCGACAGATACCGACATGATGGCTGCGGTATCCGAGGAGATGCGGCATATGCTCATCGAGCCTATTCCGCTCGGGCGTATGGCACGCGCCGACGAGGTTGCCGCCGCTGCCGTCTTCCTCCTCAGCGGCGATGCCAGCTTTATCACCGGCGCCGAACTGTGCGTGGATGGGGGCATGCGACAGGTGTAGCCAGATAAACGAGCGGCGCCTGACGCGTGGATCGGCTAGACCGCGCGATCAGCGTCGCCCGTCTGCAGTGGCAGCGAGATCGGCCGATCCGCCCGGAAAACGCTGAGGGAAGTACGTCTCGCGCTCCTGAACGAATGACCAAAGTTGGGCGGCGAGGAACAAGCCGCGAATGTCTGGATGCGGCTCGACGCGTTTGCAAGGTTCGCAAGCTCAGGGGCACCGAGCATAAGCCTGCAGGGTAAGCAGCTCCAAGACTGCGCTGCTTACGGTCATCAGGGCGGCGCCTCGGCCGAGCCATGTAGGTGCCGCGTTTTCGGCGAGTAAGCACCCGATCATCACGACGATCCCGCCCAACATCAGGATTCCAGGCACCACCAAGAGCGAGCGCAAGCCGTGGAATCGTTGGATCACCAGAACCAGCTCACGACCAGGCATGTGGTCGCAGCGAACGTCGCGGCAGTCGTGGTCCAGCCTAGTACGTTGATGATCACGCCATTACGCCGCTCGCCCATCATCCGTCGGTCGTTCGTCATGAGCATCATCATGAGGAGGAGAGGCGGCACCGAGAAGCCTTGGACAATACCCGAGACGACAAGCGCGCGCATGGGGTTGAAGCCGAGGAAGTTCGCACCCGCGGCCACGATCGTCACGATCAGGATGACACCGTAGAACAGCTTTGCTTCGGTGACCTTGTGGTGCAGGGTGCCTTCCTTCCCCAGCCCCTGGACCAAATCATAGGCTGCTCCTGTCGTCATGACCGGTACGGCGAGAAAGCCGACCCCGACCACGCCCAGCGCGAAAAGCCACTTTGCACCAGCACCTGCGAGGGGCTCCAGCGCCTGTGCGGCTTGAGCGGCGCTATCGATCTGCGTCGTGCCCTGCGGATTGAGAGTCTTGGCTGTGGACAGGATGATGAAGTACAGAATGATGTTGGCGAAGATCATGCCGATCATCACGTCCCGACGTGTCCGCGCCAGTTCGCTACGGCTTGCCCCGCGCCGCTGTCGCGCGGTGACCTTCCCCTCATCGATCTGCTCTTCGACCTCCTGGTTGGACTGCCAAGTGTAGACATAGGCGGACAGCGAGGTGCCGATGCATGCGACGATCATCGCCAGGAAGTCTGATGAGAACTGGATGCGCGGGGCGACAGTCGCATGCAACACCTGACCCCAGTCCGGCCTGGCGAGGATGGCGGCCGCGACATAGGCGAACAGCGCAAGTGTCAGCCACCGGAAGATTCGGCGCAGCTGCTTGTAGCTGCCAAATAGCTGGAATAGAACGACGCCGACTGCGACCGCAACGACGATAGCAGGGATCGGGATTGGGACCAGCAGGTTCAACGCCGCGCCGACACCGCCCAGGTTGGCTGCGGCCTCGATGACATTGCCGGTGAACGCGCCAAGCATCAATGGGTAGAGCAGCCACCGCGGGTAGCGGTCTCGCACCACTGCAAATAGTCCCTTGCCGTAGACCCGCCCAAGCTTGGCAGACAGGTAGGTGACGACGAACATCATCGGCAGCAGGAGAGGCGCTATCCAGAGGAAGCCGAGCCCAAACTTCGCGCCTGCACTTGCATAAGTGCCGATCGCCGAGGGATCGTCGTCGGCCGCGCCGGTGATGATGCCGGTGCCGATTGCGCGAGCAAGTCCGCCTTGTGCCTTTGGAGCAGCTTGGCCAGTGACGGGAGAGCGTTGTGGATTGATAGTTTGCGACATGGTTACTCTACGTCCCATCACTAGGTGACAGCAGGCGATCCAATAGGCACACCGCTCATGATCGTTGCTGATCCGGGTCAGCCGCCTTTGAGAAGATCCGTCGACGCCTCCGCTCAAGCCGCTAATGGACTTGAGAACGCCGCGGCTAGGATCTCCGGGGGCCGAAGGCGTTATGCAATAGCGTATTGCTTGTGGTTGATCGAAGACTGCATCGGGAGGGAAGCGAACCGTCCTCTCAGAAGTGTCCTTGTACCTCGCCCGGCGCCGTTGTTCGCTGGGATACTGTCAGACTAACCAGAAATTGGTTCGGATTAAGGTTTGCGGACCTGTGAAGGCTGGTGCTGGGTGAGAACACGTGCGGAATTTACGTGAACGAAGAGGGACGTCGAGCGCGCTTGGTGGCGCTCTAACCAAGTAGGTAATCAGCGGTGCATTAGGTCTCACAGTGCCGGGCGAAGCGTTCCCGGCCGAAGAGATCGGTGCTTCGGGCTCACAAAGCCTCGCGGACTTCCGAGCCCTCAGCAGCTGCTAGCCCGCCTTTTCGACCCGTCCGTGCAGAGCGGCGCCTAGCGCCGTTTCATGCGTGCCCGCAACGATGAGGTCCGGTTGGCGGGGCGTCGGCACGTTCTTATTACCCCGTCCACGCAACACGAAGACCAACCCGAGTGAAAGCCCAGCGACGATCGCGACCTTGGTCCCCAACCCCTTCTTGTTGTGCTGCCATTCGGCGCGCGCGCCCATTTCGGCGGGGATGTTCGGGATCGTGCCTTGCCCCAGATCCTCGATCACGCCCTCGACGACGTTGATCCGGTCGGCACCCATCAGCAGCAGCCAGTGCCACCAGTCGGATTCGCTGCGGCGGAACGCGTAGCGCCGGATCATTCCGCTGAGCCCGCTCGGTGGCGTCGAGGTGCCGATCACCGCGGGTAGGCGGTTATGCTCGATCGACTGCAGGACCTCGACGTCCGGCGCCTGCTGCGCCGGGCGCTCCCAGGTCAGCCCGCGTGTTTCCAGGTCCTCGCGGTGGCGGATTGGGAAGGTGGGGTCGTTGCGCGTGTCTGCATCCGAACCCCAGCCCGAGATCTTCGACGTATCGACGAGTGCTGTGCTCATGACAAAGTCCTTCATGCGCCGTTCGGCAGGAGCACGGGCTTGATACAGCCGTCAAGCTTTGCCGAAAAAAGATGATAGGCGTCGGCGACATCGGCCAGCGGCACGCGGTGCGTGATCATGGCCTTGGGATTAAGATGCCCCGCCTTGATGTGCTCGATCAGCCGCGGCAGCAGCCGCTTCACCGAAGCTTGGTTGGCGCGGATCGTGATACCCTTGTTCACGACGTTGCCGATAGGGATGATGTTGCCGGTCGGGCCGTAGACGCCGACGATCGACACCACGCCGCCTTTCTTCACCGAATTGATCGCCCAGTGCAGCGCGATCGCGTTGCCCGCCTCGAGCTTCAGCTTGGTGCCGATCAACGTCTGCAGCGCGTTGCCCGCCGCATCCCCGCCGACCGCGTCGATGCAGACGTCCGCGCCGAGCGAGTCCGTCTGCTTCTTGAGGAAGACGACCATGTCGTCGATCTCGCGAAAGTTATAGACTTCGGCCGGGCAAAATTTGCGTGCGAACTCCAGCCGGTATTCGATATGGTCGATGACGATCACGCGGCCGGCGCCGAACAGCCACGCCGACTTCGCCGCCATCAGCCCAACCGGACCGGCCCCGAACACGACGACCGTGTCGCCGGGCTGGATGCCGCCCATCTCCGCCGCTTGGTAGCCAGTCGGCACGACGTCGGTTAGCAGCACCGCGTCGTCATGATCCATCCAGTCGGGAATGACCGTCGGGCCGACATCGGCATAGGGCACGCGAACAAATTGCGCCTGGCCGCCGTCATAGCCGCCCGCGGTGTGCGAATAGCCGAATATGCCGCCGACCGCGGTCGCCTGCGCATTGCTCTCGTGGCAATTGCCGAACAACCCCTGCTGGCAAAACTTACATTTGCCGCAAGCGATGTTGAAGGGAACTAGCACATGGTCGCCGACCTTGAGGTTGCGGATCTCGGGTCCGACCTGCTCGACGATGCCGCAGAATTCGTGCCCGAAGGTCATGCCGACGCGCGTGTCAGGGACCATGCCGTGATAGAGATGCAGGTCAGACCCGCAGATGCACGACCGGGTCACGCGAACGACTGCGTCCTCGGGATGTAGAATTTTCGGCACTGGTTTTTCGTCGACGCGGACGCGGTATGGCCCGCGGTAATTCATCGCTAACATGAGGTTACTCCGGGTGAAGGCGTCATACCGGAAGCGCGCGCCATGGGCGGGATGTTCCCGGCATTATGGCATGTTATGACGAAATGCCGAACGCACTTTTTGGAATGTGCGTGATACGGCAGGCTAGGTCTGCCTCGCCGGACGCGACGATATAATGATCCCCATGCTCTACGATGCCGGTCGAGAAAACGACGTCGCGCAAGTACATCTGATGCTCGATTGGACGCGTGAGTTCGGCGTTTGGTTCGAGAATCGCGGTTTCCTCGGTCTCTATGACTTGGGAAGGATCGTCCCTGTCCATGATCGACCAGTAGGTGCGATAGATCCCGACGATCTCCTTGGGCTCCACTGCGTGCCACAGGCTCAGCCAACCACGGTCGGTGAGGATAGGCGGCGTGCCCGCGCCGATCCGAGCGGTAGCGACGGTGTCGGCGCGAGTGCGGATGCCGGGGTGGCGATGCGGCTTCCAGTGCAGACCGTCGGGCGAGGTCGCAAGATTGATCGACGGCCCCGCAAGCCATTCGCTGCCTGGCGGATAGGCGAAATAGAGGTCGCCAAGCGGCCGGGTCTGCGCCCAGTACCGTCCGTTGATTAGACCTTCAAACAGCAGCATGTCTTTGTTCTGATGGTCGAGGATGATGTCTGCGAAGTCCCAGTCGAACCCGTTTTCCGACGTGTACAAGGTCGTCGAATGACGTTCGGGACTGACGGAACAGGTTGTCATCAGATATTGGCCGTCGATCCAGCTGATCCGCGGATCCTCGACACCATAGCACTGGAAACTGTACTCGGGGACCACCGCCTTGTCGTAATGTATCGCGACCCGCTGCGTCCCGTCGGGCGTCAGTTCGACGGGCAATAGCCAAGACAGTGAGGTCAGCGCCATGACCTTCCACCCGCCGTTCTGCAGCGTGAATTTACGCGGGTCAGCGGTGTTCGCCTGATCGATCGGCCAGGCGTCGAGCACGAAAGGGCCGATGCCGTCCTCGTCGGTCCAGCGGATCGAGCGGACATGGCCACCGCTGATTGGTGTCCGCAGCGCCTCCGCCACACGCACCATCAGCAGCAGATTGCCGTTTGGCAACCGCGTCATACCCGGATTGAACGCCCCGAGGATGTACGTCTCTTCGTTTAGTTGGCCCGCCAGCGGCGATCGTGTCAGGTCAATGTCGTCGGGAACCAAAATCAGCGTATCGACCGGATAATTCACGCATTGGTCTCCCAGCGAATGGTGACGCGCCCGGAGGCGGGAACGTGGAAGTCGATGCGATCGGCGGCCGTCTTGCGTGCACGCACGCGGTCTCCGGTCGCGGTCTCGACGACAAAGCCAGGCAATTTGCGCCGACCGGTGCGGATCAGGCTGATATTCGCAAGACACCCTTCGCCGCCATCGAGACGGATGCTGAGTGAGCCCGTGTCGTTGCGCTCCATCGCCATCACGAAATGGTCACAGAACAGCCGGAACGGCGCGCCGGCGATGGTATGGAAAGTACGGCTGGCGAACACCATCGCCGCGCCTGCGCCGTATATCTCCTGCCCGACCTGCCCCGCAGGCTGGCCGTCATGATATAGATCCTCCAGCGGGAAGGAAAGCGTCCGATCGATATTGCCGTTACGCTGTTTGTCAGCGAGCAATTCGTCAGGCAGCGCGTCGGGATAATAAAACCACGCGCGGTACAACGCATATTTGCAGTATTCGCTGATCAGCATCCGCGCGGCCGGATCGAGATCGGAACCGCTATCCTTGAGATAGCGCTCGAACGCTGCGAAACTGTCGAAGCATTCGTAGATGGCCATGTACGGCCCGTCGTGAAGGCAGGTGACTCCGAGGAAGTTGCTGTAGTGCGCCGCGCCCTTGATTTCAGATTCCCAGATCGCGGCATTGTGGAAGAACGACGCCAGATAGACGTAGCTCTGCCGCAGATAATAGCCCTCGTTCGTCACGCGCCACAGCCGCATGCAGGCGGCGGCGCCCCAAGCGGTCAGGTTGGCCTGGTAGTTGAGCTCAAACCGCATACCGCGCGCTGCGTCGATCGCCTTGCGCGCCTCGTCGAGATAGCGCTTGTCGTCGGTCAGCTGGAACGCCTGCAGCATGACGTAAGCGTAGAGACCGCCAACGTCCGTCTGCCCAAGCCCGTCGTCGTTGCGCGCTTCGACTATCACCGAGAAGTCGGTGACCTTGAACTGGATCGGCCACGCATAGTCAAAATGCTGCGCGGCCCGGATCGCAAAGTCGAGCGAGGCCGTGAACAGTCGCTTGGCCTTTGCGTCACCGTCGAGCGCAAGGTGGCCTAGATTAAGCAGCGGATGATACAGATACCAGCTGTCGACCGCATTCTTATCTTTGTCCGTGCCGACATTGGGCAGATAGCGCCGCATCGTCTTCAGCTTGGTATCGTGGAACTTGCCGAGCCCCGCCCGTATCTCGTCGGCGAGCGGGATGGGCTCGCGCTTCCAGTCGGCGAAATTCCGAATCGCCGAGAGCAGCGACATCTGCACCATGATATCGGGATATTCGGTCGCGGTGTAGGGGTGGAAGTAGCGGTGACCGTAATGGCTGATCGTCGCCTCGGGCGCGGTGTCGAGGTTGCGGATCGTCGTCTCCGACCGCGCGACCCAGTCGCGATATTCGGTTTTGGGCAGGTCGAGCAGCCTATACGCGGCACCCTGCATCTGCATGAAGCGCAAGCCCGAATCTTGTTCATCGCAAGCAGCGTCGTCGTGAAAGATGGCAATCGCGTCCGAAACGGTTACTTCGCGGTCGGCGGGCAGCGGATCGATCGCCGATGTACCGGTCTGCGGAGGCGTCGGCGGCAGATAACCTAGCTCCGGCCATACCCCACCGACCGCCGTGTCGGGGGTTGTCTTGGTGGCGATGAACCAGTCGTTCAAGGCGGTCAGGTTCTGGAAGTACAGCACGCTGCCGAACGCGGGTTCGTCGAGGTGGAAATAGGTGATGCCCGAATTCAGCCCGCGCTGCGCGGCCTCTACCTGCCCGAAGGCTTTGAGCGGATCGTCGTCGCGCCCGAGCGGGTAGACGTCGCGCGGCTGGAACGCGATTAGTAGGCGCGCAGCGGGCACCAAAGTCGCGGTGAAGCGCAGCGCGGGCAGCGTATCAGCATGCGTCGTGATACGCAGACTGTGCTGCCCCTGAGCGCTGTCCATCCTGAGCGTCAATTCGGTGCGTACCTCATCGACACGAGTCTTTATACCGGTGACGCCACCCGGCGTATGCGCAGCACGAAAGGCGACACCGCCCAGGCCTTCGCGACGAACGATAACCCAGATGGCGTCGCGGCCCTCCATGACCTGCACGTCGCGCCCCGCCAGCGCGAGCGTGGCAAGATCGCGCATCGATCCGGCCGCGAGCTCGGCCTTTAGGGTCAGTACCGAGGCACTTATCCCCGGTATCTCTGCGGCGCGCGTCTTGACGGTCATGGCTTGCCCCTCAAGCTTAGTGGCTAGCGGTTTCGCCGGCGGCGGCGCGACGCTCGACATATTTCAGCGTCAGCGGGGCGTTGTTGGAATTAAGCCACGCGGCCATCGCCTGTTCTTCGGTAAGCGAGGACTGCAGCAGCGGAGTCGCCTTGGCGAAGCTCCCCGCATCAGCGAGCGCGATCAGTGACGTGTAGCTGGCCGCCTCGAAATTCTCGAAAGCGAAATTGGCGAAAGTGTTCTTCAGGATCTCGTCCGGTGCGAAGACGTGGGCGAAGGCGGCGAGGTTGCCAGATACCGTCAGCGCGGCGTCTTTCAGCGGTGAACGAGTCTCGCCGAAGCCGTCAAGGATCTCTTCGACCCGAACGATCTGCTGCTCGGTCTCGGCGCGGTGTTTCCGGAGCATGTCGGCAACCTCGGGATAGTTGGTCAGATGGTCGAGCTGCCGGTCGATCAGGGCGAGCGCCTGATGCTCGACACCGTGCACATTCTTGAGGCCGGTGATGAAGACGGACTGGAGAATGTCGTTCGAATGCGACGCCATGGGAACGCTCCTAACGTGTTCGAGATAAACGATAACGTGATGCCGTGGGATTGGTTCAGGCCGCATCGGCCAGCGCCTCGAATTCGGCCAAGTCGTGCGCGCAGAAAATACGAACGGCGTCGGCGCGCTCGATCGACAGCGCGCGCACGCGTCGCTGGTTGACCAACCGCGCCTCGGCGTCGACCTGCATTAGCCGCTGATAGCCGCGCATGCCCGGCGGGCAGGTCGGGCGATCGTCGTTGATCTCGGCATGGTGAAAATAGGCGTCGCCCGCGTAGAACAGCCAGCGGCCGTCATCCTCGTGCACGGCGATGCCGGCATGGCCCCAGGTATGACCGGCAAGCGGGATCAACAGGATCTCGGGCGGCAGGCCTTCGAGGTCGCGCACCGCGTCGAATCCGAACCATCGCTCGCCGCCGCCGAGCGGATAAAGCGACCAGTTCGCGACCGAGTCCCATTGCTGCGGGCGATAGCGCTTGCGCGAGACGAACACGCCGCCGCGGCGCTGATCGGCGACCTCCTTCTCGCGCGCGGTGACGTGGATGCGCGCATTGGGAAAATCTTCGATCCCCCCGGCATGGTCGAAGTCAAGATGCGTGACGACGATGTGGCGGACGTCGCCTGGCGCGAAACCAAGCCGGCGGACCTGCTCCACCGCGGTTTCCTCGCGCCGAAGCTGCGGTCGGTTGAGCGCCAAGAAGAAGTCGGACAACCGCTCATGCGGATGGTTCACGTCCTGCGTGCCATAACCGGTGTCGACCAGTACGAGCCCGGCGTTCGTCTCGATCAAAAGGCAGTGGCAGACGAGGTGCGCGGAGGCGCCGTTGCTGTAGCCGTCGAACAGCCGCCCGCCGACGGGGCAGCAGGTGCCGCAGTTCAGATGATGGATTTTCAAAGCAACGCCTTTCAAGCTGAATTCCGCACAGGGTCGTAACGGAAAGCCGCGTCGTGACGGCCTAACGGGGGACACAACACTTCCAGTGAAGGGCAACGGTCAAACTAAATAGTCGGACGCCCGAGTTGCGACAAATCAATATGATTTTTTGCGCTCCCGATATCCGACCGATAAGCTTAGAATTAACACACGTTAATTTAGATAAAGGCGCACATACATTCGCATACATCTGCTGACAAGGCTCGTTGCAAAGCTATTGTCGGGCGGGGCTCCGTCAAACCAAATGCACCGGCTGATAATCTGAAGAGGGTAGGGCGGGCATATGCCTCGCCCGCGCAAGGCCGCCAGCCCGTTTCGCTACTTCAACTCGTCACCTGAGGTGATCCGCTTGTCGGTGCTGATGTACGTGCGTTTTCCTCTGTCGCTGCGGAACGTAGAGGACCTGCTGTTCGAGCGGGAATCGACATCTGCCACGAGACAGTGCGCCTCTGGTGGAACAGGTTCGGCCCGCTATTTGCCCGCGATATCCGCCAACAGCGGGTGAGCCGGATGCGTGGCTTTCGCCATTGGCGTTGGCATCTGGACGAGATGTACGTGAAGCTGAATGGCGAGATGGTCTACCTGTGGCGGGCGGTCGATCATGAAGGTGAGGTGCTGGAAAGCTACGTCACCAAGGCCCGTGATAAGGCGGCAGCGCTGACCTTCATGAGGAAGGCGCTCAAGCGTCATGGTTCGCCAGATAAGATCACCACCGACGGTCTGCGCAGCTACGGCGCTGCGATGAATAAGCTGGGCTGCCGTGATCGGCAGGAGGTCGGTCGCTGGGCCAGCAACCGGGTCGAGAAGGCGATCGTTCTTTATCAATCGCTTACGGCTGCGGGGGCATCCCTGCGTGTGCTGCGACGGGCGTCTTGAGGCGGGGGCCCCCTATCTTTAAGATGGTCATTCTGCGCTTCGCCGGTAGCGCGAATGGACATCTCAACGTTGCTACGTCGGCCTAGCAAGAAGCGCATATTGATCGTTATTCGACCTGGAGATGGATCGACGCTAATTAGCGTTGTCAACACAGGTTGTGCAAAGCGATACCGTTTTTATAAGCGATCCTGTCACGGAGCGTCCGCCCCGGCGCTTCAGGCGTCGGAGCTTGGAAGCCCCTACCTTCGAAGCGAAAGTCGATTGATAATGACATCGCAAGCCGCCGCCCTTCGTCTTTACGCCAGCCGCTTGGCCTCGCGATCTTTCCTCACAGAAGCCGAGGAGAGCGCCATCCTCGGGCTGACCGGATCTATGAAGGAGGTGAAGGGCCACGCTGACATTGTCAGTTATGGAGATGCGGTTTGAGC
>Ga0265780_10003725_pt1 | contig 19920 bp, 18 predicted proteins | sample P1T30metagenome_FD_192432 | JGI IMG/M metagenome (GOLD analysis project Ga0265780, IMG submission 192432) | Plant litter microbial communities from East Loma Ridge, Irvine, California - P1 T30 | ecosystem: Environmental > Terrestrial > Plant litter > Unclassified | place: USA: California...
GCGCTCGGGGCGGGGGCGTTCTGGGCCGGCTACATCGTCGCCAACGCGAGCCTCGGCCGGGGCGACGACTCCCTCGGCGGCCTCGCCGTCGCGATGACCGTGGCCGCCGTCATCGTGGTGCCGCTGGGCACTCGCGACGCGGCCGTGGCCGTCTCGGCCGACCCGAGCCTCCTGCTCGTGTTCCTGCTCGTCGCCGTGCTCACGAGCGCCTTGCCGTACTCCCTCGAGATGGTCGCCCTGCGCCGCCTGCCGACGCGCGTGTTCGGGGTGCTGTCGAGCCTCGGCCCGGCCACCGCCGCGGTGGCGGGGCTGGTCGTGCTCGGCCAGGCGCTGGGCGCCCGGGAGCTGCTCGCCCTCGCCCTCGTCACGGCGGCGAGCGTCGGCGTCACCGCGACCGCCCGGCGGCCACGTCGTGCCGATCCCGTCGCCGAGGCTCCGCCGACCTGACGCTGTACCCTGACGGGCCGGATCGTCGGGGCGTCGACCCGTCGTCGTCAGGAGCCAGGCTGGACGTCGTGTACCCCGTCCCTCCGGATTCGCGGGGTACTGTCCGGTGACCGGCCTACCCGAGGCCGCCCCGACCAGAGGAGGACATCATGGGTGCTGTTCTTGAGAAGACCTCGCGAGCGGAGGTCGTGCCGCTCGGTGACGGCTTCCACCGCGTCTCGACGCCGACGGCAGGAGTCATCGGCTTCGTGCACGAGGCCGACGACCGCTTCGAGGTGCTGCGCGGCCGCGTCCGCACGGCGACCCGCGCCGAGGGCGTGTACCGCACGCTCGACGTCGCCGTGATCGCACTGACCTACAGCTGAGACCCGGTCCGTGACCGACCCCGCGACGACGAGGTCGTGAGCCGGTCACGCCGTTCCCTCGGCAGGCAGGGCGCGACGAGACGCCGCCACCACGACGAAGGCCCCGCAGCTGCGGGGCCTTCGTCGTGTCGCCCCTCGCCGAGCGGCGGGAGATGCGGTGCTCCCGGTCAGGCGACCAGGAGATGTTGTGCCCCCAGAAGGATTCGAACCTTCGCCCCTGCCTCCGGAGGGCAGTGCTCTATCCCCTGAGCTATGGGGGCCAGGGACGTCGACAAGGCTAGCAGCGATTCGGCGGACCGACGGACGCGACGACGGGACGGGAGCAGGCTGGGCGGGTGACCACTCCCGACTCCGCGCCCGGCGCCTCCTCGTCCTCGTCGTCGTTCCGCGACCGTGTCCGCTCCGCAGCGTCGCCTCGCCCCGACGTGCCCGAGCTCGACGTGCGGTCGTCGCCGGCCGAGCCCGTCGGGCTGTTCCTCGACTGGCTCGACGCCGCGGTCGACGCGGGCGTGGTGCAGCCCCACGCCTTCGTCCTGTCGACGGCGTCGTCGGCGTCGGGACCGACCGCGCGCACGCTCCTGCTCAAGGACGTCGACGACGCCTTCTGGTTCACCTCGTCGTCGCTCAGCCCGAAGGGCCGGCAGATCGCCGAGGACGAGCGCGTGGCCCTGACCTTCCTCTGGGCGGCCCAGGGGCGCCAGGTGCGCGTGACGGGGTCCGCCGTCGCCGGCCCGCGCGAGGTCGCCGAGCAGGACTTCCGTCACCGGCACCCCGACTCCCGTGCCGTGGCGATCGCCGTGCCGCAGAGCACCGAGGTCGACGACGAGGCGGCCGCCGAGGCGGCGCTCGACCGCGCGCGGAGCCGCGTCGAGGCCGACGACGAGCTCGTGCCCGACGACTGGACCGCCTACCGCGTGCTGCCCGTGTCGGTCGAGTTCTGGCAGGCCACGACCGGCCGCGACCAGGTGCGCGTGCGGTACGACCGCGTCGGCGACGACTGGCGCCGCGCCTCCCTCTGGCCCTGACGGCCCCGGCCCGGGCCCGGGTCCGCGCCCAGGTCCGGGCCCGCGCCCGCGCGGCGGCTGCGGCGTAACCGAGCGACACACGGCTCGCGACCCCGGCGGGCGCGGACGACCATGGGGGGCATGACCTCCTCCCTCGTCCGCCCCGGGTCCGCTGCCGTCGTCGCCGCGGCCCCGATGCTGGCCGTGGTCGAGGTCACGCGGCGCAGGCCCCACGCGCCGCGGTACCACGCGTACGTGCAGACGCTCAACGAGCGGCTGGTGGAGGCCGCGGCCGAGCTCGGCTGGGACGCCCGGCGCTTCGCCGCGGGCGACCTCGGGGCCGCCGAGCTGCTGCGGGCGACGGACGGCGCCGCGGCCGTCGTCGTCGCCGGCGGCGAGGACCTCGACCCGGCGACCTGGGGCGGCCGTCGCGGCTACGAGGGCGAGGGACGCCACGACGAGGAGGCGGACGCCGGCCAGGTGGCCCTCGTGCGTCGGGCGCTGGCCCGGTCCACCCCGCTGCTCGGCATCTGCCGCGGTCACCAGGTGATCGACGTGGCCCTCGGCGGCACCCTGGTGCCGCACCTCGACGACGCCCACGGGGTTCACCGCGGCTCGGGCCCGGTCGAGAGCCTCATGGTCGACCACGACGTCGTGCTCGAGCCCGGCAGCCGCGTGGCGGCGGCCCTCGGCGCCACGACGGCACGGGTCCGCAGCGCTCACCACCAGGCCGTCGACCGCCTCGGCGAGGGCCTGCGGGTCGTCGCCCGGACCGCCGACGGGGGAGTGGAGGCGGTCGAGCACGAGACGGCCCCGATCACGGGCGTGCAGTGGCACCCCGAGGACCGCGGCGCCGACCGCGGCCAGCTCCCGCTGCTGCTGTCGCTGCTCGCCGAGCAGGCCGGCGCCGCCGCCCGCGCGGCCTGACGACCGCACGTCGAGCCCCGCCGGGCCCCGCCGGACGCCCGCGCTCCAGCCGGTAGGATCGACCTCCGTGACCCCCGCCGAACTCTCCACGTCCCTGCTCGCCGTCGTCGACGGGGTGCTCCGGCGACGAGGCGTCGCCGACGACGTCGTCGTGACCCCCGCCGACGTCGTGCTCGAGCGCCCGCGCAACCGCGACCACGGCGACTGGACGACCAACGTGGCGATGAAGTTCGCCAAGCGCGTCGGGGCCCCGCCCCGCGACCTGGCGAGCGAGATCGCGGCCGAGCTCGCCGAGGTCGACGGCGTGTCCGACGTCGACGTCGCGGGCCCCGGGTTCGTCAACGTGCGGCTCGACGCCGCCGCCGCCGGGCTGCTCGCGAAGACGATCGTCGAGCAGGGCGCCGACTTCGGCCGTGGCACCTACTACGACGGCGTCACCATCGACCTCGAGTTCGTCTCGGCCAACCCCACCGGGCCGATCCACATGGGCGGCGTCCGCTGGGCGGCCGTCGGCGACAGCCTCGCGCGGGTGTTCCAGGCCCAGGGCGCGCTCGTGACCCGCGAGTACTACTTCAACGACCACGGCGGGCAGATCGACCGCTTCGCCCGCAGCCTGCTGGCCCGCGCGCTGGGCGAGCCCGCGCCCGAGGACGGCTACGGCGGGCAGTACATCACCGACATCGCCGACCGCGTCCTCGCCGCGACCGACGTCGACGTGCTGGCCCTGCCCCGTGACGAGGCGCAGGAGGCGTTCCGCTCGGCCGGCGTCGACTTCATGTTCGACGACATCAAGGCGTCGCTGCACGACTTCGGCGTCGACTTCGACGTCTACTTCCACGAGAACGCCCTTCACGAGTCGAAGGCCGTCGAGCGCGCCGTCGCCCGCCTCCGCGAGCTGGGCCACGTGTACGAGTCCGAGGGCGCCACCTGGCTGCGCACGACGACGTTCGGCGACGACCGCGACCGCGTCGTCGTCAAGAGCGACGGCGAGGCGGCCTACATCGCGGGCGACCTCGCCTACTACCTCGACAAGCGCGAGCGCGGCTTCGAGCGCAACCTCATCATGCTGGGCGCCGACCACCACGGCTACGTGGGCCGCATGATGGCGATGTGCGCCGCCTTCGGCGACGAGCCGGGCGTGAACCTCGAGATCCTCATCGGCCAGATGGTCAACCTGCTCCGCGACGGCGAGCCGGTCCGCATGTCCAAGCGCGCCGGCACCGTCGTCACGATGGAGGACCTCGTCGACGCGGTCGGCGTCGACGCCGGTCGCTACGCCCTGGTCCGCAGCCCCGTGAACAGCTCGATCGACATCGACCTCGACCTCTGGACGCGGCGCACGAACGACAACCCCGTCTTCTACGTGCAGTACGCCCACGCCCGCACCCGGTCGGTCGCCCGCAACGCCGAGGCCGCGGGCGTCCGGCGCGACGCGTTCGACGCCTCCCTGCTCGTGCACGAGACCGAGAGCGCCCTGCTCGGCGCCCTCGCCGAGCTGCCGCGCGTCGTCGTGCAGGCCGCCGAGCTGCGCGAGCCGCACCGCGTCGCCCGGTACGTCGAAGAACTGGCCGGCACCTACCACCGGTGGTACGACAGCTGCCGCGTCACCCCGCTGGGCGACGAGGAGGTGACCGACCTGCACCGCACGCGCCTCTGGCTGAACGACGCGGCGGGCCAGGTCATCCGCAACGGCCTCGGCCTGCTCGGCGTCTCCGCGCCCGACAGGATGTGACGACCCCGTGAGCGACGTGGACGACGACTTCTTCTCCGAGCGGGCCGTGCCGCGTCGCCGCGCCCGGGGCGCGGCGGCCGGGCTCTTCGTGGTCGTCGGCCTGCTCGTCGTGCTCCTGCTGCTCGCGGTCGTCGCCGACGTCGTGACCCGGGGGCTCGTCGAGCAGCGGGCCTCGGCCGAGCTCGAGACCGCGACGGGGATCGACGACGTCACGGTCGACGTCCACGGCCTCTCCGTGCTCTGGCAGATCGTGCAGGGGTCGCTCGACGACGTGACGGTCTCGTCCGGCTCCGCCGCCGACCCGGTGTCGTTCCACCTCGACGTCAGCGACGTGCCGACCGACCTCGAGGGCACCTCCGGTCCGGTGACGGGCACGCTCTCGGCCGACTCCGCGACCGTCAGCTCGCTCGAGGGCGTCTCGTCCGAGGGCGCCACCGTCGCCCTCGGCGACGGCGAGGTCACCTACGCCCGATCGTTCGACGTGCCCGTGCTGGGCGCCGTGCCCGTCGACGTGACCGCGACCCCGTCGATCGTCGACGACGGCCGGGCGCTCTCGTTCGCCCCGACCCGGGCCTCGCTGCCCGACACCTCGCTCTCGGTCGACCTCACGAGGTTCCTCGGCGACTTCGCCCAGACCGTCTGCGTCGCCGAGCAGCTGCCCCAGGGCGTCGTGCTCACCTCGGTCGACGTCCAGCCCGACCGGGTGCGGCTCGGGCTCCGGTCGGACGGCCTGCCCCTCACCTCGTCCGGCCTCGCCGCGAAGGGCGCCTGCAGCTGATCCCCGGCGCGGCGCGTCCCGGCTGCGTCGCCGTCACCGCCATCACCGCCGTGACTGCCGTCGCGGTCGCCGTCACCGTCGCCGGCTGTCGCTAGGCTCGTCGTCGTCCCGCTCCTCCCCACCACCCCCGAGGTCCCCGTGTCGCCCAACCCCCTCGCCCCCGACTGGCTGCTCGAGCCCGACGACGTCGACGCGCTCGCCCCCTCGGTGTGGTCCCACGGCGCGCACCGCGCCGACGACGGCGTCGTCTCCGTCGCCGGCGTCGCCGCCCCCGAGCTCGTCGCACGGCACGGCAGCCCGCTCTACGTCGTCGACGAGGACGACTTCCGAGGGCGTGCCCGCGGCGCGAAGGAGGCGTTCGACCGCGAGCTGGGACGCGTCGGCACCAGCGCGATCGTCTACTACGCCGCCAAGGCGTTCCTCTCGGTCGAGGTCGCCCGGTGGGTGGCCGACGCGGGCCTGCGGGTCGACATCTGCACCGGTGGCGAGTTCGCCGTCGCCGCGGCCGCCGGCGTCGACCCGGCACGGATGGCGTTCCACGGCAACAACAAGTCGCTCGCCGAGATCGACCGCACCGTCGCGGCCGGCATCGGCAACATCGTCGTCGACAACGCCGACGAGGTCGACCGGGTCGCCGAGGCCGCCGCACGCCACGGGGTGGTCCAGGCGGTGCGGGTGCGCGTCAACAGCGGCGTGCACGCGTCGACGCACGACTACCTCGCCACGGCGCGGGAGGACCAGAAGTTCGGCATCACCCTGGCCGACGCCCCCGGCGTCGTCGCCCAGATCCGTCGCAGCCCCTCGCTGCGGCTCCTCGGGCTGCACTCGCACATCGGGTCGCAGATCTTCGGCTCGGACGGCTTCGGCGAGGCCGCGCGGCGCCTGCTGGCGCTGCACGCCGAGCTGCTGGCCGACGGCCCCGTGCCCGAGCTCAACCTGGGCGGCGGCTTCGGCATCGCCTACACGTCGGTCGACGACGCCCGCCCGCTCGACGAGCTCGCCGCGGCCCTGGCCGACATCGTCGCCGGCGAGTGCGCCCGGCTGGGCGTCCCGTTGCCCGTCGTGGCCGTCGAGCCGGGACGCGTGATCGCGGGCCCCGCCGGCACGACCCTCTACACGGTCGGCACGGTCAAGGACGTGGCGGTCACCGTCGACGAGCAGACGGGCGAGACCGCCGTGCGGCGCTACGTCAGCGTCGACGGGGGCATGAGCGACAACGCCCGGCCGGCCCTCTACGAGGCCGACTACAGCGCGCGCGTCGTCAGCCGCGCCTCCTCGGCGGGGCCTGCCCTCGCGCGGGTCGCGGGCAAGCACTGCGAGAGCGGCGACCTCGTCGTCCTCGCCGAGTACCTCCCCGCCGACGTGGCCCCGGGCGACCTGCTGGGCGTGCCCGCCACGGGCGCGTACTGCTGGAGCCTCGCGAGCAACTACAACCACGTCGGGCGGCCGCCGGTCGTCGCCGTGCGCGACGGGGCCTCGCGGGTCATCGTCCGCGGCGAGACCGAGGCCGACCTGCTGGCCCGCGACGCCGGCCTCGACTGACGACGGCCCGCCCGCCGCACCGGCCGACGGCCGACCACCTCCTGCCCGACAGCCCACGGCGCCCCGCCGGGACGCCACCACAGAACGGAACACCATGGACGAATACCGCGACGTGAGGGTCGCCCTGCTCGGCGCCGGGTCGGTCGGGTCGCAGGTCGCCCGCCTGCTCCTCGAGCACGGCGACGAGCTCGCCGGCCGCGCCGGTGCCGGGCTCCAGCTCGTGGGCATCGGCGTGCGCGACCTCGACGCCCCCCGCGACGTCGACCTGCCGCGCGAGCTGCTCACCACCGACCTCGAGTCGCTGATCCTCGGGGCCGACATCGTCGTCGAGCTCATGGGCGGCCTCGAGCCCGCACGGCACCACGTGCTGCAGGCGCTGCTCTCGGGCGCCGACGTGGTCACCGGCAACAAGGCCCTGCTCGCGCACCACGGCCCCGAGCTCTTCGCCGCGGCGGAGCAGGTCGGCGCGCAGCTCTACTACGAGGCGGCCGTCGCCGGGGCGATCCCGATCATCCGGCCGCTGCGCGACAGCCTCGCCGGCGACCGCATCCGTCGCATCATGGGCATCGTCAACGGCACCACCAACTTCATCCTCGACCGCATGGACACCGACGGCGACACGCTCGAGGACGCCCTGGCGACGGCGACCGAGCTCGGCTACGCCGAGGCCGACCCGACGGCCGACATCGAGGGCTACGACGCCGCGCAGAAGGCGGCCATCCTCGCCAGCCTCGCGTTCCACACCACCGTCCCGCTCTCGGCGGTCCACCGCGAGGGCATCACGTCGGTCACCCACGAGCAGGTGCAGGCCGCGCGCAAGGCGGGCTACGTCGTGAAGATCCTGGCGATCTGCGAGCGGCTGACGGACGCCGACGGCGTCGACGGGGTCAGCGCCCGCGTGTACCCGGCCCTGGTGCCGCTCGACCACCCGCTCGCCGCGGTGCACGGGGCCAAGAACGCCGTGTTCGTCGAGGCGGAGGCGGCGGGCGACCTCATGTTCTACGGCGCCGGCGCCGGAGGGGTCGAGACCGCCTCCGCCGTGCTCGGCGACCTCGTCTCGGCGGCCCGTCGCCACGTCGTCGGGGGCCCCGGCGTCGCCGAGTCGACGCAGGCCGACCTCGCGGTGCTGCCCGTCGGGCACGTCGTCACGCGCTACCAGATCACCCTCGACGTGGCCGACCAGCCCGGCGTGCTCGCCGAGGTCGCCACCGTGCTGAGCCAGCACGGCGTGAGCGTGCACAGCGTCGAGCAGACCGGGGGCCTCGAGCCCGGCGCGTCACGCGACGCGGAGGCGGCCCCCGCGACCGCTACCCTGATCATCGGCACGCACCGTGCCCGCGAGTCGGATCTCGCCGCCACGGTCGTCGCCCTCCGCAACACCACGGTCGTGAACTCGGTCACGAGCGTGCTGAGAGTCGAAGGAGCCTGATGGCCCACCAGTGGCAGGGTGTCCTGCGCGAGTACGCCGACCGTCTCGACGTGACCGAGGCGACCCCCGTCGTCACGCTCGGCGAGGGCGGCACGCCCCTCATCCCGGCGCCCGCGCTGTCTGCGCGCACGGGCGCGAAGGTCTTCGTGAAGTACGAGGGGATGAACCCGACGGGCTCGTTCAAGGACCGCGGCATGACCATGGCGATCTCGAAGGCCGTCGAGCACGGCGCGAAGGCCGTCATCTGCGCCTCGACCGGCAACACGTCGGCGTCGGCGGCCGCCTACGCGGCGCACGCCGGCATCACGGCGGCGGTGCTCGTGCCCGAGGGCAAGATCGCCATGGGCAAGCTCAGCCAGGCCGTCGCGCACGACGGCCAGCTGCTGCAGATCCAGGGCAACTTCGACGACTGCCTCGACATCGCCCGCGACCTCGCCGAGAACTACCCGGTGCACCTCGTCAACTCGGTCAACAACGACCGCATCGAGGGCCAGAAGACCGCCGCCTTCGAGGTCGTCGACGTGCTCGGCGACGCCCCCGACTTCCACTTCCTGCCCGTGGGCAACGCCGGCAACTACACCGCCTACACGCGCGGCTACCGAGAAGACCTCGAGGCCGGCCGCGCGACCCGTCTGCCGCGCATGTTCGGGTTCCAGGCGTCCGGCTCCGCGCCGATCGTCGCCGGCGAGGTCGTCAAGCACCCCGAGACCATCGCCAGCGCCATCCGCATCGGCAACCCCGCGTCCTGGCAGCTCGCCCTCGAAGCCCGCGACCTGACGAACGGCTGGTTCGGCGCCATCACCGACGAGGCCATCCTCGCGGCCCAGAAGATCCTGTCGGCCGAGGTCGGCGTCTTCGTCGAGCCCGCCTCGGCGATCAGCGTCGCCGGCCTGCTCGAGCGGGCCGACGCGGGCGTCGTCCCGGCCGGCGCGACGGTCGTCCTCACGGTCACCGGCCACGGCCTGAAGGATCCCCAGTGGGCCCTCCGCCGCGCCGACGGCTCCGAGGTGGCGCCGACGGTCGTCGCCAGCGACACCGCGCGCGTCGCCGAGGTGCTCGGGCTCGTCCCGGCGTCTGCATGACCACAGGGGCGGCCGGCCGGTCGGTGCTCGTGCGGGTGCCGGCCACGTCGGCCAACCTCGGCCCGGGCTTCGACACGCTGGGCCTCGCGGTCTCGCTCTACGACGAGCTCGTCGTGACGGCGACCGACGCCCCGGGCGTCGAGGTGCACGTCGACGGGGTCGGGGCCGGCGAGGTCCCGACCGACGCCTCCAACCTCGTGGTGCGGGCGATCGCCGCGGCCTTCGCCTCGGCGGGGCAGCCGCTGCCCGGCCTCCGGCTCGAGGCCCGCAACGTCATCCCGCACGGTCGCGGCCTCGGGTCGTCGGCCGCCGCCATCGTGTCCGGCGTCGTGGCGGCCAAGGGCCTGCTCGAGGGCGTCGTCGACTTCTCGTCGGCCGATCTGCTCCGCATCGCCACCGAGATGGAGGGGCACCCCGACAACGTCGCCCCGGCGCTCTTCGGCGGCCTCACCATCGCGTGGATGACGTCCGCCGGCCCGTCGCACAAGCGCCTCCTGGTGCACCGCGGCGTCTCGCCGGTCGTGTTCGTGCCCCGCACCACGCTGTCGACCAAGCTGGCCCGCAGCCTGCAGCCGGCCTCGGTGCCCCACGAGGACGCCACGTTCAACGTCTCGCGGTCGGCCCTCCTCGTGGCGGCGCTGATCCAGAGCCCCGAGCTGCTGCTCGCCGCGACCGAGGACCGCCTCCACCAGAGCTACCGCGCCAGTGCGATGCCCGAGACCGACGCGCTGATCACGATGCTGCGCGACGCGGGCCTCGCGGCCGTCGTGTCCGGCGCCGGCCCCTCGCTGCTCGTGCTCGGCAGCGACCCCGGCCAGCGCCTCCTGGCGGCCGAGATCGTGGCCGAGCACTCCGTGTCCGACTGGCGTGCCCTGATGCTCGCCGTCGACCTCCGAGGTGCTACAGTGAGGCCGCACCCGGCTGTGAAATCAGGTCCCCTGGGCATCTAGCAGCGCCTCCTCGGTTCTCGAGTGGGCACGACGAGTCCTCAGGCTCCTCGACTTCCCCCGGGTCGCACATCCCGTAGTGCACATCTCGCAGCGCTCGTCCGCCTATCTGGCGTACGCGCGCCGCACCTCCGTGAGCTCGTCTGCGCATCCCGCGCAGCGCGCACCCGCGCAGGGCCTGCCACAGGGCAGTCCCCGGGCCACGAGGTGTGACCAGCTCAGCCTCGCGGCTCTCGCGGGGGAGCGGAAGGAACCCAACACCAGTGTCAGACGTCGACAGCCGCACGCCCGCGGCCACCACCGCCGAACTCAGCGCCATGCGCCTCCCGCAGCTCCAGGCCCTCGCCTCCTCGCTCGGCATCAGCGGCCTCTCCAAGCTCCGCAAGGGCGACCTCGTCGCCGCCATCGCCGCCGTGCAGGCGCAGTCGACCGAGGGCGCCGCCGCCCCGGCCGAGCTCGCCGAGCCCGTCGTCGCGCAGCCCACCCTCGACGTCGCCCCCGAGGCGACCGACGCGCAGCCCGCCGCCGCCGCCGCCGCGGGCGAGGCCGACGAGGCCGCCGCCGCCCCGACCCGGGCGCGTCGCGGCTCGCGTCGTGCCACCTCCGCCGCCGGGGCCCCCGCCCAGCGCGGCGCCGGCGAGCACGTGAACGGCGCCGAGTCGGGCGTCTCGCCCGTCCTCGAGGTCCCCGCGACGACGCCCGCCGAGGCGCCCACCGCCGACCAGGCCGTCGCCGAGCAGGCCGCCCCGGTCGAGGCCGCCTCGACCGAGACCGCCTCGACCGAGACCCCGCAGGAGGCGCCCGTCGCCTCCGAGCGCCCGTCGCGCAGCCGCCGTGGCTCGCGCCGCGCCACCGACGCGACCGTCGCCGAGGCCCAGGCCGCGGCCCAGGACGCCACCGCCGCGCCCGAGGCCGTCGTCGCCGACGACCAGGGCGCCCAGCAGGCCGACCAGGGCGCGGCGCAGGCCGACCAGGGCCAGGCCGACCAGTCGCAGGGCGACCAGGGCCAGGGCGACCAGTCCGGCCAGCAGGGCGGCAGCCGTCGCAGCCGCAGCCGCGGCCGTGGCGACCGCAAGAACGGCCAGTCCGGCCAGCAGGGCCAGGCCGGCGACCAGCAGGGCGGCCAGCAGCAGGGCGGCCAGAAGGCCGAGCAGCAGCAGGACCGTCAGCAGGGCGACCGCCAGCAGGGCGACCGTCAGCAGCAGGGCGGCCAGAAGGCGGACCAGCAGCAGGACCGTCAGCAGCAGGACCGCCAGCAGGGCGACCGCCAGCAGCAGGACCGCCAGCAGGGCACGGGTCCGCAGCAGCAGGACGAGAACGGCCGGCAGGGCCGGGGCCGTCAGCGTGACCGCAAGCGCGGCCGCGGCGTTCAGACCGACGAGTTCGAGCCCGAGATCTCCGAGGACGACGTGCTCATCCCCGTCGCGGGCATCCTCGACGTGCTCGAGAACTACGCGTTCGTCCGCACGACCGGCTACCTGCCCGGTGCGAGCGACGTCTACGTCTCGCTCGGCCAGGTGAAGAAGTACCACCTCCGCAAGGGCGACGCCGTCGTCGGCGCCATCCGCCAGCCGCGCGAGGGCGACCAGGGCCAGGGGCGCCAGAAGTACAACGCCATCGTCCGCATCGACTCGATCAACGGGCAGCCCGTCGAGGAGGCGGCCAAGCGCGTCGAGTTCGGCAAGCTGACCCCGCTCTACCCGCAGGAGCGCCTCCGCCTCGAGACCGAGCAGCAGAAGCTCTCGACCCGCATCATCGACCTCGTGTCGCCGATCGGCAAGGGCCAGCGCGGCCTCATCGTGTCGCCGCCGAAGGCAGGCAAGACCCTCGTGCTCCAGGCGATCGCGAACGCCATCGCGGTGAACAACCCCGAGGTGCACCTCATGGTCGTGCTCGTCGACGAGCGTCCCGAAGAGGTCACCGACATGCAGCGCACGGTGAAGGGCGAGGTCATCGCCTCCACCTTCGACCGCCCCGCCGAGGACCACACCACGGTCGCCGAGCTCGCCATCGAGCGCGCGAAGCGCCTCGTCGAGCTGGGCCACGACGTCGTCGTGCTGCTCGACTCGATCACCCGCCTCGGTCGCGCCTACAACCTGTCGGCCCCGGCCTCGGGCCGCGTGCTGTCCGGCGGCGTCGACTCGTCGGCGCTCTACCCGCCGAAGCGCTTCTTCGGCGCGGCGCGCAACATCGAGAACGGCGGCTCGCTGACCATCCTCGCCACCGCGCTGGTCGAGACCGGCTCGAAGATGGACGAGGTGATCTTCGAGGAGTTCAAGGGCACCGGCAACATGGAGCTCCGCCTCTCGCGCCACCTCGCCGACAAGCGCATCTTCCCGGCCGTCGACGTCAACGCCTCCGGCACCCGTCGCGAAGAGATGCTGCTCAGCCCCGACGAGGTCAAGATCACGTGGCGCCTGCGCCGCGCCCTCGCCGGGCTCGAGCAGCAGAAGGCGCTCGAGATCGTCCTCGGCAACCTCAAGGAGACGCAGTCGAACGTGGAGTTCCTCGTGCAGATCCAGAAGTCGATGCCCGCGAACGGCCACGACGCCGGCCACAAAGACCACTGATGTTCGAGTCGGTGTCCGTGCTCCTCGCGGAGCACGACGACCTCCAGACGCAGCTCAGCGACCCCGCGGTGCACGCGGACGCCGCTCGCGCCAAGAAGATCAACCGCCGCTACGCCGAGCTCAGCCGCATCGTGGCTGCCCACTCGGCGTGGCAGCAGGCGGGCGACGACCTCGAGGCCGCACGGGAGCTCGCGAAGGAGGACGAGGCGTTCGCCGACGAGGTGCCCGCGCTCGAGCAGGGCCTCGACGAGTCCCAGGAGAAGCTGCGGCGCCTCCTGATCCCTCGTGACCCCGACGACGGCCGTGACGTGATCATGGAGATCAAGGGGGGCGAGGGAGGCGCGGAGAGCGCCCTGTTCGCCGCCGACCTCCTGCGCATGTACCTGCACTACGCCGAGGGCATGGGCTGGAAGTCCGAGATGATCCAGAGCGACGACAGCGACCTCGGCGGCTACAAGAACGTCCAGGTGGCCATCAAGTCGAACGCCACCGATCCGTCGCAGGGCGTCTGGGCCCATCTGAAGTACGAAGGAGGCGTGCACCGCGTCCAGCGCGTGCCCGCCACGGAGTCCCAGGGGCGCATCCACACCTCCACGACCGGGGTCCTCGTGTTCCCCGAGGTCGACGAGCCGGAGGAGGTCGACATCAACCAGAACGACCTCAAGATCGACGTCTACCGGTCGTCCGGCCCCGGGGGCCAGTCGGTCAACACGACCGACTCGGCCGTCCGCATCACCCACCTGCCCACGGGCATCGTGGTGGCGATGCAGAACGAGAAGAGCCAGCTGCAGAACCGCGAGGCCGGCATGCGCGTCCTGCGCGCGCGCATCCTCGCGCGCCAGCAGGAGGAGCAGGCGGCGATCGCGTCGGACGCCCGCAAGAGCCAGATCCGGGGCATGGACAGGTCGGAGCGCATCCGCACCTACAACTTCCCGGAGAACCGCATCGCCGACCACCGCACCGGCTACAAGGCGTACAACCTCGACGCCGTGATGGACGGGGCCCTGCAGCCCGTCGTCGAGTCGTGCATCCAGGCCGACGAGGAGGCCCGGCTCGCCGAGATCGGCGACGCCGCGTCGTGACCGACGCCGTCGCCGACCTCGGGCACGCCCGCACGGTCGACTCCGCCCTCGCGGCGGGGTCGGCCGTGCTCTCGTCGTCCGGGGTGCCGACACCGGACGTCGACGCGGAGCTGCTGCTCGCCCACGTGCTCGACCTCGGTCGGGGTGTGCTCCGCGCCCGGGTCGTCACCCGGTCCGCCCTGACGGCCGACGCCGCCGGCGCGTTCGCCCGCGCGATCGCCCGGCGCGCCGCCCGTGAGCCTCTCCAGCACATCACGGGCACCGCTCCGTTCCGGTCGATGCAGCTGCACGTCGGACCGGGCGTCTTCGTGCCCCGGCCCGAGACCGAGGGGGTGGCGCAGCTGGCCGTCGACGCCCTGCGCGCCGCGGCCGAGCCCGCCCCGATCGCGGTCGACCTCGGCACAGGCAGCGGCGCCATCGCCCTGGCCATGGCCACGGAGGTGCCCCGAGCGTCCGTCGTCGCGGTCGAGCTCTCGGCCGAGGCCGCCGTCTGGACCCGTCGCAACATCGCCGCGGTCGGCGCCGAGAACGCCCGCCTCGTCGAGGGCGACCTCGCGGACGCCCTGCCCGAGCTCGACGGCACCGTGTCCGTGGTCGCCTCGAACCCGCCGTACATCCCCGTCGGGATGGTGCCGCGCGATCCCGAGGTGCGTCTGCACGACCCCGCGCTCGCCCTCTACGGGGGAGCCGACGGCCTCGACGTCGTGCGCGACCTGTCGGCGACGGCCCTCCGCCTCCTGCGCGTCGGTGGTGTGCTCGTCATCGAGCACGGCGAGGCACAGGGAGGCGCCATCCGGGACCTGCTGGACGCCGACGGCTGGCGGTCCACGGTCACCCACCTCGACCTCACCGGTCGCGACCGTGCGACGACGGCGGTGCGCTGACGCCCTCTCCAGGTCGTCCGCACTATCATCGTCAGGTCATGGCCTCCCTCTACGACCTCTCCGTCGACTCCGAGCTCCTCGCCGGCATGCGCCGAGCACGCGGCGCCATCGGCCGGGGCGAGCTCGTCGTCCTGCCCACCGACACGGTCTACGGCGTCGCCGCCGACGCGTTCGACGCCGGTGCCGTGCAGAAGCTCCTCGACGCCAAGGGGCGGGGCCGCCAGTCGCCGCCTCCCGTCCTCATCAAGGGGCAAGAGACGCTCGCCGCGCTCACCTCGACGGTCCCCGAGGTCGTCAGGCCGCTGCTCGACGAGTTCTGGCCGGGGCCGCTCACCGTGATCTTCCGCGCGCAGGCGTCCCTCAGCTGGGACCTCGGCGACACCCGGGGCACCGTCGCCCTGCGCGTGCCGAGCCACCCGCTCACCCTCGAGCTGCTCGAGGAGACGGGGCCGCTCGCGGTCTCGAGCGCCAACCTCACCGGCCAGGCGGCGGCCGAGACCGCCCAGGCGGCCCTCGACATGCTGGGCGACTCGGTGTCGGTGTACCTCGACGCCGGGCCCGTGGGCAGCGACTGGGAACGACGGCCCGGCGCCAACACGGGCTCGACGATCGTCGACGCGACGGGTGCGTCCGACGGCGTCGTCCGCATCGTCCGGCACGGCGTCCTGCCCGACTCCGAGATCAGACGCGTCGTCGGGGCCGACGCCCTCGCGTGAGGTACTACCTGCTCGCGATGGTCATCGCGGCAGTCGTCAGCTTCGTGCTGTCCGTCGTCGTGTGGCGCCTCGGCCTCCGGTTCAAGCTCTACCCGACGATCCGCGAGCGAGACGTCCACCAGACGCCGACGCCTCGGCTCGGGGGAGTGGCGATGTGGGCGGGAGTCGTGGTCGCCCTCCTCGCGGCGTGGTTCGTCTTCCCCCTCATCTCCGGCGTCGACTACTTCCGCCTCGTGTTCGCGGACCCCGGCCCGCCGCTGGCGATCCTGGGCGCGGCGACGATCATCGTCGTGATCGGCGTGGTCGACGACCTCTACGACCTCGACTGGATGACCAAGCTCGCCGGCCAGATCATCGCGGCGGGCGTCCTCGCGTGGCAGGGCGTCCAGCTGGTGTCGCTCCCGATCGGCGGCAGCCTCGCCATCGGTTCTCCCTACATGTCGCTGATCCTGACGATCCTGGCCATCGTCCTGGTGATGAACGCGGTCAACTTCATCGACGGCCTCGACGGGCTGGTCGCCGGGGTGACGATCATCGCGAACAGCGTGTTCTTCATCTACAGCTTCGTCATCTCGATCACCATCGGCCAGACCGAGTACTTCAACCTGGCTGCGCTGCTCACGGCCGTCCTCATCGGTGCCTGCCTCGGCTTCCTCCCCCTCAACTGGCATCCGGCACGCCTCTTCATGGGCGACGCGGGCGCCCTGCTCACCGGGCTCGTGATGGCGACCAGCGCCATCTCCGTGACGGGCCAGATCGACCCGGCCACGATCTCACGGTCCGCGCTGCTGCCCGCCTTCATCCCGATCCTGCTGCCGTTCGCCGTCCTGGTGGTGCCCCTCCTCGACTTCGGCCTGGCCGTGCTTCGTCGCGTGAGCGCAGGCAAGTCGCCGTTCACTGCCGATCGCAAGCACCTGCACCACCGCCTCCTCGACATGGGCCACTCGCACTTCCAGGCCGTGCTGATCTTCTACTCGTGGACCCTCGTGGTCTCCGTCGGCTGCCTGATGTTCCTCTTCGTCAAGCCCGCCTGGCTCGTCGGGCTCTTCCTCGGCGTCGGCCTCGTGGTCTGCGCTGCCCTGACCCTCGCTCCGCTCAGCCGCAGGAAGCGCGTCGAGGTCGCCGTCCAGAGCACCCGCACCGCCGACCTCGCGGCGAGCGAGTCGGGACGCTTCGACCCGCTCGACGAGGCCGCCGGAGTCCTCGACCCGTCCGACACCGACACGGCGCAGAACGCCGTGGTGCCCGAACTGACACCCCCGGAGGAACGCCCATGAACGCCCGATCGATCTTCACCAAGATCCTCACCTACACGGGCTTCCTGGCCCTCGCGATCGCCGTGGTGGGAGGCGGTCTCGGGTACGCCCTCGCGGGGACGGACGGGCTCTGGAGCGCGCTCGTCGGGGTGGCCCTCGCCGTCGTCTTCGCCGGCATCACCGCGGCGAGCATGCTCATCGCGATCCGGTTCCGCCTGGCGGCCTTCTTCGGCATCGTGATGGGCGCGTGGCTGCTCAAGCTCGTCATCTTCGTCGTGCTGCTGGTCCTCGTGAAGGACCAGCCCTTCGTGAACGACGTCGTGCTCTTCCTGGCCCTCGTCGTGTCGATCATCGGCACCCTGGCCATCGACGCCCTGGTGGTCGTCCGCGGTCGACTCGGCAACGTCAGCGACGCGGTCCTGCCTCCCGCGCCGCAGGACTGACGGGTCCACGGACCACCACGACGAGGCCCTCCCGGGCCCGTGTGCGGCGGCGGCCGGGTCATGTTCCTTGCAGGGCATGAAAAGACCGCCGCCGATTCGTGCCAGCGCCGAATACCTTGATAGAGTCATGACCGTTCCCCGGCCGCGATTCTCTGCGGGTTCGGATGACAACCCCACCAATCGTCGCGACACTTCAGGGTGCTCGCCCCGACACAGGAGATAGCGCTGATAGCGAACGCTGTGAACCTGCTCTCCGCTGCCGAGACCGGCCACGGAGACGGGGGATTCCACGCCCCGACTCTTGACGAGTTCTTCCCGTCCGCGATCTTCTTCGAAGGCACCCCCTTCGAGCTGAACCGCATCATGCTGGTCCGCCTCTTCGCGATCGCCGTCATGCTGCTGCTCTTCTGGCTCGCCCTCCGCAAGGGGCGCCTCGTGCCGTCCCGCGGCCAGAGCATCGCCGAGCTCGGCCTCGACTTCGTCCGCGTGCAGATCGTCGAAGAGATCTTGGGCGAGAAGCTCGGCCGAAAGTACCTGCCGCTGCTGGCCGCGATGTTCTTCGGCATCTTCGCGATGAACATCACGGGCATCGTGCCCGGGCTGAACATCGCAGGCACCTCGGTCGTCGCCATGCCGCTGCTGCTCGGCGTCGTCGCGTACGTCATGTTCATCTACGCGGGCTTCCGCGAGGTGGGCGGGGCGACCTTCTTCCGGAACGCGCTGTTCCCGGCCGGTGTGCCGTGGTACATGTACATCCTGTTGACGCCCATCGAGTTCATCAACATCTTCATCGTCCGGCCCATCTCGTTGGCCCTGCGACTGCTGCTGAACATGATGGTCGGCCACCTCCTCCTCGTGCTCTGCTTCGCCGCGACGCACTTCTTCTTCTTCAGCATGAGCGGCGGGTTCATGGCGTTCGGCGCCCTGACCCTCATCGGCGGATTCGTGATGACCATCGTCGAGATGGCCGTCGCCGTGCTGCAGGCCTACGTCTTCACGCTCCTCGCCTCGGTCTACATCCAACAGGCCGCGTCGAACGAACACTGAGCGTCGAACGAACACTAAGAACGACGGGGCCCGTCGCCTGACGAGCCCCGCCCAACCGGAAGGAAACACAAGTGGACACCACCACGATCCTCGCTGAGATCAACGGCAACATCGCGACCGTCGGCTACGGCCTCGCAGCGATCGGCCCCGGCATCGGCATCGGCATCGTCGCGGGCAAGACCGTCGAGGCCATGGCACGTCAGCCCGAGCTGGCCGGCCGCCTCCAGGTCACGATGTTCCTCGGCATCGCGTTCACCGAGCTGCTGGGCTTCATCGGCCTCGCCGCCGGCTTCATCTTCTCCTGATCAGTTAGGACGACACACCGATGATCGAGACGATCCTCGCGGCCGAGGGCGGTGCTCCTGAGGGAGCAGCCGTCTTCTTCCCCGCCGGTTACGACATCCTCTGGTCCTTCGTCGTCTTCGTGGTCATCGCTGCGTTCTTCGGGATCTTCGCGATCCCGCGGTTCCGCAAGATCCTCGACGAGCGTGCCGAGCGCATCGAGGGCGGCATCGCCCACGCCGAGGCCGCCCAGGCCGAGGCCGCGAAGGCCCTCGACGAGTACAAGAAGCAGCTGGCCGACGCCCGCGCCGAGGCGGCTCGCATCCGCGAGGCTGCTCGTGCCGAGGGCGCCGAGATCCTCGCCGACCTGAAGCAGCAGGCCCAGGCCGAGGCGGATCGCGTCACCGCGAACGCCCACGTCCAGATCGAGGCCGAGCGTGCCGCGGCCGTCGCGTCGCTCCGTGCCGAGGTCGGCTCGCTGGCCATCGACCTCGCGTCGGGCGTCATCGGCGAGTCCCTGGCCGACGATGCCAAGGCGTCGGCAGTCGTCGACCGCTTCCTGGCCGACCTCGAGGCCGACCAGAACTCGAAGGCAGGCAACTGACGATGGGTTCCATGTCCCGAGAGGCCCTCAGCTCGGCGAGGTCCGTCCTCGCCGACCTGGGCGCTGCTGCCGACCTGACCACGGGCGAGCAGCTGCTCGACGCGGGTCGCGTCATCGGCGGCAACGTCCAGCTGCAGGCCTACTTCGCGGACCCCGCCGTCGATGCCGCCACGAAGAAGCAGCTCGTCGACCGCGTCTTCGGCGCGTTCACCGAGTCGGCGCGTGCGCTGGTGCTCTCCGTCGTCGGCAGCCGGTGGTCCTCGAAGCGCGACCTGCTCGCAGGCATGGAGGAGATCGGCATCCGTGTCGTCGCCTCCACGCTGTCCGACGGCAGCACGATCGCGAACGAGCTGTTCGCCTTCGACGCGGCCGTCCGGTCCGACTCCTCCCTCGAACTGGCGATCGGCACCAAGCTGAGCGACCCCGAGGCCAAGGCCGGCCTGGTCCAGCGCCTCCTGGGCGGCCGGGCGAGCCAGCAGACGATCACCATCGTCAGCCACCTCGTGCGCCAGCCCCGCGGCCGTCGCATCGGGGAGCTGCTGCGCACCGCAGCCGAGATCGTGTCCGACCAGTCGGACCAGCTCGTCGCCACGGTCACGACGGCCAAGGCCCTCGACGACGCGCACGCCGCGCGCCTCGAGCAGGGTCTGTCCCGCCAGTTCGGGCGTAGCCTCCGCATCAACCAGGTCGTCGACCCCGCCGTCATCGGCGGTCTGCGCGTGCAGGTCGGCGACGAGGTCATCGACGGGACCGTCGCCACCAAGCTCAGCGCGCTCCGCCTCC
>Ga0265780_10003726_pt1 | contig 19920 bp, 15 predicted proteins | sample P1T30metagenome_FD_192432 | JGI IMG/M metagenome (GOLD analysis project Ga0265780, IMG submission 192432) | Plant litter microbial communities from East Loma Ridge, Irvine, California - P1 T30 | ecosystem: Environmental > Terrestrial > Plant litter > Unclassified | place: USA: California...
CTTTATTGCTGGTTGGCCCGCCGCGGCCGAGGCCGGTGATCTGCTTGTTGTTCTCGTTCGTCCCCGCAAGCGGTGCGCCCATCAGATGGCGCAGCAATTCTTCTTTGAGGTGGGGATCCGAGGGCGCACTGGCCGCCCACAGCACGAGCCCGGTCGAAGTCCCGCCGCGCATATGGTGCACAGGAAATTCAATGACACCGTTCTGCAGACGTGGGCGGAATGCGTCGCGAAAAGATGAAGCGGTCGGCATTGGCAACTCCAATGGCAAACGCCGATTATCGCATGCAGAACGGCGTCTGCCGGCAGGGCGCCGGCAGACGAAATACGCCGGGCGCCGGATCAGCGCAGCGTGCGGGCGAAGAACTCGTCGGTGCGGCTGTTGGCCAGCGTGGCGGCGTCATGGTCGTAGTGACCGCCGCCCGGACGGGCAAATGCGTGGTCGCAACCAGGATAGACATGGATCTCGGCATCGGTGCTGTCGGCAAACGCTTCCTTGATCTTCTCCTGCGCCTCAGGGCCGATGTATTCGTCGGCACCGGCCAGGTGGTAGAGGAACGGCGCGCCAATGTTCTTTGCTTCGGACAGGTAGTTGTCGGTGCCGCCGCCGTAGTAGGCCGCGAAGGCATCGCCATCGGTGCGCGCCGCGCTCAGGTAGGTCATCAGGCCGCCCAGGCAGTAGCCGGTGACGCCGACCTTGCCGTTGCTGCCTTCCATCGTGCGCGCTGCACTGATGGTGGCAGCGATGTCCTGCACGCCATGGTCGAAATCGTAGCTCTTGTACAGCGCAAACGCGCGCGCGACGTCGGCTTCATTGGCTTCCGACAAATCCACGCCCGGCTCTTCGCGCCAGAACAGGTCGGGGGCGACGGCGATATAGCCCTTGGCGGCGTAGTTGTCGGCGATGCTGCGGATGCCGGCGTTCACGCCGAAAATTTCCTGCAGCACGATGATGACCGGGTAGGTACCGACGACGTCGGGACGGGCCACATAGCAATCGAAACCGCGTTCAGCGGTGGTGACGGTAAGTGTTTCGGACATGGAATTCCTTTAGGTTGACGGGGAGGGTGCCGGCCGGCTTGCGTAGGCGGCCGTAGCGAGACATATGATAAGACGAATGGGATGAATGCTGCCACCAGCACGATTGCAGCGCAGACTTCAGCCCTGGAGACTGACGCCCATCTGCCGGCAATACTGGGCGAGATGATCGGGCAGATCCGCTGGACACACCCCGCACGCCCGGTTGCCCGGCACGGCATAGTCGATGAAGGTCGGGTAGGGCAGAGCGAGCTCGGCCATGATCGAGCGAAACGCCTCCAGCGTCTTGCCGGCGCCGAGTCGCCCATTGCGCTGTTTTTCCTGGGCAATCGAGGAAACGTGGCGCTGCTGGTAATCGTGCGCAGGATAGACCAGCGTCTCATCCGGCAGTGCGAACAGTTTTTCGGTCACGCTGCGATACAGCGCATCGGTATTCCCGTTCTGGAAATCGGTGCGACCGCAGCCGTCGATCAAAAGGGCATCGCCTGTAAATACCCGCTCGCCCAGCAGATAGGAAAAGTGGCCATCGGTATGGCCGGGTGTATGCAGCGGCTGCAGGGATATGCCGCCGACCTCGAACAGGCGGCCTTCCTCGATCGCCACATCGGCGCACGGCAGGCAGTCGAACGCGGGTGCGGCGATCTTGCTGCCGGTGGCGTTGCGCAACGCCAGCGCCGCGGTGATGTGGTCGGCATGGATATGGGTGTCGAGCGTGTAGGCCAGTGTCAGTCCCAGTTCGTGCAGAACGCCAAGGTCGCGCTCCATGCTGACGATCACCGGGTCGATCAGGATGGCCTGGCCGGTCTGCGGATCCCCCAGCAGATAGGTATAGGTGCTCGACAACGGTTCGAAAAGTTGCTTGAAAATCATGGTGCCTCCTGTGATCGGTGGATCAGGATCTGCGCCGTTCGATGAGTTCAAAGATGCCCATGCCCGCCAGCATGGCGGCGCAGAAAATGAGCGGCTGCACCGCGCCCGTCGCGAGCGAAGCCAGCGCTGGACCGGGACAAAAGCCGGCCAGTCCCCAGCCGGCCCCGAAGGCCAGGCTCCCCAGCACCAGCCGGCGGTCGATCCGGGTGGCTGTCGGCAGGTGCATGGGCTCGCCCAGCAGCGATTGCCGTCGCTTGGCAGCAATCCGGAATGCGGGGAGCGCCACCAGGATCGCGCCGGCCATCACCAGTGCCAGCGACGGGTCCCAGCGGCCGGCCAGGTCGAGAAAACCCAGGACCTTGGCCGGATTCGTCATGCCGGCAACGATCAGGCCAATGCCGAACACGAGCCCGGTAATCAATGCCATCAGGATGCGCATGCCGTTCTCCTCAAGCCAGTAGATGGCGCACGATGAACACGGTCGCGAAGCCGGCGCCCATGAAGGCCAGCGTGGCCGCCAGCGAACGGGCCGAGCCACGTGCCAGCCCGCACACGCCATGGCCGCTGGTACAGCCGGCGCCGTAGCGGGTGCCGATGCCGACCAGCAGGCCGGCGGCGATCAGCGTGCCCGTGCCGGCATTGATGCGCATGGCGGGCAACGGGGCGGCCAGCGTGTACACGAGGGGCGCTGCGACGAGGCCGAGCAGAAACGCGATGCGCCAGCCACGCTCGTCCGGGGCCGGGCGCAGCAGTCCGCCGACGATGCCGCTGATGCCGGCGATACGGCCATTGAACAGCACGAACATGGCGGTCGCCAGGCCGATCAGCAGGCCGCCGCCCAGCGCGCTCCAGGGAGTAAAGTCAGTCCAGTTCACGGTCATCGCTGCCTCCCGGTTGTGCGCAGAATTGCTGGTACAGGACCTGCAGCACGGCGCTGGCCGCGTCGCTGGTCAGGCTGTAATAGATCTGCTTGCCGTCGCGCCGGGTCGTGACCAGGCGCTCTTCGCGCAGCACGCCCAGCTGTTGAGAGAGGGTAGGCTGGGCAATGCCGGACGCCGCCGCCAGCTCGCTGACGCAGTATTCGGCCTGGGTCAGCTGGCACAGCAGCAGCAGCCGGTCCGGGTTGGCCAGTGTCTTGAGCAACGCGCAAGCGCGCACGGCGGCGGCTTGCATCTCGAGCAGGTTCAATGGTTCTGGATGATGGTTCATGGTATCGCTTTCGTCAGACCCCATTGAATCACACTATACCGAAAAACAAAATATCTTTTAATATATTGATGGGTTCGTGGCGAAGGTTTGGGTGGCGCCGACGCGTGTGCACGGCACGGGGTAGAATTTCAGGGCATTGTGGTCGTCATGCCGTCGTCGAACGTCTTCATGGCCCACCACGACCATTGCCATATTCTGAAAGAACCGTACATGAGTCATTTCGAGCACCTCCGCAGTCACGCCATTCCTGCACTCCAGGCCACGATGGAAGAGTATGTCGCGCCGGCGTCCGGCGCGCGCCACATCCACCTGACCACCAGCGGCGCCGACATGGCGTTCCTGGTAGGTTTCCCCACTGTGCCCGACGCCAGCGATGGCCGCGCCCACATCCTCGAACACCTGGCGCTGTGCGGCTCGCAGCGCTATCCGGTGCGCGATCCGTTCTTTGCCATGCTGCGTCGCTCCACCGCGACCTTCATGAATGCGTTCACCTATGCCGACCGCACCGTCTATCCGTTCGTCAGCACCGACGAAAACGATTTCTACAACCTGCTCGATGTGTACCTCGACGCGGCCTTCTTCCCGAAGCTCGATTACCTGAACTTTTTGCAAGAGGGCTGGCGCTACACGCTCACCGATGGCGTGCTCGGTTACCAGGGCGTGGTCTTCAATGAAATGAAGGGGGCGTTCGCCGACCCGGGCCACGCGCTGTACAAGGGCCTGACCTCGACCATCCTCAGCGGCACCACCTACGAGGTCGATTCGGGCGGCGATCCGCTGGCCATTCCCGAGCTCACGCACCAGATGCTCAAGGACTTCCACGCCAGCCATTACCATCCGTCGCAGGCGGTCTTCATGACGGCCGGGCCGCTGCCCGCTGCCGCGGTCCAGGCCCGCATTGCCGAGCGCGTGCTGGCGCGCCAGATCGATGTCTCGGCACGGCGCGTGCCGCAATTGGCCAGCGCCTTCACGGCGCCGCAGCGCAATACCGTGCGCATTCCGTCGCAGCAGGGCCGCGACAACGAATTCGGGCTGCAAATGACGTGGCTGATGGGCGAGTCAGCGATCCCGAAAGTGGCGTTCGAAGCGAGCCTGCTGTCGGCCGGTCTGCTGGGCGACGCCGCGGCACCGCTGATGAAGGCGATGGAGACGGCGGGTTATGGCCGGCCGTCGGGCTTCAATGGCCATGACGACAGTGCGCGCCAGATGCTGTTCCATGTCGGCATGGAGGGTCTCACCGAGGCCCAGGCGCCCATGGCCGAAGCGCTGATCTGGTCCACGCTGGAGCAGGTGGCCGAGCAGGGCGTGGAGCACGCCACGCTGCAGGCCGCGCTGCGCGACCTCAAGTACCAGCAGCGCAATACCCGCAGCGGCAGCATGCCGAATGTGCTCGAACGCCTCTTGACCGCGCTGCCCGTCGCGATGCGCGACGGCGACGTCGTCACCGCCTTCGACAGCGATGCAATCCTGCAGGCGATGGAAAGCGATATCGCCGATCCCGCTTACTTCAAATCGCTTGTGCGTAACCTGTTGACGTCGCCTGGCCGCCTGGTGTCGACCATCGTGCCGGACGCCGCCTATTTCTCCGACCGCGATGCTGTGGAAAGCGCGCGCCTGGCGCAGGCCTCGGCTCAGCTGACCGACGCCGACCGCGCGCGCATCGCGGCCGATACCGTGGCCCTCGAAGCGCATCAGAAAACAGCCTTCGATTCGCAGGTGCTGCCACGTATCCGGCCCGGCGACGTGAGCACGCAGCCGCGCGCCTTGCCCGCGTTTGCACCGACCGCCGACGACATCCACGCGTTCAGCATCGGCTCGAACGGCATTTCGTCGGCCAGCATCGTGTATGACGTGTCGGCCATCCCGGCCGCCGACTGGCCATGGCTGGCGCTGTACACGCAGCTGCGCGACGACCTGGGTCTGGAGGGCCAGGACTACGCCGATGCCGGCGCCTGGCGTCAGCGCATGGTACCGTCGTTCGGCTTCGACCTGCAGCCGTTCCAGCTGCCGGACGGTGCGCTGCGCATCGACCTGACGGTATCGGCCAACGCCCTGCGCGAAGAGCATGCCAATATCGTTGCGGTGCTCGACGCCTACATGGCCCGACCACGTTTTGACGAGGCCGTGCGCCTGCGTTATCTGCTCGAGCGCAAGGTGGAAAACACGCTGGACGACCTGGCGCAGGCCGGCAGCCACTATGCGTCGATGGCCGTGAGCGCGCCGCTGGCGCAGGTGCGCCGCTTCCAGGACGCCATCGCCGGACCGACGGCGCTGGCATTCAACGCCCGCCTCAAAACCCTGGCCGCAACGCCGGAAGGCGTGGCGCAGGTGGCAGCCGAACTGGCGCGCATCCACGCTGCCATCGTGGCGCAGCGCCCGAGCATGCTGTGCGCCGGCAGTGGCGAAGATGGCCATGAGTTGGCGCGTCTGCTGGCGGCAGCCTGGCCGACGTCCGCTGCCGCCGCTGGTGAAGCTGGCACCGCTTCGGCGGCTGGCCAGCCAGTAGAAGCTGCACCGCAGCTCCCGGCGAATGTCGCGCTGCACGCGGCAGGCCAGGTCAATCACTGCAATATCGCCTGGGCAGTGCCGATGTCGCACGACGATGACGCCGGCGCCCTGAGCGTGGCTGCCGAGCTGTTCACTAACCAGGTGCTGCACACGGCGCTGCGCGAGGCGGGTGGTGCATATGGCGGCAGCGCCTCGTATGCGGGCGATTCGGGCGTGTTCTCGATGGCCTCGTTCCGCGACCCGCGCCTGGCGGCCACCTACCGCGATTTCGATGCGGCCGTCGACACCATCCTGGCGTCCGACTACAGCGACGAGCAGGTCGAAGAAGCCATCATCGGCGTCATCAAGAAGCTCGACAAGCCAGAAGCGCCATGGGATGCGGTGCGGCTGGGCTGGCGCATGTTCCGACGCGGCACCGACATGGCCACGCGCGAGCGTTTCCGCCAGGGCGTGCTCGGCTGTACCCAGGCGCAGGTAAAAGCGGTCGTGCAGAAATACCTCAAGAACGGCACGGCGAGCCGCGCAGCGTTCGCCGGCAATACCGAGCAGGATCTGGGCGGATTGGCCGTGGTGGATTTGTCGGTGCTGGCCGGCGCTTGATGACGGCTTGTTGATGGCAGGCGGCTGCCCTCGGTAGTCGCTGGTAATATTGATTCCCTATTAAAATAGTTTAAATACTATATTTAATAGGGAATTTATTTTTGTAGGTTCGGTAGGTGCAATGCCTGCTGTCGGATTTCCCCCAGTCCTGAATATTTTTTCCGCTATTTCGATGCATTGACGGCACGCAGAATCCAATCGGGAGGTCCTGCATATCATTCAATGGTATTGCGCATACGCGCAGGATGTTTTGAAGATTTTCTCAATTAAATATCTGCACGGATAATGTAAGTGGGATACGCCATGAAACTGTTTGAACCATTGGATATTCTGCCGGATATCGCGCATGTGATCGATCTTGACGCCAGATCGACATCCGACGCTGTTCAGTCCTGTAAAACCAGAACGCCGCGTATCAGTCTCAAACAGTGGAATATGTTTCATGCGGTCATTGATTACGATGGTTACGATGGCGCCGCAGATCAATTGCACGTGACCCAGTCCACCGTCAGCCACGCCGTTGCCAAGCTCCAAGAACAACTCGGCGTCGCCCTGCTGGAACTGAAAGGGCGCAAAGCGCAGATCACCGCCGCTGGCCAATGTTTGCTGGAAAGGTCGCGCGAATTGGTCAGGCATGCCAATGCGCTCGAGGCGCTGGCCGACACGCTGCACCAGGGTTGGGGCCCGGACGTGCGCGTGGCGATGGACCCCGGTTTTCCATCCGATTTGCTGATCCAGGCCGTGCGGCAATGCTCGCCGTCGCTGCACGACTTGCGTCTGAGCGTCAGCGAAGTCACGCCCGACGGCGCCCGGCGCGCACTGCATGCGGGCGAGGCCGACATCGTCATCGCCGATCAACCGGTACTGGGCTTTGCCGCCAATTTCCTGTTCGAGGTCGAACGCATTGCCGTGGCCCATCCCGCCCATCCACTGTTTTCAGGCAAGCGCGACATCACGCACGATGAGCTCAACGCGCATTCGCAAGTTGTCATCGCCCCGGCGCAACAGGGTGGCGGCGCCAGCATGGCCGAGGGGGCGCCGCATCATCCGGGTTCCTGGCGTGTGTGCAATCCTGAACGCGCCATCGGTATCCTGCGACAGGGCGTGGGCTATGCGTGGCTGCCCAGATGTCAAGTGCAACAGGCGCTGGATGCCCGGCACCTGCGCGCCTTGCCGGTGGCGGGCGCGCGCCATCACCGCACACGCCTGTACCTGATGTGCGCACAGTCGGTGGCGGCGGGATCGGTGGCCAGGCAATTTGCCGATGCGCTGCATGCCTGCAGCGCGCGCTGTCACCAGGCAGGCACGGGCCAGACATGAAACGCGCCCTGCAGCCTATGGGCATGCCGCTGTCGCGGCGCAGCAGAGAGGGTGATGCGTCCTCGGCGCTGTTCGGGTTGCGGCAAGTACTGCGCAACGGCTGGTTGATCGCGGGCGTGGGCTGCGTCATTGCGATCCTCGCCATCGCCGCCGCACTCGGCGTGGAGCCGGTCTATGAATCGAACATCCTGATCCAGATTACGCGCAATGCGCCGCCGTCGGCCGACGTGCAGACAGAGACCCCGGCCATTACCGAAATCGAGATCCTGCGTTCGCGCTCGATCCTGGCGCGGGTCGTGAATGCCCTGCACCTCGATATCGCCGTCGAGCCGACCCTGTTTCCCGTCGTGGGCGCCTTCATTGCGCGCAGCAATCCAGGGTTGTCCGATCCCGGCCTGTTCGGCGTCGGCGGCTACGTGTGGGGCAACGAACAGGTGCGGGTGGACGCCTTCAATGTGCCTGATGTGCTGCTGGACCAGCCATTCAATCTGGTCGTCAGCGGCCCCGATACCTATACGCTCAGCCAGCAAGAGGCGGGCATACGCGTGCACGGCAAGGTCGGCCAGCGTCTGCAAGCCAGGCTGCTTGCGGGGCCGCTGGACATCCTGGTCGCGCACATCCACGCCAGGCCGGGCGCGGCGTTCACACTGTCTCGAAGTCGCCAGGGGCAGGCAGTCGACAGGCTGCAACGGTCACTGGCGATCGCCGAAAAGGGACGGCTGTCGAATGTGATCGGCGTGTCGCTGCAGGGCGCCAGGCCCGAGCTGGTCAGCCGGATCCTCAATGAAATCGGCGACCAGTATATCCAGCAGCAGACCACCCAAAAAAACGATGAAGTGAAAAACCAGCTGGTGTTCTATGACCAGCAAGTCGCGCAAGCGCAACGCCGCATCCGTGAGCTCGATGCCAGGCTCAACGAACTCCTGCGACAGCACGGCGCATCCGACCTGAGCGAGGACGCGCGTATCCTGGCACAGCAATCGCTGGTGCTGCAGGCCGAACTCACGACAAAGGAACAGCAGAAAATCGCGTTGTCGGGCCGTGTCGGTGAGCGGCATCCCGAGATGGTGGTCGTCACGCGGCACATCGCCTCGATCCGCGCTGACCTGGCCGATATCGAGGCCAGGCGCAAGGGCTTTGGCGCAGCCCAGCAAGAAATACTGGCGGTCAATCGTGACAAGCTGGCGCACAGCCAGATGAGTTTCGAGCTGCTCAATACGCGCCACAAGCTCGATGCATTGATGCTGTCCAATCACGTCAACGTGCGCGTGGTCGACCGTGCCCAGATACCGCTGCAGTCAGTCACGCTCGGCTTGCCGGTCATGCTCGTACTGGCTTGTTTGATGGGCCTGGCAAGCGGCGTTGGCGCCTCGTTGCTGAAAAATTCGCTGGTACGGCGCAAGCACCGGATTGGCGCAGCGTGGAGTGTGCGGCGGCTTGCGATCAGCACGCAAGAACCGCTGGACGAAGGCAATGTGGATCCGCAGGCCCCCGTGTCGCCCACTGCGGGGCAGGGCGAGGCCACGGTCGACAATGCAAAGGGCGAGGCGCCGGCGACTTTAGAAAGGCCGTAAGACGGTTGGCACCGCCGGGGGCGAGTCACCGGCAATTTCACTGATGCAGACCATGACGTGATGTCGGGCGCTCATGGTGAACGCACGTCGTCGCGAATAAAATTTCAATATTTTCTAATGGATTGATCGAAAAAGAAACCCATCATAAAAATGCATCTGATGAGGATAGCAACTCATGAATGGATCGATATTTTCCACGCTTTTTCAATTCCTGTTTTGCTAAAGTAAATGCCTGTTCAAACGGACCATCTACAAATATCGCAGTTTGGTATCGCAGAAAAATAACAAGCGGTATGAATACCGGTGTTTGTCAGATCACGATGGAGGTCATGATGGCGATGAAACAAAAATTCAATAGTTTTGAATCAGTGTTTCCGCCGGAATTATTGTTCCCGCTTCTCGAAACATTTTTACTGGCTTTGCTGGTCAGCCTCTTCATTTGCATGGTCAATATTCTCACCGAGCGTTGGCACGGCAGGTTTTCATTCGATATCGACGTCAACGGTATCCAGAAAGTCCACAAAAACATGGTTTCACGCACTGGTGGCGTGGCCATGGTGGCGGGTGTGCTGGCAGTCCCGTCGTATGGCAGTCTCGTGGGCTACCCGCTGACGCTGCAAACCGAAACAAACGCGCTCATCTTGCTGCTGTTGCTGGCAGCACTGCCTGCGTTTTTGGCCGGCATCATCGAAGACCTGACCAAGCAAGTGTCGGTTCGCATGCGCCTGTGCGCCATCCTGACCAGCGCCGTGCTCGCCGCCTGGCTGGTGGAAGCACATCTGCCGCGCCTGGATATCTGGGCGCTCGACGTCGTCTTGCACTGGCTGCCCGTGTCGTTTGCCGTGACCGCGTTTGCCGTAGCGGGGGTGTCCAATGCCATCAACATCGTCGACGGCTTTCACGGTGTCGCTGGTGGCACGGTTGTCGTTATTCTCGCCGGCACAGGTTTTCTGGCGTGGCAGGGTGGGGATCTCATCGTCACACTGCTTGCCCTGGCCGGAATGGGTGCAACCATCGGATTCCTGCTGCTCAATTACCCGACCGGCCGCCTGTTCATGGGCGACGGTGGTGCGTACTTCATCGGCTTCTGGGCGGCGGAAGTCGCCGTGCTGACGATTGTCCGCAATCCCGATATCAACGCGTGGCAGATTCTCGCCATCTACGCCTACCCGGTGATCGAGGTCCTGTTCAGCATGTATCGCCGAAAGTTCTTGCGCAGCGCCCTGGTGGGCGCGCCGGACCGCCTGCATCTGCACTCGCTGTTTTACCGGCGCGTTGCCTGCAACAAGATCCGCATCGCCCGTTACGCATGGCGCCGCAATGCGGGTGTGGCGTGCTTCGTCACCGCCTGGCTCAGCGCCGCGACGATCGCCGCCGTGCTGCTCGGCGATACCGTGCCCGCCGCCGTAGCGCTGGTCCTGGCCCAGATGGTGGTCTACGTGGCGGTCTACATGCGTCTCGTGCGGGGCCATTGGGGACGCTGCCGTCACCCCGCCGTCATTCTTGGTCTGCGGCCACAGCCCAGAAGCAGGGCGATCTGACCGATGCGGCCTCGCGTACACCCAGCACATCCATTTCATTTGCCACCCCTGACAGGAACAGGTTCATGCCCAACTTCGACACTATCCAGAAGGCGCTGCGCGCGCATCCCCAGCGGTGGCTGATCACCGGCTGCGCGGGATTCATCGGTTCCAATCTGCTCGAAACGCTGTTAAAGCTCGACCAGACCGTCGTTGGCCTTGACAATCTGTCGACCGGCTTTCAGCGCAACCTGGATGAAGTGCGCAGTCTGGTAACCAACAGCCAATGGCAGCGCTTTACGTTCCTGCGTGGGGATATCCGCGATCCGCGCATGTGCCGGCACGCCGTCGCCAACGTCGACAAGGTGCTGCACCAGGCCGCGCTGGGCTCGGTGCCGCGCTCGATCGCCGACCCGCTCGCCACCAACGACGTCAATATCAACGGTTTCCTTCACATGCTGGTGGCTGCGCGCGATGCGCAGGTGTCGTCGTTCGTGTATGCGGCGTCCAGCTCGACCTATGGCGACCATCCCGGTCTGCCCAAACTAGAAGAGCGCATTGGCAAGCCGCTGTCGCCCTATGCGCTGACAAAATATGTCAACGAGCTGTATGCCGATGTGTTTTTCCGTTGCTACGGGCTGCGTACCGTGGGGCTGCGCTACTTCAACGTGTTCGGCAAGCGGCAAGATCCACATGGCGCCTATGCCGCCGTGATTCCCACGTGGATCGCAGCGATGATGGCAGGTCGTCAGGTGAAGATCCATGGCGATGGCAGCACGAGCCGGGACTTCTGCTATGTCGAGAATGCAGTACAGGCGAATTTGCTGGCGGCGATGGTGCCGGTCGAGACCGGCAGTGCGGTCTACAACGTGGCAGTCAACGAAGCCACCACGCTGAACCAGTTATTCGCCTCTCTAAAAACCATTCTCACGGCGCACGGTGGAGCGGCCATCATGGAGCCGCTTCACACCGCGTTTCGCGCTGGTGATGTCCGCCATTCGCAGGCAGATGTGAGCAAGGCCATGCGTGAACTCGGGTATGCGCCGGCTTATCGCATCGATGCCGGCCTCAAGGCGGCTGTGCCGTGGTATCGCGAGCACCTCGGCAATTCAACGCCGGTTGCGGGTACTGTGGGGGGCGAGGTTATCAGCACTGTCGCCAGCACTGTCGCCAGCGCCGGCGACAGTGCCAACGTCACGGCAAGCCAAGGTGTGCACCATGCCCGTGCCGGCTAAGCATTTGCCGCAGGCGCTGACCATGCCGTCCAGGCGCGATGCGGGGTGCAAGTGAGCCTGCTCGATACGCTCGGCGCACGGTGCCGCATCGCCGATCAGCAGCATCTCGCGATTTTCCGCGGGCTGCTGACCGTGGCGCTGTTCACCCTGCTCGGCAAGCTGATGAGCGCGGCGAAGGAAATGGCCGTTGCCTATCGCTACGGTCTTGCTGCCGAGGTAGATGCCTACCAGTTCGTGTACAACCTGATGTCCTGGCCGCTCGGCATCTGGGCCAGCGTGCTCACCGCAGTGCTGGTGCCGCTGGTGGCGCGCATGCACGTGTCCAGTCCGCAGGCGATCCCGCGCTTTCGCGCCGAACTGGCCGGTTTTACACTTGTGCTGGGCATGGCGCTGGCGCTGCTCGGTTGGCTGGGCATCGGCGCCTTGCTGCGGTTCGGCCGGAGCGGTTTGCCGGCGCACTCGGCGCAGCTCGCCGCGACGGCGCTTCCCGGCCTGATCCTCATGCTGCCCATGGGCCTGCTGGTCGCGCTGCTATCGGCGTGGTTGCTTGCAGCGCAGCGCCATGTCAACACCTTGCTCGAATGCGTGCCGACCCTGTTCATTGCGGCAGCAGTCCTCTTGTTTACCGGCGGCGGTATCGGGCCCCTGGTATGGGGTTCTGTAGCCGGCTGCGCCTGCCACCTGCTCACGCTCGTGGCCCCAATGACGAAGCGCCGCGAATTCGACGTGCCTGTCTTCACCCGAGACTCGGTTCAGTGGCAATGGTTCTGGCAGGGCTTCGGTCTCATGCTCGCTGGTCAGGCCTTGATGAGCTTTACCGTGATCATCGATCAGTTTTACGCGGTCGGCCTCGGCACGGGGGCACTCGCCACGTTGGGCTACGCGAATCGGGTACTGTCGCTGATTCTCGGCCTGGCGGCCATCGCCGTCTCGCGCGCCACGCTGCCGGTGTTCTCGCAGGCCAGTGCCGATGCTGCCGGGCACGTCTACCGTGTCGCCGCATCGTGGGCGCGCGTGATGTTCGCTGGCGGGGTCGCCGTGATGCTGCTGAGCTATCTCGTCGCGCCGTGGGCGATCCGGCTCCTGTTCGAGCGGGGGCAGTTCGACGCCACCGATACGGCGCAGGTAGCCGAGGTATTGCGCTACGGCCTTCCGCAGTTGCCTTTCTATTTTTCGTCGATGGTGCTGGTGAGCTACGCGCTCAGCCAGCGCCGCTATGGCTTGATCGGCTGGTCGGGCGTCATCGGCTGTGGCGGTAAGGTACTCGGCAACCTCTTGCTGGTGCCGCATCTTGGCGTCAATGGGATCGCACTGGCGACGATGGGGGTGTACGGGCTCAACGCGTTGTTCTTCTGGCTGGCGCTGCGACACCAGTCACCACCAAGGCGCGCTGCGCCATGTCCCTGAACGATGGAGCGCATCCAGTGAAAATCCTGTTGCTGATGCATAGTCTGTGCGCTGGCGGCGCCGAGCGTGCTGCGTGCACGCTGGCCAATTTCTGGGCGGGCAGGGGGCGCGAGGTGACCATCATCACGCTGGCGCCGGTCAGCGCTGATTTTTACCCGCTCGATCGCAGGGTAGGGCGTATTTCGCTCGATCTGGCCGGGGCCAGTTGCCATGTGCTCCATGGCCTGTGGCAGAACGCGAGGCGCGTGGTGGCGTTGCGGCGCCTGCTGCGCAGTCTGCAGCCAGACATCGCGCTCGCGATGATGAGCACGCCAAATGTGCTGCTCGCGCTTGCCAGCCAGTGGCTGCCAGCGCTGCAGACAGTCGGTTCCGAGCGTTGCTATCCGCCGCATGCACCGCTCGGTCGCCTGTGGCACGTCCTGCGCCGCACGCTGTACGGCAGGCTGTCGGCTATGGTGGCGTTGACGGGCGAGTGCGCGCACTGGATCGAAACACAAACGTCGGCGTCACGGGTGGTCGTCATTCCCAATGCCATCGCCTGGCCGCTGCCGGATAATCCGCCGCGGCGCAGTCTCCCCAGGCTGTGTCAGCCACAGCGCAAACTCTTGCTCGCCGTGGGGCGCCTCGAACCCGTAAAAAACTTCGATGCCCTGATCCGTGCCTTCGCGCGCCTGGCGCACACCTTTCCCGACTGGGACCTGGTCATTCTTGGCGAAGGTTCCGAGCGCGCGCGTCTGGCATTGACGATCAGGTACATGGGACTGGTACAGCGCGTGGCCATGCCCGGCGTGGCCGGCAATGTTGCGTACTGGTATGGCCAGGCTGATCTGTTTGCGCTCACTTCGCTTTCCGAGGGCTTTCCCAACGCACTGGCAGAAGCGATGGCCCACGGCGTGCCTGCGGTCAGCGTCGATTGCAATACGGGGCCGCGCGACATCGTCCGGCACGGTATCGACGGTCTCCTGGTCCCGCCAGGTGATATTGCCGCGCTGAGCGATGCACTCGCCAGCGTGATGGGAGACGCCGCACTGCGCAGGCAACTGGCGAGCCGTTCGGCGCAGGCGAGGGAGCGCTTTTCGGTCGAGAAGGTCGGGCACATGTGGGAAACATTGTTCCTGGCTCTGTGCGGCAGCGAAGCGCTGGTCCACGAAGCTGGCCATACAGGCAGCCAGTTGGCCGCAATGAAAGACGCTGCCCATGAACCTTGAACTCGCTGCCGACAATCAAGCGAGGCTGGCCGGCTGTCATGGGCCACGAATCCCGTCACGCATTGATGGTCGTGTTTTCGTCAGGTACCACACGCTGTTGATGGCGGTCGCGCTTGGCGCCATGTACGCCAACCTGCCGGTGTATTTGTATGTGCTCGATACGCGGTTGCTGCCCAAGTTTATTTATTTCGGCATCTTTGCATTCATCGCGCCGCTGATGATCATACGGCGGCAAGCGCTTGGCAATTACCTGCTTTCGCCGTTTGCCTTGTGGGCATTATTATTATTTTCTTTGAACATGATTCACCTGGCAGGCTTTCCTGCCAGTGCCGATGTTGGCGGTGCAGCGTTCATGGATATGCATGCCGAAGCCAGGCGCTCCCTGATCGCGACGCGCGCACAATATATTCTGTTCGCCGTGTTTCTTGGGTTTGTCGCCTATATCTCGCCCACAAGAATCTATTTGCGGATCATGTTCGTCCTGATGGCCGTCGTGCCATGCGCCGTCATCGTCGATTTTGCCAATCCCGGATTGTTGTATCCGGTGGATCTGACTGGTGCGGTGCTGGGGCGGGCAGCAGCCATGTTCATCAATCCGAACCTGGCTGGAGAAGCCATGCTGCACATCGTCGTACTCGGCTTTGCCGTGCTTGGTCGCCGCTACCGGATGCCGCTGTTTTTATTGGCCGGCATCGCCATCCTGACCACGTTTTCCCGTGCCGCCATCATTGCGTGGCTGGTGTTGCTCGGGCTGTTTATTTACAAGCGAACATTGCCAAAATCCGCTGTGATATCACTGATGATTGCAATCGGTGTTCTTCTCGTCTTTATCGGCAGCTTTGAAAGTTATATATCTTCAAGAGAAGAATTCGAAGACGCAGCCACCAATATTCTGTCAAGGCTCAACTTCTTCTCCAGCTTTACCTTCGATGATGATAGTTCTGAAGAGCGGGCAGGTGTGATCCAGGCCGGCTGGGAGTTATTTCTTCAAAACCCTTTATTTGGTTCAGGTGCTGGCTCCACACATTTTTGGCGGCACCGGGGAAGCACGCATAACCAGCTTCTCCTTTTAGCGGCCGAATATGGTGTCCTGGGAATTTTATTATGGGGATGGATGCTCATCATGCTGTGTAAAAGCAGTTTTTTCAGGGATCGGGGGCTGCGGTATGCGATGGCATTTCTGTTTGCGTTCATGTCGCTGTTCACCCATCAAATGCTGGATGCCGCCTCGTACTGGCTGGCCACGTTCGTGCTGGTATGCGCCGTGCCGGGCAGCGCGCCGGCCGGCCCACTGCCACCCTGGCCCAGGCAGCGCATGGCGCGCTTGCGCTGAAAAACCACTGTCCAGCGTCTCATGACACGACCGGCCCCGCCAACATTACATCAAGCGTGCTTGCACGCACACATACACACACAGCATCGACGACGACGCGCTTCGTACTCAACCATGGCCTCCGCAAAATTTGTCATTTCGCTCGATTTCGAGCTGTTCTGGGGCGTCGCCGACACGCAGACGATTGCCGGCTACGGGCGCAATGTGCTGGGCGAATGGCAGGCCGTGCCCCGTATGCTGGCCCTGTTCGCCCGCTACGGTGTGCGCGTGACGTGGGCGACGGTCGGGATGATCATGTGTCGCAACTACGATGACTGGCGCGCTACCCGGCCGGCGCTCCTGCCGGGCTATGCGCGCCGCGCGTTGTCGCCGTATGGCATGGACCAGTTCGTGCGCAGCTACCCGCGGCTGTTCTTCGCGCGGCCACTGGTCGAGCAAATCCTGGCGGCGCAGGGGCAAGAACTCGGGACGCACACCTATGGCCATTTCTATTGCAATGAGGCGGGCGCATCACCGGCGCAATTCGCGGCGGATCTGGCATGCGCGCAATCGGTGGCTGCCGGCATGGGCGCCAGCTTGCGTAGCGCGGTACTGCCACGCAACCAGATTGTCGCGGCGTTCCTCCCCATTCTGTCCCAGGCGGCGATTCAGGTTTATCGCGGCAATGCGCCGCATCCGTTGTACCGCCATGGCGACGCCGTGGTCGGCGGCCTTGCCGGTCGCGCAGCGCGCTTTGCCGATGCCTGCCTGCCCTTGAGTGGCAGGCGCACGGTGCGCCCGCAGGCGCATGGCGCCCTGGTAAATGTGCCGGGGAGCCAGTTTCTCTACCCGTGGTCGCGCCGGCATCGCGCATTGTTGCCCCTGCGCCTGCGCCGTCTGAAGCAGGGCATGGCGCTGGCAGCGCGCGAGGGCAGTACGTTTCACCTGTGGTGGCATCCGCACAATTTCGGCGTGAACCTGGATGAGAATCTGGCCCAGCTGGAAGTATTGCTGCGCCACTACCGGCGCCTGGCCGACTCCCACGGCATGCAAAGCCATTGCATGGCCGATTTTGCCTCGTCCGCGGCCCCGGCCTCCGCCTCCGCCTCCGCCTTTGCTTCTCCCATCGTGCCGGGCGCACGGACGCCGTCATGACGCGCCACGTCCTGCATGTCATCACCGGCCTGGCGGTGGGGGGCGCCGAGATGGCGCTGTACCGGCTCATCCTCGCGTTTCGCGGCAGCCAGTATCGCCACACGGTCATTGTCCTCAGTCCTGGTGGCGGCATGTACCCGCGGTTCGCCGCATCCGGCGTCACGCTGATCGTGCTTGACGTGCGGCGCTCGCCAATCAGCGACCTCGTGCGCCTGATCCGCCTGATGCGCACGATGCGTCCCGATATCGTCCAGACCTGGCTCTATCACGCCGATTTCCTTGGCGGCCTGGCGGCCCGCCTCGCCGGCAACCGCAATGTCATCTGGGGCATTCGCACGACCGATGTCGACGGCGGCTGCGCGCGCAGCACGGCGCTCGTACGCCATCTATGCGCGTCGTTGTCGCGCTGGGTGCCGCACACCATCGTGTGCGTGGCCGAGGCGGCGCGCCGCTCTCATGCCCTGCTTGGCTACGACGCCAGCCGCATGGTGGTCGTGGGCAATGGCTTCGATCTGTCTGCATTCTCGCCCGGCCAGGACGGACGCTCGGCGCTGCGGGCACGCTGCGGCTTCGCGTCTGACGACATCGTGCTTGGCACGCTGGGCCGCTTCAACCTCGACAAGGACTATCCCAACTTCGTCAAGGCCGCCGGCCAGCTTGCCAGCCGCTACCCGCGGCTGCGCTTCCTGATGATCGGCAAGAACCTGGATGCAGCCAACGCCGAACTGTCGCGCTGGATCGCTGCCACGGGTTACGCGAAGCGCTTCGTCTTGCTGGGCGAGCGTACCGATATCGCCATCTGCCTGTCCGCCATGGACATCTTTTGCCTGTCCTCGCGCACCGAGGCGTTTCCCAATGTCGTGGGCGAGGCGATGGCGATGGGGTTGCCATGCGTGGCAACGGATGTCGGCGATGTCGCTGTCCTGATGGCGGGCACGGGCGTGCTGGTGCCGCGGGCCAATCCCGACGCACTGGCGCAGGGCGTGGCGGGCCTGATGTCGCTGGACCCCGCGCATCGCAGGCAAATGGGGCAGCAGGCCAGGGCGCGCATCGGCGCCAGATTCACGATGGGGTGCGTGCGGGAGCGCTTCGAGCGCATTTATGAAGGCGTCATTGCGAGAGGAGAACTCTGATGTGTGGATTCACTGGATTTCTGACGGCGGCGCCTTCACCGGCCACTGACCAGGTCGGCTGGCTCAGGCGCATGACCGATGCAATCTACCATCGCGGCCCCGACGATGCCGGCTACTGGTCCGACGGCGAGCACGGCATTGCCCTGGGTCACCGGCGCCTGGCGATCATCGACCTGTCCCCGGCCGGTCAGCAACCGATGCGCTCGCGCTCGAACCGCTACGTGCTCGTCTTCAACGGCGAAATCTACAACCACCTGGACATGCGCCGTGAGCTCGAGGCAAGCGCCGGTGTGTATGGGTGGCGCGGTCGTTCCGATACCGAAACGCTGCTTGCCGGTTTCGATGCCTGGGGCATTGTGAGCACGGTCGAACGCGCTATCGGCATGTTCGCCTTTGCCGTCTGGGACAGGCAGGCGAGCGTGCTGAAGCTGGGGCGCGACCGCGTCGGCGAAAAGCCCCTGTATTACGGCTGGCAGGGCAGGGGTGACGACGCGGTGTTCCTGTTCGGCTCCGAACTCAAGGCACTGCGCGCGCATCCGGCCTGTGCTGCCGATATCGATCGCGCGGCGCTGTGCCTGCAACTGCGGCACAGTTATGTGCCGGCGCCGCATTCGATCTATCGCGGCATCGCCAAGCTGCGGCCGGGCTGCCTGCTCACCGTCTCGGCGGGGCGCCCGGAACCGGTGCTGAACACGTATTGGTCGGCGGCGCAGCAGTGGACGGCGGGCGTCGCCACGCCATTTGCGGGCACGCCAGCGCAAGCCGTCGATGCACTGGACACCTTGCTCAGCGACGCCGTTGGCGCCCAGATGATGGCCGACGTCCCGCTGGGTGCGTTCCTGTCCGGCGGGGTCGATTCGTCGACGATCGTCGCGCTGATGCAGGCCCGTTCAACGCGGCCGGTGCAGACATTTTCGATCGGATTTCACGAGCACGGCTTCGACGAGGCGCCCCATGCGAAAGCCGTGGCCCGTCATCTGGGCACCGATCACACCGAGCTGTATGTGACAGCCGCGCAGGCCCAGTCGGTGATACCACGGCTGCCGTCGATGTACGACGAACCGTTCTCCGACTCGTCCCAGATTCCCACGTTCCTGGTGTCCCAGCTGGCGCGCCGGCACGTCACGGTGTCGCTGTCGGGCGACGCCGGCGATGAACTGTTCTGCGGTTACACCCGGTATGGCTTTGCCGCCCATCTGTGGAAATCGATCAGCGCGGCGCCGTTGCCCGTACGCAGGCTCGCCGCACGGGGCATCACGCGGGTCCCGGTGGCTTCCTGGAACCGGCTGGCGCGCACGCTGGGGCCGTGTCTGCCGCGCGCGATGCGCTTTGCCAACACGGGCGACAAGCTGCACAAAGGCGCGCACATCATGGCCAGCGCGTCGCTCGACGCGGTGTACCTGGGCCTCGTGTCGCACTGGGATGATCCGGCCGCGCTCGTGATCGGTGGCCATGAGCCGCACACCTTGCTGCGCGGCGCCGCGCCGGCGCTGGCCGGGCTCGGTAGCGTCGAACGCATGATGGCGCTCGACATGCTGACCTATCTGCCCGACGACATCCTGGTCAAGGTCGACCGGGCCGCCATGAGCGTGTCGCTGGAAACGCGGGTGCCGTTCCTGGATCACCGCGTGATCGAGTTCGCCGCGCGGTTGCCGCTGGCGCTGAAACTGCGCGACGGCGTGGGCAAGTGGGCGCTGCGGCAGGTGTTGTACCGCTATGTGCCGCAAGCACTCATCGAGCGGCCCAAGATGGGCTTTGGCGTGCCCATCGGCGACTGGCTGCGGGGCCCGCTGCGCGACTGGGCCGAAACCCTGCTGGCCGAGTCGCGGCTGCG
>Ga0265780_10003728_pt1 | contig 19916 bp, 19 predicted proteins | sample P1T30metagenome_FD_192432 | JGI IMG/M metagenome (GOLD analysis project Ga0265780, IMG submission 192432) | Plant litter microbial communities from East Loma Ridge, Irvine, California - P1 T30 | ecosystem: Environmental > Terrestrial > Plant litter > Unclassified | place: USA: California...
GCGGCATGACCGCCGTCGACGTCGGACACGTGGAGGTGCAGCGCGGCGCGATCACGGCGCTGATCGGCCCGAACGGGGCTGGCAAGACGACCTTCTTCAACCTGCTGACCGGCTTCGACAAGGCCTCCTCCGCCCCCACCGCGTTCAGCCGCGGCGAGGGGACCGCCAAGTGGGTCTTCGACGGCAAGCCGATGGGCAACGTCGGCGCCGCCAAGGTCGCCCGGGCGGGCATGGTGCGCACGTTCCAGCTGACGAAGGCGCTGTCGCGTCTGACCGTGATGCAGAACATGCTGCTCGGCGCACGCGACCAGCCCGGCGAGAACTTCTTCATCGGCATCATCCCGCCGCTCTGGAAGGCCCGCGAACGCGAGATCACGGCAAAGGCCGAGGACCTCCTCAAGCGCTTCAAGCTCCACGAGAAGAAGGACGACTACGCCGGCAGCCTCTCCGGCGGCCAGCGGAAGCTGCTCGAGATGGCCCGCGCCCTCATGAGCGACCCCGAGATGATCATGCTCGACGAGCCCATGGCCGGCGTGAACCCGGCCCTGACGCAGTCGCTGCTCGGTCACATCCAGAGCCTGCGCGACGAGGGCACCACCGTGCTCTTCGTCGAGCACGACATGCACATGGTCCGCCACATCTCGGACTGGGTGATCGTCATGGCCGAGGGCAAGGTCGTGGCCGAGGGTCCCGCCGACACCGTCATGGACGACCAGGCCGTCATCGACGCCTACCTGGGCGCGCACCACGACACCGACCTGGGCGACGACTCGCTGCTCACCGACGCCGTGCTCGAGGAGCTCGAGCAGGAGGTGGCCGCCGAGGACGCGGCCCGCGCGGACGACACGACCGGCGCCTCCTCGGCCACCGGCGGCGGAGTCCCCGGACGCGACCTGCCCGGTTCGCCCGACCCCTCGACCCCGACCGCCACGAACGCGGCGGACGACCAGCAGACCGGAGACAAGAAGGCATGAGCGCCTCGACCACCCAGATGCACCCGGGAACCGAGAAGTTCGCGGGCATCGAACCGATCATGAACGCCAGCGACCTCGTGGCGGGCTACCTGCCCGGGGTCAACATCCTCAACGGCTGCGACCTCGTCTGCTACCCCGGCGAGCTCATCGGCATCATCGGCCCGAACGGCGCCGGCAAGTCGACGCTGCTGAAGGCCCTGTTCGGCCTCGTCAAGATCCACTCGGGCGGCGTCACGCTCGGCGGCGAGGACATCACGAACCTGAAGGCCAACAAGCTCGTCCAGGCCGGCGTCGGGTTCGTGCCGCAGACGAACAACGTGTTCCCGTCGCTCACCATCGAGGAGAACCTGCAGATGGGGATGTTCCTCCGCCCCAAGAAGTTCGCCGAGCGACTCGAGTACATCTACGATCTGTTCCCCGTGCTCGGCGACCGTCGCGGCCAGCGCGCCGGCTCCCTCTCGGGCGGTGAGCGCCAGTCGGTCGCCATGGCGCGCGCGCTGATGATGGACCCGAAGGTGCTGCTGCTCGACGAGCCGTCGGCCGGCCTGTCGCCCGTCCGCCAGGACGAGACGTTCATCCGCACCCGTCGCATCAACAAGGCAGGCGTCTCGGTCATCATGGTCGAGCAGAACGCCCGCCGCTGCCTGCAGATCTGCGACCGCGGCTACGTGCTCGACCAGGGCCGCAACGCCTACTCGGGCACCGGACGCGAGCTCGCGGACGACCCGAAGGTGATCGAGCTGTACCTCGGCACGCTCGCGAAGGACGTCGACGAGTCGCACTGACGCCGACGCGACACCCGCATCGCCCCGGAGGCCCCGCACGCTCGACGTGCGGGGCCTCCGTCGTGCCGTGGTGCTCGCGTCGTGCGGGGCTCGCGCCGTGCGGGGCTCGCGCCGTGCGGGCTCGCGTCGTGCCGGGCTCGCGTCTCGTGCGGGCGGCATCATCCCGCCCCGCGATCCAGGGTGGTCAGAAGATGTCCTTCCAGACGCCGCGAACGACATCGTCCGACCACTCGAGCAGACGCGGCGCATCCGCACCCGCACCCGCACCCGCCCGGAAGCCCCGGGGTGGTCAGAAGATGCCCTTCCGCACGCCGCGAAGGACACCTTCTGACCACTCGAGCATCCGGGGCAACGTCGAACCGGGCCGCGAAGGCATCTTCCGACCCCTCGACCGCGCCGCACGGACGCGCTGGACGCGCTGACCGCACGCACCGCACGCACCGCACGCACCGCACGCACCGCACGCACGACGGAGGCCCCGGCGCACACGCGCCGGGGCCTCCGCTGGAGAAGGGACCGAGTTACTGGACCGAGCCCTCGACAGCCGTCTGGTAGACGATCTTGTTGTCGCCGTCGAACTTGTAGATGCCGATGAAGGCGCTCGACGGGTCGTTCTGGTCATCGAACGGTCCGATGCCCGAAGGGCCGGTGTAGTCGATGTCGTCGCCGGCCTCGATCGCCGTCTTGCAGTCGGCGAAGGTGGCGCACTCGGTGCCGCCGTCGGCGCCCGACACCGAGGCCATGTTGGCCTGGATGGTGCCGGAGTCGGTTCCGCCGCCCTTCACCGCGGCGAGCGCGGCGAGCATGGTGGCGTCGTAGGACTCCTGTGCGTACGAGTAGTCGGTGAGGGCCGAGCCCGCGCTCTCCTGGTAGAAGTCGTTGAAGCGCTTCTGCAGGTCGGTCGAGGGGAACGCACCGGGGATCGTGCCCTGAGCGCCCTCGAGGGTGCCCGGGTCGAAGTCCTCGCTGTAGTCGGCCGTGTTGCCGTCCGACATGTAGATGGAGGTCATGTCGGCGCCCTGGGCGACGAGCTCGGGGACGATCGACTTGGTCTCGTCGAACGCGAGGATGACGATCGCGTCGGGGTCGGTGGCCAGGGCCGCCGTCACCTCGGACGAGAAGGTCGTCTGACCGGGAGGGAACTCCTGGCCTTCGCCGGTGCCGCCGTAGACGACGGAGCCGCCCGAGGCCTCCACCGACTCCTGGACGGCGTCACGGAGACCGGTGCCGTAGGTGTCGTTGAAGACGAGGAACGCGACGTTGGCGCGACCGTCGTTGACGATCTGCGTGCCGAGGGCCGAGCCCTGGACGGAGTCCGGCGGCGCGGTGCGGAAGTAGTACGACGAGTAGCCGCTGAGCGCGGACGCCGTGTTGGCCGGCGAGATCTCGACGATGCAGGCGGCGGTCAGCTGGTCGATGACGTTCAGCGTGACGCTGGACGACTCGGCGCCGATCGCGACCGGGACCTTCGCGTCGATGAGCTGCGTCGCTGCGGCGCTCGAGACGGTGAGGTCGTTGCTGTCACCGGAGTCGGTGCGGGGCTCGACGACGACGTCCTGGTCGAGCACGCCGCCGGCGGCGTTGATGTCCTCGACCGCGAGGCCGATGCCGGCCTCGGCGGGCGGTGCCAGGTAGGCGAGGGTTCCCGTGTTCGGCAGGATCGTGCCGATGCGGAGGGCGTCCTGTCCGGGGCTGCTGGGAGCCTCGCACGATGCTGCGGGGTCGGCCTTCTGCGACGCCGAGGCCGAGGGCGACGACGACGAGCCCTCCGACGGAGTCGACGACGTCGACGAACAGGCGGCCAGAAGGACGGAGGCGGCCCCTGCGAGCGCCAGAGCCTTCAGGCCTTTGGTGGATCGGATCATCCGTAGTCCCTTTCGTGAAGCGCGGAGAGCCGGACCGACACTAGGCAGACGGTCCTCGCGATTGAGTAGAAACTAGGGCTGGATTGTTTCTGGCGTGTGTTCTCGTCGTCACTGGACCGTTTCGTTAGCAATTCGTGACTTGCGCTCAATACCGCGGTTTCGGCGGTTCGCCCGCAGCGCGTCGACCGACAGCACGATCAACGCGACCCAGACGATGGCGAAGCCGATCCACCTCGTGACCGGCATCTCTTCGTGGAGCAGCACCACGCCGACCACGAGCTGCAGAACCGGCGCGAGGTACTGGGTCAGACCGATCGTGGCCAACGGGAGCCGACGTGCGGCCGACGCGAAGAACAGCAGCGGCACGGCGGTGACGACGCCCGAGCTGATCACGGTCAGCGTGTGGACGACCGAGACCGAGCCGAACACGACCCCGCCGCCGAGACCCGTGGCGGCCATGACGATCAGCGCCGCACCGGCCACCGGCGTCATGAGCATCGTCTCGAGGGTCAGCCCGCCGACGGCGTCGACCCGGCCGCCGACCTGCTTCTTGACGAGCCCGTACAGACCGAACGAGAACGCGAGCACGAGCGACACCCACGGGATGTCGCCGGTGCCCACCGCGATGACGAGCACGGCGACGCCGCTCAACGCGACGGCGGCCCACTGAGCGGGGCGGAGTCGCTCGCGCAGGACCACGACGGCCAGCAGGACCGTGACGATCGGGTTGATGAAGTACCCGAGGGCGGCCTCGACGACGTGGCCGGCGAGCGCCGCGGTGATGAAGACCGTCCAGTTGACGACGATGAAGACGCCGGCCAGACCCATCGTCGCGACGAGACGAGGCTGTCGCAGCAACCGGATGAACGACGGCAGGCCCCGGGTCACGGCCAGCAGCACCAGGCAGAAGACGAGCGAGAAGACGATGCGCCAGGCCACGATCTCGAAGGGCCCCGACGGCGACATCAGCAGGAAGAACACCGGCAGGACGCCCCAGAGCCCGTAGGCGCCGACGGCGAACGCCAGCCCCGAGCGCACGGCCGGGTCGGCTGCCGGACGGCCCGTGGGAGTCGGGTCGCCGCCGGCCGCCGGTTCGGCTGACGGAACGGAGGAGGCGGAGGAGGTGCGGGAACGACTGCTGGTCACGTCACGACTGTAAGCGGACCGGCCGACACCCCGACACGTCCACCTCTGCCACGGTGGAGTGCTCGTCTGCCGTTCTCGGGAGGCGCGGTGCGCGGAGGGGCCGAGCCGCGCCTCCTGGGGGTGAGACGACGAGAACCCCCGCCGAAGCGGGGGTTCTCGTGATGATGCTCTGTCGACCGACTAGCGGACGACGACGGCGAGGACGTCGCGAGCCGAGAGGACGAGGAAGTCCTCTCCGCCGTACTTGACCTCGGTTCCGCCGTACTTGCTGTAGATGACCTTGTCGCCGACGGCGACGTCGAGGGGCACACGGTTGCCGTTGTCGTCGATGCGACCCGGTCCGACCGCGACGACCTCGCCCTCCTGGGGCTTCTCCTTCGCGGTGTCGGGGATCACCAGGCCGGAGGCCGTGGTCTGCTCGGCTTCGACCTGCTGGATGACGATGCGATCTTCGAGCGGCTTGATGGAGACCGACACGGTTGACCTCTACTTTCTCGGAACTTCGAAAAACGTGGGTTGGCACTTGCCACGTGCGAGTGCCAGAAACAACTGTAGGGCGTCACTGGCACTCGGTCAATCCGAGTGCCAGTCGAGCCGGACCGCTGCCCCGGAGCAGCGCGGATCCGCCCGAGCGGCGGGAGTCGCCCCCTCGCGGATGCACGAGACTGGACGACATGGATGCCTCGGAGCTGCTCGAAGTCCTCTCTCCCGAGGGGCTCCGGCTGCTCGACTCTCTGCCCGCGTGGAAGGCCTCCGACGACGTCGTCTCGTCGGTCGCCGCCCTGCGCAAGAAGGGCCACCCGCCCGAGCGGGTGTCCGCCGTGCTGACGCAGGCGCGCCTCCGAGCCCGGGCCGAGGGCAAGTTCGGCGAGTTCGCCAGCCGCATGCTCTTCACCGAGGCGGGCCTCGAGCAGGCCACGCGGCTCGGAGTCGCCGCCCGTCACGCCGACCGCTTCCGTTCCGCCGGGCTCCGCAGCGTCGCCGACCTCGGCTGCGGCATCGGCGGCGACGCCCTCGCCTTCGCCGCGCTCGAGCTCGACGTGCTCGCCGTCGACCGCGACGAGGTCACCGCCGCCGTCGCGTCGTACAACCTCTCGCCGTGGCCGTCGTCGAGGGTGCGCCAGGGGGACGCCGAGACGACCGATCTGAGCGACGTCGACGGGGTCTACCTCGATCCGGCTCGGCGGACCGGCGGGCACAGCGCGACGAAGCGGATCGCCGACCCCGCCGACTGGTCGCCGTCGCTCGACGTCGCGTTCGGCTTCGCCGAGCGCCTGCCCACCGGGGTCAAGCTCGGCCCCGGCATCGACCGCGACCTCCTCCCGACCGACGCCGAGTGCCAGTGGATCTCGGTCGATCGCGACGTGGTCGAGGCGGGCGTCTGGTTCGGGCCGCTCGCACGGACCGGAGTGGGCCGATCGGCGCTCGTGATCAGCGCCTCCGGGGCGGCGGAGCTGACCGCGCCCGCCGACTCGGTCGACGTCGACGTCGACGACATCGGCGAGTGGATCCACGAACCCGACGGCGCCGTCATCCGCGCCCGGCTGATCGGGGACCTCGCACGGTCGATCGATGCACGCATGATCAGCCGCGACATCGCCTGGCTGAGCACCGACCACCGGGTCGAGACCCCGTTCGCGCAGCAGTTCCGGGTGCTCGAGACGTTCCCCCTCGACGAGCGGACCCTGAAGCGCGAGCTGCGGTCGCGGGGCATCGGCCGCCTCGAGATCAAGAAGCGCGGGGTCGACGTCGACCCCGCGACGTTCCGCAAGCGCCTGTCGCTGCAGGGGACGAACTCGGCGACGCTGGTGCTGACCCGCGTCGCGGGGCGCCACACGGCCCTGCTCTGCGAACGCGCCTGAGCCCGACACGCGGGTGACGGAGCCTGGTCGGAACGGGCTCCGCGCCGTCCGCGACGCGGTGCACCCGGACCGACGACGACGGCCGCCGCACCCATGAGGTGCGGCGGCCGTCGGGTGTCGGGGCGATCAGGACCCGCTGTAGTACCCGCCGGTCGGCGGCATGTTGCCGATCCACTGGAAGAAGACGACCCACAGTCCGATGATCAGCAGCGAGATGCCGATCCCCGCGTAGCCCGTGATGAGACCGGTGAGCCAGAAGCCGCGGGCGTGACGCTCGCGCTTCTGACCGAGGTGACCGAGGACGACGCCGGCGATCGAGAAGACGATGCCCGTGCCGAACAGGATGAGCGACACCAGCACCCCGAGGATCGACGCCGACATCGACAGGATGCTCAGCAGACTCGTCGGCCGACCAGCGCCCTGCTGGTACGAGCCGTACTGGGCGCCGTAGGGCTGCGGGGCGCCGTACTGCGGCTGAGCGCCGTACGGCTGCTGCGGCCGGGGGGCTCCGGTGGGCTGCTGAGGCGCGCCGTAGGGCTGCTGCCGACCTGCGGCGTGAGGGGCGCCGTACTGACCCTGCTGACCGTACGCACCAGGCTGACCCTGCTGACCGTACGCGCCGGGCTGACCGTACGCACCAGGCTGACCCTGCTGACCGTACGCGCCGGGCTGACCGTGCTGACCGTACGCGCCGGGCTGACCGTAGGGCGCCGAACCGGGAGGCCCCTGCGGCGCCGGTGCCGAGCCGCCCGGGGCGGGATGCTGCCCCGGCGCCACGAACGGGTCGCCGGTCGGCCGTGAGCCCGCAGGAGGCGCGGGCTGGGTGGCAGCGCCGGGGAACGCGGTCGGCGGCAGCGGCGGCGACCCCGCCGAGGCCTCGTCGCGAGCGGACCCGTCAGGCCCGGTCGACCTCGGAGCCGAGGACGGCGCGGACGCGGAGGCGTCGGCGGAGGCGTCGGCCGGCGGCCCCTGGCCGGCCGGGTCGGATGTCGTGTCGTCGGTGGCCATGAGGACCCTTTCGAGTGCAGAGCGGCGGTCGTGGTGCGGGCGCGGAGGCCCGGAGCACGACGGGGCCCGCGCCGGTGAGCGCGGACCCCGTCATGGTATCGACGTCGTCGATGAGGACACCCGGAGAGATCAGAACCCGTCGGTGCCGTAGCTCTGGTCGTACGCGAAGCCGCCCGCCGCGATGGCGGCGATGAAGAAGACGACGAGGGCGATGGCGCCGAGGAGGCCGAGGTAGCCGAGCACCAGGCCGATGATCGCCATGACCTTGCCCTGCTCGCCGGTGCGCTTGATCTGGCGCAGCGAGATGTGGCCCGTGACGATCGCGACGATGCTGAAGATGAACGAGCTGAGGATGCTCGAGACCAGCGACACGATGGCCAGCACGTTGGTCTTCGGGTTCTGCTGCCCGTAGCCGCCCTGACCCTGACCCTGGTTCTGGTACGGGTTCTGCTGGTACGGCTGCTGCGGGTAGGCGGCGGGGGCGCCCTGCGGGTTCTGCGGGCCCTGGCGGGCCGGGTCGTGGTCGGTCATGCCGAGGTCTCCTTCTGTCTGAGTGGCCCCGAGCCTACGCGGAACCGACCCGCGTCCGCCCCGAGCCCGCCCCACCCGTGGAGAATGCGCGCTCCCGTGGAGGACCGGTCCGTCCATCGCCGCAGGGCGCCGCCCGGCGCTCAGGCCACGAAGACCGAGGTCACGGGCAGGGTCGAGTCCGCTCCGAAGTCGAGGGGCGACGGAGCATGCCCGCGGGCGACCAGCTGTGCGCCGAGCGCGGCGATCATGGCGCCGTTGTCGGTGCAGAGCGACAGGGGCGGCACGCGCAGCTCGACGCCGGCCGCGGCGCAGCGCTCGTGGGCGAGTTCGCGGACGCGCGCGTTGGCGACCACTCCCCCGCCGAGCAGCAGGCGCGGCACGCCGAGGTCGGCGCAGGCCGCGAGCGCCTTGGTGATCAGCACGTCGGCGACGGCCTCGCGGAACGACGCGGCGACGTCGGCGACCGGCACCGCGCCTCCTTCGTCGCGACGACGCTCGACCCAGCGCGCCACCGCGGTCTTCAGGCCCGAGAACGAGAAGTCGTAACGGTGCTTGACGAGGTCCTTCGGCAGGGTGAGCCCGCGGGGGAACCGGATCGCGGCGGGGTCGCCGTCGACGGCGACGCGGTCGATCTGCGGCCCGCCGGGGTAGGGCAGCCCCAGGAGGCGCGCCACCTTGTCGAAGGCCTCTCCGGCCGCATCGTCGATGGTCTCGCCGAGCAGCTCGACGTCGTCGACGAGGTCGCGGACGTGCAGCAGCGACGTGTGCCCGCCCGACACCAGCAGGGCGATGGTCGGCAGCTCGATCTCGCTGTCGTCGTCGCGGAGCACGTCGGCGCCGACGTGCCCGACCAGATGGTTGACGGCGTAGAGCGGGGTGCCGGTCGCGAGGGCGAGGGCCTTGGCCGCTCCGACGCCGACCATGAGGGCGCCGGCGAGCCCCGGCCCGCTCGTCACGGCGATCGCGTCGAGCTCGTCGAGGGTGACGCCGGCCTCGGCGAGCGCCGCCTCGAGGGCCGGCTGCATCGCGTCGAGGTGCGCCCGCGCGGCGACCTCGGGCACGACGCCGCCGTACCGCGCGTGCTCGTCCATCGACGACGAGATGACGTTGGCGAGCAGCGTCGTGCCGCGGACGATGCCGACGCCGGTCTCGTCGCAGCTCGTCTCGATGCCGAGCACGAGAGGCTCCGACGGGGCGGTGGAGGCCGAGGAGGCGCGGGTCGGGGTCACGAGGAGTGTCCTGTCTGCGAGGCGGCGTCCGACGTGCCGACCGCGCCGGTCGACGCGGGGGTGAGGGCGAGCCGCATCACGACGGCGTCGACCCCGTCGGGCATGTAGTAGCGCGGACGCACGGCGATGGGCTCGAAGCCGAGGGACTCGTAGAGGTGCTGGGCGCCGGGGTTGTCGGCGCGGACCTCGAGGAACATCTCGCGGACCCGACGGCGGCGCGCCTCGTCGATCATCTCGGTCATGAGGGCGCGGCCGAGTCCACGGCGGCGAGCCCGGGGGGCCACCGCGATGGTCTGCACGTCGGCGTCCGGGGCGCCGGGCAGCACCAGCAGACCGCAGTAACCGGCCAGAGGGGTCTCGCCCGCCCCGTCGACCTCGTCGTCCTCGGCCACGAGGTACCAGCCGTCGGGCGACGCCAGCTCGTGCGCCATGCCCTCGCGGGACCACGCGTCGGTCGTGAAGACGCTGGTCTCGAGTGCCATGACGCGGTCGAGGTCGCCGAGGGAGGCGCGGCGGAGGATCGCGCTCATCGCCCGACCGGCTTCGGACCGGCCGAGACCGTGACGTCGGGTTCGCGGAGGTAGAGGGGTGCCGGCCCGGCGAACTCCCGACCGTGCTCGAAGAGCCGCTCGGCGAGCATCCCGAGCGCGGCGGCCGACACCGCGGTGTCGTCGGGGTCGGTGCGCGGCCAGGCGGCGGCCTCGCCGAGGACGCCGTCGAGCTCGGCCGGGCGGGCCAGCGTCGGGCCGTCGAGGGGCACCGGCAGCCCGTCGGCGTCGAGCCCGCGGTAGGCCGTCCACGCGACCTCGCGACGACGCGCGTCGGTCACCACGACGAGCGGCGCGTCGAGTCGCCCGCTCGGCGTGGCCACCGAGCCGCTGCCGCCCGCGCCCGTCGAGAGGCGCTCGAAGGCGACCGCGTCGTGGCTGGCGACCGCGAGGCACGGGCGCCCGATGCCGAAGGCGAAGGCGCGCGCGGCGACGATGCCGACGCGCAGCCCCGTGTACGGCCCCGGCCCCACGCCGGCGACGACGGCGCTGAGGTCGGTCGGCACGACGCCGGCCCCGGCGAGGGCCGACTCGATGAGGGTGCCGACCACCTCGGCATGACGCCGGGTGTCCGTCTCGGTCCGCTCGGCGAGCACGCCGCGGTCGCGGTCGACGACGGCGACGGTCGTCCCCGCGGAGGTGTCGATGGCCAGGATCACCTGTCAATCGTAGGCGACGCGTCCGACACGACCCGCGCCTCCTCGGCTCGCGCCGCGGCGTCTAGAGGTGGGCCCAGCGGGGCCCGTGCATGGTGATCGTCACGTGGCGCGGTTCGTCGACCGTGGCGTCGGGGTCGGCATCGGAGTCGGGGTCGCTCGCGGGGTCGGCGGCGGCCGCCCCCGCGCCGGTCGGTCGCTCGATCACGACGTCGAGCCACGACTCGGAGACGCCGTCGAGCAGCCCCGCTCCCCACTCGACCACGACGACCGATCCCTCGTAGTCGAGGTCGAGGTCGTCGAGCTCGGCCGCGCCCCCCAGCCGGTAGGCGTCGACGTGGACGAGGGGCGCGCCCGTCGCGCTCGGGTGGGTCCGCGCGAGCACGAAGGTCGGACTCGCGACCTGCCCGCGCACCTGCAGACCCTCGCCGATGCCGCGGGTGAGCGTCGTCTTGCCGGCACCCAGCGGACCGGTCAGGACGACGAGGTCGCCCGCCCGCAGCAGGCCGCCGAGACGGCGGCCCAGGGCCTCCATCGTCTCGGCGTCGGCCACCGGACCGTCGAAGAGCGGGAGGGCGTCGTCGGTCATGCCCGGCGGCCCAGGTACACGCGCGGCACGCGCGCGCCGATGCGGCACGAGACCTCCTCGGGGATCGTGCCCGTGGCCTCGGCCCATTCGCCGATGGTGAGCTCGCCGCCGTCGCCCGACCCGAAGAGCAGGACCTCGTCGCCGACCTCGATCGGGTCGTCGCCGACGTCGATCAGGAACTGGTCCATCGCCACGCGCCCGACGATCGGGTACCGGCGACCCCGCACCGTCACCTCCACCCCGTGCTGGGCCCGCCTGCTGACGCCGTCGGCGTAGCCGATCGGCACGAGCGCGAGCGTCGTGTCGCGCTCGGCCCGGTACGTGTAGTCGTACGAGACGCCCGTGCCGGCGGGGACCCGCTTCACGCGCACGACGCAGGCGCTCAGGGTCAGCACGGGCCGCAGACCCCGGTCGCTCGCGGTGACGCCCTCCGTCACGGGGATGCCGTAGCCGTTCGACCCCATGCGCACCATGTCGAAGCGCCTCTCGGGGTGCTCCATGCCCGCCGAGCTCGACGACATGTGCCGCTTCTCGAACGTCGCGCCGAGCGCCTCGGCGTCGGCGAGCGCCTTGCGGAACACGACCGACGCCGCGTGGTCGTCGGCCTCGCTGGTCTCGGAGACGTGCGAGAAGGCCCCGCGGAGGCGCACCACGCCCTCGTCGCGGAGGGCCACCGCCCGGGAGACGAACTCGGCCCAGTCGGCGGGGAGGCAGCCCTCGCGGTGCAGGCCGGTGTCGATGGTCAGATGCACCAGCGCCTCGGAGCCGGCCCGGCGGGCCGCGTCCGCGAAGGCCTCGAGCTGCTCGAGCGTCGACACGCCGAGGTCGACCCGGTGCTCGACGGCCCCCGCGTAGTCGTCGTCGGGTCCGAGCTGCCAGGCGAAGAAGGACGCCTCGAGCGCCACGCCGGCTCGTCGCAGTCGCAGCGCCGGGGCGAGCTCGACCGTGCCGAACCAGCGGACGCCGGCGGCGACGGCCTCGGGGACCATGACGTCGATGCCGTTCGAGTACGCATCGGCCTTGACGATGGCGAGCACCTCGACCGGCGCGAGACGCTCGACCAGCGACGAGAGGTTGGCGCGGTAGGCCGCGAGGTCGACGGTCGCCCGTCGCAGATAGCCGGCGCTCACAGGTACCTCCGGGTCAGGGCGCCCGACAGGCAGGCGACGGTCTCGTAGGCGATCCCCCCGGAGGCGGTGGCCCAGTCCTCGGCGCTCTGGTGCCCGGACGCGGGGTCGCCGAAGAGCACGACGTCGTCGCCCACCTCGACGGGATCGTCGCCCACGTCGATCACGAGGGCGTTCATCGCGATGCGCCCCCGGACCCGGTAGGTGCGACGGCCGATGGTCACGGAGGCCCGGTCGCTCGCGGCGCGGTCCACGCCGTCGGCGTAGCCGACCGGGACCACGGCGATCGTGGTGTCGCGCTCGGGGCGGAACAGGTAGCCGTACGAGACGCCCTCGCCGGCGGGCACCCGCTTGATGGTGGTGACGGGCGCGGAGAGCGTCAGCGCCGGGCGCAGCCCCCACTCGGCGGCCGTGCGCCCGCCGAAGGGGCTGATGCCGTAGGCGGCCAGGCCGAACCGGACGAGTCCGAAGCGGGTGCCCGAGTAGCTGAGACCGGCCGCCGAGGCGGCGAGGTGCGACAGCTCGGGGTCGATGCCGAGGTCGCCGAGCAGACCGCGTGCGCGGACGAACGCGGCGGCCTGCTTGCCGTCCTCTTCGGGTGAGGCGTTCGAGAGGTGGCTCATCAGCCCTTCGACGGGCAGGCGGTCGGCGAGCTCCGCCGCGCGGCCGAAGAGCGCGGGCCACTCGGCCTCGACGGCGCCGTTGCGGCTCAACCCCGTGTCGACGCAGAGGTGCACGGCACGCACCCCGGCCGCGGCCGCCGCCTCGAGCTGGGCCACGTCGGACACGGCGGGGGTGATGTCGTGGGCCGCCGCGGCCTCGAAGGACTCGCCCGGCGCGTGCAGCCAGGCGAGGATCGGAGCCGTGAGGCCCCCGCGACGGAGCGCGAGCGCCTCGTCGAGGTCGGCGACACCCAGCCAGTCGGCCCCGGCCTCGACGAACGCCTTCGCCGACTCGACCGCGCCGTGCCCGTAGGCGTCGGCCTTGACGACGACCATGACGGCGCGCGGGGCGACGGCGGCGCGCAGCACGCCCACGTTGTGGCGGAGGGCCGCGGTGTCGACGGTGATGATGGCGTCTTGCGTCACGCGGGGATCGTCTCCTCGGGTTCGTCTCGGATGGTCGCCGACGGAGGTCGGTCGGTGGTGCCGCCAGCGGGCCGGTCGGCCTGCTCGGCGATGACGTAGGCGACGGCCACCCCGCCGTCGTGGCTGAGCGAGAGGTGCAGGTGCGCGACGCCGCGGCTGTCGGCCAGGGCCGCCGCCCCGCCCCGGAGCGCCAACGACGGGGCGCCCTGGTCGTCGGACACGACGACGATGTCGTGCCACGAGACCCCCGTCGACCCGCCCAGGGCCTTGATCAGCGCCTCCTTGGCGGCGAACCGTGCGGCGAGCGACGAGGCCGACCGGGGCGAGCCGTCGCGCAGTCGCGTCTCGTCGTCGCCGAACAGACGCCCCCGCAGAGCCGGGGTCCGGGTGAGGGATCGCTCGAAGCGCGCGAGGTCGACCACGTCGACCCCGATGCCGGCGATCACGCTGTCGCTCGGTGTGTCATCGGTGCCCGGATCGCATCTACTCGACGGTCACGGACTTCGCGAGGTTGCGGGGCTGATCGACGTCGAGCCCCTTGGCCGCGGCGAGCTCCATCCCGAAGATGTGCAACGGCACGACGGCCAGGAGCGACTCGAACAGCGGGGCCGCGAGCGGGATGTGCAGCACCTCGTCGGCGAACGGCAGCACGGCCGCGTCGCCCTCCTCGGCGATCGCGATGACCCGGGCGCCTCGGGCGCGGATCTCCTGGATGTTCGAGACGACCTTGGGGTGCAGGCTGCGGGGGTCGCGAGGGCTCGGCACGATGACGAAGACGATCTGACCCGGCTCGATCAGCGCGATGGGACCGTGCTTGAGCTCGCCGGCGGCGAAGCCCTCGGCGTGGATGTACGCGAGCTCCTTCAGCTTGAGCGCGCCCTCGAGGGCGATCGGGTACCCGACGTGACGGCCGAGGAACAGCACCGAGCGCGTGTCGGCCATCCAGCCGGCGAGGGTCCGGATGCGGTCCGAGCTCTCGAGCACGCGGGTGATCTTCTCGGGGATGGCCTGCAGGTCGGTGACCTGCTCGGCGATCTGCTCGGCGGTCAGGGTGCCGCGCAGCGTGGCGAGGTGCAGACCGAGGAGGAACAGCGCGGTGCCCTGCGCCACGAACGCCTTGGTCGACGCGACCGCGACCTCGGGGCCGGCGTGCGTGTAGATGACGGCGTCGGACTCGCGAGGGATGGTCGACCCCTGCGTGTTGCAGATCGACAGCACCTGCGCACCCTGCTCGCGGGCGTACTTGACGGCCATCAGGGTGTCCATCGTCTCGCCGGACTGGCTGATCGAGACGACCAGCGTGCGGGCGTCGAGCACGGGGTCGCGGTACCGGAACTCGTGGGCGAGCTCGACCTCGACCGGGATGCGCGCCCACTGCTCGATGGCGTACTTGCCGAGGATGCCGGCGTAGGCGGCCGTGCCGCAGGCGATCACGATGACGCGGTCGACGGTGAGCAGCTGCTCGCGCACGCCGTCGAGGTCGGTGAGGGTGACTGCGCCGTCGACGGCGCGACCGAGCAGCGTGTTGGCGACGGCTTCGGGCTCCTCGCTGATCTCCTTCGCCATGAAGCTCGACCAGCCGCCCTTGTCGGCGGCCGAGGCGTCCCAGTCGACCTCGAACTCGGTGGTCTCGACGGGGCGGCCCTCGAAGTCGACGACCTCGACCGAGTCGGGGCGGATCGACACGAGCTGGTCCTGCCCGATCGACATCGCGCGACGGGTGTGCGCGATGAAGGCGGCCACGTCGCTGCCCATGAAGTTCTCGCCGTCGCCGAGACCGACGACCAGGGGCGAGTTGCGACGGGCGCCGACCACGAGGCCGGGCTGGTCGGCGTGCACGACGAGCAGCGTGAAGGCGCCGTGCAGGGTGTTGACGACCATGCGGAGGGCCTCGGCCAGGTCGCCGCCACCGGCACGATAGGCCCGCGCGACCAGGTGCGCAGCCACCTCGGAGTCGGTCTCGCTCTGGAACTCGACGCCCTCGGAGACGAGCTCGGCCTTCAGCTCGGAGAAGTTCTCGATGATGCCGTTGTGGATCAGCGCCAGCCGACCGTCGTCGGCGAGGTGGGGGTGGGCGTTCGAGTCGGTCGGGCCGCCGTGCGTCGCCCAGCGCGTGTGGCCGATCCCCGTCCGGCCGTCGACCAGCGGGGTGGCCTCGAGGTCGTCGATCAGCATCTTCAGCTTGCCGGCCTTCTTGCGGCTGTCGAGACGACCGTCGGCGTCGATCACGGCGACGCCCGCCGAGTCGTAGCCGCGGTATTCGAGGCGCTTGAGACCGCCCAGCAGCACCTCCACGCTCCGTTCGCCCAGACCGACTTCTCCGACGTAACCCACGATTCCGCACATGGGGACGATCCTACGGCTTCGGCCAGCGGGTAGCCTCGACCCCATGGCCGACGCGACCCCGACGACGCACGCGACCGCGCACGCCTCCCCGTTCGTCGAGATCGACCGTGCCGCGTGGGCCGATCTGGCCCCGGCCACGCGCCTCCCTCTCACCGAGACCGAGATCGTCCAGCTCCGCGGGCTCGGCGACCGGCTCGACATGAGCGAGGTCCAGGACGTCTACGTCCCGCTCAGCCGCCTGCTGAATCTGTACGCCGCCGGGGCGCGCAATCTGCACCGGGCGACCAGCGACTTCCTCGGCGAACGCGCGCAGCGGACGCCGTTCGTGATCGGCGTCGCCGGGTCCGTCGCGGTCGGCAAGTCCACCGTCGCGCGCCTCCTGAGAGAGCTGCTGTCGCGGTGGGACGACACCCCGCGCGTCGAGCTCGTCACGACGGACGGCTTCCTCTACCCCAACGCCGAGCTCGAGCGCCGCGGGATCATGCACCGCAAGGGGTTCCCCGAGTCGTACGACCGGCGTCACCTGCTGCGCTTCGTCTCGCAGGTCAAGAGCGGCGCCGAGGAGGTGCGCGCACCCTTCTACTCGCACACGAGCTACGACATCATGCCGAGCGCCGAGGTCGTCGTCCGTCGACCCGACATCCTGATCGTCGAGGGCCTGAACGTCCTGCAGCCGCCCCTCGGCGGTCGCCTCGCGCTCAGCGACCTCTTCGACTTCACCGTCTACGTCGACGCCCGCACGGGCGACATCGAGAACTGGTTCGTCGAGAGGTTCCTCGCCCTGCAGAAGAGCGCGTTCACGCAGGAGCGCTCGTACTTCCACCGCTTCGCCGACATGGACGAGGGCGAGGCGCGGCGCTTCGCGTCGGGCATCTGGCGCGGGGTCAACGAGCCCAACCTGCTCGAGAACGTGCTGCCCACGAGGTCCCGCGCGACGCTGGTGCTCCGGAAGTCCGCCGATCACAAGGTCGACTCGGTCCTGCTGCGCAAGATCTGACAGGCCCTGCCCGTCCGTCGCCCTGCCGCCAGGGGCCGAGGAGGCGCGGGTCGGGTCAGATCGGCAGCAGCGACCAGACGACGGCCAGCCCGACGAGCCCCGCCAGCGTCAGCACCGCCGCGGCGTTCAGCCGCCGATGCTCGACCATGATCGCGATGTACTCGCGGAGGAACGCGCTCGGCACGTAGTAGGCGGCCGTCGGCGACCCGACGACCTGGGCGTCGCTCCCGATCGAGCGGGCCAGCAGGGCGGCGCGCAGCACGTGGTAATCGTTCGTCACGACGAGGGTGCTGCCGTCGCGGCCGGCGGCGCGCTGCACCTCGCGCGAGAGGAGCAGGTTCTCGCGAGTGCTCGTCGAGGCGGTCTCCGGCCGGACGTCGGCGGGGTCGGCTCCCTGCGCGAGGAGGTACTCGGCCATCGCGTCGCCCTCCGCGCGCGGCTCGTCGGAGCCCTGGCCGCCCGACGGCACCAGCAGCGGCCTCGCGACCGTGCCGGGCACGGAGCGGTAGACCGAGAGCGCCTTGTCGAGACGGCTGCGCAGCAGCGGCGGCACCTCGCCGCGGATTAGGCCGGAGCCGAGCACGACCACCGTCGCGGGAGTGCGCGTGTGCCGGTAGCGGCTGTAGACCAGCGAATAGAGCCCGAACGCGGCGAAGGTCGCGGCCGCGTACCCCGCGACGAAGACCAGGAGGACGCCCAGGGCGACGAGCACGACCCCGACCGGTCCCGGCAGTTCGACGACGTCGGGCCCGAAGACCAGCACGGCCGCGGCGACCGGCACGAGCAGGATGGCGACGCCCGCCAGCAGCGAGAGCAGGTTGCCGAGGCTGCGCCCCTCGGAACGCAGCATGGTGACTCCGTTGCCGAGCAGGAACAACGCGAGCACCACCACGAGCAGTCCGACGAAAACGACGCCGAGCAGGACGGCGCTCTGCTGTGCGGGCCCGGTCGCGGCGACCTCGAGGACACCGGCCACGAGCAGGCAGCCGAGGGCTGCGACGAGGAACACGCCGTTGCGGAGACGGCGAGCGTCACGGACGCGGCTGACGACGTAGAGCACGGCGAAGACCACGGCGGGCAGCAGGAGGAGCATGCACCCATGGTGCCCGACGCCGGCACGGGTGCGGGGACGCGGGGCCTGAGGCAGGCGCGGGTCGGACCCGCTAGAGCGCGAGCCGCTCGCGGACGACGTCGGCCAGAGCGTGGGCGACGCGATCCGCGGTCGCCTGGTCGGCGGCCTCGACCATGACGCGGATGACGGGCTCGGTGCCGGACGGGCGCAGCAGCACGCGCCCGGTGTCGCCGAGCTCGTCGCTGAACGCCGCCACGGCCTCGGCGACGCCCTCGTCGTCGGCGAGACGATCGCGATCGACGCCCGTGACGTTGATGAGGATCTGCGGGAACACCGTCATGACCGAGGCGAGCTCGGCGAGGCTCTTGCCCGTCGCCGCCATGCGAGCCACCAGCGACAGGCCGGTGAGGATCCCGTCGCCCGTCGTCGCGTAGTCGCTGAAGACGATGTGACCGGACTGCTCGCCGCCGAGCGTGAAGCCGTGCTCGTTCATGTCCTCGAGGACGTACCGGTCGCCGACGCGGGTCTGGCGGACGGTGATGCCGTTCTCGGCCATGGCCCGGGTGAGACCGAGGTTGCTCATGACCGTGGCCACGAGGGTGTCGGAGGCGAGGGCGCCGCGCTCCTTCTGAGCGACGGCGAGGATGGCCATGATCTGGTCGCCGTCGACCACGGCGCCGGTGGCGTCGACGGCCAGGCAGCGGTCGGCGTCGCCGTCGTGCGCGATCCCGACGTCGGCGCCGTGCTCGAGGACGGCGCGGGCGAGGTTGTCGAGGTGCGTCGAACCGACGCCGTCGTTGATGTTCACGCCGTCGGGGTCGGCGCCGATCAGCGTGATCTTCGCACCGGCGTCGGTGAACACCTCGGGCGAGACGGCGGCCGCGGCGCCATGGGCGCAGTCGAGGACGACGTGGATGCCGTCGAGGCGGTTGGGCAGCGCGCCGAGGAGGTGCAGCACGTAGCGGTCCTCGGCGTCGGCGAAACGCCGGATCCGACCGACGTCGGCGCCGATGGGCATCAGCTGGGGCTCGCTCATCGCGGCCTGGATGCGGTCCTCGACCTCGTCGGGCAGCTTCGTGCCGCCGAAGGCGAAGAACTTGATGCCGTTGTCGGGCGCCGGATTGTGCGAGGCGCTGATCATGACGCCGAAGTCGGCGCCGATGTCGTCGACGAGGAACGCCGCCGCGGGGGTCGGGATGACCCCGGCGTCGAGCACATCGACACCGGAGCTGGCCAGACCCGCGCTGACGGCGGCGGTCAGGAACTCCCCCGAGATGCGGGGGTCGCGTGCCACGACGGCGACGGGTCGCCGCCCCTCGGCGCGTCGGGCATCGGCGTGATGCCCCTTCGTGAGCACCACCGCGCTCGCCTGGGCGAGGCCCAGGGCGAGCGCGGCGGTCAGCTCACGGTTGGCGAGGCCCCGAACACCGTCGGTACCGAAGAGACGCGACATCGCGAGACCTGCCGTGGAGTGCGCGTTTAGCGCTTCGAGAACTGCGAGGCCTTGCGGGCCTTCTTGAGACCGGCCTTCTTGCGCTCGATGACGCGGGCGTCACGAGTCAGGAAGCCGGCCTTCTTGAGGGTCGCACGGTTGTTCTCGCGGTCGATCTCGTTGAGCGAACGGGCGATGGCGAGGCGCAGCGCGCCGGCCTGGCCGGAGGGGCCGCCGCCGGTCACCTTGACGGTGACGTCGTACGCGCCGAGCAGGTCGAGGACCTTGAACGGGTCGTTGATCAGCTGCTGGTGCAGCTTGTTCGGGAAGTACTCCTCGAGCGTGCGGCCGTTCACGACGAAGGTGCCGGTGCCGGGCACGAGGCGAGCGCGGGCGATGGCCTCCTTGCGGCGACCGACGGCCGAACCCGAGACGTTCAGGACGGCGCGGGGCGTCGCCTCGGCCTCGGTGGCCGTGCTCTCGGTGGTGAAGCTCTGGGGAGCCTGGTCGATGGAATCTGCGATCTGAGCCACTGTGTGGGAATCCTTAAGTCTGAAGGCGGACGCTACTGGGCGACCTGGTCGAGGGTGTAAACCGTGGGCTGCTGAGCAGCGTGGGGGTGCTCGGCACCCGCGTACACCTTCAGCTTCTTGATCTGGGC
>Ga0265780_10003729_pt1 | contig 19912 bp, 15 predicted proteins | sample P1T30metagenome_FD_192432 | JGI IMG/M metagenome (GOLD analysis project Ga0265780, IMG submission 192432) | Plant litter microbial communities from East Loma Ridge, Irvine, California - P1 T30 | ecosystem: Environmental > Terrestrial > Plant litter > Unclassified | place: USA: California...
GCGGTCTTTACGAATTTTCATGCCTTCCAAAGATGCCACGATGCCCTGTAAAGGCGTCTTGAGCGCTTCCTGTTTGACATTCTCGATTTCAGAGGATAAGCGCTCGCGGTTTTGTTCGCTGAACAAATTCCCGACAGACAACCTTACAAACGACGTGTAATCTTGTTTTACCGCTTTGATAGCGCGATCCCGATTGAGTTTGCGTTCGGGGCTATCGGCCCGCGAAGTCGAATTGACCAAGGCAATGCCCTTAACCATGTCCGGATACAATTCGGCGAAAGCCAAAGCGACATAACCGCCCATGGAATGGCCTGCGATCACCACTTTGCGGATGTGAAGTTCAGACAGAACCGTTTGAACCAGGTCAGCATTGTCTTCCATAGTTTGGACGTAGCCGACGGGTTCCGTTTTTCCATGTCCGAGAAGATCGATGGTGATAACGCGGTATTTCCTTGATAATTCAGGAATGAAAGCCGCCCACATGGTGCTGTTTTCAAGGAATCCGTGGAGCAGTACGAGGGCTGTGCCTTTGCCGTTGTCTGAGTAGTTGACGGATGAATTTTTGAAGGTTATCGCTTTAAGGGGCGTCATTTTGCAAGGAAGTTTCCGAGTGCGGAAAAATACGCATTTTCCGCGTCAAGCCAACCGTAATGTGCACAGTTTTCCAGTAGAACAACGGATGAATTTTTTAACACCTGATGCGCCTTTATTGCCAATTTTTGAGGAACGATATCCTGCTTTCCCTGTATGATCAATACTGGATTTCCAAATGATTTGAGCCCTGGAGCACAATCGAAATGGTTGCGGATCATATCTTGCCAAACCAGTGTATTAAGCTGGCGGTTTCCCTGAGTAAGGCGATGGGCCAGAACCGGGCGAAGTTTTTTGCTTACCACATAAGCCGGAGCAAGTGCACGACCGCGTCCGAGCCGTGTTGCATAAGTGGTGTCGCCATGATCGATTCTGGCTTCGTAATAGGCTAGCGAATCACGATGAACCTTGTTAAGTCTATCCTGGATCAGACCTCTTTCGTTGAGCAGTTCAAGGTCGATTCCGCCTGAAGAAGAAAGGATAAGTTTGGATACGCGTTGCGGATGCAGGCTCGTGTAATAAGAGCCCAACATGCCACCGAACGAATGACCGAGCACGATCCAGCTGTCAAACCCCAATTTCCTGCGCAGTTGTTCAATGTCGTCGGCGAGCAGCTCCAAAGTCATATTTTCGGGTGTCGGATTTTTGAGCACCGATTTTCCGGTTCCGCGCTGGTCGTAAAGAATCGCCAGATTGTTTTTCGCGAGCTTTTTGGCCAGCTCCTCGAATCCGTTCGAATTCATGCCGGGACCACCGTTTATGATGAGCAATGGTTTTCCGCTTCCGAATGTGCGGTAAAAAATCGGCGTACCGTCGCTGCTTTCGGCAAAACCCTGATCCTGGGAATAAAGCATTCCGCAAAATAACAGCAACAGTACGACGACATTAGGCATTTATTTGGTATTCATCAACGTTTCGATTTCCTCGATTTCAATCGGGATATTACGCATGAGGTTGAACGGTTCGCCTGATTCCTGGACCACGACATCGTCTTCAATCCTGATCCCGAAGCCTTCCTGAGGAATGTAAATACCAGGTTCAACAGTAAAGACCATATTGGCTTTCATTGGCTCGTGCAACAATCCATAATCGTGGGTGTCGAGGCCCAAATGGTGGGACGTTCCGTGCATGAAATATTTTTTGTAAGCAGGCCACGCCGGATCTTCATTCTGGACATCGGCTTTGTCGAGAAGGCCGAGGCCAAGTAATTCTGAAGTCATGATCTTTCCGACTTCAAGATGATACTCTTTCCATAAGGTTCCTGGCGTGAGCATTTTAGTCGCTTCGTTCTTGACACGCAATACGGCATTGTAAACATCGGCCTGGCGTTTTGTATAACGTCCGGAAACGGGAATCGTACGCGTCAAATCGCTAGAATAATTGGCATATTCCGCCGCGACGTCAAGCAAAAGCAAATCGCCATCCTTGCACTCTTTATTGTTTTCGACATAGTGTAAAACATTTGCGCTGTTCCCTGAAGCGATGATCGGGCCGTAAGCAAATCCTTTTGATCGGTTGCGGATAAATTCGTGGACCAATTCTGCTTCGACTTCATATTCGAAAACGCCCGACTTTACAAATCCGAGCAATCGGCGGAATCCTTTTTCAGTAATGTCGCAAGCCTTCTGGATAAGCTCGATTTCTTGTTTTTCCTTGACCGAACGCAGGCGTTGCAGGATCGGATTTGACTTGGCCACCGCATGTGCCGGGTATTTTTCTTTCCACCATTTAATGAAACGATCCTCACGTGTTTCAGTCTCCACAGAAGCGCGATAATGCTCGTTGGTGTTGACATACATCGTGTCGGCATACGTCATCAATTCGTAAAAAACCTTGTTGAAATCTTGCAGCCAATGCACCGATTTTATGCCAGAAACTTCAGTGGCCTGCTTTTTATCAAGCTTGGCGCCATGCCAGATCGCAATATGTTCACTGGTTTCGGTCAGGAATAAGATTTCGCGTTGGTGTTCGTATGGGGCATCGGGAAAAAGGACAAGGATCGATTCTTCCTGGTCGACACCGCTCAGGTATAAAATATCGCGATGTTGCTGGAACGGCATTGTGCTATCTGCAGAAATCGGATAAATATCGTTGGAATTAAAAACCGCAATCGAATTGGGCTTCATTTCAGCCATAAATTTTTGACGGTTACTGATAAAAAGGTTGCTGTCGATTTGTTCGTATTTCATGATCGGGAATTTGATTTCACACAAAATTACGCATTCACGCGTGGTAAAAAGGTAGCCAAATGGCGGAAAAGTCGGAATTTAAAAAAATACTCAAGGGGCCGATTATCGGACGCTAACCCAAAATGCTCCGGCGGATACGGCTCATATGACGCGTTGAAATCCCTAAAAAAGATGCGAGGTAATGAAGTGGAACTTCCTGGATGAGCACGGGCTCTGTTTTAAGCAGTTTGCCATAGCGTTCCTCGGGCGTAAGGGTAAGCAGGTCAATGCGATAATCGTCTATGAGGCAAAGCTGGCGCTCCAGCAATTCGTAGTAAAGCGCATAAAATGTGGTGTTCGTTTCCAGCAGATTTTGAAATATTTCGCGGTCGACTACCAAAAGTGTCGTGTCGGTCAGGGCTTTAATGCTTTTTCTCGACGGCGTTTGGTTGAGAAAACTTCCCAAAGAAGACGTGATCGAATTGGCCAACCCGATGTAGGTGGTTTTTTCCTCGTCATGAACCGTTATCGCATGCTGTAAAATCCCGCTTTTAATCAGGCAGAAATAATGGCAAATTTCATTTTCCCTGACCAGGTAATCATTTTTTGCAAGGTCAAGTGGCGTGAAAAGCGCGTTGTGAGATTCGATAAAACCCTGCAATTTGCCACTTGCTCCAGGAGAAAATCCGGAAAAAGTATCTAAGAATTCCATTAGCGGTGCATCATTATTTTATCGGATTTTACCATTGCGCTAAACATAGTGACAAGCGTTTTCAAGTTCTATGTTCCAAATCAGACGTAATCCTGAGTTGTCACGCCAAGATAATCAATCGATCCATTTGTAGTAGCGCGCACCCATTAAATTGGGCTCAACAGATTCAATACGGTCCAAAACCCATTCGTTATTCGGTTGCCGGACGCTGGAATGCCGCTCTTTTTTATGCAGGCTTTCATAAACCTCGAAGTCAATCTCGGTTGATGCATCAAGCTTTTCAAATAATTGGGCTTTTGCTACAGCCGATTTCCAATTCGGTTGGATGTGACCTTGGAATACCTTTGATTTGGAGCCGCTTCCGTAGGCCAAAAACCCAAATGTGCTGCCCGAAATGTCTTTTTGGGTGCGAAAATTTTCACATAAGGCAGAAAGCAAAGCCATAAATAGGGAACCGGTGTATAAATTCCCGATTAGCGAGGACGCGTATTCTGATGGCTGTAACTTTTGTCGCACAAAATTGCGGTAGCCATCGGATTTGGACAATTCCTTGAGCGTTGTGGCATCAATGGAAACGTCAGAAGTTCCGGATTGTGCGTCACCGGATGCGTCCAAAGCATAAATTTCGGTCAGCATGCGCCGACCCTGAAACGCATAGGGAAGATGCATGATGATATTTTCCCAGGTGTTGTAAAGCGAGCCGTTAAAATTAATCTCGTGTTTGAAGGAAAAATAAGCTTCGCGCGTTCGGTCGGTGTAGCATTGATTGGAATACTGCCCGTCGAAAACAGGCTGGTCTTTGTGTATTTCTATTTCCGATTCGAGATTCCCGAACCATTCCGGATTGTCTGCATCTTGCAAAAATTCGTGTTTTTCCAGTTTCCGATAGGGTTTAAAAAAGTCAAAAACACTTTTGCTGCTCACCGCAACTTCAGCATCGAAAGCCATAATAGCCGGATCGCCTGAAAGCAATACGGCCACAGCGCCTGCGCCTTGAGTGTATTCGCCGGTGGAGCCCAAATCGTATTTGGCAATGTCAGTCGCAATAACGATGGCTTTTTTATTTGGATTCAGGCGGATGAAATCCAGACAGTTGTGCAAAGCGTCGACTGCGCCGATGCAGGCAAACGTGAAATCAACGGTATCACAATGCGCCAAGGCATTTCCCCCAAATTTCTGCTCCAGTAATCCCGAGATAAAAGAGGCAATGGGTTTTGAGTTGTCTATGCCACTTTCGGTTCCCACATACAAACGTGCAATAGTATCCAATGAAACGTCATTGTCCTGAATGAGTTTTGTCGCGGAATTGGCTCCGAAAACTACCGTGTCCTGATGTGCATCCGGCAACGTCATTTTTAAAAGACCAAGCCCTTTTTCCAGTTTTTCAGGATCAATATTACGGGCTTTTGCCAAGGTTTTTATGGGCAAATGTATGTTGGCGACGTCAAAAGCGATCGCGTCAATTCCTACCTTCATTATTAAAATATTTTGAGCCTAAAGGTACGATTCGGCTTATTTGGCCCAGATAAAATCGTGAGCGTAACCGCATTTTTACAGTTAGTTCCAAACTAAGGCGAAACCGATGAATTGTGGAAAAAATTCATGGGTATAAATTTGCAAATTGGCAATAATTAGAAAGCAAAAAGCGTTAGGTGTTGAACCAAACTAATAAATATGAGGACGAACTATGCGTATTTCTTCACGCTACTCCTTGCTTTACCGGCTTTCTTGATCTTTTCGTGTTCGAATGACGAAACATCACGGGAAGAACCGATGTTGATCGTAAAGTTCCAATTTGACAACGATTACGAACGGCTTGACAATCTCGCAGCGGCTTATCCGGTAACGCCAGGCCACGCGGCTCAAACTCCCATAATTAACAAAGTTGCGGCTCATTTCCTGGAACTGGCGCCTGATAAATTTACAAAATTGGGCGAGGGAACCGTATTGTATCACGCTCCGGAAACCTCGCAAGGAGGCGAAAAAGCCATTGATTTCAGCCAGGCAAAATTGGTTGGGGCAGGAGATACGTTTATTAAGATTCCTTTGAGCAAAGTAGCATCAGGGAATTATAACTGGGTTCGCTTGTCGCTTTCGTATCAGAATTTGGGGCTGCGTTTCCTGCAATCTGGGCGCGAATATACCGGAACAATGGCGAATTTTCCGGGATTCAGGACTTTTATCGGGTCGCACGCCATCGGAAATAATTTCTTTGAAATAAATGCTAATAAGGAAAAGGGTTATTGGGCTTTCGCACTTGATAATAATCCTTTTAGCGCGGAAGGTCAGTCACTGAACGAGCATAGTACGTCAGGTTCTACGACATCGGCTGCGGCAGACTCCAATGTTATTTCCGGTAAATTCCTTAAAGAATTTCAAATTACAGGAAGCGAAACCAAAGACGTGGTCGTGACCTTATCACTTTCAACAGCCAACAGCTTTGTATGGCGTGAAGTTAATTTTGATGGGAGGTTCGAACCATCTGCAGGTGAAGTCATTTCAGATGTCGGTTTCAGAACAATAACACCTTCATTTTCAATCAGTAATTAAGTGCAAAATAGAGCATTGAATAATGAATCCCCGCATAATTAAAATTGATTATAAATAACTTCTCAAACGTTGTGCTATAACCCATTTAGCCGTATTTTTGTGTGATTTTTTAATAAATTACTCAAAATCTATGGCTAATTCTGCAATCCTGAAGTCGTCCCTTGCAAAAAAGTACTGGATGGCCCTTACGGGTTTATTTTTGTGTCTCTTTCTTATAGGTCACTTGATTGGAAACCTTCAGCTTTTAAGTACGCACAAGTATGAGGCGGCGATGAGCTTCAATCAATACGCTTTGTTTATGACCACGAATCCTGCGGTCAAAGTACTCTCTTATGTAACGTACCTTTCGCTTCTTTTCCACGCTATTGACGGAATTTGGCTTACCATCCAGAACAGGAAAGCAAGACCAGTCGGTTATGTGAAGAATAACCCTTCCGCTAATACCACCTGGGCTTCACGTAATATGGCGCTGCTAGGCACATTGGTCCTTATTTTTATTGTAACGCACATGGCCAGCTTTTGGGCGCGCATGCATTTTGATAAAGACATGCCGCTATACAAAGTGGAACTTAGCGCCATGGGGCAGAAACAGTCTTTTTACCGCACGACATCGCAACAGTTTATTCCGGTTGACCAAGTTGCATCGAGCCTAGCTGAAGCACATAAAACAGGGAAAGGAAAGTACATCCAGAACCGAACCGAACTTTATGATGCTACGGCGCAAATCAAAATTGGTGAGCTTTACAAAGACCTTCATAAAATAACGATTGACTTTTTCAAACAGCCAACTTACGGTTTGTTCTATGTGATCCTGTATGTGATTTCAATGATTGTACTGGCCTTTCACCTGAGCCATGGTTTTGCGAGCTCGTTCCAGAGTTTGGGATTGAGCCATCCGAAATACAGCCCGTTCATTGACAAATTCGGATTGGTGTTCTCCATCGTCACATGCTTGTTATTTGCTATTATCCCCGTTTATATTTATTTCGTTCTTTAATAATCAATATTCATAATCATTATGAAGTTAGATTCAAAAATACCGGAAGGCCACATCTCTGAAAAGTGGACCAACCACAAAAATCATCTCAAACTTGTTGCGCCCAACAACCGTCCTAAGATCGATGTAATTGTCGTAGGAACAGGATTGGCGGGAGCTTCGGCTGCAGCATCGTTAGGGGAAATGGGTTACAACGTTAAATCATTTTGTTTCCAGGATTCACCTCGCCGTGCGCACTCGATTGCGGCTCAGGGTGGTATAAATGCTGCAAAAAATTACCAGAATGACGGCGACAGTATTTACCGTTTGTTCTATGATACGATCAAAGGTGGGGATTACCGCGCACGGGAGGCGAATGTGCACCGTTTAGCGGAAGTTTCCGGAAACATTATCGACCAATGCGTTGCCCAAGGTGTTCCGTTTGCACGCGATTACGGAGGGATGCTTGACAACCGCTCGTTCGGAGGAACCCAGGTGCAGCGAACATTTTATGCAGCAGGTCAAACCGGTCAGCAATTGTTGCTTGGAGCGTACTCGGCACTTTCCCGTCAGATTGGCCAAGGAAATGTGCAGCAGTTCAACCGCCACGAAATGCTCGATATTGTAAAAGTGGACGGCAAGGCACGAGGCATTATCGCCCGTAACCTTATTACCGGCGAAATCGAAAGACATTCGGCACACGCTGTAATTATTGCATCTGGAGGATACGGAAATGTGTATTTCCTTTCTACCAACGCGATGGGATCTAACGTGTCCGCTGGCTGGAAGATTCATAAAAAAGGCGCTTTATTCGCCAATCCGTGTTATGTACAGATCCACCCGACCTGTATTCCGGTTCACGGAACGAATCAGTCGAAGCTTACGCTAATGTCCGAATCGTTGCGTAACTCAGGAAGAATCTGGGTTCCGAAGAAAAAAGAAGATGCCGAAGCCATTCGTGCCGGCAAGTTAAAACCGACGCAAATCGCTGAAGAAGATCGCGATTACTATCTCGAAAGACGTTATCCTGCGTTCGGTAACCTCGTGCCACGCGATGTCGCTTCTCGCGCTGCAAAAGAGCGTTGTGACGAAGGATACGGAATAGAGGCCAACGATACAAACGAAGGTGTGTACCTTGACTTTGCTTCTGAAATTATCAGTAAAGGAAAGCAGGCGGCTTTAGTTGCCGGAGACCACAATCCGTCAGATGCCAAAATCCAGGAACTCGGAAAGAAATGGATAGAAGAGAAATACGGAAACCTTTTCCAGATGTATCAAAAGATTACAGATGAGAATCCGTATGAAACGCCAATGAAGATTTATCCCGCAGTTCACTATACCATGGGTGGCGTTTGGGTAGATTACAATTTGCAAAGTACGATTCCGGGCTGTTTCGTTGCCGGTGAGGCCAATTTCTCGGATCACGGTGCTAACCGACTTGGAGCATCGGCTTTGATGCAAGGTTTGGCAGATGGTTATTTCGTTTTGCCCTACACCGTTTCCGATTATCTTGCGAATGAAATCCGCACGGGGAAAATTTCAACCCAATCTGCAGAGTTTGACGAAGCTGAAAAGGCGGTTCGGGCTCAAATTGATGGTTTCCTCAACAATAATGGTACAAAAACAGTAGATCATTTCCATAAACATCTTGGTTTGATCATGTGGAATAAAGTCGGAATGGCCAGAAATGCTCAGGGCCTTGCCGAGGCAGTTAAGGAAATCGAGGCTTTGCGAACGGAATTCCACCGCGATGTCTTTGTTCCGGGAAGTGCAAACGAAATGAACACGGAGCTTGAAAAAGCCCTTCGTGTGGCCGATTTTATCGAACTTGGTCAACTAATGGCAATGGATGCTTTACAACGCGAGGAATCCTGCGGTGGTCACTTCCGTGAGGAATATCAGGATGCAGAAGGCGAAACTTTGCGCGATGACGAGAACTTTAAATTCGTTGGTGCCTGGGAATACAACGGGCCGGACATCAGCCAGGAAATCCTCAATAAGGAAGACCTGAACTACGAGTTTATCAAGATAGCCGCACGTAACTACAAATAAAATCCTGCGAAATGGCAACTAAATTTATCAATATAAACCTGAAAGTCTGGCGTCAGAAAGATTCCAAATCGAAAGGAAAAATGGAAACCTACAAGCTTGACAAGGTCTCGACTGACAGCTCTTTCCTCGAAATGCTCGATCAATTGAACGAGCAACTCATCAATGAACGCAAGGAACCTGTAGCATTCGATCACGATTGCCGCGAAGGAATCTGCGGGATGTGTTCACTCTACATCAATGGTCGCGCCCACGGTCCGGATCGTTTTATCACGACCTGCCAGCTACACATGCGCTCGTTTAAGGACGGGGAAACGATCTTTATTGAGCCTTGGCGCTCAAAAGCGTTTCCGGTTATTAAAGATTTGGTCGTAGACAGAAGTTCCTTCGACAGAATTCAGCAAGCCGGCGGTTTCGTTTCGGTCAATACATCCGGAAATACAATTGATGCCAATGCAACGCCCGTGAATAAAGCCGATGCAGACCGGGCATTTGAAGCCGCAGCCTGTATTCAATGCGGAGCCTGCGTAGCGAGCTGCAAGAATGGATCAGCTATGCTGTTCGTTGGAGCAAAAGTTTCCCAATATGCATTATTGCCTCAAGGTCGCGTGGAAGCGCACGACCGGGTTTTGAACATGGTACGCCAGATGGATGAAGAAGGATTCGGAAACTGCACCAATACTGGGGCTTGCGAAATCGAATGTCCAAAAGGCATTTCGTTGGAAAATATCGCGAGAATGAACCGTGAGTATTTGAAAGCTTCGATGAGTTAAGATCTCCATTATTAAAATAAAAAAGCGCACTCGATCCGGATGCGCTTTTTTTGTGCTCAACTATTTCCGAAACTCTTATTTAAGCACCAGTTTGATGGTCTGATTTTTAGATTCCGATGCAATCGACAGCACATAAATTCCCGATTGACAATGCGACAAATCGATTATTCGGCCGTTATTTGCGTCAGATTTTGCTATTATTCGTCCGCTAAAATCGGTAATGGTATACGAAATCAGATGATCGCCAAAACCGCTAATGGTAAAAATTCCATCTGATGGATTCGGGTAAACCTGAAACGTCTCAGTCGGACCAAAACCGCCAACGGCAAGTGCTTCTGGGCAAGTTATAGCCGTCGGACTATTTTTGCCAATCGTCGTTCCGTCGCCTAGCCCGCCTGCATTGTTCGCGCCCCAAGCCCAAAGATTTCCGCTGGTTTTGAGAGCTGTAACGTGAATTGTGGATGCCGCAATTCCGTACCAATCGGATTCCTGGCCAATCTGAACGAACGAAATCACATCCACCAACGTGCCCAAACCAAGTTGACCGATGCCGTTGTAGCCGCTGCTCCAAAGCGTGCCGTTAGATTTTAACGCGATGGTGAAAGAGGAACCCAAGGCGATACTTTCCCAGTTCAAATCTGTGCCAATTTGCATGGGGGAAAATGCGCTTGTTGTCGTTCCGTTTGCCAGTTGTCCCGATACATTCGAGCCCCAGAGCCAAAGCGATCCATCTGTTTTTATAGCGCCGGAATGGCCTGATCCTGCGTAAATTTTCTGCCAGTCCGATGCCGAGCCAACCTGGACCGGGACATTCGTAAAGGCCGTGTTTCCATATCCGAGTTCCCCATTTGAATTAAACCCCCAACTCCATAGCGTGCCGTCGGTTTTGAGCGCGAGCGTATGGGCTGATATTGTGGAAACTTTTGCCCAATCTGAGCCGGTCCCAATTTGGGTTGGCTCGTACAAATCAGTTCCGCCGCCAGCCGTGCCAACGCCCAATTGCCCGAATTGGTTATTTCCCCACGTCCACATCGTGCCGTTTTCCTTGATGGCTAAACTGTGGCTTTCCCCGACCGAGATGAGTGCCCAATCGCTGTCGGTCCCAACTTGAACCGGAACTGTTACAACGGCGGTAGTGCCGATGCCTACCTGACCCGAGGTGTTGCGTCCCCAGGCCCATAACGTACCGTCGGTTTTCAAAGCCAGTACATGGCCATTGCCGGTGCTTACATTTTTCCAGTTTGTCGCCGTCCCGATTTGATGCTGGATCGGGTTGCTCGCATTCGTCCCGTCGCCCAATTGGCTATTGTTGTTTGCGCCCCATGCCCAAAGCGTTCCTGCGTTTGAAATGGCGAGGGTATAACCTTGTCCCGGCGCGATTTCGTTCCAGCATTCTGAATTTGGAACGACCAGGTTTTGCGGTTGGGAATAGGAAGTAACACCCGAAACAAGCAAGGAAATTAATAATAGAATTGGTTTCATTTGGCTATTTGTTTATGATTTTTTTTGCTGATTTTGTATGGCCGGATATAATTTCAACCGAATAAATGCCGCTGGCAAGTGTAGATATATCGACATGGTTGCCCGAAGATCCGCTTTTCACCAGTCGTCCGACGGCATCGTACACCAGGATTTTGTCAATTTGAAGCATATCCGAAATCACTGAAAATTGTCCCTCGCAAGGATTCGGGCTTAGCACAATAGTGGCCGCCTTTTGATCATCTACATTTAATTGGCTTTCTCCCACGATGCTAAAAGTGAAAAGGTTGTGGTCGCTGGTTTCGGGATCATTCGTTGTCGTCGCACCCAAAATGTTGCCGGAACTCGTGGTGGTCATCAATCCGCCCTGACCCCAAAGGATATCCGGGATTTCGATTATCGCTTTGCCGTTATTGCCAAAGCTGGAAACAGGCGTTCCGTTTGCATTGTAACAGTACAAAGCCGGCGCGGCTTCAACGTCCGGATTAACGGCCCAGGCGTAAAGCAGGTTGCCTCTTGAAACGATCTGGCTCGGAAATGCGCCCGTGCCGAAATTTTGACCGGGCAGGATTTCGAAATCAGGAATGAGAAAACCGTCGGGTGTGGTCTTCAGTATCGAATACACCACGTCGCCAAATTCATCGGCCTCTAAAGCCGTAAAGAAAATTGAGCCGTCATCACCAATGGTAAAACCCGAACCGCCGGCATTCAGATGCGAAAATTGACCATTTGTTCCGAAGGTAAAATCGATTGTCCCGTTTGCATTCAGGCGTTGTACCACGAGGCTTTCTGCTCCGTCAATCACAAGGTTTCTACTCAAAATCATTTTATCGCCTGGAATTTGTTTGAAAGCGATTAGTTCAGATTCTGAAAGTGGGTTACCAAATACGGGAATCACGATTTTTCCGGCTGAACCGAAGTTGGTGTCAAGCGCGCCATTGGCTAGAAACCGCCAGAGAAACAGGTCTGGACTGTCGGGAACGTTATGTTTTCCTAAAACCACGATCTTGTCGTCAGACTGTACGATGACCTTGAGTAGGTATTCCTGATATTCGCGTGGCATGTCGACTTTCCCGTTGAGCCCGAAAGCAGGATCTAGCGAACCATCAGGATTGTATCTGATAATGCGCTCGTCGGAATAGAAAGCGTCGCCCACAACGATTATTTTTCCTTCGCTTTGCAACGCCATCCCATTGGCTCTGGTCCACAACGTTTCTTCGGCTTCCAGGTCGTCCTCAACAGATTTCACTACGCCATCGCCTCCACCAAACGTCACATCGTGGGAACCGTTTGTGTTGTAGCGGAAAATCATCGCCTGATGGCCCTCGTTCGAAAAGTTGCCTTGGAAGCACACTAATAGTTTTCCATCAGGTTGCACCAAAGTTTCGTGCAGGTAAAAGCCGTTGTCGTGGCCATAGCGCTCGTCCCAACCGTCCTGGCTGTAAGTCGTATCGAGGATGCCGGTTTGTTGCCCAATCGAAATCTGATAAATCAATAGTATAAGAAGTAGTAGTTTTTTCATGTGATCGATTTTATGATTGCGCTGTAAATTTCGCAGTGATTCTAAATCAGCGCAATACGATAAAAGGAGTACATATCTCGCTCAATAAGGCCGTAGGCGCGACTTTGGGTAAAAACGTGTACGCCATTTAGCGTAGTAAAGGTTTTTAGGCGTTGGCGATTTGCTTATATTTGGGCACAACGACACCACAATGCGCAACTATTTTTTTCTGCTATTACTGCCGGTTTTAGGCTTTTCGCAACTTTCAAAAAACGTTAATCCATTTATCGGAACGGGCGGTCACGGCCACACATTTCCAGGCGCGACAGCTCCATTCGGGATGGTCCAACTTTCTCCTGATACGCGAATTGATGGCAGTTGGGACGGTTGCGGCGGTTATCATTATTCGGATGCTGTGATTTACGGTTTTTCCCACACCCATTTAAGCGGAACGGGCGTTTCCGATTATGGCGATATCATGCTCATGCCCACCATGGGAGAACCGAGTTTGAATAAAGAGGAATATTCTTCTGGATTTTCGCACGCAAATGAAAAAGCGTCGGCCGGATATTATGCGGTAAAACTCGACAAATTCGGCATTGACGTGCGATTGACGGCTTCAACACGCGTCGGATTTCACGAATACAAATTTCCGAAAGCCGGGCAGGCAAACATAATCCTGGATTTGAATCATCGCGACCAATTGCTGATGGGCGAAGTGAAAATTATAGACGCCAAAACAATCGAAGTTTATCGCAATAGCTCAGCCTGGGCAACGAACCAGAAGATTTGGGCGCGTATCGAATTTGATCATCCGATGAAAATCACCAAAATTGACAACAATGCGTTCGCTCCGGCCAAACCTTCCGATAAAATGATTGCGGGCAGCTTGCTGAGAATCGCATTTTCATCTGATGTAAAAAAAGGGGAAACCATCAAAATTAAAGTTGCCTTGTCACCAACCGGACCTGAAGGCGCAAAAAAGAACATGTCTGAAATTGCGGCTTGGGATTTTGAGAAAGCAAAAGCCTCGGTTGAAAAGCTTTGGGATAAAGAGTTGTCCAAAATTGTGATTTCTGAAAAGGACAAAGACAAACTGGCGATTTTTTACACCGCTTTATACCATACGATGATCCAGCCGAATATTGCACAGGATATTGACAGGAAATACCGCGGTCGAGATGATGCGATCCACGTTGCCGAAGGGTTTGATTATTATACGGTATTTTCGCTTTGGGATACGTTTCGGGCCGCGCATCCGCTGTACACGCTGATCGACAAGAAACGAACTTCTGATTTCATCAATACTTTTCTTAAACAATACGAACAGGGCGGACGTCTTCCCGTTTGGGAATTCGCATCTAACGAGACCGATTGCATGATCGGGTATCATTCGGTATCGGTCATGGCCGACGCAATGTCTAAGGGGATTAAGGGATTCGATTATGAAAAAGCGTATGAAGCGGCCAAACACAGCGCGATGCTTGATCATTTAGGCTTGTCCGCCTACAAGAAAAATGGCTTTATTGCGATGGACGACGAGCACGAAAGCGTTTCTAAAACTGTCGAATACGCCTATGATGACTGGTGTATCGCTCAAATGGCGTTGATCTTGAACAAAAAAGAGGATTACGACTATTTCATCAAACGGTCACAAAGCTGGAAAAACCTGCTTGATCCGGAAACAAAACACATGCGGCCTAAGAAAAATGGCGGTTGGGACAAGCCATTCGATCCACGCGAGGTCAACAATAATTTTACGGAAGGCAATTCGTGGCATTACTCGTTCTTTGTTCCGCATGACATCGCGGGTATGATCCACGCATACGGCGGCTATGTCCCGTTTGAAGAAAAACTCGATGAAATGTTTGCCGCGCCAACGCAAACAACCGGTCGCGAACAAGCTGATATTACAGGACTCATGGGCCAATACGCACAAGGAAACGAGCCGAGCCATCACATGGTGTATTTGTATAATTCCATTGGGAAGCCGCTCAAGACACAGCAAAAGATCCAATTTATACTTGACAATTTTTATAAAAACACCCCGGACGGACTTATCGGAAACGAGGATTGCGGGCAAATGAGCGCCTGGTACGTTTTAAGTTCGATGGGCATTTACGACCTTACGCCTGGCCTTGGCTATTACTGGTCGACCACAAAACCTTATTTTGAACAGATCGACCTTAACCTGGAGAATGGCAAATCCACTATTAAAGTCAGTGATAAATGGTCGGAAAAAGCTCGAATCGGATATACAGACGGCGATTATATGCATCCTGTTGTGTTAGGAATTCCTGAAGATTTGTGGATTACGGTCGTACCGACGATTGAATCTGAAGGCCAGTCTTTCAAGGATAAAATGAAGATTGAAATCAAAAATGGGGTTATCAATCCGGCTGCCCAAATTGAATTTGCGGTTACTTCGTCAAATGACGGAACTCCTGTTTTCAAGCCGTATACCAAGCCATTTTTCGTTGATCGGACATCTACTGTTATGGCCTATTCCAAGATTGGTACTAAGACGAGCAATACCGTCTCGGCGACTTTTGTAAAAAAGGCAAATGATTTTTCAATTGTCACCAAATCGAAATACACGCCTCAATACCACGCGGGAGGGCCTGATGGTTTGCTCGATGGGATAGTAGGTTCTGAAAATTGGCGCAAAGGCGACTGGCAAGGTTTTCAGGGTCAGGATTTTGAGTCGGTAATCAATATGAAAACAAAAAGGAAAGTTTCTCGGATCCGTTCAAGATTCCTGCAGGATTCCCGGGCATGGATCATTATGCCGACCAAGGTTGAATTTTATGTATCGCAGGATAATATCAACTTTAAATTGATGCAAACGGTAATAAATAAAATCGATCCTAAAAATACCGACGTTAAGATCCAGGATTTTGTTGCGGACTTTGATCTGACATCTGCACAATATGTAAAAGTCAAGGCGTATAATTTTGGCAAATTACCAGAATGGCATCAAGGTGCTGGTGGGGATGCTTATATTTTTACCGATGAAATTACTATTGAACAATGCAGACAAAACTGAGAATTGCGCTGGTCCAAACTGAAATCGCATGGCAGGATCCCAACACGAATGCTAAGCTTTTGTATGACAAAATTGAGCCAATCGCTGATGAAATAGACCTGATCGTACTGCCGGAAATGTTTGCCACCGGTTTTACGATGAACCCTCAGGATTGTGCAGAGTCAATGGATGGCAAAACCGTAAAATGGATGAAAAGCCTCGCCATTCTAAAAAACGCAGCGGTTGTGGGTAGTTTGGTCATTGAGGAAAATGGGATGTATTATAACCGTTTGTTATTCGTTCGCCCAAACAGCGAGATTTCGGTTTATGACAAGCGGCACCTGTTCACATTAGCCGGTGAAGATAAAGTGTACAAATCAGGGAAGGACAAGTTAATTATTGATTACAGAGGTTTTAAAATATGCCCGTTGATTTGTTACGACCTGCGGTTTCCCGCATTTTCAAGGAATGTTGAGGACTTTGACCTGATGATTTACGTTGCCAATTGGCCAAAATCCAGAATTACGGCCTGGGATACGCTGCTAAGAGCCCGGGCGATTGAAAACATGTGCTATGTGGCCGGCGTCAATCGTATTGGAGAAGATTTCAGTGGCACTATATATCCGGGGCATTCGCAAGGTGTCGATTTCCTTGGAGAGCCGCTTGTTTCGGCTTGGGAAAACGAAGGGGTGTTTATGCTTACGATAGACAAGGATGATTTAAATGAAACCCGGAATAAATTAAACTTTCTTCAGGACCGCGATGACATTACGGTAAACTGAACGGCTGGTCGACATCCCAGTTGGCGCGTACTTCAATCTCTTTCGCAAAATAAAGTACTTCTTCAGCCTGTCTTTTCTGGAGGTAATTTCCGGCATCCCATTGACGGTTTTTGTTGTCGTCATAAATAATCCGCAGCATATATTTTGACGGATCAATCGCATTAAAATCAATGATATTCGAGCCTTCTGTATATTCCGAATATTTTACAATACCTTTTGAATCTGAGAGTTCTACGATAATCGGAAACCTGCTGGCATTTTCGAGCGTAATTCTGAGATTGCCATAGTCGGACGTGTTTTTGGTAGTAAGCTTATAGGTTAAGGTGTCGTTTTGACCCTCATAAAAATCGGTTAGTGCGCCCGGGAGAAATTGAACTGTATATTTTTCAACCGGATTTTTCTTGAAATTCACTTCCAGAAGGCGTTTGAATTCATCATAATTGGTTGTAAACCGGATGCTCGAATCTTTTGTGGTCACTGAAATTCTGGAGTCGTCAATTTTTGACAAAGGAATGCTTGGTTCAATTCCGAAGTTTCCGCGCAGCTGAAGGGTTCCGGTTTGCTTGGCAGAAAAGCTAAGTGTGTCCTTTTTCTGTGACTTGATTTTAATCCAGTTTTCAGATTTGTACGCGCCTTTTTCAAGTGTTACCAAAAGTGAATCGGCTTTTACGCGTGGAAACCAAACGTTGATAGAATCTTTATCGGGAACACTGGTAATAGCCGTTTTAAGCAGTTCGCTTCCGTTTCGGACCGAGGCCTTGACCTCTTTTGGATCGCCTTCGTATCCCACCAAAAATTTATGGCCGGCGTCTAAAGTGGGGCGAACAGCCTTGAACGGCACAGCTTCTTTAAAAAGCTCGAGTTCATAAATAGTATCAGTTGGAACTGTAATAAAATCTTTGATAAACGCGATCTTGTCTGATTTTGGATCGTACTTGTTATTGTTGTTATCCTTAAGCGCGATAAGCAAATATTTGCCGGCTTTAATATTTTCAATCTTCCACAAGGTAAGGCTGTCAAGCGTATTGGTAATATAACGCGGTGGTTGCTTGTAAATGATGGAATCTGAAAACGTACTATCAACAGGATATAACATCACCGAAACGAAATTGTCCGGTTTCCTGGCAATCGCATCTTTTATCCTTCCGCCAACCTGGAGCGAATCAATGTAATCCCCGGTGGAAAAAACATATCGGAACTGCGAATACGGATTGCCTTCGTTATTGTCCTGCAAGCTTTGCCCGAAGTTGAAGCTGTACGTCGTATTCTCCAGCAACGTATCTTTCAGGGTAATCGTAAAAACTTTTGCGGCGGTTTGCGGCATGATCATGGGCTCGTATTTGAGCGGAGGCGAAACAATAAGCTGTTTATTGATGTCTTTCATCTTGACATACTCGTCAAAAACAAGCTTAAAGCTTTTATTCTTGAAATTCCTGGAATAATTCTCCGGAATGCTCTGAAGCAACGTGGGCGCAATGGTATCCTTGAGTCCGCCGGTAATTGTGCCGCGCTTGGCACAGCCGACATTGGCTAGCAGGAAAAGGATGGCGAAGTATGTAAAGAATTTCTTCAACTGAAAATCAGGATTTGATGCACAAAATAACGATTATAATTTTTCGTTGCGAAATGTTTTTTGACCGAATTAAGAATGCGAGAATGCCAGGCATGCAATTGAGATTTTTACATCGGGAATCTCAAGGAGTGCGCGGCTGCAGGCTTCCAATGTTGAGCCCGTGGTAAGCACGTCGTCGATTAGCAAAAAGTGTTTGCCGTGATGGATTTCTGAAAAGCGGGCCTCGAATAGGGTTGTGCTGAATTCAGACCTGGCAAAAAGGCCTTTTTTGGTTTGGGTTTTCGAATAGAAATTGCGTCTGAGCAGCTGTTCGTCCATTGGTATCTGAAGCACGTCAGACAACGCCTGGCCAAATGTGGTTACCTGATTGTAGCCCCGTTTCTTCAACTTTTTGAGGTGAAGCGGAACCGGGATGATAGCATCCGCAGCAGCGCAAACCGATTTAAGATCTTCGGCAAACCAATATCCCAAAGCCGTCCCGATATCTTCCTGCCCGCGGTATTTGAGTTTGTGGACCATTTCCTGGACAATCCCTTTTTTATGGAAATAGGCGAACGTGGTCACCGATTCGACAGGTATGCGGCCGTAAAATTTGGTTGAAGCTTCGTTTTGTGGCTGAAGATGATGGTTCGTAAGCGGAATTTCATGTCGGCAATGCGAACAGATTACGAATTCCGTGTGCAACAATAGGTTGTCGCATCCCGCACAGACCGGCGGATAAAACAGGTTGAGTAAGGCGTGTAACATGATGGTATGGCGTTTAATAGTTGAAAGTTAGCAATTTCAGGCGAAAGAGGCATTTTTATTTTCAGCCTCGGTTAAGAATTTTTACTTTCGCGGTTCAATTCCTTATAATTTCCAATCAAGCCATGTCAAAGCAGGAAGATATCTTTAAAAACGTGATTTCACACGCCAAAGAATACGGTTTCATTTTTCCGTCAAGTGAAGTTTATGACGGTCTGAGCGCCGTATATGACTATGGGCAAAACGGGGCCGAACTCAAGAAAAACATCCGTGAATATTGGTGGAAAGCCATGGTTCAGATGCATGAAAATATCGTGGGGATTGATGCCGCCATCCTGATGCACCCAACAACCTGGAAAGCGTCCGGGCACGTGGATGCCTTTAACGATCCTTTGATTGATAACAAAGATTCCAAGAAAAGATACCGCGCCGACGTTTTGATCGAAGATTACTGCGAAAAACTGAATCAAAAGGCACAAAAGGAAATTGACAAAGCACGCGAACGCTTTGGTGATACATTTGACGAAGCCCAGTTTGTGGCTACGAATGGGCGGGTTGTTGAATATAAGGCGCGTCAGAAAGAGATTTTGCAACGCATGGCTTCCGGGCTTGACAGCGGGAATTTAGCCGACGTAAAAGCACTTATCGAGGAGTTGGGTATTGCCGATCCTGAAACCGGTTCCAAAAATTGGACGGAAGTGCGTCAGTTCAACCTGATGTTCGGTACTAAATTAGGTGCATCCGCTGAAAATGCAATGGATCTTTACCTGCGTCCGGAAACGGCTCAAGGTATTTTTGTGAACTTTTTGAATGTCCAAAAGTCGGGCAGGATGAAGGTGCCTTTCGGAATCGCCCAAACCGGAAAAGCGTTCCGTAATGAAATCGTGGCGCGTCAGTTCATCTTCCGCATGCGCGAATTCGAGCAAATGGAAATGCAGTTTTTCGTGAGGCCGGGAGAAGAGATGAAATATTATGAATATTGGAAAGAG
>Ga0265780_10003730_pt1 | contig 19910 bp, 21 predicted proteins | sample P1T30metagenome_FD_192432 | JGI IMG/M metagenome (GOLD analysis project Ga0265780, IMG submission 192432) | Plant litter microbial communities from East Loma Ridge, Irvine, California - P1 T30 | ecosystem: Environmental > Terrestrial > Plant litter > Unclassified | place: USA: California...
CCTTTGGTGGTATTTGAGTTTCTGGCAACGTATCGTGCGGGTCGCAACATCATAAGTAACACATGTGAGTCATTGCTACTGTCTTGCTGCTGCACATGGAGAAGAGCTTGCATTCGGCATACAGAATGTGAAATGTTGTTAAGGTGCTTGAAAAACTTGCAAGTTACTTTTTGAGTGGAAAGCGTAAGTCTACTCTAAATCGAAGACTGATGTATGTTTGTGGACGGTATCGAGGAACCAAATTCGTGATGATACTTCCCACCTCCAAAGGCAAGGCTCACTAGTACACGGCACACTCGTGTTACTTCGCGATACTGGAAGCTGTCTCAACTATGAGGCCTATGAATCGTAGAATAAACAGTAAGAATTCAAAAAGTGGATTTCCTCCTATCTACTCGCCAAATAACCCCATACTTTCATTGACATCTACGTAGCATCATATCAGCCATTCTCACTTAAACCCAACCCCAACATGAATATCCCACCTATAATACGCCCCACTCTCCATATCCCCCACCGCCGCCCTCTTCCTCTCCTCCACCTCCTGCGCCGTCCAATACCCCTCGCCCTCCACCTTACTCAAATTCCCCAGCCCCCCAAACACCGCCCCGATCCCAATCTCCGTGAAATCGCGCCTCTGCTCCGCCAACCGATCCGTGCTAATCACATCGACCTCGACATCCCTGAGTCCCGCAGCACGAAACAAGTCGTCGAAATCCGGGAACGAGAAACCAAAGCGCCTCTTCAGCGTGCTATTGAGTTGATTCTGGCCCGCCGTGAGCGCATGGCCCGCGGTCGACGTGGCACTCGCGCCGCGAAACCCGCGCTTGATCAGGAAGTTGCCGTCCGTCCAGGTGATGCAGCCACCGGGCTTGAGCAGCGTGATGATGTTGGTCAGAGTCTCGAGCCAGATCTTGAAGGGGCCCATGGATACGGTGATCAGGCGCACGTTGACGAGGTCGTAGGTGCCGACGAGGTCGGATGGGATGGGCTTCTTGAAGTCGAGGAAGTGCAGAGAGACGTTGCGGGGGAGCGAGGAGGCGGGCAGGTATTGCTCCGAGGAGATGTCGTAGCCGTGGAAGGTGTAGGTTGAGGGTAGGATGGAGGCGATGTCTTGGAGCCAGACGCCGGTGCCGGTTGCGACGTCAGCGATGCGGGCGTTTTCTGGGAGTTTGGGGGCGATTGAGGGATGGAGGGAGTAGCCGATGGCTCTGTGGTGTAGTGTTAGTTGCGGATGTGAGCTTCTGACCACGATGTGAGGCTGGTTTACTTTGTCCAGATGCCGTGTTGCTTGATCAGACGTTTTTGTTCTTCAGATGCGCGGCCGAGCCAATATGGCTCATCATGATCACCGTTGGCAGCGCTGTTGGTAGACATGGTACTACTGACCCAATGGTGTGGACGTGAAGTTGTTAGTGTATGAACGAGTCGATCACATGTCGGAATCTGACAACGGTCATCAATCCAGGAACAATTTACTGGTCTACCCCACATTCGCCGATGCTACTTGTCTATTTCAAGCAAGGACTCGGATGACGCTTTCCAACGGCATCACGGCCAGAACGGTCGCTAGAGCATTCGGGGTGTGCGCCAATTGCTTGCATGTGGATGTCATTCCGGGAAACTCGTGAACATATCTCTAGAATATCTATGATCTTTGCAACTGTACATACGCATAGCAATTTCAGAGCTATGCATTAATGGGCTGCTGCAAAACATAATGTGGAGATACCCCGCACCCTAAGATGGAGAGGGCAAAGGCGAAAAGTGGCATAACTTCGACTAATGAAGCTCGTTACAAATGGGAGACCTCAAAAAGAGATATTGCTAGATATCTAACAATGATGCAGTGCATCACCCTCACACATTGGTGACACAAGATGATTGACTGTGCAGCCAGGCGGTATAAATTCAAGTGGATCCGAGCTATCTTCGCGCTTCTACAAATAACGATGACCACGATTGATACTCACTGGGGACATAGGCCTATGCCTATCTTTAGTCCCTCTCTCACATCTAGCCAGTCCAGGGGGCCGGGCCGGGTGGAGTGTATGATCGCGCCTACTTCAGTGTCAGCATGACGAACGCGATGGGGAGACAAGACAGCTTACATTGTAGATGTTGACCTTAATACCTGGATCGTTGGCTGAGTAAGCGCCAGGGAAGGAAACAAGAGGCGAAGGAGTTCCACTGCCTCCGCCAGTGACGCTGATCTGGGCACAAGAGATGTAAAACTGTGCTCCGCCAGCATTGCTCGCCTGGTGCAGGGCGATGTGCTCGATTCTCAATAGGTAGTCGCCTGATGGCAAGTTCTTCGGGATGTTGGCAGTAATGCTACCCTTGTCTTCTGTCTGTTAGTTTTCTGCAACATGATCGATAATTGTTGAATACGTACTGAGACTTGCCCAGCTCAATTGACCATTCGCAACCGTAGCCGGCTCAGCGTATGTCTTGAACCACACGGTACCAGCGCCATCCCAAGTCGCAGCTGTCTGACCCGACGGCACCTTAGCCATGTAGAATTGGATAGGGCCTAGATGGAAGATATTTGGCGACGCAGTGAAGGTAACGCTACCACCTGCAGCAACCTTCTGGATCTGGGGAGCCGTCTGGCCTGATCTGGTGTAGCATCGGATCTGATCCGAAGTAACGTCACTAAGCCCGGCGTTCGATTGGAAGTTCACAGTCTGTCGGACGGTCGACCACGTTCCGCTTCCAGTGGATGGGAAAGTGTCTGGGGAGATGAGTGATTCGTCTGAGGATGGCTAATGTCAAGAGCACATACAGTGACGTGGCTGCAGCGCTGCAGCGTTCACAGCTTCCGCCGCAAAAGCGAAGCTGATGGCCGTGGTGAACTTCATGATGCTAGGTGAACGTCTGGAAGCTCAGTGTATTACTCGAGCCTGCCAAATCGTCGAGTCGCCATAGCATGTTATATACAAAGCGCTCCATGTCACACTTGAGTTTGATCGAAAAAGGCTTGCTTGTGTCGTGATAGATTGAAGAGTTTACACGGTGGTAATTGCGCGTTCCCGATTTGGTAGTCTGATATTGCGAAACAATCTACATGCCGGGACCTAGGTCACGCGGAGCCCCGCGACTCGGCAGTGTCCCACTGCCGGCCTCTGAGGCTGATTAAAATGCAGAGTTTCTCGATCGTGGGCGCATGTCTCTTCTGCAAAGTTCGTAGTTTTAAAGACCTCGCTGGCTGACAGACGCTGAAGAGACCACGTGTCGCTGAAAATGAACTCAAGCTTGTGAGGGCTTAGTAGTATCTTCCTATACCTGGTCCAGTGCATTTCCTTCCTACAATTCCGCTCCGAATTCCATAAGGATGAGAGTGACAAGGTGTGCATCGATAGACGAGACGCACATTGACCACATCATAGGTGATGAAGTAGGCGTAGTGGATACTACCGAACTTCCAGAAGCGCTCCTTGAGCTTCGAAGTATACCCATTTAACGCTTACGACTGGATTGAGCTTGAAAGCTTGTTTGTTTTGCGGCAGGGACGAAATTTGGCTATACGTCGCTGGCGTCGTAGCACCCAGGGCGTTCCAAGAATACATCCGCTTTCAACCAGTCCAGGAGAGGTATCACGCGCGCGTGCTCCTGGCATTCTTGGTGCCGTGCCCATGCGGGCTTATTCGAGCTTGTCGCTTGCGCAGTCTCTGCAATGCTGCCCAAGTTCGATATGACTGGCACGCGCAGGCGCGATCAAACCATCCCAGCGGTGTTCATGGCGTGCGAAAGAGCGAGCAAGTCGTCCAGACATGCAGTCGCGTGCGTGAGTAAGCACTGTTGTGCACTTGCATGTCGTGACGCCGCGAGCGAGATGGCAGATTGGGGCGTATCAATGGCGGAATCGCTGAGAGGGTTTGAAATGCCGGTCACCTGCTTAGCTTCAGGTCTTCATCTCCGTCTCCAGCTCTTTGATCTCTTTGCTAAGTCCTTGCACGTCGTCCTGTGCCATGACTTGTGCGCTGATTTCTAGGTCTTGTATGACATTCTCCAAGCCCCGTATCAGCGCCTCAATCTCTGCGCGCTGCGCGGTCACGGTCGAAAGAAGTTCGGTATTCGACGTCTGCGTCTCGGAAAGTTTGGTGTTCATCTCAGTGGCTTGTTGCTCGAGGAATGGCATCAGATGCGCAAGATGAATCTCCGAGGGAGTCAGAGTATGCGGTCTAGAAGGGTCGTAAGCACTTTCATCTTATCACGCCCAGTGTAGCAGTACTCACGGCACAGGCGTTTCTACAGGCCCACCGTTTGCGCTGAGCTCAGCACGCTTCTTCCTCAACTTCGCGTCTTCTATGCATTGATCCAGCAAGTTTAACAGCTTAACCACGTTCCTGCGCTCCATGATGTCCTCGAAATTGGTCTTCCAAGTGCGATCCAGTTGGTCGACAATCTGGCCGCGCAAGTTGTCTAGTACCTCAGGACTGTATTGCGCAGCCGTGGGGAAACATGATGCAAAATTCTTAGATGAGCATTTGTCCAGTGTCGCTTTGGAGGCTTGGTTGAAGACATTGATGAGACCTTGAGCGCGTGGGCCTGGCGCATCGGCAACGGGCGGGGCAGGCGTGGGAGATGGCGAGCGCGAATTGGACCCCGTAGCGGCGGGCATGGTGGGATATGAATGCTAGTGTATGCGCGACAGTAGGAAGCCTGAAACTGCGAAGTATGTGCTTGTGTCGACAGTGGCATGCGCATCGCATCTTCGCTGTGTTTACTCGAAAACGCGCTAAATCTTGCACGTGCTAGCGCGCTTTCACTTCACCCCGCAGCTCAACTTCAGCACGGGCAAGGTCTTCAACAGCATTGCCAGTCCATTTAAAACTACGCTCAGTAGGCTGTGACCATGGCCGCATCGCAATGTGTGGAGCAACAATAAATGCACCGTGGAACCGTCACTTGGCATGCATTCGTCTCTTTGAAGCAAAATCTCAATTATTACCTACCAAAGAATGATAGTACAAGAAGGCCCTATCCAACAATACAGAATTATAGTCCCACGCACGAATCGCCTACTGGGGTCGTCGAAACCTCGTAGCCAGTCTATTATCGCAGGGTGTCAGCGGACCACCACCGCCAGTACGCTCTGGGTTTTTCAAGACCACATTCTCTTTCAATTGCGGCGCCTGAAACCCTCCAGTAGGACGACTCTTACTCGCCGTTACGGCTTTGTTCATTTCCGAAGGTCTGCGAGGCGAGTGATATCGAGAAGGCCCTCGCTCGACGCACACATTCGGGCTGAGCGGACTCAACTGTACGCCACCTTCTTCGAGGAGTTCATTTTCGTGTACCCAGTTCTTTGCCTCTTCAGCATTTCGGTGGGATTCTGCTGAGGTGCCTACAACCTGTCTCGGGGGTGTAGTGTACGTCTGGTTGAGGTAGTCAAGGTTGAGGGGCTTCCAGACATCCGATATGTCGCGTGTGGGACGCCGGTCGAAGAACCCAGTGGCTACTCTCTTTCCTTGAAGCTCGGCTAGAGATGGTGCGTTGCCATTGCACGCGAATGGATCTTGTGGATGTGGTGATGCATCTCCGCTTTTACCGATAGATACCTCGTTGGAGACAGACACGGCAGTATCCTGGTAGAGAAATGCATTCGATGCCGGATGCAGATCCTCGTCGGTGCCCTCATGAGCGTCGTCCATTTTGTAATCGCGCAGCTCAAGAAGCCAGGTGCGTATCCGCTCGTCAGGTGCAACAGTTGAGCTGCAGCCTCGGGACCTTGTGGTCACGATATACCCCGAATCATCCGACCAGGACCCCGATGAGCGCTCGGATGAGCACAGCAGGCTCGCATGTGGCGCTCCTGCTGATGACACGGCCAAAGATAGCTTGTTTGACAGACATAGGGACTCAGGACGATATGTGGACGATGCGTGCGTGATGACTTGGTGTGCTGCACCGCTTCTGTTGGGCGACCGATCTGGTGAAGGGGCTGCCTTTCGGGAGATGTTGGGTAGCTGTGGGTACAGCAGCGTAGCTACATTACCCTGCTCTTCGTGGCGACGATGCCCGGCATCCTCAAACATCTGCCGCATGCGGGTTGCGTAGCCTGCACGAGCTGGTGATTGCAGCAGTCTCGAACCATAATTAGAGCGTCGTATGCGAATGTTTGCAGCTCTAGGAGGCGAACCTGGCCTTGGTGAAATCAAGCCTCTTATGGCATGTGCCTTCCCGCGTTCGGGAGTTTGCAGGCTGATACCACCATCCAGAGAAGTTACAGCCTCCAACTGTTCTATTGCTTGGTCGAGCTTGCTCGGAGACAATCTTTGGTTGAGTGTCACAGGCGTACAGGGTCGGGTATGCGCAGTTTCTTCCGAACCGCGAAGTCGGGTTGCGTCTGTGCAAGGTCTTTCTCAGTGTGATGTTTCAGACGAGTATGTATGACATACCCTGATCGCATCTGATAGGTAAGTTGGCTCGGGGCACTGTGGTTGAGGTCTGACTCGGCGGAATGGCAGTGACCTAGACACAGAATTGAGCATGATGGCAAGGAGACTTGTGCATTTCAACAGACTGATCCGGGGTACGCCATGTGTCGCTAATGGTACGAAACGGTGACCGATGGATAGAACTGGCGAGCAGGTGTGCCGATAACTTTCGCGATTGAACCAGAGTAGACCAGTGATGTTGTTTTCCTAGCAGCGAAGCATTGGCACGCGCACGAAAGAAGCGACTTTCGATGTCTCGTCAGGCAGCGTCGATGACGTCGCTGCGCCTTCTCGCCAAGCACGATGTTTGTTGTAGCACAAACCTGAGCAGGCGACCCTACAATGCAGGTAAGAGTCTCAGTCGCACGTGTACGAGGTAACATCAATCAGCTATAAGCTGGGTTTCCGGTTCTTGAAGATTGTTGGCCAGTTGTGTTTTGACTGCAGCGGACTCGGCATCTCGAAACCATAACAAGAAAGTGCCGGCGAACTGGAGGAGACAAGGTGCCAGCGCACACGTTGATGCTAAGCGACACGAGCATCTACGTTCACAATCCTGATCGCTCCCCAGAACTGCGGCACGTAAAGGGATGCCGATGACATGATGAGAATGGATGTCCAAGGGATGGTGTCGCAATCCGCTTCGCAGACGCAAAACGGCGGTCCCTTGGATGAGGTGAATTGGGTTAGAACATTGCGAATCTACCGTATTATGGCGGCTGTCAACAGTCCATCGTTTCAGGCAAATTGTCCAAGTATAGAAGCAGACGTAAATCCTGATGATTGCAACGACATCCCGGCGGCGGAAGATTTGGGCATCGGGGCCGGGCTAGGCAGCTTATCGAAGGCCTGTAGCAAAGAAGTACCTATTGGTCCGCCGATACGTTGGGAGCGGACGGGAGAGGCTGTATCCCGAAGATACATCTCGTTGTCGATCGCTAGTCAAAGCCGCCTCACGTTGATTACAGGCCGCCGTCGTGACATGGCGCGACCAGCGCAACCAACGGCTTTGCACTCCCACCGCAACGGTTGGTACCTTGTTAATCTCACCTTTCATTCTCATCCCGTCCCGCAATCTCTTCTCTTCCGCCGCCTCCGATCGCAAATCTCCATAATACCACCGCCATGTGTATGCCTGGGTAGCAGGAATGGCAACGTTCACGTGCTACTGTCGACATGCAGTGGCTGCCGTATTGTCTCGACCAGAAAAGGCGTTGTGCATGCAGACACACAATGGAGGCGTCTCAGAAAGGTTCTTTTGCCGACTCGCGTGCTGGGGTCGTGCTTGAAACAGACGCATTTGATTCTTCACAACTGCGCTGCGCAGGTCTGCGCCGAGTTGCCGACAGGAAAAGAACAGCCCTCAAGGCGGACTTGGGGGGCCAGATTCATATCGCGTCGGTGGAGGTCATGGAAGTCGGTCGCTCTGCGCGACAATCGGAATGCTCGTCGGCGTCTCTCCTCACCTCGTGTTAACACGGGAGTATGTGCGTTAGGTCGTCTGTCGCACCATACCGTATCCAATAGTTCGTACCAATAAGAGGCCCCTGAGATGGCCGCCTCTACTATCTACAGTGGCCGCTGGGTGGCGTCCTCGCTTGCTGCACTCAATGTTCCTGTCCGTGCATCTGACTGACCAGCGCCCTGGCGTGTTCCACAATGAGCCCTGGCCGCCTCCTCAACTTTGCCATTGAGACATGGTATCACTGTGTTTGCGTGTTCCTTCCACACCCTCGCCTTCTTGGACGGCTCCTGGTAGCCAAGTGTATTTTCGCGAGCTCGACGCTCTCCTGCCTGGCCGTCCGCTCTGCAGTCTTCAATCTTCCATTAGTCGCTCTTTTACCTTCCATTCTCTCTCGCTGCACGGCTAGCCCTTCCACATACGGGCCCGAAGAACATTGCAAAGACCCAACACTTTCCCTCTCGTCATCCTCCCGCAGCTCCTGCTATTTGGCTGTCATTCATTCATTGAGCCATTTTCTCACACAGACGAGGTTTGAGTTGTGGCCAGGCAACGCTTAACATGTACGTCCGTTGCTCTCCTCTGAAACCCGAAACTGGACAGTCGGCCGTTGGTGCTGTGACGAACAACGTTACACATATCTGCTTCTTCGCATCCGCCGTCCACACTCGTGGGCAGAGAATGGCCAGATAATGTTTCTTTCGTTCCGCTTGACCTATAGGATACACTGCATGAGTGCCTGGCATTGCTGTGTTCCACCCCATTGCAAAGCCCTTACTGTCTTGAGCCGTTCATGCGAGGGAAAGGACTGACTTATGGTGACAGAATCCTATCGTCGTTACCGACGACGCCTTTGCCCCGCTCCAGCCGCGTCAAACCTCTTGGACTGTTCTTCGCTGAGACATCAGCGCGGGGACCAGTACGAAGCAAGGAGCCACTAAAGTCCGCAACCTGTCTAATCCCGTCGTTCTTTCTCCTGGCTGTGCCTGACGTGTGCCCCAATCTACATACTCACATTGTCTCTGGATTAGGTACAGGTCAGTGTTGGGATCCATTCTTTCATCTGCCATTCTGCTTGAAGTGTCTCAAGCCTTCACACTTTCCTTCTCCACATCTACTGGCACAGCCGAATCATAGTATCCCACCAGTCCTACAACCAACCATCTGATTGATGCTGGATATCATCTACTCGATAACATCCTGGACATTCTTCAAAATTCACCAACACGTCGCGCGACTTCATCGCTCCAGGCCTGTGTCGGTCTTAGACACAACAGCTGTCGCGATTGATTCTGCGAATCAATGAGTTACGATCCAAGAGGGCGGCCTGGTGGCGCGCCAGGAAGCAGGGACGATGCAGATGTGAAAAAGGGTTCCGTGAGGGCTGCGCGACAACGACTTCAAGCCGAGCAGATGCGAACGCAACTACCAGACACATCCAAGATCATCGGACTTCCGCAAAGGCCAAATCAACTCGTATCGCAAAACAAGCAGTCGTCTAGCACAAATGGGAAGGCTCTAGAAGTCTCCCCACCACCGCAATGGCCTTTACCAAACGATGACGTTATCGTATCCGGCTTCAGTCCCGTAATACCGCCTCGTTCTCCAAAGAGACTACAGTCACCACGGCAGATCGATCGACCGCTTTCCGACGAGTTTCCTATTCAACAGGCGTCGCCAACTTATGCTCAACAGTCTTCCGCAGAATACTTGCAACCACCTTCACCAATATATCATCAGCCCTCGCCAACAGATGAAATGTTCTCGCCATCCACCCACCGATCTTCCCGCCCACTCACAACCTCATCAATGGCCTCCGAAGCCTCTTCTCTAGGCTCGATTCCGGATTTCCCTGTACCACAACCTCCCATGCCCTCCATACAACAAAATCAACAAGCTCGTCGCATGCCGAGCTTAGGCCCACCACCCTCGTCCCGAAGAGGACCATCGTCATATTATACACAAATGTCATATGTGTCGCCAATAGCTGAAGAGTCAGATACACGATCCGATTTAATGCGATCGCGCCATGGGTCCTATGCCTCTAGTAACGTGTTCCCATCGCATCGCGACTCCTACTACGAGAACGAAGATCTTTACTCAGATGACGATTCGACAATGACAAGCGATCGCGGCACAATCTCACCGGCGGAACCAGATGATCGACGAAGCCTTGTGCAGCAATCGCCCGCGCTGCTCCGACAGGCTAGTATGGGTAGACGGACGAAGCCATCCCTGATGACTATCAAGTCAGTAGACAACCTAGGAAAAGGCAAGCCCGAGGGTAGCAAGAATGGTGCGGGGATGGTGGGTGCTGGAGGTGCCGCGTCAGCAGGACAGGGTTTAAGCTCGATAGGAATGCGCAACGTGGGCGCATCCTCATCTTCATCATCACTTAGGAACATGCAACTCGCTGGCGCATATGGAGACTTGTCCGAGAACTCACCACAGGAAGAAACGCGTCCTACGACTTTGGCTGAGCGCGCTGGCATGCGAAGACCTCCGAAACTCGACATGAATGCGGTACGAGATGCGGAGGCGCGTGGGAGCCTGACAAGTCTTCCCGAACTTATACGAAGAGCGACTCGACTAGCCGCAAATCTCGATCGTGGGAAAACAGCAAGCCGACTAGGTCTGGACTTTTGGGAAGCTGGAGCACCAGAAGGGAGAGACGTTCGTCAATCCGGTCTATCTGATATGCTGGCTGCGTTCCCACATCCTGGACAGGACACTCCGGGCAGTCGCGCATCCCAGTGGCCTTCGGCACGTGGTGATTCTCGTGCGGGCGCGACTGATTCGGCCATGAGCAAAGAGAAGCCCAAGCGGCGTCGCAGATGCTGCGGTATGCCACTCTGGACATTCGTGACGCTGCTGATCGTATTGCTGTTCATCATCGCCGCAGCTGTGGTGATCCCAGTGGTGCTCATCGTGATTCCAAACATGAACAAGGACAGCACCAATGCTGCCCAGGGAGATCAGAACGGTAACGGCGGCAGCAATAATGGTGGCAACGGAAATGGCAACGGGAACGGGAACGGCAATGGCAACGGCAACAGTGTCACCAGCAACTCGCCACCCCGACCAGCACCGACCCTAGCGCCAGGTGACAATCAGTGCGACGGTGTGATAACTTGTCAGAATGGTGGCATATCAATACTGAACCCTGACCGCTCATGCAACTGCGTCTGCATCAATGGCTTCACTGGCAGCACATGTACGAACAATGATGCCACCGGATGCACCACGACCACAATTCCTGGAACTGCCAACAATGCTACAATGGGAACAGCGATCTCTCGCCTTCTTGACAACATGGTGTCGGAGACTAACATACCGCTGAACTCCACTCGGGTGCTTTCGCTCTTCTCGGAGCTATCTCTCAGCTGCGCAGCGCAAAACGCACTCATCACATTCAACGGTCTTGCATCTCGATCCGAGGAACGAGCGCTCCACTCCATCAACTTGAGGCACATTCTAGAGCCTTCGCGTTCATTATCAAATCTCCATCCCCCACATCCAGCCCGCGTTCCTGAGCAGAACGCGAAGAGACAAGCCATCGGCGCACCCGGATCTCCAGGACCAGCGGTCACGAAAGCTGCAGAACCTAGTGCAGCTCCAACACAGCCAGTTTCCAGCAATGTGGAGGCTCTCGATTTTGCCCGGACAGGGGTGCTGTTTGCCATGCAAGAGACCGGGGAGTTAGACGTCGCCGCGAAAGCACAGGAAAGCATTCAAAATTTCCTTACGAGCAACGGCAACGGCGGCAATAACAATAACAACGGTGGCAACAGCAACAGCAATCTCAACATAGGGCCATTCAGGATGGATCTTATCCAGCTCACCATCACCTTGAACAACGGCACCGTCATCCGCGCTTCATCATCTCCATCATAGATTTCCTGGTAGCGTTATCATCTTTGCATAAGTAAATGCAACTTCCCTGGTATTTTTTTTGTTTAGCACAGCGATACCCTGTTGGACCGCGTAGAGCGTTCATCATCCATTTTTCCTTATCAAAATCAATGTACCATATGCCCGGCGAGCCAGACGAACCATTAGACTGGCGCTCTTCTTCTATCTCATTTCATTCTTGCATCTGTAGGCCTCACATATATGTCTTGACGACGGCTTGGCACAAGTTCTAGGCTGGATCTAATGTTTATAACCAGGCGCACAATACCCATGTATGTTGGACGAGACAATGATCTCCAGCTGGCTAGGACAGAGACGTAAATTAAGAACACATATGAGAAAGAATCATTCCACCATTGCTTGCCCCCACTGCACGTACGGAAGTCCAGGTGCTTGAGCAAGACACGAATTACACATAACACCACCTCACTATCATCCGCTCCCTCATGTGCTAGTGCGCCAGCGACATTGACTCCCATGTTCCCTTCGGTCATTCGCAATAGTCCCGAAGCCGCCTGTCTTGCCTATCGAGTTTCGAAGTGCGAAGTGTACATACCATCATCTTACCATCCTCTACTCCACCATATGCGAGCACGCCGGCTACATCGATTCCCAGTATTCCCTTTGTTCAACATGAACAGCCTAGGGCCGCCTAGCTTGTCTGTCGAGTTTTGATGTTCGGTGTTCCGCGCCCATGTCGTCGTCGCTCGTCCAACCCTGATTGACCACCAACCACCAACCACCACATTTGACCATCTCTCCTTCACCTTTTGGAAGCTAACCACCACTCCCAACCACATCTCTCGCAACAGAATCTCGTGGAAACTCCGGCACGGCGCCCGGCGCCCGCCCTTAGCGCCCACAAGCTGGTATTATTTTCTCCTCGCGCCCGCAACCTCTCTCAAATTACCACCGCACTCAACTGCTCGACTCAACCCGCTTAACAGCAAATTGACTCTTGCACCATCCTCCTGCGAAAGCAACCCCGTCTCTGAGTGCACCATACCTTTCCTCCCTCTTCTACCTCACTTCTCTTCGAGCTCCCTCTCTGGTCTGAACAGCAAGCTACTGTCGACCACCCCCACACTTCACCACCATGCTGTGGTGTACGCTGTTGGGGCCATTGGCTTCCCTTTTGGGTTGCCCAAAGGCTCCCTCGGCTGCGCCTCGCTCGGTGATCCCGCTCGAGAAGCTCATGATCATCACGGAGATCGCGCAGCTCGTCGCCCCCCCGCCAACGACGGTCACCGTCACCATCGGTGTCCCCGCCACCTCCATCGGCCCTGACACAGCCGCTTCGCCCACCTTCCCTTCCGCCACCCCTGTCGCCCGTCCTTCCTCGATCGAGTGGGACAACACCCTCGAGGCCCCCCTCTCCAACGTCGCCCCCTGGTCAAATGGTATCTTCGCTGTCGCCGATTGGCTTGAGAACAGTGGCGTCTTCGTCACTCCTCTTGTCATGGTCGAGGTCATCTTTGCGCTCATGTGCTTGCACTTGATGTATATGATGGCCTTCGAGAGCTTCGGCCTACCGTTTGCCTGGGTAAAGCTTGTCATCCGCGGAGTCTTCATGTCTTCGAAGATCATCTGGACTTTCCTGTTCGGTGCTGGATTGTACCTTGTGTACGATACTTTACCTGCAGACCCGGTTCATCTCGTCGTCATGGAGCTCCTCCACTGCCACAACCTGTGCTCACACACATACCTTCATGTGTGCGAGAATGTCATGTTGTGGTTGTCGGACTTGCGTCCTTGCAAGCGGAACTCTAGTCGTCAACTGCGCTGGCATCATCTCCACGATGCCACTGACCAGCTGATGCGTGAGGACAAGTGGGCACCGAAGTCGTTGGCTGAGCTCCTGGTCGGCATGCTCGTTGGGCTCTTCCGAAGCACTCGTGCAGTCTCCAACCTCTGCGTGGGAGTTTGCCTTTTGGTGTGGTCCTGGACCATACCACCGGCTTTGACTCTTGCGCGAGGCCTGATTGCACTGGTAGGTCGAGTCCTTCGTGCCATGATCGGCTTCCTTCTCCGGCAGATGATGAAGCGTGGTTACACTTGGAGTTCACCCTTCACGTGGCTCCTCGTGACTCGTCCACGTGAACTCTGGTCCTTCCTGAAGAACATCCGAGCGTTCATTGTTTTGTTCGTTTGGATGAGAGTTCTCGACACCCCCTTCAAGACCGACCTCAGCCTCGCCACCAGCTGGGAGCAACACGATGCAATGGTGCGCCTCACTTCCATGTGTGTAGGAGACATGGTCAAGATGATCTTGGCGCACGCACAGCTCCAGCGCGAATTCGACCAGCTTCGGGACACCATCCGTGCTGAGTACAACGGTAAGGTTGAGGGCACGATTAAGACCCTGGCCGAACGCACTCTCTCGTTCCGGTCTAGTCTCACTGCAATGGCATACGACTACAACCATACCCGACGTACTCTGGATCAATTTGCGAGTATCATGCTCAACATGATGCTCCAGGTTGATCCAAACGGCCCCAGAGCAAGGCAATTTTTCTCCTCCGGTCATGTCATGACCACCTTGTCACCCCTCGCCAACGGTCTGCACTATGCAGTTAGGAGAAGCGTAGACCCGATCGCTCTCCACCTGAAGGGTGCCATCGCTCATGACATCCGCAATCTCCTCGGCGCATCGAGGTTAAACCTGAAGCTGGGAATGTCCGTGGTTGGTAGCATGCCTACCATGGACCTCTTCCACCCCGACACCTACGGCTTCGACCTTCGCGAAATGGGCTTCTTCCTGGCTCCATTCAACTCCAGGCTCGACGACAAGTTCGGCTATAGCGTCAGCACCGCTCCCATAACGACCTCGGGTAGCTACAAGTACCGCGAGCTCGAGGACTACTGCATTGCCGGTCGCGTTGTCGAGTGGCACGAGGACGCGGCTTGGCGGCAGCAGAACCGGGCTTACATGGCGCATCCTTGGTTCGGAGCCGGTGCTGGCTATGGTACGAGGTACTAGAAAGACACTGCCCACTCTTTCCCCAAGACCAGGTAACTCGTCAGACCCCTACTAACCCGGATGACTATCCCTCATGTTCACCGCTCTGAACCCCCATCAACGCTGGGGTACCCACTCTCCTTCTCGAATCCTTTCCCTACCCTTCCCAGTTCTCTTCCCCTTTCCCCAGTCTTATCATTTACAGCTCACCCTGTGGTCCTCTAACAATCCAGGCACGTCGACTTCAGTATGGGAGAAGCAGGAACTCCCTTCTTGGGTGTGAATGAGGCACAGCCTCATACACCGGCGGGGAGCGCTCCTCCTTCTCCTACATTTCCGCATCTCGATACCAGCGGCTGTGAGGCAGCCGTGACCTAGTCACGTGAGGCACTCGTCTCCTTGCTCCTACGGGACTTGGTTTCCAGGTGCCCGTCTGTCCTCCTCATCATATCCTGCATACGTGATTCCCGGGCCACTCAGTGGCTGTGTCTTTTGACACCTGGCAAAAGTCGGGCAGAGGTGCGGTGCGATAGGATTGGTGGCCATGACGCGCAGCGTGACGTCCAGTCTCCTGTGCCGGCTCGAATTGGAGTCCCGATCCTCACGGGTCATAGTGGCTCCTCCCGAAGCTGGTTAGCGCATGGTGGGTATCGAAATCGGGTTTGTATGTGCTGTTGGAGTTGTGTTTGGGGCGTTGCAGGCAGCAGGGTGCAGCGGTAGATGAGCGGATTGGGGCGAGTGGCAGAGATCTGACGGAAGATCCCGGCGAGGGCTAGAGAAGGTGGGTCGTTATGGCTAGGCACCGATGGGGGTTTGTGTGGTGAGCGTGGCGCTCTGGCCGTCTAGGTTTGCAGGACTGACATGAGACGTGGTTCTTGGGTAAGAGGCTGGCTTTCTAGTGCATCGAGTTTGGAGTTCACGGAAGATACCCACATGTTTCGCTGGCATGTCTTCACGGTTACCGTATATTTCGTCTGTAAGATGAGGTAGACTGGATAATGAAACTGTACGACTGCCGCCATTGACATTCCCAAACATGCACTGTGGTGATTGCGAGCTGTGATATTGTGAAACTAACTTTGACCTGTGAGCTGAAGACGCGAGCTGAAGAGATGGCATTTGTTAACTAGTTAAACGGAGAGAACATGGGAAGCGACGACCCCACTACCCCACCTAGTCGTGTCCTGTTTACCAAAGCTCCAGCACGACCACAACAACAGCGGCACCACTCCTCGGCCTCTCACGCACCCCCACACACTCGACACCATGCCCCAGGAAAATTCAAAGGTGTCTGAACCCGACGCGAGCGAACATGTGGCCGAGTCAAGCAAGCCAAATGTCGCAGCCGAGTCAGCAGATGAGAGCGAAGAGGAGGCAGGAGCGATAGAAGGCGGCGGGGAGAAGAAGAGCCGGAAGCGCAAGATCAAGGACGCGCTCACGGGCAAGGGCAAGGCACCGGAGATGACATCCACAGAGTCGCCAGCAGGAGGACACTTGAGCAAGGACCAGATGAACGAGCTGCTCGAGTCGAATCCTGCGCTGAAACAAGAGCTGCTGGCAAAGTCAAAGGGCCCCAAGGACCTCGAGCAGATGATCCGCAAGCTCAACATCAACGAGATGCTGACGGGCCTTGCGCCAGGCGGAAAGAACACCAAGGACATGGCCAGCCACGCCTTCTGGAAGACACAGCCGGTGCCCAGCTTCGACGAGATGGCGAACAAGGAGAAGATACAGGACGGGCCTATCAAGGAGGTCAAGATTGAGGACGTCGACAAGAACCCCAGCCCCATGTACCCTGGCTTCGAGTGGGTGACCATGAACTTGGAGGACGAGAAGCAATTAGAGGAGGTGTACGATCTGCTCACAAACCACTACGTCGAGGACAAAGACGCGACCTTTAGGTTCCGATACTCGCCGTCATTCTTGAACTGGTACGGCCACCTCCCGCAGACGCGCGCAAGCCTAGGCTAACATGTACAGGGCGCTGAAAGCACCCGGCTGGAAGAAGGAATGGCACGTCGGCGTGCGCGCAACCGCCTCTGGCAAACTCGTCGCCTTCATCTCCGGCATCCCCATCTCCCTGCGTGTGCGCGAAAAGACGCTCAAGTGCTCCGAAGTCAACTTCCTCTGCGTCCACAAGAAGCTGCGTGCCAAACGCCTCACTCCCGTCCTCATCAAGGAAATCACCCGCCGCTGCTACGTCGAAGGTACCTTCCAGGCCGTATACACCGTCGGCTCCCTGCTCCCCACACCCGTCTCAACATGCCGCTACTTCCACCGCGCCATCGAATGGGAGAAGCTATACGACGTAGGCTTCTCACCTCTCCCCCACGGCAGCACGAAACAGCGACAAGTCATCCGCTACAAACTCCCAGATGTCACCGCGACCCCCGGCCTCCGCCAGCTAGAAGCTCAAGACGTAGACGCCGTAGTCGACCTGCTCCGGCGCTATCTCGAGCGCATGGACATGGCGCAGGTCTTCGACAAGGCGGAATTCGAGCACTGGATGGCGCCCAAGGAAAAGCCGCAGGAACAGGTCGTCTGGAGCTATGTCGTCGAAGATCCGCAGACCAAGAAGATTACAGACTTCTTCTCGTTTTACAACCTCGAGAGCACTGTGCTGGGCAATAAGAAGCACAATGTCGTCAAGGCCGCGTATCTGTTCTATTATGCGACGGAGGTTGCGTTTGAGAAGGATGATGCGAAGCTCAAGGTTAGGCTGAATGGGTTGATGAGGGATGCGTTGATTTTGTCGAAGAAGGTATGTTACCGAATATGTGCGGCGCGAGTGATACTGACGTAACTAGGCTGGCTTCGATGTCTTCAACGCCCTCACGCTGCTCGATAACCCGCTCTTCCTCGAGGAACAGAAGTTCGGCGCCGGAGATGGCTCGCTGCATTACTACCTGTACAACTACCGCGCGGCGCCGATTGGCGGCGGCATCGATGCGCGGAACCAGTCGAGTGCCAAGCACATGGGCGGCATTGGACTGGTCATGCTGTAGAAAGAAAGTTGGTCGGCAGGAGGACTGGTTGGATTGCACACACGAGGACTGGATGCATGATATGATATGATATGCTATGCTGTGTGCATCTAACAAGAAGGAAAGAAAAAGCCGCGGCCGGAATATACGCCATGAATGCAAATGCGCCTTCATATGTACACCCCTATCTTGTTGTGCACGTGATTGTACAACAGCGTGACTACCTCTTCTCCACAAGCAGCAAGTGCATAGCAAGGTACGCCAGGACAATGAACGCGCCGCCATACACGGCCAAACCTATGCAATCCCCCCACAGCGCCTGGACATTGAACCCGAAACTGCTCAAGATAGCAGATCCAGGAACTTCAATATCCAGCCCGTATTTATGATCGATCAAGCTGAGATACTTGACCTCGTTGACAATCAAGCCCTCAAACGCGTAGTGGAATATGGACAACTATTTCTCGTTAGCAATGCAAAGCACCCGGAAGAGTGAGCAACGTGAACTCACCGATTGCAACCACTTTGCGACCCCCGGAATACTCTCCTTGTTCAAAAAGAAGCCGGAAAACAGCAGACTAAACAACATGACCAGCACACCAATAAGATTCGCGACGCCCGAGTTGCGGAACACGATGCCAATAAACAGGAAAATCGCCGCGGCCGCGAGATTGAACAGGACCAGGAAGAGGACGAATTTGAGGAAATTGGGCCACGCGGGGATCAGGCCGGTCATCGGGTAGACGATGATGCCGAGGATCATGGGCGGCAGCAGGCGCAGTGGGATGATGTCGAAGATGACTTTGGCCGCGAAGTATGCGGGCGGGGAGTAGTATCCCTTTGCGCGCTCGCGGGTGAACAGTAGACGCTCGGGCGCGAAGACGGTCAGAATCGTAAGGCTGCTGAAGCCAAACAGACTGAGCACAAATAAGAACAGGCCGAGTCGGTTCTGGAAGCCCTTGATGTCATCGGTCAGGCCGTAGAAGAGGAACCCGAGGAAGACGGCGAGGACGATTGCGATGGCGTAGTGCGTGAGCATGAGCATGGGGTTGCGGTAGAGGTTGCGCCATGTGCGGCGGGCGAGGATGCGGAATTGGCCGAAGAGGCCGACTTTCTGGAAGCCCTTGAGTTTACCGGCGGCGATGAAGCCGTTGAGTTCGTGCGTGCCGTTGGCGCCGTTGGCTTCGTTGGCGCTGTGGACTGCGGTGGCAATGTCTTCGCGGATGTTGGATGCAACCTCGGACTGCGCGTAGGCGGTGATGAGGATGTCGAGGTTCGTGCCGGTGCCGCCGTTGGCTGGAGGTGGTAGCTCGTCGGGGTCTTCGAGGATTTGGGGCGGGAAAGCACCTCCTTGACGTGTGAGCTTCAGCCACTGAGCTTTGATGCCGGCGCGACGATCGAGGGGTGCTTCGTCGTCGGTCTTGGGGGACATCGTACCATCTACGGGGGCGCTGCTCCTCTTTCGCGTGAAGAGCTCGCGCTCTTGCTGCTGTCGGATTGATGTCCTGCGCTTGTTCCTGGGACGTGTGCTGGACGTGCCAGGGCTGCCGGCGATATCTCGCTCGATTTCGGAGGTGTTGATGCTTGGGATAGACTTGACGGCGATGGCACTGCTTGCGCTGGTGTGGAGTCCGTCTCTGGTGAAAAGCGAGTCCTCGTCCATGCTCGGACTTGATGCACTTGCGTGCATAGTGAGATCAATCAGGTAGTCTGCAATGTTGAATCCAGGTGGGCATGTGTAGCCAATGTTGTCAAAGTATGGCTGACAGTGCTCGAAAGGTCCAGAGTAGACTGTCCTACCCTTTGCCAGGAGGATCAGTCGGTCGAAGAGCGCTACGATGTTCGAACGGGGCTGGTGGATGGTGACGACGACTGTTCTGTTGTAGTTCTTGACGAGGTTGACCAAGCATTCCACAACGTTGAAGGCGTTGAAAGCATCCAGGCCACTGGTGGGCTCGTCCAAGAACAGGATACTGGGCGATGTCACCAACTCACACGCGATGCCAACACGACGTTTCTCTCCACCAGAGATGCCACGTCCCGTCTCTTCAGACCCGATCTTTTGATTGCGGATATGGTAGATACCGAGTTGGCGCTCAACATCCTCGACCCTTTGCTCCTTCGATGCCTTGCTCATGTCCCTGGGGAGG
>Ga0265780_10003731_pt1 | contig 19907 bp, 16 predicted proteins | sample P1T30metagenome_FD_192432 | JGI IMG/M metagenome (GOLD analysis project Ga0265780, IMG submission 192432) | Plant litter microbial communities from East Loma Ridge, Irvine, California - P1 T30 | ecosystem: Environmental > Terrestrial > Plant litter > Unclassified | place: USA: California...
GTTTCCATGCGCAGCTCCGCCGCGGTTGGCACCTCGTGAGCCGCCGCCGCGCGCGTAGACTTGCTGCGTCGGTCGTCCCATGTTGTTGTCTGCTGGCGCGCCATTGCCGCGATTCCGTCCACCGGTTCTGCGGGGGTGGGTATTGCCGCGTGAGCTGCGACGGTCTTCTGCCCTACCGCTGCGCGGTGTCGACATGTTCGCGCGGGTGTTGTGGTGTTGCGGGCATGCGTTGGGTGTTGGGTGTTGGGTGTTGGGTGTTGGGCGTTGGAGTTTTGTTTGCGCAGGGACTGCTTGCACGAGTTAGTGATCGGTTCGATAACTGATCAGTTGTTGTCGAGGCAGGGCAGACCGTGCCGGTTCCGACGTCGACGGCGGCTGCTATGAAAGTACAAAGACTGGTCGCGGAGCTCAATGAATCTCGAGAGAGCGCACGGGCCGCTGACGCGACTAGCGCCAAAGTCACGGGATCACCACGCGGGAGGCTGGAACTCCATGGCAGCATTCAACCTTCATTCACATCCGGAGCACGGCGACGCATTGTATTGCGCATGCAAATTTGATTCTTTATCCTGACAAACCGAAATCTTTTTGGTGTCGTGACCACGCGACAGCATCGCTGACTGCCCCTGCGCTCCTCGCCATGTTTAAACTTTACACCGTCTGTCTCGCCCGCGAGCCTCCCATCACCAGTTTTGTACAATGACTAGCAACCACCCTGAGTACCGAAAAAAGACGTGTCCTCAGGCCTGCATTAGATCCACCATTAGGGGCAGCTGCTTGCCCCACCCATTGTCGCTGCAACTACATTCGTGACTGGCGTAACGTCATGGGGTATATTGCGTCCATGGCCTGCAAAATGCAGTTCCGAGACAAGAAACGCGACCAGATACGTCCCGACAATGTGCCGAAGCAAATCCACTCGAGATGGTCGTCTCGAACGGTGCCGGGATAAAAGAATAGAAAACCAAATGTGCCAAAGTGCAAAAGGAAAATCGTTACATGAGTCGTGAATCGTGAACCAAAGGCCAAAATAGCCTGCAGACGCTGTGAAAAGGTTTTTACCGAAATGAAGCGCGCGTCGTTGCATGGACGCACTGTTTGGACCTAGTGCTCAGTCCCTTGGATAGTATGGGTTTGCTAGAGAGTTCCTGGCTGCACACTGTCGTGGGATGCTGCACGCTTCGTCTTCTCAAAGTTAATGTTGTGACCCTGAGAACTCATAAGGTAGGCCACCAAACGAGTTGCCAGCCGCTGGTGGCGCAGTAACGCCCATCGGGTTGTAGGCGCTGTCCGAACCATATGGGTACACCATATGCATGTTGAGTGATGTCATGCTGTTGTCATAAGGTTGAGCCATCTGCATAGGATAGGCACCGAACATGGACATGTGCGTAGGATCGATGAAGTTATTGTTCGTAAAGTGTGTAAAGGGTGATCCCTCCTGACCAGCATAAGGACCGCTGCCTTGAGGCGATTGGTATGTGTTGACGAAAGAGGGCTGACCGGCCTGGTAGTTCATGCGCTCGTCGAGGATATGCATCTCGCCATGAATTTGGTGGTCTTCGCAGACTCTCTTGGCATCTTCTCCATCAATCTTGGTTGCAGTATCGAGATAGGGAGATGGTGTTGCGTTGTGATGTGTGAGCTCATCTAAGGCTTGCATGTCTCGACGAACCTCCTGCTCCTGGCCCTGGTCACTGAGCGCGTCGAGATTCGCTTCTTTCGCTTCTTCCTGGTCTAGCAGAGAAGAGACAGATCCGTCATGTTGCCGAGTCTGATCGAAAGATTGCGCCGACTGATGAGTGGATTGGACTCGAGGCGGACGTGGAAGGAACTTTCCTCTGTTGGCCTCATCCTGAAGACGTAGATGGTCCATCGACTGATCAAATGACACGCTTACCATAGGCTTCGCGTCGTCCATGCTCCGGTCTTGCGTAAGCTGGGGTTCAGCTTGAGGTGTCACTGGAGCAGATCTTTGACTGGCAACGGTGGGTGAAGGGGCTTCAACAGTCTGCTCTCGGGAGGCACGTTGGACAGATGGCGCTCGTGTGATTGGCGCCGAAAATTCGGCCGCTGCTCTGGCTTTGCGCTGCGCTTCTTTCGCCTCCTTCTTGCGTATGATCTGAGCAGCAAGTCTGTACATTGTATCGTCTGGCTCGGTCTCGTCACCCGTGCTCTCGACTAGAGCCTCAATTATCATTTCCTCTCGCTTGACCTTGGGTCGTGGAGCCGAACGAGGTCTCTTATGGGATATCTGCTTCGGTGGTCTAGGCACGAGTTGCCACGTAACGGCCTTGCCTTTGGGGAAGTCTTTAATGTTCTTGTATGACCACAGGCTATACTGGTTGACATGATCCTCGTAAGATTGAGATACGTCAAACAGGCTTGGTAGGATGTCGTTCTGGGCTCGCTCTTTCATCAGTTTGCTGAAGGCAGGGTTTCGAGACGATGAGTATTGTTCTTGAGGTGTCATCTCGATCTCGAACTGGGCCACCTGCCGGAGCTTGTGGGACCATGATTGTTGCCGTTTCCACTCATCGATAGGAACATCCCGGTGCTGCATCATTATGTCGACGGCTAGGTTCAGGAGGCCTACAGTGTGTTAGCAATGCCGACTAAGAGCGCACAAATAGCTTACCATCTTTGTCAAGATGTGCTGGCTCGATGTACGGCACATTACGCGGCCACCAAGGTGGAGTAGCGTCATCAGGCGCATCAGATGGAAGCATCTTGTGATATGGACCATATCCACCCTTGCGTTTGGGTTCCAACTGCTTGACCCAAGAGGTGACCATGCCGCGTACGGGCTTCATGGTAAGCTCATCGATGCGCTGTCGGAAAAAGATTTGGAGTGCCTTGATATCCCCGATGTGAAAAGTTCTCGATGATTCGGTCACTACGGCGACTTCGTCGTCAACTTCATCTCCGCCGCTTCTGGTGTTGGCATGGTTGTCATCGGAAGCCTCAGGTGCACTCGGATGCTGGGCAAGTCCCTGGGCAACAGAGCGAGTCCTCTTCAGAACGTTGCGCTTCAGCACCGTCTTCCTCTTTGACGGTACCTTGATCTCGTGCAGGTGTTTGCTACGTGGTTGCTGATGGGTGTTGTAGGCGAGCATGTGCTGCGGCGTTCCTGCGGCACTATTCAGACGGCCTTCCGGGGTGTACAACTTGGGCGTCTGACCCGGTGCTTGGGAATGCTGTGGCTGATAGGCGAGAATGGGCGCATTGAACGAACGGCTGGAGCTGGGAACTTCCTGGAAGTCGTCTGGCCCGTCAAATAGGTGCTCGAAGCCGTGGATGGGTCGACGTATGTTTCGCACACGGCCATCGGGAGCCACAATCTTCCAGGGGATTGTTGCATCGATAGGGGTTGGAATGGCGACATTGTCTTCTTCGTCGGGAGGGTTCCCAGTTCCCGTCGCAAGGGTCGATTTAGCCTGGGAGTGTGTTAGGACTATATGTTCAGTATTATCATCGTTGCCGACATGGACAGGCACGGCAGTCCAATCCCGAAACTTCGGTTTCGGTAGGGACGTTGGACGGCCGCTAAGTTAGGACGCGGCACAAATAATGACAGGCGAGGGACCGCGCCACCGCCTAGTTTGACGACACAGGAGCACGAAATCTGAGACTCACGTTGGTGTCCTCCTGGTGCCCCCCTAAACGAGCCACGAGTCGCGATTTGAGGCTGGGCTCCATCACCGACTCGGCGTCGTTGAAGGATTCCGATCCTGCAGCATCTTCAGAGCAGTTGACGTAACTCCACTGATCTGGGCCGTGGCCTTGAGCGTGTTGCTGTTCTTCTTTCGCACGGTGCATCGTTTTGTGCCGGCTCTTCTGAGGCGCCGGGCCTGCCTCTCGAGTCGAGCACCTCGCCATAGATTTTGGCGCGATCTAGGAAAGTACAGGTGCGAGACGAGTCGCGGAGAATGATGCTCTAAGCCCAAGTCATGAACACGTCGTTCTGTTTACTGTCAGCCTTTTCTTATTCCGTAGTGGTCTTCTGGACTTCGAAAGCGTATGCCAGCTTGTTTCTGAACTTCCAGGAGGGGCTTACCAGGAGCAGCAGGTTGAGTTGTAATCGTAGTTCGTAGTTACTGACGGCGTGCAGAATGACAGACTTTTCGGCGAATGAACAGGCTAGCACCTGGATAGTCGACTTGAGAAGCGGATTCGATGCGAATCACGAGACCAGCACTGTTGAGACTGAACCTTGGAATTGTGCCTTACAGGCAACTACTGGGTGGCGGCTCGGAAACGGGCTGGGTAGCACAGAAAACGGCAGAGGCTGCGAATTCCACGAGGCGTCGGTTGTTCTGAACAGGGTTCGATAGCACGAAACAAAATTCGAGATGTGCGGGACGACAAGAACGATAAATGCAGTTGCTATTGACAGGGCCCGAACCTTTTTAAAGAGACCCCTCCCGGTCCTAGATGAGAATTGCAAACTTCGGTCGAGCACGCTGCATGACCCCTGATACCAGGGTTCATCGAACGTGTTATACAAAACGAACAGGCCCATCCTGTCACGCAGTTCACCGTCGACAGCGATTGATAGCCGTTGAGCTCGACCCATCTTGACGGCTGGGATCAAGGCCTAGGGCCATGTCGACCTGGATCTCCCGGCTTCCCCGGTAGACACACTACGTCCCAAACGGGTTTCTGCTGTACTCTCGATTGCTGAAGATGAAAATGACAAAGTGACCACCGCGGGAGGCAGGGACAAGGGGTCGGGAACTTCTCCGCACCAAGAAACCCACTCTGTATACAGACTACTGCACTTTTTTGACACATGGCGCATGGCGCATACAGCGCCCTCTTGTACACGGATCAGCCTCGCAATAGCCTCGCACAAATAGCCTCGCTCGGATAGATCGAATTCCGATCGATCCACCAGAGGAACTACTGAACTTGATCTGCGCACAATTCGGAGAGATCTCCCAAGGATATGCACCGCAAAACAGCCGACATGGATTTCTTGGTGCTCGGTAGATATACGGTCTCACACTCAGCTGCTTCATTGGCAATTCAAAGCACCCCGCGCCACGGAGAAACACACTCCATAAATCCCATGCCGAGAGGCGAAGCCATGTCGCACGGAGGAAACAGTCAATGCACCCAACCTTGAGCCACTCCTCGTGAGCTGCTGGGAGGCCCTTGTGCGACTCCATACGCGAACAAGCCTGCTGCACTCTGATCTCTTTCTGGACGACCGAAGCAGGAGTGACAAGGAACAGCACATCAGGATAGCGGCAGCGTCAGGGAGCGTATCCCCGACCACTCGCGGCCCAGCAAGCCCTCAACAGCGGCAAGTGAACCAGCCTCACGCATTGAAGCCGTTTTATCATGACCACTCAACGCCGTCACACTACTGCAACTGCCAGGCAACTTACCGAACTTCCTCCCTCCACCCGAAGCGCCGAAACACCAACACGCCAGCGCCCTCGCATGACGAACTCTATTGCACCCTGATGGATCGCACCGTTCCTCCCGTGGTCGCGCCGTCCATCAACCGGGTAGCTGGTTGAGATCACTCGCGATTCACGATGTGAGATTTCGATGGCGATTTCGATGGCGATAGTCCCGCCCGCTCGCACGTCAAGCTCACCGAGGACTGCACCTCGACAATTGGTGTAGCGCACCGTGGAGTCGTCGTTCGCTAACATGCATGCGTTCAAAGACACTTCTGTCCGCATGCAGCAGATTGGTGCGTCTGCGATACGGAATCGAGTAAGTCATCGACGCTTCTTCATTGCACCGCAGTCCCATCGGGATGCTGCTCGCCACGGCCGTGCGCGGCCAATGTAGACGTTAAGTGGCTCCGCGGCTACATACCTACACCGAGCTACTCATCCTTCGTCGCTGAGACCTACACCGCCACCGAACTGCCCACTAGTAGGCCGGGAACACAAGGGAACGGGACCTTTTTTTTTTCTGGAACGCACTTGCGGGCAACACGTAAACGTCTCGCTTCGGACCCTGGTAGCACCGTGCATGTGAGCAGGGAATGGGGGTAAGGGATTGCACAGGGGACCATGCAGCTGCGATTCATGCAGCAATCATGAGCCGTTCTTTCTCGTACACTACATACACGGGCACTGTGAACGGACGGGAGATCTGTCGTGAACCTGGCTAGAATCCTTTTCACGATAGGGCAACCAACGCAGGACACGAAGAATCGGGAAGGTGAAACATATCCTGACTACCCCACATACAAAGGCCCGCCGGCAGATTGTTTGCTTTTCAAGTTTCTGAGATCCATCCATTACACGTCTGCATCTAGTTCTGGTCCATCCGTATGGGGCGGGTCAGTGGGCATGAGGCTGACCGATGAGGGCTCCCTTCGTCAATTTTGCTTACTTTTTCCCACCACCAACAACCTGTGCTAATTCCCCGCCCAGCCCAGGTGAGACCAGCCTCATTCGAGGTGACCGACGTCAGTCTTTGTCAAACACCCTGGTCTATTCTGGGCCTACACGCACCAGCACGCTAAGTCCATGTGCCGCGGTTGATGCACAAGAATTGCCATGTGCGCACACACTAATTCTATTTCATCGATTTGCCCGAGACATGTCTACAATGGCTACTGCGGCCGTGCATTCAAGTCCTTGAGGTCGAGCGAATTCAGCAATCCGGCCTCCCGCACTAGCTCGTAAAATAACCCTTTTCGTCGAACCAACTCGGCGGGGCTCTCGAATTCGGCCACTCTACCCTTGTCTAGGACGATAATGCGGTCAGAGTCCAGAATGGTGTTGATCCTGTGCGCAATAGTTATAATGGTCCGGTTCTTGAACATGTTGCTGCGTAGTGTGGTTTGAAGCATTGCGTCAGTCTCCACATCGACAGCGGCTGTAGCCTCGTCGAGGACGAGGATGTTTGATGGCGCAAGGAGAGCGCGTGCCAGCGAGACTAATTGACGTTGACCAGAGCTGAGGTTGGAGCCGCCCTCGTTGATGTGGGCATCCAGCTTGCCGGCCATGCTTGCAACGTGATCCTTCAGACGTGCGTGTTCTGCGGACAAATCAGCGGCTGTGTAACAAGTGCAGATCGGTGACATACCCAGTACGCTCCATAATTCTGTGTCGTCGTGCACATGACCTGGGTCAAGATTGTCCCGCACCGTTCCTTCGAATAGTGCCGCATCTTGCGGAATGATCGCTAATCGTCGGCGGAGATCCAACAGACCGATAGTACTAGTGTTCAGGTTATCGATGCTCACAAATCCTTCTGCAGGCTCGATGATGCGGAAGAGCGCCAAAGTCAGGGAGCTCTTGCCCGCGCCTGTGCGTCCGACAACACCAATCTTTTCGTTGGGCTTGATCTCGAGATTGATGTTCTTCAACACCAAGTCGAGACCCGGCCTGTAACGAGTGCTATAGTTATTGAATGCAACCGCGCCTTGAGACGGCCAACTGATCGGTGGCCTATTCTTGGAAATGATCTCAGGTGCTTCACTCGGAAGAGCCGCATATTCCAAAACACGCTCTACGGAAACAATATTAGTCTCCACTTCAACGGTCTGTCGGACAATCCAGTTGAGACTTTGCGTGATCTGGAGCGCATACGACATGGCCAGACCAACCATGCCGGCCGACAGCCCGCTGTGGCTAGCTACGGAGATGATGGAGAATCCTGCAGCTGCCAGGATGATCACTGAGCCAATGAATTCTAAACGGACCGCGAGCCAGCGATTTGCACTGATCGAGGGGTAGTAGGCCCTCAGATTTGCGTCGACGCGCCATTCGTTTTCAAGTTCAAAGCGTTTCTGTTGGCGATACGCGCGAATCGTGCTCATGCCACTGAGTGACTCCTGGAAGTGCGCATAAATCGGGCTGCGGCTGACGCTGTCGAGGCGCTTCAGCTCGCGCGATGTCCGCAGGTAGTAGCGCTGGATGTAAAGGTAGAGTGCGCCGAGCGGCAAAATTAGTGCAATAAAGATGGGTGTCGACGCAGAGATTACGACAAGGGTGAACCCGGCTGCGTCAGTCAGTTGTGTTACGTTGCCATCGATAGGAGAGCTGCATACCTCGAGCCGAATTGACGAAGAGCATGTTGAAAGTGCGGCTGCATACGTCAGTCATTAATCGCTGCAAGGGGGTAAAGTGGATCTTACGCTAACACTTCATCTACTCGATAAATGTCACTGGAAGAGTTAGTTAGACGAATCGATCACCCAAAAGATAATGACAGCATGGCCAGTCACGGGACATCATCGATGGACCTGGGTCGGACCTCTGAAAGTGCCAGCCTGAAGGGGTCACAGGCTCGAACGTACCTTGAAAACCGATTAAGGATGCGTCCAGCAGGGGTTGTTTCGAAGAAGCTCATTGGAGAGCGGAAGATCGCGAACGCCATCCGCTCGTGTAGTTTTCGGCTTGCCTATCACCCAGTCAGCGATTGCAGGGTTTGCATGCAGGCATGATCCGAATCATGCGAGGACGTACTTCGATCGAACAGAATATCCAAAGGATGAGCGTTTGTATCACGACGAGGGCGGCAGAACCGACACCGAAAGAAAAGTAGATGCCAATATACTTGCCAACCTGAGGGTTGCCACCATACCGCTGATTGACTTCTGACCACTTTTTGAGCCACACACTGGCGCCTGTACAGCGTTAGTCCAGATGTCGAAAAGCCGGCCAGCCAATAAAAACTCACCTATAGAGCTAGTCTGAGCTCCCATCAGCAGAAGCAGATAGATCGCGACAGCATAGATGTTGCTTGTCTTTGCGTATTCACCATATACGGACCACTTGACCTTGCCTTGCTCAGAAAACTCCTTGGATTGTTTGCTTTTCAGCCCACCTCCCTCTTCATCCGAGAGTTTTCCGCGCGGACCCTTGAAACTGGCAGTGCTGGCCCGACGGAGGGTGTTGAAGCTGTGTTTACGGGCCGTACCGCCTCCCGGTTTGAGTGGTGCCAGATGAGCCGCACTCTCCTGAGCGGCTTCGGCCTCGGCCTGGTCTTCCTCGTCGTCGACAGGACTACCACCGTACACCGTAGAATCCTGGTCGCTCATGATACTCTCGGTAGCACGGTTGCTGTCGCCTTCGCTCTGATCCTCATTCTGTGACGTCTTGATCAATTGCGCAATCTCACCCTTCATTGCCATGAGCTGATCATAGTTACCTCTTTCAAGGATCTTGTTGTCGCGAAGAAGTAGGATCATGTCTGCCTCCATCAAAACAGGTATAGAGTTGGTAGCCAAAATGCGGGTCTTGCCGGCCAATAGGCCCTTGGAGCCAAGAACATTATCGATCAGATGCCGTCCAACATGCTGATCCACAGCAGACAAGCAATCATCAAGCAGATACACATCAGCGCGCGCGTATACGGCTCGAGCCAGTGTCAGTCGGGCTTTCTGACCACCTGACAGGGAAATACCACGTTCGCCAACCTCGGTCTGGTCACCATCCGGCAACTGCGCAAAGTCATCGCGCAATGCGCAAGCCTGGACGGTCTTGTTGTAGAATTGTGGATCCCAGCGATGACCGAAGACGATATTCTCCCTTACGGAAGCATTCATCACCCACGCTGATTGAGGAACGTAGGCAGTCTTCCCACGAAGGACAACCTCGCCGTTAACCTTCCAAAGATCACCCAGAACTGCTTGTAGAAGCGAAGACTTTCCAGAGCCTACACGGCCAACGATGCATGCCAATTCTCCTTTGTGCGCGGAGAAGTTAATGTTTTCTAGCGTCGGACGTTCGCTGGCCTTGTCCCACGTGAAGCTGGCATCGCGAATTCGGACCGATTCTTCTCCAGTCTCTTGAACAGCGTCTTCGCACATCACGGCATTTTCTTGCAGCTCATCGGCGGTGAGATAACCCGTAATACGACCGACCGCAACACTAGCCTCAACAATCGCGGTAATGACCATGGGAAGTATAGCGAGAGGGAAGGTGAGCAGGTTGAATAGTGTGAGAGCCGGAAAAACGATATCGGTTGTCAACGCACGGTTCTGCGTTAGAACAAAGACGCCGAAGGTGGAGCATGACACGAGGAACGGCGTCGTCGACCAAGTAAAGGTTGAGATTGCCTGGGTAGCACCAATTTTGCGGAGTGTCTTGAGTTCCTGGTCGTTACGGATATGGTTCAGGCGGCTGGCGAAAGCCGTCGTCCAGGCATAAAGCTTGATCGACTTCATGTTGTTGAGGATCTCAGAGATGAGCTTCGTGCGCGAGTCTTTGTTCTTCATCTGCTCTTTCTGCAGAGTCTTCATCCATCGCGCAATGACACCGTTGACAGGAATCATGACAAACATGGCCGCCACACCTGCAAAGCAACTGTAGCCCAGTAGCTGGTACAGCGACAACATGCAAAGTACAATCTGGAAAGGCGCAGACCACAGTTGTTGGCCGTACTGGGCAAGATCCTGTAGTCGCTGCGTGTCGACAGCCATGTAGTTGACAATGTCACCTGTTGACTTTGTAGATCGACCCTCATTCGACAAGCGAGTTGACTTAGAGTAGATGGCGGCTGTCAAGGACGATTTGATACGCATACCAGTCTCGAAAGACCGTTGAAAGTACTGGTGTAGACAGGCAGTCTGTGAGATAGAGACGAAAAACATGCCGAGTGCAATCGCTGCACCTCGAACCACAGGCTGAGGCCTATCTGTCTGATACGAAGCAACAAAGCTGATCAGGAGTCTCAGTAGCTGCGGCTGTGCGAAGTTCAGTATGTCGCTGATAGTTTTGATAGCAGCTCCTCTGAAGTAGGGTCCTCCAAACGATCTGAACATGGCCAGCCACAAAGAGGGATTCTTCTTCTCCATCTCGTATGCCCATGCATCCTCGAATCTCTGGGAGGTGTGCCTTGTTGTGTCTCGCATGCGGAGGTTCCAGAGGTCATCCTGGGTGAGAAACGTCTTGTAGCCACGCTTCATCATTGGGGTCATCCAGCCAAAAGTCAAGACGGAAAAGACATCAGCGTACTCGTACGCGCATTCGTCCTCGTCCCCTAGCGCATCATAGTCGCTCAATCGCTTCTGTATCAGCCATTCCAAGGCAAATTCCAATACAGCCAGTCCAACACTGACGCAAAAGACGGAAAAGTACGCAACATGCTCTCGATGAATGTTCTGGGCAATGAGCGAACGGAGCTTGACGGCGTATGCGATGAGGAGGAAGAGCCAGTAGAAGAGCACCACGCCGTTGGCATTGCGCGACCTCCAATGTTCAACATATTGGATGGAGAAGATGATGCCGAGAGAAGCGAGCGTAAGTATCGTGGTCCAGAAGCGGAAGTCGCCAGCCCAGACATCTTTGTAGTACTCGATTTGTAGCGCGGCTTGTACTGCGGTCGTAGCGATGAGCGCCCCAAGGGTAATCTATGTGACGTGCTGATTAGTAGCTGCTGACTGTGTTTGGTTTCAGACTGGGGATTCGTATCATACCAGTTTCGCGTAGAAGTGCCAGTTGCGCTTGACCGGCTGCGGCGAGCACTTTCTGTACAGATACCACAACGCGCCGACACCTCCGACAATACCAAAGGCCGAGACTGTTGCGATCCAGACATCCAGAAAGCAAGGCGTGAAGTCATAGCGAATTGGGCTTATCGGGCCCCAACCTTCACTATTACCGCATAGTGGCTGACGATTGTCCTTTGAGGCCGTGAGGTAGCCGTACGCGCGGGTTGCCGAAGACGATGGCAGAAACGGAATCTGCTGTCCCTGCTGCATCGATTGGATGATCGAGTTATGTGCCAGGCTCTACGGGAGCAGAGAAAAGGCTAGCAAAAGTCGAGCGGCAAAGGTAGGGAAGTAGAGATTCTATGATGCACGATCCATAGGAAAGATGCAGGGTGACTAATGCCCTAACGGCTGATCTAAGCTCCGCGCATATGTCATCAATCTTGCGCGGGACCGGCAACACCAATCTCGGGGAAGGAAGTGCCGACCACGACACGAAGTCCCTGACGTTGTGCATTTCTACATTGAATCTCGTATCATCCGCGAGGCTTTCGGTCGACATCAAAGAACACATGGCGAGCGCGTGGTCACAAGCGCGCCAATGCCACGCAGCTGTTCTCCGATCGCCAGGACCCGGTCTTTAGCCGATCTAAACACCGATGTGACGCGTTGAGGCGCGCGGGTCACGTGCCAACACTATACATATGTACGCGCCTCAAGCTTCGATGTTTCGCAGGAGACTGATTAGTTATTTCCTTTACAACTCGTTCCTCCACCTCATGTCATCAAATTTGAGAGACCTCGACGTCTCCTGGTCTGCTATCGCGTGATTCGCCCCTCTCAGATGTTCGAATTCCGGTGCATCTTCACCGAGTCCCCATGCAAATGCACCCCCTAATCCCATCTCCCCAATGACGACGCGCAACTTCCTGTAAATAGTATCTTTGGATTCCCAGGACCAGAACAGCCGCTCGTCTGCATCCCAGTACGTACAGCCTCCGACTTCTCTGTCGCATACGCCATGTTTCAGCGCCTTGTCAAACGAGTCTGACAGTTCAGACGGTACTTGATCGTGCCATGAGAAAGCTCCAGCTTGTCCGAGATCAGCTCCGGTCTTTGGATCTTCCATCAGCTTAGTAGGGCATCCCGTGGCTTGTGCGGAGCAATCCTTTCCCTTTGCAGTTTTGAACCATTTCGCGTAAAATGCCGTTCCTACATTCATACGATCTGGAGGCACACCACGCTGGCTATATGCCTTGATAGCTGCCAGCGACTGTTGTGTGCCAGCATGGTGCTTTGTGACGCCATCCCGACGGTTCATCATGTCGTACGTCATGACGTTGAGAAAGTCGACAGACTCCATAATGCTTGGGATAGTGACCGGAGTGAATGCCAGCATGTCTCGCTCTAGGCCTGGGACTGCGGCTGAAATTGTCTTCAGCGGCCCTACTGCAGCTCTGATGGCAGCGAGAAGTTCAGGGAATGCTGTGATCTCCCAGACTTTGCCGGAGTTGGGATTGACCTTATAGTCTTCGCCGTTTCCACCTGGATACTCCCAATCCATATCAATCCCGTCAGCTCCAGTCGCCTCTAGCATCGCTTTGACATTGCTAGCGAACAGCTTCCTACTCTTCTCTGTCTTCGCTGCCCTTTCGAAGCCTGCGGTGTCTCCCCATCCGCCGATAGCCACCTGCATCCTTGTACCATTGTCAAACTTCGGTCGAACTTCGTCGACAGTTGTGAAGAGTGGCCATTCGGTACGATTGGCATCGTTAAAGATGTCTGAACGCATAAACGCGAGAGCAACATGTGTTATGTCTGTCAACATGGCTCGCTCTGGCACGACATTATGCTGCCTGTATGTTCTCAGCAAAAAGCATGTCGAGAAATTGCCACACGCACCCCGTCAAATACATGATGTATCGGAGCTTTAATAGTGTTTCTCCTGAAGTCGCTGCTATGAGCAGAAACCACAACGAGAGCCCAATAATCGAAGCCATCATCGTTATCAGTATGGCAAACCAGAGGCCAGTCGAGGGAGAGGTGAGTCAATTTCAATTGACGCGTAGGATATCGAAGGTACCTGCCTCGCGCAACGTGGGGATAAGTTTAGTTGGGCCCGCCAAGCCACTAGAACCAACTGATGATATTAGAAGTCGCAAGCCGTTGTGCTCAATTCATCAAACAGGGCGATGCTGAACATCCGAAAGAGACGTCACTCTCATTACCCCGCTATGACTCTCTACTCATACTTATCTCTCAGGCTGACTGCAGATAACGAAAGGTGACTCATTGGTTCTGTTTCGCTACATTCCAAGGTTTGCTCACAGCGACTGCTTCTCTACTCAACTCTCATTTCAAATAACAATTTCCTCGTCGCATCAGTTTCAGATTATGACCGAAAGTATGACGTCTCCCGCCAGTGCAGCTACTTTAGCGAAGAAATATGGCTTGTTGGAACATCAAACCGAACATCGCTTAAACATCCTCAAGAACTTCAATATTCCTCATGATAGCAAGATCCTGGAGATCGGTTGCGGTCAAGGCGACATGACTGCCGTCCTAGCTTCCACTCTACCAGATGCTCGCATCGTTGCCATAGACCCAGCGCTGCTGGACTACGGCAGCCCGGAAACCCTCGGTCAGGCACAAGCAAGACTCTCATCTCATGACATTGGCACTCGGATCGCGTTTCATCAAAGCCACCCTGTTTCCTGGCTTGAAGGAAGAGAGGATGGTAGTTATGATGCGGCGATTATGTGTCATTGTTTGTGGTACTTCGCGTCCAAAGATGAAGTGCCGCGAGTGCTTGAAGCTGCGAGAGGGAAGGCGAAACGCTTGTGTATTGCAGAATGGGCTCTGCAAGCCGTGGGAAAGCAAGGACAGACCCATGTTTCGACTGCCCTGGTGAGAGGGACGTGTGAAAGCCATATTCTGGACAGTACGCAGAACATCAGGTCGCCGCTTCATCCAGCGCAGATAAAAAGAGTAGCAGAAGAGGCGGGCTGGACGTTGATTCGGGAGGATATATGGGCGCCAGATCCGAGGTTAGAAGATGCTAAGTGGGAAGTTGGCATGCTTTTGCAAGACGATGGGCGGAAATTCCTGGAAAGGGCGAGAAGCAATGTAGCTGATGAAAGAGTGCTCGTTTTGTTGGAAAGCATGCTACATGTCGTCAAGAATGTGAAGAAGAAGGAAGATCAGGAATCTCAGGGCCTGAGCTGTATGAATGTTTGGACGGGTGTCTTTGAGTAGCTGACAGCAGATGTATCGTACGTGTATTGTCGTTTGTAAACTTCATTTGAACCGGTCGAATGAAAAAGATGTTGCCGCCAAATGTTCGGGTGGCCGGTCGGTTATATGATCTCGACCTCCTCCACAGGCAGCGAGTCGATGAAATTCTTCACAAAATCACTGAACTCTTCTTCGTTCATACCAGTGCCCGCCCTGAACTCAGCATAATCTCGACTTGCGTCGAGAAGTCCGACTCGCTGGTATTTACCACCTGCTGTTTCTCTCAAAGCCATTGTTACCCCCATGGTCCCGTTGAGGTGCGAAAGTATAAGTACCACGAGCGGAGCTCCCAACCCAAGACCAGAAAAGTCAACATAGCCTCTTGTGTTGAATGCAATACTACCAATAGCGCCACCTCTTTGGGTCGGAAAAACACTAAACTGAAGTTCGTGTCCGTGGTCTACGTGGTTTGCGTGCCAGATGACCGCCAAAGAAATGGGACCGCGTAGGCAAATACGGGCTTCAATGCCTAGGCCAAGATTGGGTCTTCCAATGCGCGTAAACGTAAACTCCAGTAGTTCCAAGCTCCGTGCCTTCCGATACCTCTGGAATACAACCTGGCCGCTGTAGTGAGCCCACGACCAACTGGGTGCGGTATTGTCGATATGGGTTTGTTCTTGACCAGATATATAAAAGCCGAGGTCCTCCAGAATACTGTCCTTCCACATACCGCCTAAGTATACATTGTGTCCTCGGCGTACGATCTCGCGCTCGGCTATACCTGCCAAGGCCGGTAGAAGATCACTCTTTGGTAAAGTAGTATACAGTCCCACCAATTCCCTCCAGGTTGCGGGTATATTGTCGTTGTATAGGTTGAACTTAAGCAGGCTTTGATCGGGGGGGGTCCCGTCCTTCAAGATCGAATCGCATATCGTGACTGCCACACTGTGAGATGAGGCACAAACCGCATTCCCAGAAAAGCTGGTCCTTCGTGTAGTGTAGCATTCTTGGCGACAAATGTTTCTCCTGAAATACCCAACCTCGTGGTAATAGCGGCCATTCTTCCACTGCTCTGTTGAAGCGGAGGACATTCATCAAATCCATCGTGAGGCTCCTAGCGTAGAGACCAGATTCATCAAGTCGACGTGCTTTGTACGGATCCCGAGCCTGAGAATAACATCCTCCGTTGCTATCATTAGACTAAGTGGCTGCGATAGTTATGACGGCGTTCGCGTAGATATTTGCCATGGTACTGGCAGCTTCACTCCAGTCATCTAAATCATCTTGTAGGATGCCTGCTCAAACTTATCAGCGAAGCGACGGGAGAACTGATCAAGGGTGATACTGACAAATTGCATCGATCCAGATATAGCGTATGCCGAGCTTGGAGCAGATATCCACTGCATCTCGGAATGTTTTCGGGAGTCGCGCACGTACTACACCGCCAACCAGTGCCCCCATGTTATCGCGCCTCAGTTGAAGGGCAGCTCCTTGTTTACCCCAGCAGTGGCTTAAGCATGCGTATCTTGCCTTAGCTATCTGCTGTGGCTCTCGAAGATACACATGATGTTCACTTATCTCAAGGACTCTCTTAGGTAATCTGGTGGCGTTCCCTGTCCCACAAGGCTGATGATGCTGCAAGCACTCTTCAAGCCATTTCCTGATGGTAAGGTAAGATTGTTCGGATGCGGTAGAGTCTGGTAGCAAAGGTCGATGGACTACTTGAGACCATTGAGGTTTGCTGCCGAGAGCCGTGCCAAATGTGTCGAATGCAAAAAGACTAATCTCTAGACACTCGGGCTAGTAGATATATATACGCTGCGACAAAATGTGTCTAGAGCTCTCGTCAGCAGATGATGGCAACGGAACTTCGCTATCAGCGAATAGCAGAACACACCTTGAGCACAGAAAACTTCCATCGTGACGGGAAGACTCCACGTATCTGCCGAAGACCAACAGACGAGAGCTATTCGAAGCTCTTTGTCTTTGCTGTCAGTGTTGAGTATACCAAACTGCAAGTCAAGGTTTGCACGGTCGACTCCTGCGATAGGACAAAGCCGTATCGTTTCAAGCATCAATTGACAATCTTTGCATCATGCAGCTGCACCGAGAATTGGTCTGGGCATGTAGTAGTGAGCCATAGGTATCGAGCCCGTTTGCTTTGGCCCCCAGCCTAATTCTTTTTGGTCGGCTAGTACATTGCAGGCGCGCGTTATAATCGATTTGCAAAAGGTACACTTTGTGAATACTGCGGGCTTATCTGGATTGTGGTTGTCGTGCAGCCAGTCAAGGCGCTTGTCGGCTTTCTCAGCATTTTCGAAATGATCTGGAGTCGGCAGCCAGGGACCCTCAGGCACTTCCCGTACGTTATCATACGGATCATCGCAAACATAACCCGATTCTGTATTACTGTACGCCTCATATGGGTTGTGACTGGCTTTTGTCGCTACCGGCTCGCTGGCCAGATCCTGGACAGTCTCTTTTGGTGCTCGCTGAGTTCGTAGACGGTTCTTCCATCGCGTGAATCTCGACATCATCGTCATATAATGCTCTCAAAGTCCCATTAGTCACGTCGAGAGATAGAAACCCATCGTGCTCATCAGACGGGCAGCAGGGTCTTCAGCTGTGACTAGGGTGCCAAGCACGAGTGCGGCTGAGCGTGAAGCCACATTGCGACTTCGCACCTATTCCCTGAGGCTTTAGATTTTGGAGACATCAATGCGGCGGCAGTTTGACGTTGGATGTGGCGGAAGATGTTTGTGAGGCGTGTGAAGGGACCGTGGAAAGCACGGAGAAGACAAGCAGATCTGCACCAATCAAAGACGCGTCAGCTAGGAATAGGGAGGTGCGGAGAATTGCGCCACCGCTGCATCTTACGCCAATACCCTCCGTCAAGACAACGTCTTGCAAGTGAGTACAATCCATGACAAGCTTTCATGGTCAGGCCATTAGCACTCGACGTTACAGCATTCGTGTGGCGGTGTCGTCATGGGCCAAGAAATTCCGCCAGGATCTACACCCAGTCCTTCTTTATCTAGCTAACTGTACAGCCACACTCCAAGCATTCCGCTGGGCTGAGTTCTGCCAAATTGTGCCGAGTAATCTCGCCGCGTTCCAGAACATCCGGTCCCCATAAACTCGTCTAGAAGTCTACCTTCAACGTCATTCCTACAACTTAGTATCCACATAGCTCTTGGCAGTCTCTTCGAATGTCTTGAGCATTCAAGCTCCACCAGGTAACTTTGACGCCGAATAACCATCGTGCTCCTTGGCAGTGACTTTCAGGTCACGCATATAAGTAGGGCGAGCACCCCGCACACTGACAAAGATGTATATCATCGAGTACCTTCATCGGACTGTCCAAATTACTCAAATCATACTTGAACGACTTGCTCAAAAATGCCTATCCACCACCCCGGCAGTCTCGTCGCAAACGGGAACATCAATCCCACAGACGTCCCCTGGGCACTGACGACACATTTATTGTCGGTCAATCACGACCAATTACTTCGCATTACACATCATTCATTCCTCGCTAGGGCAGCAAATGGCACTCTTCCCAAACCTCTTGTAGCACAGTGGCTCGCAAATGACCTCCAATACCTCAAAGTCTACAAAGGCCTAAGCGAACAAACACTCGCCATCATCCGCCGCACACAACCCTCAACCACCATCCCCGACCCTGAAGACCTCCAAACCCGCCTGAACGCCTGGCTGGACGCGGCCATCCAAAACGGCACCCGAGAAGAAGCCTTCTTCCAAGAAGTCGCCGACATCTACAAGATCGACCTGAACATTACCTCCGCAACCAAAAACGAAGGTCTACGACGCTACGAGAACCTATTCGACACCTTTAGCGCCAGCTCCCGCGGTGAATTCCTCCCGTGGCTCGAGGGCGCGGTGATGCTCTGGGCGATGGAGAAAGTGTACTACGAAGCATGGAGCTGGGCGCGGCGGCAGGATGCGCAGAGTTCGCCGCGCACGTACGAGAAGGATATGGATGGCGGGGCAATGAGGCGCGAGTTTATTCCGAACTGGTCGAATAGGGACTTTATGATGTTTGTGGAGCAGTTGGAGAGGATTTTGAATGAGGCGGTTAGTACGGCGGTAAGGGGGGACGATGAGTTGTGGAGGCAGGTTAAGACCCGGACGGATACGGTGTGGCAGGCGGTGTTGGATGCTGAGGAGGCGTTTTGGCCGGATGTTGATGGGGTTGGCGTGCTGAACGGCGCTGCGAATGGAAGCACACTGAACGGCGTCAATGGGGTGAAAACGTCAGCGGACGTGGACTGTGAAAAGTGCGAGAAGATGGAGAACGGCCAGGTACCGATCCAGGCGGGTGTTTGAGAGGGCAGTCATTTTCTGCAGCAGTAGTGATTATCTTCGACCATAGAACCTCACATTCATAACGATCTTTTTTTGCACTTGCAGTTTCGACAGGCTTCGATTTCACGTGTTTTGCTGAAGAATTTTCATGCTTTCCTTCGCACTCACGGTGAAGGTGAACGTGAAACAAACGATGATCTGTGTGCGACCTTACAAAGCGCCCTCCTCCCACCCAGCTCTCTCTCTCTCTCTTTCCTTCGCTCCACAAAACCACACAGAAGCAACAAGATTCGCGCAAGGATGGAACCCATGGACCCAACCCGTGCGCTGCGCCTGGTAGAGGACTCGAACGATGATCCCCCGACCAAATGCATTTCCGCCATCGAGGCGCTACCGACAGAGCTCCTACAGCAGATCGCCGAGGATCTCATCTATATATGCCATCGGAAGGCCGACCCCACGTCGCTGACTTACAAGTTCACTTACCCCAATGGTATCTGTCAGCTGCGGGCATCCTCAAGGATCCTGCGAGCCAATTCTGAACGCGAATTTGCCCGCTGCCTCGGCCTCAAACAAGTCCAATTTGACGGAGTAGGCCTGTCAAGGTTGGTGGAGTTGTCGCTCTCAGACAAATACGCGTCGTTGGTACACATCATCATCTTCCAGCCGGCGACCGACAGTCAGACAATTGCAACTACAAAGACGACGCCACTAGAGGCCGGAGGAGAAAAGATGGCTCGATTCCGTCACTACATCACCGAACATGCGCCAGAAACCACGTTCATGATCTTTGCCCTTGCGAGGTTGAGGGGACTACACTCTGTCATCATTGGTCCAAGGTTCCAACGTCTGTACCCAGCGAGTGTACGACAGCGCAGTCTGGCCAGGCATCCACCGAGCATGATCTTAGCTGCAATTATTGCTAGCAGGGCGC